>Ga0105158_1000069_pt1 | contig 46658 bp, 54 predicted proteins | sample LHCtaG_FD_81567 | JGI IMG/M metagenome (GOLD analysis project Ga0105158, IMG submission 81567) | Hot spring microbial communities from Little Hot Creek, USA to study Microbial Dark Matter (Phase II) - LHC4sed_matched | ecosystem: Environmental > Aquatic > Thermal springs > Hot (42-90C) >...
ACCCTGGGGCAGTAGGCGTAGTCCCTGACGTCGACGACGGTTATGAAGGGGGCCTCCTCGCTCAAAGGGGCAGCACCTCGAGGTCCAGATCGACAATCCTTCCTATCGAGAACTCCTCACCAAGTAGTACCTTTCAATTCTCCCTTCGTGAGATTCTGAAGCCCTTCCCCTCCACTTTTCTACTATCTTCTCAACTTTCAATTCTCCCTTCGTGAGATTCTAGATTTAGACCTAACCGGAAGCAACGTGCCGGACGTCCTCTTTCAATTCTCCCTTCGTGAGATTCCTGGAAAACTTGCGACGGCTGTTCCTCGACTTGCCTGATGGCCCTCTCCCTGTCGCAGAACTCCACCTTTAGGCCAGCGAAGTCGAGCTTAACCCTCTTCATCGAACTTGGCTCCCGTCGGTGGACGCCTCGGCTCGAGGCAGCCTTCACAACTCCTCTAGCCACCAAGGATTTAAGCTTGTGGCGTCGAGCAAAGCCCACCTCGCCTCGATGGCGGCGTGGCTCGTCGAAGTTCGACGATGGAGTGAGTTGGACGAGGGTCGAGACGCCTCGCGAATCATGCTCATGGCGTCGTAAGTCGAGCTATCGGTAAAGAGGGGCCGTGACAACTTCGCCAGCCGAGAGGCTAGAGCACGCGAGCTATCCGCTGGCCTTAGCGTCCTTTGGCTCTACTCGCTTGGCGTCGGTCTTGTCGAAGTCCTTATCGAACGAGACTATCTTCAGCCCCATCTTCTTGGCGTAGTAGTACTGCAGCCCGTCGTCGAAGTCCAGCCCCACGTTGCTCGCCAGCTCGCTCGCCACTACCTCCTCCTCTATTGGCAGGTCGACCACCGTCAGGCCGCGCCACGTCGAGACCTCGGAGAGGAACTTCGAGACCAGCTTCGGGTCTCCGAGGACGGCCGAGACCCCGTGTAGCGTGAAGTGCAGGACGTGCGACTTAACGGCCCCCGCCTTGACCTTGTTCAAGAAGTCGTAGCACTCCCTCCACCTATCCCTCTTGTAGAGCAGCTCCAGGAACACGTTGGCGTCCACCAGGTACACGGGCCCTCCTCCTCAAGGCCTCGACCAAGTCCTCTCCATCCCACGAGTAGTCGGATTCGAGGCCCAAGCCGACTATCGGGTCGACGGTCTCCGCAGTAGGCCCCCTCGCCTCGGACAGCTTCTCTTCTATCAAGTACACGATGGCCCTAGTTATGGAGCCCCTCCTCAGGCCGTACTTCTCGGCGACGTACTTGCGGAACTTCTCGGCCAAGGCCTTTGGGATCTCGACCTTGATGACCTCTACGTCCTCCCTCTTCACTTCTCTCACCCAAAAGTACTAAAGTACTAAAGAACTAAATATATTTAGTGGCTCATAGGCTCTGCGCTGGCTTCGGCACAGTACTCGAGCTTTGGGGCTCGATGGAGGGCTTTGGGTTTTCGCTATCCGCCTTCAAAACTCCTTGACCTCCATCAACGAGCGAGCGCCATTGCGTGTTGCCCGCCTCACCGCCTCAGAGCGCTTAAATAGGCCACTCAGCATGGTTTAGGCGGTGGTCGTGGCTCGGAAGGCCGTCGGCAGGGTCGAGCTGCGCACCAAGGCTAAGAGCGTCGAGGCCGAGGCGTTGTTCGATACAGGCGCCACGAAGAGCTACGTGAGCTCGAGGGTCGCCGATGAGCTCGGCTACGTGAAGTACAGGGAGCCCAAGAAGGTCGTGCTAGCCGTCGAGGGCATGGAGGGGCTCGTGGTCGGCTACCTAGCCGCGAGGGTCGTGATAGAGGGGTGCGAGCTCCCGCTGGAGCACGCGTTCGGCGTCGTCGAGGGGTTGAGGCACGACGTCGTAATCGGGATGGACATCATGGAGCCCTACGACATCGAGCTGGACGTCAAGGAGGGGAGGGCAAGGTTCAGGAGGTTCCCGCCGACGTTGGAGATGGTGTAGCCGCCAGCGAGGCCACCTCCATGGAGGTTCGGGAGAGGATAGTGAGGCAGGCGAGCTTGGTCGAGGACCTAGTCGGGGAGCTGGAGGTCGAGAAGAGCTACGGAGGGGTCGAGAGGCTCGTGCAGCTGATACTCCAGGCGCTCTTGGACCTCGGCGCCATGGTCATATCGGCGCTCGGCGGGCCCAGGCCTAGGTCGTACTCCGAGATAGGCCCCATTCTAAAGGAGATGGCCGTGATAGGGGAGGAGGAAGCCAAGTTGCTGAAGTCGATGGCAGGGCTGAGGAATTTACTGGTCCACGCCTACGCGGTCGTGGAGAGGGAGATGTTGCTTCGTAAAGCGCTGGCGAGGAACTACGAGCTTTCGAGCTACGTAGCCCCAGCTCTCCGGCGAAGCTCAACGTCGGAGCGAGATGGCAAGCGAGAGGCCGACAGAGCGATGAAGGCTATGCCGTCAAGACAGAGAAGAGATCATCTACGAGCCCTATGCACGGCGGTGTTGGTCTTGGCAAGTCGTGGGTCCGCCGGGAAAAATTATCCTTAGACCTTTTTCTATAAATTGGCGGGTCGGTCGCGGTATGTTCGAGATCGGTAAGAGGTTCAAGCCGGACCCTGCTCTAAAGAAGGTGTACGGCATCTACCTCTCGCTCGCCAGCATTCCTCCTCTCATAGCCGCGGTGGTGCTTCCCTTGGCGGTTTCCATCTACGACCCGCGGCTCTGGCGCGGGGCTTGGTTTCTCACCCTCATGCCGCTGATAGTGGTGCTCGCGTGCGTGGGCTTCGTGGCCTACTGGATCTCGAAGTACTACGACTCCATCTGGTTCGCCCTCGAGAAGGACGAGGTGGTCGTTGAGAGAGGCGTCTGGTGGAAGATGAGGCACGTGGTCCCGTACTCCCGCGTAATGGCGGTCGACACGATTCAGGGCCCCATCTCGAGGCGCTTCGGGCTGGGCTCGGTCTACATCTACACAGCTGGCTACACGGGCGCCGCTGGCGGGACCGCGGGCCCGGGGACGAGGGGCGCTGAGGCCGTCATCTGGGGGGTGCGAAATTTCAACGAGTTAAGGGATGTGATAATTAGCATGGTAAGGGGGAGGCCCCTCCTCGGAGCGCCCGAGGCAGCGACGCGCGACGTAGGATTAGAGATCTTGGAAGAGCTTAGGAGGATAAGGAAGGCGATAGAAGAGAGGCGCCCTGCCCTCTAACGCGTGACGCCCTCACCCTACTTCGAACCATCGCCCTCGTTTTCAGGGCTAAATGACGTCGAATCAACGCTCGAGGTTAAGGGTCGTAGACGAAGCCGTCTTGGGCGTGGCTGAGGTCTTGCCAGTCGAGGGCTGTGAGGAAGACGGTAGCGCATCGGCTCGATAGCGACCATCGACATCGGCTTAAAATCCCACGTGGAGGCCTTCCAAGCGATGAAGGTGAAGCCGATGCGGATCTAGATGGCCGAGCGCTATGATGGCTTAACGCCTACGGCACCACCTTGTGCACGCCTATGAACTTCTTGTACAGCCTCTCGTACTCGTCCCTGGTGACGATGTGCACTTCGAAGGGGCCATCGAGGCCCACCTCCTCGACTATTGCCCTGAACAACCTCCCCCTCTCCAAGGGGCCCTCGGCTAAGCGGGTTATCACCAAGACGTCGATGTCGCTGTCCGGCCTCATGTCCCCCTTGACAAAGCTACCGAAGACCACCACCTCGCAGGAGTCGTCTAGCCTCCTGCAGGCCCTCTTGATCTTCGCCAAGTAGTCCCACGCGTTCTCGACGTACTTCTTCCTGATGATGGAGCGGCTCAGCTCTAAGTCGGTCAGCGTGACCTCTCCTCCAGACATCTGAACACCTCGTGCATCTTCTCGGCCAGCTTCAACATCTTCGAAGCTATTTCTTTGTCGTACTCCCTCGGGATGTAGCGCGACGACACGTAGGATTCCTCTAAGAGGTAGAGGGCCTCTAGGTTTTCGCTGATGACCTTGCTCAGCTCGCAGTCCCCGTACACCTTGACGAGGTCTCTGAGCAGTCTAATCATGCTGTGGGTCTTCGGGTAGTCGCCGATCCTCTTATAAAGTAAGTACTTGGAGTAGAGCTGGACGAACTGCTCCACGTGAAAGAGGGCCAAGTCGTAGTCCTCGCGCTCGTAGTCTATCACGGCGTCCCTCAAAAAGCTTAGGGCCCTTCTCTTGAGGAGCTCGAAGCTCACTGAGCTCACTGAAAATACGGTCATGCAGAGGTTAATAAGCGCCACGTCTAGGCCCTCAAGCCGAGTCGTGAGGGCAGTTAAGAGGCTAGGGGAGATCGAGCCCTCATCGCCGGTCGGACTCGTAGTTGCGCACGTGGCAGGTAACTACGCGGTCGTGGTGACCAGAGGGTGCTTCGAGGCCTTGAAGGAGAGGGCGGTCGAGGGCTTGAGCGGGTCTGGAGCGCTAATAATTAGCGCCCGCGCAGGTAGCAACCTTTGGCCGACGAGCAGAGATATCCCGAGCCAGGAGTCGGAGCGCTGATCTTGAGCCCCGAGGGGAAGATCCTCTTAATTCGGTCCCACAAGTGGAAGGGCAAGTACTCCGCCCCCGGAGGGCACATCGAGCTCGGCGAGAGGATGGAGGACGCCTTAAAGAGGGAGGTCAAGGAGGAGACGGGCCTGGACGTCTTCGACTCGAAGTTCGTCTGCTTCCAGGAGTTCATATTCGACGACCGCTTCTGGAAGAGGAGGCACTTCATCTTCTTCAACTTCGCCTGCAGGGCGAACTCGACGGAGGTCAAGCTGAACCAAGAGGCCCAAGAGTACGTGTGGGTGACCTTGGACGAGGCGTTGAGGATGGAAGACCTCGAGCCCTACGCCAAAAACGCCATCAGAGAGCTCATTAAGAAGTACGGCTCTCGAGGCCCCTAAGGAGGGTGCACCTGAACAAATCACGAGGGAGCATGCCCTGACAGTTATTCGCCGTTGGCCCCAAGTGATGAAAGCTCGGTCGAGCAACGCGAGGGGCCCGAAAGCGGGCGAGATAGCTTTAAATCGTCACGACGGCTACACCTCCTCCTAACGGCCTCTAGAGGTGGCTCTGCTTGAAGAAGCCCAAGGAGCTGAGCTCTAGGGCCAAGGCCATAACCCCCTCCGGCATAAGGAGGCTCTTCGACCTCGCCCAGAAGGCGTCCGGCGTTATAAACTTCGGCATCGGGGAGCCCGACTACGACACCCCTCCCTTCATAAGGGAGGCTGGCAAGAGGGCCGTGGACCTCGGCTACACCCACTACACGCCCAACGCAGGCTTCGCTGAGCTCAGGGAGGCCATAGCGGAGAAGCTCAGGGCGGAGAACGGCATAGAGGTCACTGCAGAGAACATCATGGTGACCTCCGGGTCCACGATAGGGCTCTTCCTGGCAACCTTGGCGCTGGTGGACCCGGGCGACGAGGTCCTGATACCCGACCCGGGCTTCGTGGCCTACGAGGCAGCGGTGCGCATGGTCGGTGGCGAGCCCGTGAGAGTCCCCCTCAGTGAGGACGAGGACTTCAGGATGTTGCCCGAGAAGGTCAACGAGCTCGTGACCCCTAAGACGAAGTGCATCTTCGTGAACACGCCCAGCAACCCGACAGGGGCCGTCCTAGAGCTCGGCGATGTCAAGGGGATAGCCGAGATAGCCATGGACAACGGCGTCTACGTGGTCTCGGACGAGGTCTACGAGAAGTTCGTCTACGACGGGGCCAAGCACTACAGCATAGCCTCGATACCGGGCATGGAGGAGCTGGCGATAACGGTCAACTCGTTCTCGAAGACGTTCGCCATGTGCGGCTGGAGGGTGGGCTATGTGGCGGCTAGCAAGAGGATAGTGGACGAGCTGATAAAGCTCCAGCAGTTCACCGTCGTGAACGCGCCCAGCGTCTCTCAAAGGGCGTGCATCGAGGGCCTGAGGAACCCCGAGGCGAAGAAGTTCGTGGAGGAGATGGTGAGGGAGTACGACAGGAGGAGGAGGTTCATGGTCGAGAGGATAAACAGGATACCTGGCTTCAAGGCCAAGACGCCTAAGGGGGCCTTCTACGTCTTCGCGAACGTGAAGGAGCTCGGCCTCAAGTCCATGGACTTGGCCGAGCACATACTCAAGGAGGTCGCCGTGGCCACGGTTCCTGGATCGGCCTTCGGCCCTAGCGGTGAGGGCTACCTCAGGTTCTGCTACGCGACCTCGCTCAAGAACATAGAGGAGGGCCTCAATAGGGTCGAGAGGGCGGTGGAGAAGCTCAGGGCTGGGGCCACCTCTAGGACGCGAGGACCTTAAAGGCGTAGGCCACTGCGAGCCACATCAACAACCACAAGACCCTGTACAATATCTCTACGCTCGCTAGGAGCAACCCCGTGAACCCCATGACGACGCACCCTATTGAGATCGAGTAAAAGGCCAGCCTCCTAGGGCCAAGCCTCCTCAAGCTGTAGAGGAGGGTCGAAAGGGCGCTCCGCCCTCGCGCCCTCAGCTTGAACCCCTCCGCGTCCACTGGCTTGCTCAGCGCCGTCGGCTCGGCCCTGACCCTCAGGAACGTTATCGCCATGACCCCCTTGTCGGTTATGTAGTACTTGGGCCTCTTGCCGTCGCTCTTCGACAAGAAGCCCTTCTCGACCAGCTCCTTCAGGTGCCTCTTGACCGTGCTCTCATCGCGCTGGGCCTCGTCGACCAGCTCCTTTAAGGTGCACGGGCCCTTCTCGTGGATCTTCATCAAGAGTCTAAGCCTGACGGGGTTGCTCAAGACGCCGAAGTCGTCTGCCAGGCCCTTGAGCTCGTCCTCTTCGCCCCTCTCGCTCAAGCCCAAGCGACCCGAGTAGATTGAGGGGGCTCGCGAAATTAAGGGTTGCCTCAAGAATCGCCAAGCCTCGGGCGACGACTCGCTTGGCTCGACGACCTCGACGGAACTCCGAGCAAATCGAAGCGCGCAGGGGGGACAGCAAGACTTCGGGCCTAAGGAGGCCTCAAGTCTAGGATCTCCACCACGTCGCGCCTGCCTAGGCGCTTTATGCTCGAGACCTCGGCGTCTATCAACCCCTTCACCAGCTCTTGCCTCGATGCCTCTCTCAGGAGGTGTATCGCCAGCGCCCTCTTCCTGAGGAAGTACTCCTCCAAGGCCCTCTCGAAGGGCCCTCCGTAGAGCTTCAAGAGGGCGTAGCCCCTCCCCCCTGGACAGCCCCTCCTCCTCATGCAGCAGTACGACAGCGAGCCGAAGCAGACGAGGTCGGACCTCCAGCCTACCACATCGGAGAACCACTCCTTCACCTCGACGTACCTAGCCTCCGAGAGGCCTATTTCCTCCAAGGCCCTCTTCCTCGAGCAGACGTCGGAGAAGGTCAGTGGATAGCCTAGGTGACAACAGAACGTCAGCGCCCTGTAATCCCCTCCGTGGCATAGGGGGACTGGCGCGCAGTCCCAGCCGGGCACGTCCCTCGTCATCTCCTTGACGATCCTCGCCCTCGAGCTTATCTGCGCGAACCCCCGCAAGCGATCGTCGCTCATAGTTCGGCCCGCCGTGCGGGTCGAGGTGAGCCGCGTATTATCGTTTTCGTGCGCACTCGCCGTGGCCCGCTCACCTCTTCGACTTTCAGCGCCCGGCCATCCACAGAGGCGGCCCCCTCGCATCGCAAAAAAAGCACTAATATCGATTCGAACGCGAATCAACGCGACGAGCCCGCGTCGCGGCTTAGGTGTCGACATGGTAATAGAGGTGGTCGGCGTCTCCAAGTCTTTGGAGGGCCAACCTCAGTAGCTAGCCTCTTAGTGGACGCAGTTCGGGAGGAGGTCGACAAAGGAGGCGAAGGTCGAGGCCGCCTCGTTCATCGAGATCGAGCCGCCCAGAGGGCGCCGTCAAGCCCTCGATTGCGTGACCTCAAAGAAGTTCGCCACGCCGTGGCACTTGCAAGCCGTCGCTATCGCCACTACTAGGCCCCCCTCGGTCGCCCCCGCCTCCACTTCCTTAATGAATCCCCACAGCTCGCCGAAGTCGAAACCGCCGACGACCTCGCCTATCCTCCTGCTCTCCAGCACCAAGGCCACGTCGGCCGAGCGCAGCGCGCTCCTGATGAGCTCGAACATCGGCTTGGGCTTAAACCTCCCGGTCGCGGGGCAGATGTTCGGCTGAGCGCATGGGACGGCGCACCTAGACCGAGGGGGCATGTAGCTCGACGTGAACATGGCGCTCTCGGCGCTGGCGCTGAGCACTAGGTCCCTCGGGAACGACCTCAGGGCCCCCTCCAAGGCGTGAGGCGCTGGTAGCACTCTGTGGCCGCGCGCCTCGAGCCCCCGCCTCAGGAAGTCGGCGGCGAAGTGCTTGGGGATTGCCGGAACGACTATCTCGGGCCTGAAGCCGATGCTCAGGGCCTTGCTCAACACCTTGGCCGCGTCGCCGACCACCAGCGTCGACTTGACGGCCTCGAGCACCTCCTCTCTTAGCTCTTCCTCTCGAACGACGGCCTCGACTAGCCCCCTCGCGGGGCACCTCTCGTCGACGTCGGCCACCAAGACCCTCGCGCACTTCATCGCCTTGCGCACGTCGCTCAAGGCCTTGGACCCAAAGGTCCCTCCGCCGGCTATGAAGATCGATGGCCCCCTCCTAAGGGTCAGTCCCGCGGATTCCGAGCACGAGGCCCTCCTCATCCCTTCCTCATCATCCCGGAGTCCTAAGTGAGGCCCTAGGCTAAATTGGTATCGAGCCTTCTCTTATGCCCCTGAGAACCCTCCCTATGGAGATGAAGTCCTCCATCAACGTGCTCTTGAGCTTCGGGTTGTAGAGCCCCGCCGCCGGGTGGTACGTCGGCATCACCAAGAAGACCAGGTCGTTGAAGCGCGCTTTGAACACCTGTCCCCTGACGGCCGATATGCTCGTACCCCCAGACCTAGAGCGCACCCTCACCCCGCCCCTCGAGAGCACGTAGCTGGCCGAGTGCCTGCCGAGGCAGACGACTAGCTTGGGCCTTATTATCGATAGTTGCCTGTCGAGGTAGGGGCCGCAGGCCTCGACTTCGTCGGGTAGCGGGTCTCTGTTCCCCGGGGGCCTGCACTTCAAGACGTTGGTTATGAAGACCTCGCTCCTCCTGAGCCCCGCGAGGCCTAGGAGCAGGTCCAAGAACTTGCCGGCGGCCCCGACGAAGGGCTTGCCCTCGAGGTCCTCGTTGTACCCTGGGGCCTCCCCCACGAACACGACGTCTGAGTCTTGGTCGCCGTGGCCGGGGACGGGGTTGGTCCTCGAGGACCAGAGCCTGCACTTCTTGCACCTCGCGACCTCCTCGGCCACCTCCGCTAGGGCTCTGGACTTCTCGTCGAGGCCCGCCACACGAAACAAATCCCCGAAGGGCTCTTTAAGCTTTGCAAGCTGGCCGAAGCGTCACAACAGCGCGGCAGAGGTGCGCCCCTTTGCATTGATGCCTCAAGTACGCTTGGGCGTGTGGAGGTGCGCTCGCGACTTTTAGCCCTCTTCAGCCCTCGTCGGCTCGGTGAGGTCGTGGTGAGGATCGTCGAGAGGGGCGCCAAAGGGAGAGGGATCATAGGCCTCAGGACGGCGCTATTGATATTCCTAGTGCTTTTGTTGGCGGCCGCGTGCCCTTGGCTTCTAATACCGCTAGCCATCTACGTCGCGTACAAGGCGGGGAAGTGGCTCTACAGGCGAGCCAAGGCGGTCAAGTGGCCCAAGTTCGACAAAGGCGAAAGGCGCGCCGAGGCGACCTCCGTCATAGGCGACCTCCAGGTGTACGAGGTCGAGGGCGTCGGACCGGCGCTCGTCGTTAAGAACGGCATCGAGGCCCTCGGCTTGGGCTGCTTAGAAGTCAAGTCCCTCGGAGGAGGCGCCGTGGCCGAGCTCCTGAGCGCCGTCGACGCCGCCGCCAAGGCGGGCTTCGAGAGCAACCTCATAGTGTCGAGGGCGGCGTCGGGCGAGTCCCGGCTAGTGATAATGGTGAAGGCCCGCAAGTCGCTCACGAAGGGCTTCCAAGAGGCGGCCAAGGAGGCGGTGGACGACGTGGTCAGGGGCCTCGCCGCGGCCGCGGGCGCCGTAAAGGCCAGGTTGCCCAGGTCCGAGGTCCAAGTGCTGGAGTCCGACGACTTGGTAAGGGCCGTCAGGGGTGTCGTGGCGTGAGCCTCGTGGTGGAGGTGGGCTGGGTAGTGGACCCGAGCGCTGAAGCGGCCATCGACAGGCTGAGAGTGGACCTGCGGATCGACAGGCCGCTGATCATAAGCGGCGCTTGGGGCTTGAACGCCGTGAGCCACTTGGTGGAGCAAGTGGCCGACGCGGCGGACGTCGTGGCGCTGTCGCCCTACGGCGACGAGGCCCCTCGAGGGCTCCGGCACCTGAGCCTCGGCCTCAACGCCTCTTTCAACCCCTTCAAGCCGATAGGCGACAGGGGCTCCTACGCCATATTCGTCGCCGAGGTCTTTAGAGGAGTCTTCGACCTGAATAGCGCGCAGGCCTCGGCGCTCAAGAGGGCCTTGATTAGGGCCTACTCCAGCGGCAAGGAGCCCTCGGTCGAGGACGTAGTCTCGGCGCTCGAGGTGGAGTCGACAGAGCTCGCGAGCCGAGACGCCGTCGGCCTAATCGAAGTGCTCGAGGCCATGGAGAGGGGGAGGCTAGGGGCGGCTTGCAGGGGAGGCACCTTAGAGCCCCGCTCGGCCATCTCGATGTCCGAGTTGCCACCGAGCTACGCCACCGCGATCTCCATGACCGTTCTGATGCACGCGCTGAGGAGCAGCTTCAGAGGGGTAGTGGCCGTGTGCGACGCGGACTTGCTAGAGGGCTTCTTGGGTCCAGCCCGCAAGCTCGCAATCGACTTGCTGAAGAGGCTGGACGCCGCGGGCTCGACGGTGATCGTGTGCGCTGGCAGCGCGTCGGCTCTGCCGCTGGAGCTGAGGTCGAGGTCTCGCGCATCGATGATCGGCGCCCCCCTTACGGCGGAGGACGCTAGGAACTTAAGCGCCGTGCTCGGGCGGAGGGCTCTCAAGCTGCTCAACAACAAGGAGAGGTTCGCCTACAAGCTCGTGGGCTCGGCCGGCGTGGTCGAGGTCCCGCTCAAGGAGACCGTCAAGGTCTCCGTGGTGGAAGGAGCGGAACCGCCTCAGGAGGCCCCGAGGCCCACGCTCTACGCCAAGCTGGGCAACAAGGCCAAGATGGCCTACGAGGTCCTGAGCTTCCTCAGGGACGGGCCCTCTAGCAGGGATTCGGTGATATCCTACGCCATGCACAGGCTGGACGTGTCGTCGCTCGAGGCCACTAGGCTGATAAACGCCCTCCTGGCTCACGGCCTCGCGAGCGAGGTTGTAGGGGCTGACGGCAAGTACTGGCTCAAGATAACCGTCAGAGGGCTCAACGCCGTAGAGGAGCTTGAAGCGCTCGAGGGGTGGTTGGCACGAGGATAGAGAGGAGGGGCTGCTCATTGACTTGGGTCGCGGGGGCATCGTACAAGGGCATCTACCTCGTCTCCTTCACGCTCTACAGGTCCGAGGGCGGCTGGAGGGTCAAGAGGGAGATAAGGTTGAAGACGAAGAGGTCCCAAGAGGAGAGGACCCTCTTCGTGGAGGACTACAGCCTGCCGGAGTTCCAAGCCATATCTGAGTCCTGCCAAGCCCTAGCGTCCCAGATCCAGCAGGGAGATGACGAGTTCCGGCTGGCGCTGGCCCTCAAGGCCCTAGCGGCCATAAAGCTACTGGTCAAGGAGCTCGAGGGTGAGCCCAAATGAGCGAGAACGTCGAGCTCGAGGACTTGGACGGCATAGGGCCGAAGACGGCCGAGAAGCTCCGAAGTATTGGGATATGCTCGGCCAAGCATCTGTCGCTCTTCAACCTCGACGAGCTCCTCAACATGGTCGACGCCGACGAGAGGGCCCTTAGGAGGGCGCTGGCCCACGCCAGGAGCCTGTTCATGCCGCTGAGGGCCGTCAAGGCCTCTGAGCACTCTACCCAGAGGCCTCAGCTCCAGCTGACGACAGGGGTCAAGAGCATCGACTCTCTATTGGGCGGGGGCATGAGGCCTCGAGCGATATACGAGCTCTGCGGGCAGCCCGGTGCCGGCAAGACGCAGCTCTGCCTGCAACTGTCCGTCACGGTGCAGCTCTCAGCCAACAAAGGGGGCCTAGGAGGTAAGTGCTACTTCATGGACGCTGAGGGGACATTCAGCCCCAGTAGGGTGAGGGCCGTGGCCGAGAGGTTCGGGCTCGACCCGGACTACGCTCTCGGCAACGTCTACGTCATAGACGTGATGAACACGGACCACTTGCTCCAAGTGACCACATCGGACCTGGTGCGAGCAGTTGAGGAGGGCGTGAAGCTGGTAGTCGTGGACTCGCTGATGTCTAGGTTCAGGACCGAGTACTCGGGGCGGGAGTCGCTGGCCCTGAGGCAGAGCAGGCTGGGCTACGTGCTCGATTGGCTCATAAGGATAGCGAGGCTTTACGAAGCAATAGTGGTCGTGACGACTCCCGTGATGGAGGTGCCGATGGCCTTTGCGAGCGCCAGCGAGAGGCTGAGGCCCGTCGGGGGCACGACCCTCGCCCACGCCACTACGCACAGGCTCTTCTTGACGACGAGGAGCGAGAGGGGGGTGCTGAGGGGGACGATGACCGTCTTAGACAGCCCGACCTTGCCGTACGGGGCGACGGCCAGCTACGTGATAACGGAGAGGGGGGTCGAAGATGCGGCCTAGAGCACCCAGCGAGAGGCCGAAGTTGCTTGAGCCCCGTATCGCGGAGAAGCTCTTAGAGCTCGTGGAGGCGAGGGGGAGCTCTTGGGCCAAAAGGAGCGTCAGGAGGGTGTACGACGTCTACGAGTGCGGGAGGAACAAGTGGGTCGTGAGGGGCAGGAGAGAGCTCGGCGACGCTGAGGACATCTACGTGGTGGTGTACGACGAGGACAGCGGGAGCTTCAGGTGCACCTGCCACCAGCCCTACAAGCCCTACGCCAGCAGCAGGAGGCGGGCCTGTAGCCACGTGGGCGCGTGCCTCTTCTACCACCTATTCTTCTAGCGGGGGCCGGTAGTGGGCAAGTCGTACCTAGTCGTGGGCGACGGCAACAGGCCTCTGTTGAAGTCGCTGGAGCTGTCGCGCCGCAACAGGCTCGTGGTCTCCGACAAGCCGCTGGAGGTCGCGGGGTTGGTCGAGGTGCTCGACATATTTAAGCAGTTTGACCAAGTGATAGCCCTCGTACGCACGCTCTCTGATCGCGACGACTTGGTCCTCGACCTCTACCCCCTCGCCTCTAGGCTCTCGGCCACTAGCAACTACGCCAGCGTGAGGGTCTTCGCGAAGCTCTGCGAGGTGATGGTGGCATCAGCCAGGGCGAGGTGCTTCAACCTGTACATCAGCTACTGCGGCGACAAGAGGTCCAAGCTCTATGCAAAGCTTAAAAACATGGTCGACGAGGAGATAGCGTGCTGATATGGAGGTAAGGATCATACCCATAAAGGGGATCCCCGTACCAGTCAAGCCGGGGGACGACGTGGCCGCCCTCATATGCGAGGCCGCCGAGAGGCAGGGGACCCCGCTACAAGACGGCGACATCTTAGTGGTCTCGCAGAAGGTCGTTTCTAAGGCCTCGGGCCTCGTCTTCAGGCTGAGTGAGGTCAAGCCCTCTGAAGAGGCCTTGAGGCTGTCGAAGATCTTGAACAAGCCTCCAGAGCTCGTCGAGGTGATACTCCGGGAGACGCGCAGGGTGGTGAGGCTGAGCGACAAGCACATCATATGCGAGACGAGGCATGGCTTCGTCTGCGCGAACGCTGGAGTCGACGTGTCCAACGTTGATGGAGGGACGAGCGCCGTTACGTTGCCGCCGGACCCCGACAGAGAGGCCTCGAGGATAAGGGAGGCGATAAAGAGGCTCAGGGGCGTCGACGTTGCCGTCATAATCAGCGACACCCACGGGAGGCCCTTCAGGAGGGGCCAAGTCAACGTCGCGATAGGGGTCTCGGGGATGAAGCCCATAAGGGATAGGAGGGGCGAGAAGGACCTCTTCGGCTACGTCCTCAAGTCGAAGTTCATAGCCATAGCCGACGAGATAGCATCGGCGGCCGAGCTGGTCATGGGCCAGGCCGGCGAAGGGGTCCCTGCGGCGATTGTGAGGGGGCTGGAGTACGAGAGGGGCGAAACCTCGTCCATAAGGGAGCTGATAATGCCCCCCGACGAAGACCTATTCCGTTGACCGGGCCAAGCGAAGAGTTTAAAAATAGTCGTATGAATAAGTAGGAGACCGCTACAAGAGGTCGATGGTGCGGAGGTCAGCTGGGCATGAGCAAGCCGAGACCCGGAGAGAATGTCGTCCTCGTCGGGAACAAGCCGACCATGAACTACGTCCTCGCGACGGTGATACAGTTCAACCAAGGAGCGGACAAGGTGGTCATAAAGGCCAGGGGGAGGTCCATATCCAAGGCAGTGGACGCGGCCGAGATAGTCAAGACCAGGTTCTTAGTGAACCAAGTGGAGATCACCGACGTCAAGATAGGGACTGAGAAGGTCGGCGAAGGCGAGCAAGCGAGGAACGTCTCGACGATAGAGATAACGCTGGAGAGGAAGAAGTAAGCTAAGGCGAGCAAAGGGCTACGCTCAAGCCCAATTTTTTATCCTCAAAACTTTCTTTACAAGAAATTATTTGCGAGATTGCGAGAAGCTCCTTCGGCGAGCCGATCGTAACTGATCATTGCTTGCCGAGGACCTTGGCTAGAGCCGCCTCGACCTTCTTCTTGACCTCCTCGTCTGGGACCCTCTTGAACAGCTCGACCCTCAGGGTTTCCAAGTTCCACTTTATCTGACCGCCCTCAACCTCGTAGTCCACGACTATCCTCACGACGTCGCCCTTGTCGGCCTTGAGCTCGTTGACCACGATCTCGAACAGCAGCTTGTTGAGCTCGGCCGAGGCCCTCACGGCCTCTTGTACGTCTGCTTGGCCCTTAACTTGGGCCATGAGGACTCTCCTAGCCTTGTCGGCGTAGGCGCCAGCTATTATCAAGCCGGTGTTCAGCGTCGGCATGGCATATACCTCGACGTACCTCGCTTTATAAACGTTAATCCACGGCCTAAGTGGCTCGCCGAATCGGCGGAGCGACGGGAAATCGCCGTAACGACCCCGTGCTCTAGTGGAGGCTAGGGGCGGACCCTTACACAAAGAAGCCGGAGTTGCTACCTTAGCCCTTGAGCTGGCCATCGTCGCAATAGACGTATTCATGTCTACATGCCTTGTGGATTTTCGATGTAGAAGACTTATAGGCTCGCCATGCAGTCATAGCCGTCGAGAATGAGGTAGCGGTGTACGACTTCCTGTACGTAGCTCAGGCATTAGAGCTAAGGGCGCAACTATTGACAAGCGACGCGAAGCAGGCACAGGTAGCCGAGAGGCTTTCAATACCAACGCGCTACGTACCATGAACTCGATTAGGTCGCTGGCCGCCTTGGCGGTGAGGCGGCCCTTGAATGGCCTTTAAAGCTCCTTGACCTCAAAGCCCTTTTCTGCGAGGGCCCTCTTCGCCTCTGTCAACCTCACCCCGAGGGCTAGGACCACGTGGCCGCTAGGCCACGCAGCCAAGACCTTTGAGGGCCTTGACTTTAGCCTGAGGAGGGCCTGAGTCCGACACATGCTCTTGTTCTCGAGCTGGCTCCTCTCGACGAAGCACTCGACGGCGTAGGCCTCCCTGAGCCCGTGGTCGCAAGTGATCATGGTCGCCTCGCCGAGCCTCAGAGGCACGTCGACTGCCACGCTCTTACCAGTCTCGAAGTGGCTCTTCAGCTTGACCCCGCTCCTGCTCGAGGCCAAGTTGATGGCCGCAGTGCAGTGGGCTAGGGTTAGCGAGTCCTCGCCAACCGCCACTATGTTGCCCATGAAGGGGATGGCCAAGCCCTTGACGGCAATCATGCAGGCCATTGCCTGGACGTCGGCCTCGCAGACCCCCACGATCCCCTCCTCGAACAACAGCGATATAGCCAGGCAAGGCGTCACCGAGATCCTCTTGATGATCTCGAAGCAGTCCACCGTGAACACGCCGCACTTGGCCTTCTCGAGGACCTCATTGATGGCCTCCTTCAAGGCCAAGCTCATTTGAAGCTCTTGATATGGGACGCCAACCTCGCCCTTGAACTTCGACAAGAAGTCAGAGACTAATTCAGCGTCCTCCTTGTGCTTTTCGACGTACTTCTCGAGCTCCTCTTGCGTCACATGCTTAACCCTAACGTTCAACCTCTGGGCCAAGGTCGCCGGACAGGTCACGTCGAAGGTCCTCGGAGAGACCTCGCCGAGGATCGCCGCACAACCTTCAAAGCCCCTCTCCCTCCTCCTAAACTCGATAGGCCCTCCTCCCGACTCGATGAACTTGACGTCGGCGTTGAGCCCTAGGCGCTCGAGCCTAGCGCGGGCCTCTAGACTCGATGGAAGCGAGTTGTTCTCTTCGTGAGCGACGAGCGTCACCGGGGCGTTGCACCACTTCGCGACCTCGACTGCTAGCTTAGACGTGCCGCCGGTGAGGTGCAGGATCGCGAGCGATTCTTCGACCTCGAGGACCTTACGCCTCACGGCCCAAGCCTCTTCGAAGGAGGATACGGGCTCGGCTATCATGTCCACCTCGAAGCCAGCGCCCTCGAAGAGGCTCAAAAGCCTCTTGAGGATCGCGGTTCGTTGCATTTGCGGGTGTACAGGAGAGCCTACGGCTACTACGCAGACCCTCTTGCCCATCGTCTTCGACCAAGTACTCCTGCGCCGATTGAAAGCTTAAGCTTTTTCGAGCTAAAGCGAGCTAGGCATAGCTCGAGGGCTCTGGTATGGAAATCCCGATAAACAAGCCGCTGCTGGGCGAAGAGGAGATAGCCGAAGTCGTCAAGCTGTTGAGGCGGGGCGCCTTGACGTCCTCGCCGCCAGAGGGAGGCTCGTACGTGAGATCGTTCGAGGAGGAGTTCGCCTCCTTCGTCGGCGTGAAGAGCGCCGTAGCGGTCAACTCGGGCACCGCGGCCTTGTACCTCTCCCTGCTGGCCATTGGGGTAGGGCCCGGCGACGAGGTCCTCGTGCCCTCACTGACCTTCGCAGCGACGGCAAACGCCGTGCTACTGGTCGGCGCCAAGCCCGTCTTCGTCGACGTGGACCCGAAGACCTACACCATGGACCCCTCGGACTTAGAGAGGAAGGTGGGCGAGAGGGCCAGGGCCGTGATACCAGTCCACCTCTACGGCTTGATGGCGGACATGGACTCCATAACCTCGATAGCCGAGGAGAGGGGGATCGCCGTCATAGAGGACGCGGCCCAAGCGCACGGCTCTGAGATGAGGGGCAGGCGCGCGGGCTCTTTGGGCCTCACCGGGTGCTTCAGCTTCTACCCCAGCAAGGTCATGACCACTGGCGAGGGCGGCATGATAACCACGAACGACGTCGAGCTCGCCGAGGCATTGAGGTCTCTCAGGACCCACGGTCAGGAGTGGGCAGGCGGCGAGCTGGTGGTGACGAGGCTCGGGGGCAACTTCAGGATGCCGGAGATCGAGGCGGCCATAGGGAGGGTGCAGCTGAGGAAGCTCCCCAAGTTCCTCGAGCTCAGGAGGAGGAACGCCAAGCTCATGACCGACCTCCTCCAAGGGTTGAAGGGCCTCGACCTCCCATTCGAGCCAGAGGGCTACAGGCACAACTGGTACTTGTACACCGTTAAGTTCGAGGACCCCAGCTTCAGGGACAGGGTCAAGGACCACTTAAACTGCAAGGGCATAGGAGCGACCATTTACTACAAGACACCCGTGCACTTGATGCCGCTTTACAGGAAGCTCCTCAATACGAGGGAGGGCCTCTTGCCGGTCACCGAGGAGCTGTCGAGGAGGCTCTTATCGCTCCCAGTCCACCACGGGATGAGCGAGGAGGACGTGAGGAGGGTCGCTGAGGAGGTCAAGGAGGCTCTGGGCAAGTGCTCGTAGCGACGAGCCCCAATACCCTTGGGGACTGACCTCCGTGGACCTCACGGGGGACCGCTCCGGCGGCGCGAAGGATTGCAAGGATCGTGGCGAGGGGTCCAAGGGCGCGCGAGGGGAGAGGCGCTCAGAGCTCGAGGGGAGAGGCCCGGACCTGATAGAGACGCTCAAGCTCTGCGACGCCCCTGGAGAGGTGATTGAGAGGCTGAGGTCCATCTTAAGCGAGCGCGTCAAGGAGGGCAAGGACAGCTTCCATCTGAGCGTCGACGTCAAGGTCTACAAGCCGCCCAAGGGCGTGAACAAGATGGTGTTCAGAGCCGTGGCCGACGAGTTCGTGCAGGGGGCGACCCTCTACGAGATATGGAGCTTCGTGCGTAGGTACTACTCTCGCGTCTCCAAGTTCAACAAAGCCCTCGAGTACAAGGGGTGGGAGACCTACGTCTCTCGCGAAGTCCTCAAGCTCGTGGAGATGGGCTACGCCCAAGCGAGCGACTACGAAGCCCTCCGCGAGCTCGTGAGGTCTAGGAAGAAGCTCAAGCGCTTCAAGACCATTTGGAGGACAACCTCTAGGAAGATTACGGTCAAGCCAGTGGCGAGCGAGATCAGGAAGTTGCCCTCGAGGCCGTCAAAGAAGAAGCTGGAGGTTAAGGTCCTCGAAAGCAAGGCCGTTGTTCGCGGGCTCTGTGGCAAAAGCTTGACGCTGAGCCTCTAGCCCTACTTAGCCCCCTCGGCCTCCTTGATTATCTTGCTTATCTTCGAGTAGCCCATGAGCACTAGCAGTATAGTCAGGTCGTTGACGTTTATCTTGCCCCTGACGCCGAGCTTCTTGAGCCTCCTTGTCAGCTCCTTGAGCATGGAGAACACTTCGTCCGGCATTGATATCTGGTGGGTCCTGCCCGTCAAGGCTATGGTCTTGAGGGCGTAGGTCTTCGCGTAGACCTCTTTGAGGCCCTCTAGCGTCGATATGTCCTTAGCCCCTAGCTCGTTTACCAGTTCCTCCACCTTGGACATGACCGATCACCCTAAGGCAGACGCTAGCTACAGGAGAGGGTCTGCTTATAAGATTTTCACTTTCTAGGCGCAAGTGAAACAGTTGAATTGACGGTTCTCCAAGTATCGAGGTATACTGTATGAAATTAAGGTCTGAGCGACGGTCTGAGCCACGTAAGCCCTCTTCGACGCTTGCACTCGGACTACTCCAGATCGGTTACCTCCTTCAGCCCCTCTCTCGAGCCGAACTTATTCACGTAGACGAACTCCCTCAGGTCTAACCTCCTCGACATGGGCCTTTCATCGGAGTAGCCCAAAGCTATTATTGAGACTAGCGCCCATCCCTCTGGTATATCGAGCAACTTCTTCGCCTCTTCCTCGTAAGACGAGCCGTAGCTACCTATCCAGCAGGCGCCCAGGCCAAGCGCGTGAGCTGCTAGGAGGATGTTCATGGTAGCGGCGGCGCCGTCCTCCGCGGGGTGCCTAGTAGCCCTAGTGTCCACTGCCACGGCTATCCCGAGGGGCGCCTTGGCCAAGAACTTGCCAGCCGTCGTGGCGTTGGCCACCCTCCTCTTCAAGTCCTCGTCGGCTATGACTATGAACCTCCAAGGCTGGCTGTTCTTCGAGGAGGGGGCCCACCTCCCTGCCTCCAAGACCTCTCTTAATACATGAGGAGGGATTTTCTCCTCCTTGAACCTCCTGATGCTTCTCCTGGTTTTGATGGCTTCGAGCACGTCCAACTCGACCACCTAGTCCCACGACATTGTTACGCTCCTACAGGTGATAAGGCTTTTCTATGAGCTAAGGGGCACAGAATTAGGATTATGTGAGGCCGAGCCCCTGAGCAAATGGTGCGCTGGCTGGCATAGCTGACAGCTGAAAGGCCCTTAACGAAGGTCATGAGTCAGATGGACTAGCGCAAGTATAGCGCATTTTTGAGGTAAAGCATATCTCGCCGAGTTGCATCTAGAGCCCTTGGGATGATGACTTCTTCGGTCCCCCTTGCCGAGCGGGTGATGCAAAGGCCGGGACAGCTGACCTGAGTCCTCCTGCTCTTGAATCCGCGGGGATCACGTAGCATTGTACAAGGTATGCTGAGGCCGAGAAGCCGTGGCAGGTAGGCGCATGGCACGACAAGCGATCTCGGTTTGGGGTTAGGGGGCCCTCCATATCTTCAGCGGCTCCCCCCTCTTCAATGCCTGGACCTCGACCAAGTTGGCTATGCCCGAGCTCTTGATCTTGGCCCCGAGCACCTGCTCCACTTGGAAGATCCCGGCCTCGTTCTCCATGTCCACGACTATCTTGACGGGCCTCTCCCCTCCCCTCTCGATCTCAACCCTCTTTATCGCTAGGGCCGAGAAGCCGTGTATGTCGCTCTTGCCGAGCTTGTAGGGGATCCTGGCCCTCCCCTCCGCCATGTCGGTCCCGTCAGCCACCTTGACCACCCCGGCCTCGACGGTAAGGGGCACGACCCCTTCGTCGTGGGAGAATATGGCGTGCAGTATCTCCTGCTTCACTACCACCGCCTTGTGCTTGTCGTCGGCGTACAGCTTAGGCAGGAGCCTCCTCAAGATCCTCTCGGCTATGTAAGCTCCGTGGAGGTGATGCCCCTCTCTGTGAATCGCGTTCCCGACGTCGTGGAGATAGGCCCCTCCGACCACTACGACTTTGGAGTCCTCTAGGTCTCCCTCGCCATCCCTTACCAGCGACGGCTGGACGCCCCAATCGATCAAGAGGTCTAAGATCTCGAGCGCCGATCCGGACACGACCCTCGAGTGGATCACTCCGTGGTCGTTGTAGAAGAGCCTCGTGACGGCCATGATGTTGGCAACCCTCAGCAGCGCCTGCACTTCTGGATCCCTCTCCAGCATGTTGAAGAGCTTGGAGGCCTTGGAGCTCTCCTCGACTTTGGAGTAGACGAGCTTAGAGCTTATGACGACCAAGGAGGACGCACCTGGTAACTTCTATCGCGTCAAGGCTGAAAAGAGTTGCCAGACCGAGAGTACACTTCGATAGCTGGCCTCGAATCCTTGCGTAAAGATAAAAACCAGCTCAGACGAGAACTTCTGGAGGTATATGAAGAGGCTCGACCTCTTATTCGTAGGCTTCGGGGTCGTCGGGAGAGGCCTCGCGGACCTCTTGCTTGAGAAGGGCGAGTTGCTCAGGTCAAGGTTCGGAGTCGACGTGAGGGCCGTGGGGATATGTGACTTGAGGCTGGGCTCGATAGCGAGCGACGACGGGATAGACCTGTGCAAGGCCTTAAAGCTTGCTGACTCGGGCAGGACGTTCAAGGACTACGACCTGCCGGCGAGGAGGGACTTGACGAGCCTCGAAGCGATAAGGGAGACATCGTCGAACGTCGTCGTGGAGGTCACTTGGACCAACGTCGAGACAGGGGAGCCGGGCCTGACTCACATAAGGGAGGCCCTGAGCTCCGGGAAGCACGTGGCGACCACGAACAAGGGCCCCATAGCCATAGCATATAGGGAGCTCGCGGACCTGGCCAAGGCCAAGGGCGTCCAGCTGAAGTTCGAGGGGACGGTCTTGAGCGGCACGCCGGTCTTCAACCTGAGGTGGTCTTGCTTGGCGGCGGCCGACGTGAGGAGGGTCGTCGGCATAGTCAACGGCACCACGAACTTCATACTGACGGAAATGGAGAGGGGATTGAGCTACGAGGAGGCCCTGCGCAGGGCCCAGGAGCTCGGCTACGCCGAGGCGGACCCAACGCTCGACGTCGACGGGTGGGACGCGGCCGCCAAGGCCGCGATACTAGCCAACGTGTTGATGGATGGGAGCTTGAAGCCCAAGGACGTCGAGAGGAGGGGCATAAGGGGCGTAGCGCTCGAAGAGGTGCTGAAGCCGAGGGAGAGGGGCTTTAAGCTGAAGCTGTTGGCTGAGGTCGGGAGGGAGGACGGCAAGGTTGTGGCGAGGGTGGCGCCGACTCTCGTCCCAACGACCGACTTCTTGGCCGAGGTCTCGGGCGCCCTCAACGCCTTGAGGATTGAAACGGATGTGTTGGGCGAGGTGACCATAGTGGGGCCGGGGGCTGGAAGGAGGCCCGCCGGCTACGCCCTGCTCAACGACATAATCGAGATCTCGAGGGCCCTATAGTCGTTTGTCTCAAGGCTCCTAGGACGGCCTCGCCAAGGCCCTCGTGCCGCCCTCAAGCGAACAACAACGTCAGGAAGAGAGCCATCATCCCGCTCAAGTAGATGCCGTCGAACGTGCCCGCACCGCCAATGCTTATCAAAGGGAACTGGAGCTTGTCGAAGTTCTTGACCAAGTTCATCACGTCCGCGCCTATGAGCGCTCCGATGACGGCCCCCGAGTAGGCTAAAGCCGGGGCGAGCTCGACTACGCTCAATATGCTGGAGAGCGTCACCACGGAGAGTGCTGCCACGAGCGGGGGCACGAGCGCTGGCACGACTATGCCCAACCCAGGCACTATCCTAGAGGAGGAGTAAGAGATCAACGACGCGAGCGCGATGGTTAATGCCTCGACGAGGAGGGCCTCGAGGGCCCTTGGGCTCGCAGTCATGAAGGAGATCATCAACAGTGATATCGAGAGGGGTATCAAGGCCCCTCCGACGTTCACGGCTATCACGGTCTTGGACTCCACGAGCCTGAGCCTCGGGATCGGGTAGTAGATCCCGAAGAACGACACGTAGTCTATCTCTGGCACGAGCACATGGCGGGGCACCTCTGCTATCACTACGTTCACGAAGCTCAAAATCATCGACAGCAAGACCATGGCGAGGGCTATGGCGTAGCCCAAGTGCGGGCCTATGCCCAAGGGCCGAAAAGCGTAGGCCAGGGCCCTCGGCACGAGGAAGAGCCATACCACGGCCGTAAAGGCCAAACCAAAGAAGAGCGCTAGAAATAACGGGTGTAGTGGTAGTTGCACTATGACCTTCTTGCCCATGATTACAGCTCCTAAGGCCGAGCGCCACAGACGCGCGTAAAGTAGAGGAAGGTCACATAAAAGCCTTCTCTGCGATTTAGCCCTCAGGCGCTCAATTTAAGCGAGCTACTATTGTGGCCAGTAGAGTAAGTGCTCGAGGGCCGAGAGGTTGATGGAGCACGCCCTCGTAGCGCAAGGGCGTAGACACTAAACCATCGAATTTAGTGCTTGATTGAGCAACGCGTAGCGAAGCGCCTAAGGATTGCGTTGAGGGGGACGCGAGGAGGCGGTGGAAGTCGAGGTCCTCCATGGACCACAAGTAGGCCGCTATGCTCACGCTCCTTAGGACGGCCCTCTCACCCGGGATTAACTCCCCATCGAACGAGTAGTAGGCCGCGCGTATCTCCATGGAACTGCTATTGCCTCGAGAAAAGCTTAAGGTCATGACCCCGTCGTCGTGGGCTGTGACGTTAACCATGACGACGTCCACCGCCTTTATTATCCCCCTCTGGAGCTCCTCGGGAGAGCTCGCGCAGGTCAGGGTGATCTCGTCCGCCCTTATCGTGAAGGTCTCTTCAGGGAAGGAGCGCGAGGGAGAGGAGGCCAGGAGTAGCGAGCATATCCCCGCTAGCGTGAGGATGGCGATCCTCAGCCCTCTCATGCCCTCACCTCCCTCGGACTCCAGGAATAGATCGCAGAGCCAGCCACGATGGCGAGGACGCTGCCCAAGGTCATGCCGTCAAGTGAAGGGCTGCGAGAAAGCTTAAGAACGTGTATGCATAGCGCTGACGCGCGTTCTCCTGAACGAGGGCTTAAAAGCGACGCAGAGGCAGGGTGGTTCGTAAGGCGAGCGTGGGATAGTGAGCTCATCCGAGCGTAGCGTTATCGAGAGGGTCCTCGAGAAGGTGCGCAGAGACCCCTACGCGAACACGCTCGGGATAGAGGTCTTAGAGATCAGGGAGGGCTACGCGAAGGCCTCCCTCACGGTCGGCGAGAACATGCTGAACTTCCACGGCGTGGCCCACGGGGGGTTAATAGCCTCTCTAGTCGACGTGGCCTTCGCTGCGGCCAGCAACTCGCGCAATAGGAAGGCCGTGGCCCTGACCCTGAGCATAAGCTATCGGAGGCCCGCCACGGCCGGGGAGGCCCTCGTGGCGGAGGCGTTCGAGGAGAGCTTGGGCGAGAGGACGGCCCTCTACAGGATAGCAGTCAAGAATTCCAGAGGAGACCTAGTAGTTTCTTGCCAAGGACTCGTCTACAGGATGGACGAACCAGTGGCATAGTCCTGGGAGCCCTAGAAGCGCTTGCCCTCCTCGCCATAGTTGCAACGACTGTGAACAACATGGCCGCTAAGTAGGTAGCCGAGCTAAGTAATAGGGCTGGGACGTAGCTGTCGAAGGCGTCGGCCAGCAATCCCCCAATCGTCGGGGCCGCTAAGGCGCCCACCCCCATCATCAACGTCCAAAGGCCCAAGACCGTCCCCACGGAGCTTGGAAACAGGTCCCCGGCGCACGCGGCGTAGATCGGCCACAGGGCCCCGAAGAAGACTCCGTAAGTCGCGACGACCAAGCCCAACAGATCGCTCAAGAGCTTGTTGCTTAGCGATAACGCCGTCAGGCACACCGTTAGTGACGCGAGGGCGTTGCTCATGATCAAGGAGCTTGTCCTACCCATCCTGTCCGAGGCCCACGACAGCGAGAGCGCTCCGACCATTCCCGTGAAGCCCATGATCCCAGCAATGGCCGAGGCTTCGACGTAGGGCCTTCCGACCTCGCGCGTCAAGAAGTCCACGAGAAAGGTCAAGATTATATAGCTCGCAAAGGACATGGACAAATAGGAGAGCCCGACGAGCCAGAACAGCCTCGAAGACATCAACGCTTTGTAGCTGACGATCTCTTTGCGCGTGCCGATGCTCACGCGCAGTAGCTCGCTCCTCGATAAGGTGTAGAAGGCGAGGCCGTAAGCGAAGAGGGGCAAGGAGATGATCCACCACGTGGCCCTCAAGCCCGCTGCGAAGATGATGAGCGGGATCAAAAAGCCAACGGATCCGAGCGAGGCCCTCACCCCCACCTCGAGGAGCCCTATGCCCCACCCCCTCCAAGACTCTGGAAGCTTCGAGGATACGAGAGCGACCATGGGCGTCCAAGACGACGAGGCCCCGAGCCCTGCGATTGCGAGCGAGGCGGTTAGCGCTAAGAAGCTCGAGGACACGCTCGCGAGCGCCAGGCCGAGCCCGTACACTAAGCTCAGCGCCGCCACGACTCTGATCCCGTACCTGTCAAAGAGCCTCCCCGAGACCACGGAGAATGCGGAGTACATGAACGTGAAAACTGAGTACACAAAGCCAGCTTCAGTCCTGCTAAATCCCATCTCTTCTATTATCCTTGGCACTAGAACTCCGTAACCGAACCTAGCTACGAAGGAAAAGAAGAGGAAGCTTATCGCAAGCGATAAGACGCAGATGTATCCCGCTTGGCCAGCTTTAGTTGGAGGGTCAACCCCGGGCCCCCTCGACCCTTCTTCGGCCAAGCGCGACCACCCCCCAACGGTTGGCATCCAATGGACTTTTCTAACTTTCGACGCGAGCTCGAGCACTGCGTTTTAATCTCGAGCCAATACTAGGTCCAAGGCAAGAGTTAAAGGGCCTTCCGAGTCAAACATTCTGTGGAGGGCTTTGGGCTTGAAGACGATTAGCGGCCTCCTCTTCGGCACGGCCGGCATACCTCTGAGCACGCCGAAGCCGGCCTCGAGCGTCAACGGCGTCTTGAGGGTGAGGGAGCTCGGATTAGACGCCATGGAGCTGGAGTTCGTCAGGGGGGTCAAGATGGGCGACGACTTGGCTTACAAGGTCAGGAGCGTGAGCGAGGCGGCCAAGGTCGTCCTGACGGCCCACGCCCCCTACTACATAAACCTGAACTCCTCTGAGAAGGCCAAGGTGGAGGCCAGCATAAACAGGATATTGGAGACGGCGAGGGTGGCGCACAAGGCCGGAGGGTGGTCCATAGTCTTCCACCCGGCTTACTACGGCAAGGACTCAGCAGAGGTGGTCTACGACAGGGTAAAGGAGGCGCTCAAGAGGATAGTCGGGACCTTGAGGGACGAGGGGGTGGCCATCTGGGTCAGGCCTGAGACCTCGGGCGGCCTAGCGGAGTTCGGAGACCTCGAGGAGGTCGTGAGGCTGAGCCAAGAGGTCGAGAACGTCCTGCCCTGCATCGACTTCGCCCACATACACGCAAGGAGCAGGGGTAAGTACAATAGCTACGAGGAGTTCGTGGAGATATTCAACTACTTGGAGAGGGAGCTCGGCAAGGAGGTCCTGAAGAACATGCACATGCACTTCTCGGGGATAGAGTACGGGGAGAAGGGCGAGATCAAGCACTTAAACCTCGAGGAGTCAGACTTCAAGTACGTAGAGTTGGCGAAGGTCTTGAAGGACTACTCGATTGAAGGGGTGATAATAAGCGAGTCGCCTAACATAGAGGGCGACGCTCTGCTGTTGAAGAACGTCTACTGGCGAGTCTGAGGCCGTGAGGCCCGTCCTAACTCGCCACGTCCAAGCCGTTCTCGACAGCTGAGCCTCGGTAGCGCGCCAAGTCATAGGAGTTTAGCGCCTGAGAGCAACGCTAAAAATATCGACGTCGCGGTGAGATCTGCAGTGGTACCCGGGTTGTGCGTCGGCCCCTTGGCTTCGAGCTCCCTGTCCAAGCCCTCTACGAGCTCTCTGCCTTTAGCCGTCGTTAGCCCGCCGGCTTCGAGCGCTTCTCTGGCCTTCATCGACACCCTCTTGGCCTCCTCCATCCCGAGCCTGACCGCTTTGTCTATCGAGGCGTGAGGGGCCTTCGCTAAGCCGACGCTCCTAGCTATCGAGGTGTCGGGCTTGTGGGAGAGCAACCTCAAGAAGCAGTGGACTATCGCTACATTCAAGTCCTTAGCCTCCTCGAAAGTCTCCATTAGGGTTGGAAGTCCCACCTTCGTGCAAGTCTTCAAGCCGCTCACGAGCTCCTCAGCGACTCCGTCCCACTTAGAGGAGGCCGCCAAGACCTCGTAGAGCGTCATGCTGGTCCTCTGCTTCCTCAGGGCGTCCGGAAGGCCTCTGGGCGGCCTGCCCAAGCCACTTGGCCTCATGAGCCTGATGCCCCTCATCAAGGAGTTTGCATCGGCCGACGTCGTCGACCTGAGGATCTCGAGCAAGGCCCCGCCTATGTCTCGCACGTCTCCACTGCTGGCAGTCCATAAGGGTATCGAGGAGGCTATCGGGACGAACAGCATTATTATCCCGAGGTGCGTGTTGCCAGCGCCGTGAGCTCGAAGCTGGAGCTTGACGGCCTTCTCCACTAACCTCCCGACTCCGATAGAGCTCAAGTCGCCCTTGAGCCACGCTCTATAGCCCCTGAGGAAGGCCTCCCTCACGGGAGGTCCTATCGCAACCGACCCGGCGACGAAGTGCTCGAACCTCTTCCCCCACCTATCCCTGAGCCTATGGACGTTGCCCGGCTTGGGATAGGCAGAGACCTCGAGGAGCGCCGCTAGCTGGGCCTTGGCCATGACCTCAAGGGACTTCTCCTCGACCCTAAAGCTCACGCCCAACACCACAGAAGGTTAATAACTCTACCGACTAAGTCTGTCTTGGTGTAGCGGATGGAGATAAGGTTTAGGGCGATAGTGACCAGCAAGACCATGTACAGCGACCCCTTGGGAGGGAGGGGCGTCAAGATAGAGCTGGCCGAGGAGAGGGAGCTCCCCCCACCAGTCGTCATGTCGAGGGGCGAGGCCTCAGATCTCCTGAAGGACGTGATGCCTATAGTGAGCCAGATAATACAGTCCTTGCCCTTTACCAGAGGGGGCAAGGTGACGTTCCCAAGGATGACCGTATGGCTGTCAGAGGAGGAGTGGGACAAGCTGGAGCCCAAGCCGGACATAGGCGACGAGGTCGAGGTCACGATATCTCCATCTAGCGTCACCATAAGGACCGCGTGAGGTGCCACCCTTGCGCAAATTGGCTGGGGTGCACTCCAAGGGCGTCGTAACCCTGCAAGAGCTCATAGAGGAGGTGAAGAGAGGCCCTCAAGCGCACAGGATAGGCTGCATCCTGACGTTCACCGGCGTCGTCAGGGGGGTGACGAAGGGCGGGTCTAAGGTCTTGAGGCTCGAGTACGAGGCCTACTCCGAGGCCGCTGAGGCCAAGCTGGAGGAGATAGCCGAGGACCTGAAGAGGATACCGGGCGTCGTAGATGTGAGGATACACCACTTCGTGGGCTCCTTAGGGGTAGGCGAGGAGTCTGTCTACGTGGTCGTGGCGGCAGAGCACAGAGAGGAGGGCTTCAAGGCCTTGAGGGAGGCGGTGGAGAGGCTAAAGGCCGAGGTCCCGATATGGAAGAAGGAGTACGCGGAAGAGGGCTCGTATTGGGTAGGCGTCTAAGAAAGTAGCTGGCTTTTACGCGGTCTTCACGATATTAAGGTCAGCTTGGGCATTGGATATCCTTCTGAAGTGTCTAACTCCATGGCGTACAAGGGGGTCCTGGGCTTGATGCCGTAGACCAATACACATCCTTGCTCCCTCGTAACCTTTAAGTGTACATCCGCTATGGCACCGACGAGCCTCGAGAGCGTTGGAGTGCCGGGCTTTAAGAGCATCATCCCCAAATGCTTGCCCCTAGCAGCTACGGAGGCCACGACCCTCATCGCCGTGTAGGCCCCCCTTTCCCCGTACCAGTCCGTTATCGTGTCCATGCCGAAGATGTATAGCGTGCTCCCCCTACCGCTCTTCTTCCTGAGCTCCCTCCCCACGGCGTCGTACTTCAAGAGGTCGGACTCGAAGTCCTTACCTCCTACAGGGATCACGCAGGGCCCTGTCCTGGCTTCGGTGACCTCTCTTATGAAGATCCTCACAAATTCTGCAAGCTCATCCTCCTTGAAGCCCCCGAGCGCGAAGGCGTCGCGTATGGTCGTGTACTCCACGCCAGGCGGAGGGACTATGAACACCCCCCTTCCTTGAGCCAAGAAGTTCCACATGGTCGGCAGGACTATGCAGTCGTGTCGCATAGAAGCCCTTTCGTCGATCTCCACGAGGACCATGGATCCCTTGGGATATCCCCCTCCAAGGACCTCGTCTAGGTCCTTTATGCCCGTCGAGAAGTGGGTGCTCGTGTCCGGCACTGGCTTAAACCTACGCGGTTGCTCTGCACCGACGTACCTAAAGGGCTGGAAGGCCTTGAAGCCATCCTTTATCGTGAAGAAGAGTCGTTGCTCAGCTATGGCCATCCCTCTAGCCTTGAGTATCTCGAGCTCCCTCACGAGCCTCTGGTCGAGCCACCTCCTCTTTAGCAGAATGACGCAGTCGGCTATGAACTCCTCCACCCCGGTGCCCACTCTATTAACGCCATAGGGCTTCTCCGTTATGATTATCGTCGTGCACTCTCTGGACTTTATTATCTTGCTTAGGAAGCCGTGCAATAGCACCCTGACGTCTTGGAGCTCCCTTATGGCTTGAGCCAAAGCGGTAAAAGAGTCAAGCACTAGCCGTTGAGCTCCGAAGTTAACCATCTCCCTCAAGATCAAGTCTAAAACCTCAGGCACGCCCCCCTCCTTGACGGTTAGCATCTCCAAGAAGCGGACTTTGCCCTCCTTCTCGAGCTTCTCGAAGTCAAAGCCCAGGCTGCGCATGTTGTTAAAGAATGTAGTCCTGTCCTCCACGAAGCTCACATACAAGCCCTTTTCGCCTTGGTCGACCGCTCCTCGATATAGAAATTGGGCTGAGAACGTGGTCTTTCCGGTCCCAGGCTCGCCTGCTAAGACTATCATGCATCCCTTAGGAACGCCACCGCCGAAGTTCTCATCCAAGCCCGGTATTCCGAGCGAAGTTCTATTAATGGTCTGAACCTGCATCCCTTCTCTACCCAACCTTGAGGAGTCGAGGAACACTTAACACAAAAACCTCTCTCATTACTTTAGGTTAAAAAGCTTGCCTCACTATTACACCCTTTCTACCTTCTCCTTAGTTTATTGCAGCTTCTTTCCTCACATCCAGGCTTCCCTCTCATCATTTTTAAGATCCTCATTCCTGTCCTGGCCTTTACCAAAACCGTCGCCTAATGTTTCAAGTCGAGTTTGGGTTAGGAGCTTAAGAGCTATGCGAGGTCGCAGAGGTTGTAATTGCCTAGTTGGGTAATGCTTATCTCGCCCCACAGCTTCGGCCCTCTTTGTGAACTCTCTTCTGCAGATCGGACACATGGTCCTTTACGCAGTTTGTCCTTGAGCGCTCATTCTCATCGATTTGTTTTCATTCGTCGCATATGAGGACTTCCACCTCGCCACACCTCATAAACAATCAGCGTGGGGTCGTGGGTAGTGGTCGAGCTCAACGGCGCGGAGCCCTCATCTATATTAGCTCGCCTAGGCTTGAAGCGCTACTTCAAGCTTAGGCGAGTTCATAAGGGACTAGCGAATCGACGCTTACGAACTTAATTTAGCTAGTCAGTGACGAAACAGCCCTAACACAAGCGCTTGCTAGAGAAATCGTAGCAACGCTGAACTAATTCGTGAGACAAAATAGCCTCCATGTCATGTCGGGCGAAGAAGGCTTCAAGGTAGAGACCCTCAGCCCAATGACTAAGGACTTCGTACACTCCTTCGCGTCGCACCTCAAATCGAGTTCTTCCGGCTCGGACCCTCTCGCGACGAAGTTGAGAGCGAAGGAAGTAGAGGGCACTCGAGGGACAGAAGGTCTTGCTAAAAGGGGAAAAGGAGCAGAAGAAAAGCTCCTCAACCTTCTTACAACGCTGTTAAGTAAATGCTTAAATAGAATACTTCAATACTTTAGAAAAGCTTTCTACGATCCCGGGGGCAAAGCCCCACTTCGCTTAGGGCTAAGACGACGATCTTGGGAGTCTAAAAGTCCTTGAGCTTTGGGTCCTTCTCCTTCAGCCTCTCGAGGGCCCTTTGATACCACTCTGGCACCCTTATACCTTCGACCCTCCTTGAGGGCGTGTAGGGCTTCAAGTCCAAGATAGGGGTGCCGTCGAAGAGGTCCAGGCCCCTGACCCTCAAGAACCTCCCGTTCACCTCTACGAGCTCCACTATCGTCAAGGCCACGGGGTTGGGCCTGTGAGGCGAGTCCGTGCAAAAGACCCCCACCTCCGGTATCTCCTCCTCGCTCAAGCCGAGGAGCTTGAGGCGCCTAGGCCTGACCCTCAGCGTGCCCCTCCGCCCCTCGGGGACCTTGTGCAACAGGGCTATAACGATCAAGTGGGAGAACCCCTCTATCCCGCACAGTCCCTCGGCGTACTCCTCGTAGATCTCCAGCACCCCCTCGACCCCGGTCAGGCTGGCCCTGACCTCTTCGTCGCTCGCCCTGACGTGGACGACCCCTATGGGCTTAAGGGGGAACGACATCTCAAAAACCCCGTGAGAGGCCGCTGGCTTGTTAAATGTTCCTCGCTTAGAAAATAAAAGCGAAGCCCTGCAACTGCTTCAGCTGAGCGGTGTACGGAATGCTAACCAAGCTTAAGTCGAAGATCCAAGAGCTGATGGCTGGCTTGGCCCGAGCTCTCTACGAGGCGGGCCTCAGGCCGAACGCCGTCAGCGGCATAGGCCTCGTCCTAGGCCTCCTTTCGGGTGCGGCTTACTGGTCCGCTGGCCTTTTGTGCGTCGATGTAGATCTGTATAGAGCTTGCTTAGCTTTAGCGACGCTCTCGCTCTCGCTCTCTGGCCTTTGCGACGCGCTAGACGGCGTAATGGCGAGGCTCTGCGGAGAGGTGACGGCGTTCGGGGGCCTCCTAGACTCAATAGCAGACAGGTACGTCGAGTCGATGGTCCTATTAGGCATAATCGTCGGAGGGCTGTGCGCACCCTTGTGGGGCTTCCTGGCCCTCACGGGCTCACTCCTCACCAGCTACGTCAGGGCGAGGGCCGAGGCTATGGACATAGCCATGGAGTCCGTCGGCCTCTTCGAGAGGGCGGAGAGGTTGCTGATCTTGCTGGCCTTCTCAGTTGTCGAGATCACTTGGCCACGTTCGTCTGCGTTGGAGCTGGGCATAGTTGTCTTGGCAGTTGCCTCCAATCTCACCGTCCTCCAACGAGTGCTTTACCTCTACGAGAGGGCTCGAAGGGCAAAGTAGGCTGAAACCCGACTTAGCTAGGCGTTGAAACCCAGCGCCTTTAACTCGTGGTCACTAACTTTGTCGTTCGACCCCCAAGGCCAAGCACATTGCCTAGAAGCGCTGAAAGCCGTAACCATGACCATCTCAAGCTCACATACGTACTAGTATGTATTGGAAGCGATAATTTCCCTTAGATATCCATCATCACTAAGGCAAGGCTTATATACTCTTCATGTCATATTTTATAAAAACTTGAGGTGCAGGGGCGTTGGCCTTTTCTAAGACGGCCTTGGTCGCCCTAGTTGTAGTAATCGTAGTTGCAGTAGGCCTCGCCGTCTACTTCCTCACGCTCCCTCCGCTCCCGGGCCCCGTCATAGCCCCTAGCCCAGCCCCCGGCCCAGCCCCTAGCCCAGCCCCCGGCCCAGCCCCTCAGCTAAGATCCGTGAAGATAGCCCTCTTGTATGATCCGACGATTTCGGTCCTTAGAGTTCAAGGCGAGGCGGCTAAGGTAGCTATCGAAGAAATCAACGCTGGTGGTGGCATACTCGGCGTGAAAATAGAATACAAGGAATGGAACACCATGAGGAAGGTCGACGTGGCGCTGGCCGCCTACAGGGAGGCGGTCGTGGACTGGGGCGCACAATACGTAATCCTAGAGGGGGTTAGCGAGGAGATGTTGGCGCTGATGGAGGAGGGCGCGAAGCTCTACTCGCAATACCCGCACGTGCTGATGTACGTCGGCATGGCAGGCATGGTCACGATAAAGGTCATAAACGAGTACGACAAGTACAAGTTCGCCTTTAGAGCATTCGACGCGGACTACGACGCCAACGTGCTCAGACCAGCGTCGATATTCTGGGAGGTCAAGAACGTCGTCGGAGCTAAGAAAATAGCGATACTGATAGAAGATGCCGCCTGGACGCTAGGCGCCAGGCAAGGGCTGAGGGTCGAGACCAAGCACGGCGTCATAGAGCAGAAGCCCTTGAGAGATATAGCTAAGGAGATAGGCCTAGAGGTCGTTTACGAAGCTAACTTCCCCGTCGGGGAGAAGAACTTCATACCGTACTTGGAGGCGGCCTACGCCAAGGGCGCCGAATACATCTTTGTTATGTCGAGCTGGTACACGGACTGCGTGACCCTTGCTAAGCAGTGGTCCACCTCCATAGCGAGGGACATATACTTGGAGCTCTATGGAGGCCCGAACCACTGGACGGTGTTCTGGGACCTGACTGGCGGGGCGGCCCTAGGGATCATAAGCGGAGTCTTCGACATCGAGGACTATCCGCCCGTCTCCCCCTACACTCAGAGCTTCATAAAGAAGATGCACGAGAAGGGCCTCAGAGTCGACATGAGCGCCCACTACTATTACTCCTTCGTCTACCACATAAAGGAGGCGATAGAGTACGTCGCTAAGCTGGGCAAGGACCCCAACAACATAGACGAAGTCATAAAGGCCCTCGAGACCGTCCCCTGTAGCGTCCACACGCTGTTGCCTAAGGAGAGGGCGGTCCTCGGCTCGACGGAGAAGGGCAGGTTCCACTCCTACCCCGGTTGCATACCTCCGCACTTCCAGTTCCAAGGGAGGGACAAGATAGTCCTAGTCGGTCACGGCATCCAGAACCCCTACTTCAGGGAACAGTACACAGAGGACTTACTCAAGCAGTACTTCAGCACTCTTAGCCCTCCGAAGAAGCCCGCAGAGCTGAGAAAGGGCTAGGAAAGGCTTAGCCCTGCCGGTGGCGAGCGATGTACGCCGAGCTGATGCTGACCCTCATTTATACCTTTCTTTTTGGCTCCTTGTACTTGGGCATCGCGTTGGGCTTCTCCATTATAGCTGGCGTTTTGAGGATCTTCTACATAGCCTATCCGGTACTCTTCTTAATCCCGGCTTATGGCACTTGGATGTTCTGGAGGGATTTCGGATTGCCCTTCGAGCTCTCGATGGTCTTGTCGTTCGCCTTGATGTTCGCGATATCGGTCGTCATCTACAAGTTCGTGGCCAACAAGTTCTTGGAGGCGGAGGACTACATGTTGGCGGCCTTCCTCTTAACATTCTTAATAGTTCAAGAGGCGATTAACTTGGTGTACCCTGAGGCCGCAGGCGTGTACTTACCCACGCTCATAATTCCCGGAACGGTCGAAATGGAGCCTCTAAAGATCCCCGGCCAGTTCTTATTGGTCTCTATAGTGTCGATAGCCATGATAGCCCTTTACATAGCCTTCTTCGTCAAGACCAAGACCGGCCTCGTTATGAGGGCGATAAGCCAGAGCTACCTCTTTTCAAAGATTATGGGCATTAACTTCGACTTGATGTTCGTGATGGCTATGATAATTGCGTCGATCCCTCCCGGCGTAGTGATGTTGCTCATAGCGCCTGTATGGGCTCTAAACCCGCACATAGGCTGGACGCTCTTTGCTTACGGGATCATGGTGGCTGTGCTTGGAGGCCTGGGCAACTTAAAGGGCACAATCATGGCCGCCTACGTGATAGGCTTCATACACTCGATAGTGGCCTATGCCTTTTATCAGCATCGGCTTAGCGGCTTAATATGCTTGATAATCGTCGTGATAATACTGGCCCTCAAGCCTAGAGGGCTGGCGAGGGCCGAGACCGTATGGTGATTAAGATAGAGCCCAGGAGAGGAAGGCTCATAATCCATGTACTCAATAAGTGGAGGCTGGAGTGGACCGTCGAGCCTAGGTACTGGAGGAATCCGTTGATAGCTACCATCTTGTGGATCTGCCTGCCGCTCCTGATACCCTTCATGCCGCGCGGCCTGCCCATAGGTCCAACGTCCTTACTCTCATCGCTCTTTATGGCCAACGTCGTGGCCATTAGTGCGATAGCGCACTCCCTCCAGACCATAGGGACCGGCAGGTTGAACTTCGGCCCCCACTTCTTCGTAGTCGTTGGCGGCTACGCGGCGGCCCTCCTAAACAAGAACTTCGGCCTGAGCCCCGCTCTGACGTTCCTAGCCGCCTTCGCCGTCACGGCCCTCGTCGGCCTAGCGCTCAGCCCTCTGACCATAATATCTAGGGGAATATACTTCACCTTGATCACTATGATTCTACCGCTCATATTGTACGAGCTCGTCTTCTGGCGGGTCGACATCTTTGGCGCCGAGACGGGCATACCCGGGATCTCGAGGCTCGTGAGCACTGGCAACGTAATGAACGACTACATTGCGTGCTTCTACATATCCCTCGCCATAGCCCTCGCCCTCCTCGTCATAGTTGATAAGATACTCAGGTCTAGGTGGGGCTTCATGTTTGGAGTCATCAACGAAGACGAGGACGTGGCGGCCTCCTTCGGCATAGAGACGAAGAAGATAAAGTCCATAGTCTTCACGCTGACGTGCGGCGTCATGGGCATCTCGGGCTGGCTCATAGCCCACTACTACGGCTCCTTTGCAGGAACCATGTGGCTCGAGCCCTGGCTTTTGATATTCATATTGCTCAGCGGCGTCCTCGGAGGCAAGGCCGCGATATACGGGGCGGCCTTGGGCTCGTACTTCGTGGTGCTAACTAGAGATTTACTGAGGCCCTTCGTCGGAGGGTTGGCGTTGCTAGCGCTCTACGCCGTGTTGCTAGCCGCCCTTTACCTGTTGCCCGAGGGCCTGTGGGGGTTATATAGGAAGACACGCTACAGGGAGTACGTGCCCACGATACGCGTGAGGAGGAAGACGTAGAGGGTTGGCCATGCTTCAAGTGAACAACTTGGTTAAGAGATTCGGGGGCATAATTGCCGTAAACGACGTCTCTATGAAGATAGGCAGGGGCGAGGTCGTGGGCCTCATAGGCCCTAACGGCTCCGGCAAGACCACGCTGATAAACCTGATATCGGGCTTCTACAAGCCTGACGGTGGGAGGATAGTCTTCGAGGGCGTGGACGTAACGAAGAAGGACCCTAACGAGAGGGTGAAACTGGGCATAGCCCGCACGTTCCAGATCCCCAGGCTGATAAGCAACATGACGGCCCTGCAGAACGTCACGTACGCGGTAATCGGGAGCAGGAGGTTTAGGGAGAAGAAGATGACGCTGGCGGAGGCCGCGATGGAAGCTCTCTATTACTTAGACATAGTAGGCCTCCTGAGGAAGAGGGACGTGCTCTGCAGGGACTTGGCCCTCTACGAGCTGCGCCTCTTGGAGCTCGCCAGGGCGCTAGCAACGAACCCCAAGCTTATGATGGTCGATGAAGTCATGGCGGGCCTCAACCCGGTGGAGGCGGACAACGTCGCAAAGCTGGTGCAGAGGCTTAGGGAGGAGTTCAAGCTGACAATAGTTTGGGTCGAGCACGTCTTGAGGATAATCATGAGGTCCGTTGAGAGGGTCCTAGTGATGAATGAGGGAAAGCTCATTGCCGACGGAACTCCTCACGAGGTTTCCAAGGACATAATGGTCATCAAGGCCTACATGGGCGAAGAGGTGATGGTTTAGTGCTGGTGGTGGAGGATCTCGAGGTCTGGTACGGCAAGGTTAAAGCGCTCTGGGGGGTATCCCTAACGGTTCAAAGGGGCGAGGTCGTGGGCCTCATAGGCCCCAACGGAGCTGGCAAGACGACCACGCTGAACGCCATAATGGGCATAGTTAAGCCAAAGGGCGGCAGGATACTGCTAGACGGAGAGAGGATAGACGGCAAGGAGACCCATGAGATAATCAAGAAGGGGCTCTTCATAGTTCCCGAGGGCAGAGGGCTCTTCCCCTTCTTAACGGTGGAGGAGAACTTGCTCCTCGGCGCGATCCATGGGGAGGCTTGGAGGAAGAGGCATGAGTCCTTGAAGTTCATCTATGAGTTGTTCCCTTGGATGAAGGAGAGGAGGAAGCAGCTTGCTGGGACGCTGAGCGGCGGCGAGCAACAAATGCTAACTATAGCGCGGAGCCTCATGTCGAAGCCGAACTTGTTATTGATCGATGAGCCAAGCCTAGGCCTGGCCCCCAAAATAGTTTCGGAACTTTATAGGACGATAAGGTCTCTCAGGGACTACTACAAGATCACGATCTTGATCGCGGATCAAAACGCTCATAGAGTTCTAGACATATGCGATAGGGCTTACGTGATCGAAAACGGCAGAATAGTCATGGAGGGTTCCCCAGGAGAGCTTAGGAAGGATAAGAGGATCAGAGAGGTGTATTTAGGTCTATGAGCGACTACTTCGAGTATGTCGAGAAGCTTTTCAAGAACGGGGAGAAGCGCGACCCTCCCCTCAGAGGCATAAAAGTGCTTGAGATGACGCACTACATCTACGGCCCGACCGTCGGTATGGTCCTCGCCCGACTCGGCGCCGAGGTAGTCAAGGTGGAGCCCATAGGGGAGGGGGACAGGTTCAGGGTGGGAGCATTGTGGATGAGGATGTTCAAGAAGGCGAACTTGCACTATCTCGTGCTCAATGCTAATAAGTACTCCATAACGCTCGACGCGAGGAACGCCAAGGCGCGCGAGATCCTCTTCAAGCTGGCCTCGAAGGTGGACGTCTTCGTGGAGAACTTGAGAGCTGGCCTCTTAGATGCGCTGGGCCTCGGATACGCGTACCTCAGCAAGGTCAATCCCAGGATAATCTACGTTAGTTGCAGCGGTTACGGCCAGTACGGCCCTCTGAGCCGGGCCCCGAGCTTCGACGTCTCGGCTCAAGGGATAATAGGCTTGGCCATGAAGACCGGGTGGCCGGACGTAGACGAATTCTACAAGTTGCCAGATTACTTCGGGGACTACTTTCCGGCCATGGTGGCTACGGCCGCAGTATTGGCGGCCCTGTACTACAGAGAGAGGACGGGGAAGGGCCAGTACATAGACGCGACCCAGGCCGAGTCCCTCTTCAGGTTCTTCTACGACGTCACGTACTTGAGCCTCACGGGCGAGGAGATAGGCAAGACGGGCAACGTGGATCCGCTCGCTATAGCGTCGGGGATCTTCACCACGAGTGACGGGAGGTTCGTAGCGATAGCGATCATGGACGAGGAGCAACTGTCGGCCCTCTCGAAGGCCATGAACGTGGACCTGCTGGGCCCCTACAAAGGCAAGCTGAGGACCAAGGAATGCATGAGCGAGCTGAACGGCTTGATATCAAAGTGGGCCTCTACGAAGACGCTGGAAGAGGTCATGAGCTACGCCAAGGCCTACGGCTTCCCCGCGGCGCCAGTCCTCACAGACCTGGATGTCTACAAGGATCCTTGGAGGTGGGAGCGAGGAAGCACGATCGAGTTCGAGGACAGGATGTACGGCAAGGTCCACATACCTAACCTCCCAATACACCTATCGGCGACCCCGCCCAAGGTGAAGTGGCTCGGGAGGCCCGTCGGCTACCACAACAGACTTGTTCTTAAGAGGTGGCTCGGCTACACCGACGAGGAGATAAGGAAGCTGGAGGAGGAGGGGGTCATAGGCTATTGGGACCAGTCTCCGGGCATGTGCCCACCAGATGCTTGGGACGTAGACAACGATCCCGTTTTCAGGGGTGAGAGGGATGAGTGCGAGTAAGAGGGACGAGCTCTTCGCGAAGCTCTTCAGCCCCGAGGGCAAGCCCTCGGCCCTAGAGGGCATAAAGGTCGTCGAGCTCTCCACATCCAACCTAGTTGGCTCGATGGTCGGGGGCCTGCTTAGGGAGCTGGGCGCCGACGTCATAAGGGTCGAGCCCCCAGAGGGGGACCCCTTGCGCGACGTCTCCCCCTACGGCGCTAGGCTCAAGGGCCTCGGGATACCTTACCTGATCGAGAACGCTGGCAAGAAGGTCGTCCGCCTAGACTTAGAACGCGAGGAGGATAGGGGGGAGCTTAGAAAGCTCCTGACGTCATGCGACGTCGTGATTGACGCCCTGAAGCCGGGACTCTTGGATTCTATGAACCTCGGGTACCGGAGCATCTCGAACGAGAACCCGAAGGTGATATATGTGGCGATATCGCCCTATGGGCACTTCTCGAAGAAGGCAGAGGAGATGTCCAACGTGCCCGACTCTGATTTAACGGCTCAGGCCTACAACGGTTATCCGTCGCTCATAGGGAACCCGAGCATAAGGCCAATACCGTTGCGTGCAGGCATATGGGCCGCTTGGGCCATGGCAGCCATATGCGCCGTGACCGGGGCCCTCATGGCCCTCTACGAGCGCTTGAAGAGCGGCAAGGGGCAGTTCGTGGACATCGCAACTCATGAGGCGCTGGCGGCAGTACACATATACCCAATAATTGCTGGCTTCCTCTTTGGCAGGCCTAGGCCTCAATATGGCTTCTTAGATTACTTGCTCTACCCGTTCGGCGTCTACAAGACCAAGGACGGGTACATTACCATAGCAACACCCTTCGACACCGACTTCAGGGCCCTCTTGAAATTGATTAAGAGGTGGGACCTAGAGCCCGACTGGAAGTACAGCATTGATAGAGTTACCGACGACGTAGATCGAATAGTCGAGCTGGACAGGGAGATACGAAGGGAGTTGATGAAGTACTCGAGCGACGATCTGATAAAGAAGTCCTTGAGCCGAGGGCTGATGCCAGAAGCCCTCAGGAGGCTTGTGGGCAGGCCGGTGATAGTGAAGTCCTATACGCTCAAGGAGGCCCTCGGCGAGAAGCACTGGTACGTAAGGCGATCAATATTAAGGGTCAAGGTAGATGACAAGGAGGTACTAGTACCCAACTCGCCCTTCAGAATGTCTGAGACGCCCGGCAGGATGCCCGTCGAGAGAATTTTCGCGCAAGAGGTCCTGACTAAAGAAGCCCTCGTGGCCATGACTTCAAGGAGGGGCGAAGAACGGATAAGTGATTCTTAGAGAGACCCTTGCCCGCTTCATAGCGAGCGGAGGACAGGAAGGACAGGAATAGCTTCGGGCCTTGCTCTTGAGTCTAGGCCATGGCTTTGGCCTCGCCCCTCTTTAAAACTTAAATCGTGCACACCCGTGCGCTTTACGCGAGAGCCTTGGATAATGCTGGGAGGACGCTCGCGCTACTGGTAGCCCTTAGCCTCGCCGGCGGCGTATTGAAGATCGCTGGCGGGGTGCTGGGCGGGTCGAAGTCGGTCTTCGTCGACGCCCTAACTTCAATAGCCAACTCCCTGGCCATAATATTCGTTTTGAGGTTCTTCAGGGCTGGCATGGAGCCACCCGACGGCGACCACCACTACGGCCACTACAGGCTGACGCTTGGCGGGCCGATATCCATGCTGATGCTGTACTCCTTCGTCGCCGGAGCAGTGGCCTTGGACTTGATGAATAGCGCGGGCAGGAGCTACGAGGTGGGTTACGAGGCCCCTCTCTTCGCGGCCGTCGCTGCGATGCCCTACGGCATAGCAGTGCTGATGGCGAGGTCGTACCCGCTCACGGCTGGCTACGCCAGCTTCACCGCCGTGGAGCTCATAGAGAGCGCCACGTCTATAACGTCCTCTGCGTGCGGGGCCTTGGTGAGCCACTTCGTAGACTACCTCGGGGCAGTGGCCCTGACGTCTTACCTATTCGTCAGGCTTGCGAAGAGCTTCAGAGAGGTCATAGCAGCTGTGAGCGACGTGGCCCCGAGGGAGGTCGTTGACAAGATAATCGAAAACGCGAACAAGCACGGATTGGAGGTCGACAGGCTAAGGGTTAGGAAGGTGCTGGGAAACGTATATCAAGGCGACATAGTTGTAAAGCTATCGCCCGACGCTCGACTCGAAGAGGCCCACAAAATAATCGACGTCGTAGAGAGGGAGCTGAAGGCTTGCGGGATAGACGTCTTGATACACGTAGAGCCCTCGGCGAAGAGCGTGAGGGGGCGAGGAAGAGGCCCTCAGAGGTTAGCTCAAGCGCGCCAGAGGCGTCGAGCTATTGAGTGAAGCTCAGCCATCACCGATTGAGCGTGAAGGAGAAAAGATGAAAGGAAGCGAGCCCCGTCATTGTTGCTTGGGCTTTAAGTAAATCTTCCCTCCTATTATGGCGTTGTTGGGTATCAGCACTGTGACCCCATCGGCCTTGAGGATCCTCGTGAACAGCGTCGCGACGTCGTCCACCACGCCGCCCTCGCCCGCTATGACCACGCCGTCGCCTACCTTAAAGGGCCTGGCTATCAGCAGGAAGAGCCCCGCTATGGCCTGTCCTAGGACTTGTTGCGAGGCAAAGCCAATCACTATGCCCAAGAAGCCCCCGAGGGCCACTCCCGCCGCCCCTCCGGCGACCCCTCCAGCTATCGCCGCGACCATGGCCCCTACGCCCACTATCCTAACGACGTTCCTCACGGCGCTGCGGTGGGGTGGCCGTACTTGCCCACTGTTGACCAATAGAAGAACCTGGCCACGGCGCTTACTATGAGGTAGCCGAAGGCCAGTGCGAGGAGTATCTGCACGTAGACTTCGTAGTCCATTACCATGATCCCGTACATCGGCAAGACGCTGTGGATTACGTACTTCACCAAGGCTGAGATCACCACGTATATCACTATGTAAACCACAATTAGCGCTATTGACGTCGAGACCTCCTTCGCTATCCTCTTCAATTCCAACTGCCCTTGGGCTTGCGCCATGGGCCTTACACAAGTTCTTTCCTTTGCAAAAGCTTAAATACATTACGACCTCTCATCCTCAGAGGTCTTTGAGCGCTTGGCGGATCAGGTGCTTGCGATGTCGAGCGATATGTGGATCGCCGTCGCGGTTTTCGTGGCAGCCATAGCGCTCATAGCTTGGGGCAAGGTGCACAGGGCTTACGTGGGTTTGGTGTCGGCGGCCCTACTCATAGTCGTTGGCGTACTCCCTCTCGACAGGATCCTCGCATACTTAGACGTAAACGTCGTGGCCCTCTTGGTAGGGATGGCAGTGATAACGTATTACCTAGAGAGATCTGGATTCGCGGCTTGGATCGCAGAGAGGTTCTTGAGGCTCTTCGGCTTTAAGCCCATGAGGGCATTAGTGGCATTTGCCATCCTCGGCTCGCTCATCTCGGCCATCTTAGACAACGTCTCAACGACCCTCTTACTCGCGCCCATAGCTATTAAGCTAGCCGGAGCCTTAGGCGTGAGCCCCGTGCCCTACGTCATAGCCACGGCCCTAGGCTCTAACCTCGTGGGAGCGGCCTTAATGATCGGAGACCCACCCAGCATGATGGTCGCGTCGGCCCTAGACCTTAGCTTCACGGACTTCATAGTCTTCAACGGGAGGCCCAGCGTGTTCTTCTTCATAATGGCCACGTGCCCAATAGCCGCGTTAACGCTCCTCTTCACAACTAAGAAGTACTTTAAGAGGGTGCGATCCTCGGCCAACCTAGGGCTCGTGACAGCGAAGGACGACGTCCTGCTCGTCGAGACGCTGACGATCTTCCTATTCGTCGTGGTGCTGTTGAGCATTAGGAACGCCTACAGGATCCCGCTGTGGGCACCTCCGCTGATGGGCGCTCTGATCCTCTTGGCCCTCAGGGCCCCGGCGGAGAAGTCGATGGAGGCCTTGGTCAGGGGGGTCGACTGGAAGACCATAATCTTCGTGTCCTCGATATTGTTGATGACCGGTGGGCTCGTCGAGACGGGCTTCATCGACCTCGTGGTGGCCAAGCTTTACGAGCTTTGCAGAGTCGACGTCGTCACGGCCTCTGTCGTCATCATATGGCTCTCGGTCCTCCTCTCGGCCTTCATAGACAACATACCATACTTCGCGGCCATGATACCCATGGTCGTGAGGCTGTCGGAGATCTCGGGAATGAACGTCTACACGCTCATGTGGGCCCTCCTAATAGGGGGGAGCCTTGGCGGGAACTGCACCTACATAGGGGCCTCGGCGAACGCAGTCGCCGTTGGTCTGCTGGAGAAGAGGGGCCATAGGGTCTCCCTCTTAGAGTTCATGAGGATGGGGGTGCCTCACACGATAGTCGCAGTGCTCGTCGGGGAGGCCCTCCACTACTTGGCCCTCATACACTTCGGTTAACAACGATTGCGCGAAGACGTGAGCGCGCTGACTCGCGACGCAGGGCCCGACCTCTGGGTCAAGTCAAGTACGGCGGCGTTTTGTCGGGCTCTTTTAAAAATGCGAATTTTCTAGGATCCCCCAGAAACTCCTCGTAAATGTTGGAGCCGAACAGCCTCTTACCGCTTCGCCTCACGACCTCGAAGTCTGGGCCGTAGCTCTCGTTCCTCACTAAGCCTTGCTCCGTGACGTAGACCAAGGCCCCCCTCTTCTCCACGAAGGGCCTGTAGTCCGACTCGAAGTCCCAGAACACCAAGTTGGACGTTATCAAGGCCTCCTGGCCGACGTTGACGGTCACGTGCCCGTAACCTGGGGGGATTAGGACTTGGTCCCCCTTCCTCGCCTCGACGACCACCAAGCGCCTGTAGTCCCTGCTCTGCATCAAGAACAGGGCCTCGCCCCTCACGACCTCGTAGACCTCGGGGTAGTCGCCTGGGTGGTAGTGACCGAGGGTCTTGTTGAACTCACCGTTAACCTTCTTGCTCGGGATGAGCGTGACGTCGTGCCTTATCCTGTGCCCCTCGAAGAGCCCCCTGTCCCTCCTCAAGAAGACCTCCCTGTACATGTAGTACATGTCCTCGTCGCCGTCGTCGGCCCTCCAAAGGACCGGAGCCATCTCCCTCTTCCTCCGAACCCTGGGCCTCACGACCTCGCCCTCTATGATTAAGTTGTAGCCCTCGTCTATCACTATTCCGAGGTAGTCGTCCAGCTTAATCACACGTTGACTATCGCGCCATAGACTTATATGCCTTATCTCAAAAGTCTCGCTACGTCGAGGGGGTTGCGGAGCTGTTGCCACTCGCTTTCCGGGGCTTTCGAGGGCGAGGGCCAGCGCAAAGTCATAAAGTTTATGGGCCCAAGACTTTGGGCCTATGGTCTAAAACTTCACCTCTAGGACTGGGAAGGGGGTCGGCGTCTGCATTAAAACCCACAAACCCCCATCTCATGAGAAATCTCTCGTAAAAATGCGAAGAAAAGGGGTTCGAATCAGGGGCTTTTTCACGGCTTACGCGCTTCTCATCTCGAGGCTTTCTCCTTGTCGGAGACAGTAGCTCCTGTCATTGGTATCTCGGGCAGCTTCTCGCGCATTCTCTGCTCAGCGATGGCCATTGCCTCTTCTAAGATCTTCTTGGCCTCTTCGGTGGCCTCCAGTGTTGGCGAGTGGCCAGTCAGCTCGCCCATGTCCGTGACCAAGCCGCCTAAGACGTCCGCTAGCTCGCCCAGCTCACGCTCCGCATCCGGAAGCATGCCGGCCAAGCCGCTCTTCACGGCCCTCACGACGCCCACGACAGGGGCCATTGCCACTACCAAGTCCCCCACGTCCCTTACGGTCTCCAGCCTAAGGAGCACCTTCTCGAGCGAGAGCTTGCTGAACAGTATTATCTTGCTCATCTTCCTCAACTCGGCCAGCTCGTTCGCGTACAGCGTCGCCCTGTCCACGTCGTGCTTGGCTAAAGCGTCCACGATTTTATTGAAGATGTTCTTGTCCCTCTCCATCAGCCTAATGCTGACTTGGTCGAGCCTGTCCACCTGCATCTTCAGCCTAGTCCTCGCTAAGTCTATCTTGTGCTTTAGGGGGGAGTCGGGGAAGATCGCCGACTTTATCTTAGAAGCCGTAGGCTCCCTCAGTTGCCTCTCCCACCTCTTGGCGAACTTCTCGACTTTAGACAAGGAGGCCTTCACCTTGAGCCTAAGGAAGTCGGCTCCTTAATAAAGACGCGTTAGAACATTCAATAGAAAGCCCTCGTAGCTCGAGCTCAGGGGGTTTAAAGTTTCGACTTCATCACAACGTCCAAGCTCGTGACCTCTCGATCGTAGAACCTGTGGTCACACCACCGAGCAGACTAAAGGCTGGCAACACTCCCCCGAGGTTAAGGACTTCTTACGGGAAGAGCGCTTAGTAGGTCTGCGCGCCTTGCGTCGCGCGCGCTAAGAGAAGACGTTAATAAGCTTTCTCGCCCTCGAGGCGAGACCCTTGGCCGAGCGACTTTTTATGAGGACAGCTGAGACGATTGCGGTTAGGGCCAGCACGGCCACGATCGCCACGACGTACCAGACCTCCGATCGAGTTGCTACGACCTCTTCGACTTGGGGGGCCGTAGCCGTTGTCTCCTCAATTCCAGCTATTTGCTGAAAGAGCCTCATGACCTTCTCAAGTGTCATGGGCTCGCCCAGTAACTCCTTGAACTCTCCCTCGCTCATCAACATGAATATTTGAGTAGCGTTGATGGATCGATGCAAGTTGAGTATCTCCTCGACCACCTCTCCCTCGACCGCGGTCTCCCTGCTGTAACCCTCAAACACGAAGGGGCTTCCGAGCAACGAGAGGGCCAGGAGATCTAGGGATATCCACCCATCGCCGGGGACGTAGGCCATGACGAACGCGTGGGGCCCGCCGTTCACGTACTTGTACGTCACGTTCTCTATCGGTTGCGTCAAGTTAAAGCCTCGAATGTAGGTGTATCCGTCCACCATCACGGCTGGGATCCCGTAGGCGTTGAGTAGCTCTACGAGGATCCTCGACATGTCGTCGCAATCGCCTCGCCTCGCCTCGACTGCTTGCTCAATGGATCTAGGGATGCCGCTGGGATCGTACTCCATGTAGCAGAAGTAGACGAAGTAAGCAGCCGTGGCCGCTATCCCCAAGGGCCCTGCTCCGTCGACGCCCTGCCTGTAGGTCTCTCTAAACCACTTCTCGTACTCGGGCTTGACGCTCTCAATGACTTTGGGGTGGGGCTCTCTCAAGTACTCACGGACCTCCTCTGGGACCTCTGAAGAGCTGGGCTTGGGCGTGAACACCGGGTCTTTAAGAGCTTGCTCTATGAGTGTGAGCGCTTGGTTCATCGGCCTAGCGCGCACTTCGACGCGACACACGAAGAAGCCCACGTAGCCCTTCGTGGCATTGAAAGTAAAGGCCTTTACAGTTTCGTTGAAGTTCAGGTTGTAGCTCAAGAGGCTTGTGACTCCTTGCTTGAAGCCATCTCTGAGGGTCAAATTGGCTGGGGTCTCTAAAATTAAAGTCTCATTGGTCGACGAATCGTATACTACTATGCCGTTGAGGAAGTAGAGCGTGATGCTATTCACGTCGCGGTCCTCTGCCGCAGTGAGCACGTCTGCGAGAGGTGGGCGTAAAAGGAACGCCATTGCTAATAGGGCTAGGAGTTTGAGTAGCACGTCCCTCTTTATTGAGCTCATTGACTTCATGCTAGTACTAGGGTCCGTTGCTTATAGACCCACCGCTGAGCGAGGCATGCTCCCGAGAGCTTGGGGCGCACGGTCCAACGTCCTCGAGGACCGTTTCAAGCACTCCTAAAAGTTTGGGGATGGAGAGATTTGAGCGCCTTGTGAGGGCTAATCCTTTGGAAGCTCCTCGCTTATCCCCGCCAAGTACTTGGCTATCTCCTTCTTCTTCTCGAAGTCGTAGGTCCTCCAGATAGCTATCTCCTCCATGACTGGCGAGCCACCGCCGTGGACGCCAGCGACGGCCATGACCCCTCCGAGCGACGAGCAGAGGATGTTCGAGATGCCGTATAGGCACCTGTAGACGTGCTCCGGCGGGACGTCCTGCCTCCTCTTTATGTACTTCTTTATGTACGGCCCGACCTCCTCGCTCAAGAAGTCCTCTGCGAACGGCAACGTCGCAGCCAGCCCGCCAGCAAGGTCGGCCAGGATCTCGAGCTCCCTGTAGAAGTGCTTGCCCGCGTGCATCCTCCCTACGTTTGCGTAGACCTCGTTGGGTATGAAGGTCCCAGCAGGGGTCTTCTGACCGTAGAAGGCGGAGGCGACTCCAGCGGCGTACACGAGCTCCGCCGTAGTCGCGAGCTCGACAAGCCTCTCCCTTATGTTCGGTCGGTCGTAGACGCCGTTGTAGTCGGCTATTAGGGCCCCAAAGCCCATGACCACGTCGGTGAATGCCGGCTTGCAGCCCGTGTAGCTGTGCCTGTGGAAGAGCGCGAAAAGGTAGGC
>Ga0105158_1000070_pt1 | contig 46603 bp, 49 predicted proteins | sample LHCtaG_FD_81567 | JGI IMG/M metagenome (GOLD analysis project Ga0105158, IMG submission 81567) | Hot spring microbial communities from Little Hot Creek, USA to study Microbial Dark Matter (Phase II) - LHC4sed_matched | ecosystem: Environmental > Aquatic > Thermal springs > Hot (42-90C) >...
ATTTGAAGACTTCTGCTGATTAGCCCCCCATCGACACTGGAAACCTTTAACCCCGTTAAGTCTGCTGGAGGGGACGGATAAGCAAGCCTATTTTCCACTATGTCATTAAAAGCCCTCTTCAGCTCCCCATCAAATAGGTCTTCTTCCTTAAAATTCCTAAGGATGCTTACAAGCATGTTTCTTCCCTTTTCGAGGCGCTTAACCTCAGACGCTATGTTCTCCAATTGCTTCTCTAGGTTCCAAGTGAATCCCACTTTCATGTCCCCTCTCTACAAGTACGCCACTAGAAGAGTGTGAACGGAAAAAGGGAAATTCTTTTCTGATAGAAAGTGTGGAAAAAAGAAGGGTTGAAGGATAAAAAAGAGCTGTTGAGCTATGTGACTTCTCTTTTTTCCGTTATTATGCAGGATGCTGCTAACGGAACTACGGTGAGAAGTAATATTACAATTAGTGCTGTAGACGGATCCACCATTCTCGAGATTATGAACTCAGAGAAGAAACCGATCATTGTTATGATGTTCCAGAGGCTTTTGTAGTAGTTGAAGAATCCAAGGGAGTAATAATCAATAAGTTGGCTGGCCAGTTCGGGTACGTTGAAGAATCTTAAGTAAGATGATAAGCTTGCTCCTCCAAATACTGTTAACATGTTGGGGAGTATGGATAGTAATAGCAGAACTATAAGTGAGGTTACTCCAGCTATAATGGACCTATCGATTAGTGAGGAGAATAGGATCGTTATGGAGCCTACGGCAAGAATGAAGAGCCAAGTGAAGAGTATCAGTATTAGTAGTAAGTTGATGGTTTCCGATACACCTATGAAGAAGAGAGATAGGGGTGCAAGCAGTGTTGCGGTGTAGGTGAAGTAGGCTAGAGAGTACGTTAAGGTTGTTAATACTAGGCTTACTATGGCAAAGGCGAGAAACTTTGAGAGAACCAGCTGAGTCCTATAAACCGGCTTTGAAACGTATACAGAAAGCGTTCCTTTCTCTCTCTCGGAAGCTATGAAGCCGCATGTGAGAAGGGTGACGATAGCTATTATCGGAATGTTCAGGTAGTAAGTGGTAGCCCCTATAGTTAAGCCTATTACACCTCTTTGAGCAGTCTGGACTCCCATAGCTGAGGAAAAAAGGTCTCTGAACGTATCGATAGCGCCATTTTCGAATATCCCATTTAAGAAGTATGCCTTTTCGACTTCAGCTAGGAGCTGAGGGTATTGCGTAGTCGCGTATGATATCAGTATCAGCTGCATTGGAAGGAACATAAGTATGGAGAAAATTACGAATGCCCTTGTCTTGTAGAGCGACTTTATTTCTTCTACAACCATGAAGGCTGTCTGGGAAAGAGCTATCTGAACCTTATTTGTTAAGGAAAACGTCGCCATATCGATCACCCTAGTTGCTTTCTGAGACAAGTTGGAGAAAGATTTCTTGTAGTGTCCCGCCAATCGGGGCAAACTTAATAATACGTGCATTTACCTCGGCGAGAACCTTAGGAATAATTCTTCCGACAGAATCCATGTCGGAGGAGTACACTATTACCCGTTCACCATCAATCATCGCATCCACACCCTTTTCTTTAAGCAAGGCGAGAACTTCGTCCTTCTTGTCGACCAGCAACTCGTATCTTCCTGACTTACCTTGGACGAGTTCTTGCACTACGTCCTCTAGCTTTCCCTGCTTAATCGTACGCCCTCTGAAGATTATCCCTACATAGTCGCTTACCATCTCAACCTCTGAAAGAATGTGGCTTGACAAAAGAACAGTTTTTCCGTCTCGGACAAGTTCCCTCACCTTATCAAGTATATCCTTTCTTCCAATAGGATCCAGGTTTGTTGTGGGTTCGTCGAGTATTAGGAGATCTGGGTCGCCCATTAGTGCTTGAGCTAAACCGAGCCTCTGCTTCATGCCAGCACTCAGCGTCCCTATCGGTTGGTTTTCCCATCCTTCAAGCCCAACCCAAGCAAGGATTTCTCTTGCAGCCCTTTCAGATTTAAGAGGATTCATGTGGTTCAGTATGCCCACATACTTGAGAAAGTCTACGCAGAGGACATGATTATGATACTCTATTCTTTCTGGAAGGTACCCTATCCTTCGCCTCACGTTGTAGCTTCCTGCCTTCTCGCCAAAAACCCGCACTTCCCCTCCGCTGGGTTCCAGTAACCCCAGAATGATCTTTATAGTTGTAGTTTTCCCGGCGCCGTTAGGGCCTAAGATGCCAAAGCAAACTCCTTCTTGAACCTCCAAGTTAACGTTATCCAACGCAGTAAAGTTACCGAAGACCTTTCTCAGCCCGCTTATCGAGATAGCGCTCATCTAATTTTCCTCCTTATTTTCGGTATAGAGAAGAAGAATGCAACAAGGGACGGAATAAGGCTGAAGGGTAAAATAACCCTGAAATAGTAATACTTAGAAATACTCAGTTGCGCTCCTAACACGGACTGCAGATGGTAAATGATTATCGAATCTCCTTGCCTGACTTTTAGATCGATCAGGAAGCCGCTTCCCTTATCGTACTTGGCTACTGAAACCTTTTCTCCATCGCCATAGAAGAGTATAACAGCTTCCCTCGCAAGCTGATTAACCCACTCTTCGCACTCTCCAACCACAACAAATGAATTTCCTTCGACATCTACAGTGAATCCTAAAGGCATTGCAGGTGGAATCCACCAGAGTATACCGCCTTGGGAGGCATTGTTTTCCCTCGTAAATAGGTTCACTTCAACTGTCTGCACGTCGCCTAGCCTCTCTTTCACCGAGAGGATAGCTGATGTGCCATTGAACGATGAAGACCAGACAGCTACGTAAGACATAAAGTTAAGCGTGGCTGTACCATTCTCTTGAACCACATACCTCTCCTCCAAGTAGTAGAGGAGGAAGGGAGTATGGGGTAGAGTGACTGATGGGGAAGGGGTAGCATAAACCCATATGCAAAGAGAGGAGACGACTACTCCTATTATGGCAAGAGCTGAAAGAAGTTTGGCTGTCTCTCGAGCTGAGCTCAACCGTTAACCCTCCTGTTAAGCCTCTTCTTAACCAGCTTGTTGACAATCACAACTCCCAACGGAAGAAGGAAAGAACTTAAGTAGCACGCAACCATGAAGTTTCTTGCTTCAAGAGGCAACTTGCTTGGGTTCGGCACTATGAAAGAGATTACCGCTTCATCAGACTTAAGATGAACGTTCTTCACGCTTCCATCCGAATAAGTAACGGTTACTAGTAAGTCGAAGGAAAAAGATGCTGGCAACCCTGCTGTGTCCTGCCAAACCACTAGAAGCTCAGAAACATAAATAGGCGAAAAACTAGGAAGCTGGCCGATAAGCGTAAAATTAAAGGCCTTATCAGATGAGAAGGCATCCTGTGTAGGAACCAAGAAGCTCCTTGAAACCGAGCTTCCATTACCTGTACCTCTTAGCGTCAAATTCTTCACCCCGGCTGATGGGTCAGGTGAAGCAGTTATCATGAGCGACCAGCTTCCTATTCCTCCCTCGGTCAAGATACTTGTGTCCACTGTAACGCTGAAGCTGATGTTGCTTTCGTCAGCGTTGGGGAAGGTGTAGGTGTGCCTTACTGGTTGAGCTTGAACCAGGCTCGATGAGAAAAATACGCACGACATGGTCGATGTTAAGACTAGGAGATAGATTAGCATTCCGATGATGCATCGCTTACTGAGCATGGTATTCCCGCCATATGTCGGTTTAAGATATATTCGAGTCCGCTTGCTTTATAAGCGTTTTTATAATGGCAATACAACGTGACGCTAACGCTAGATCTTAATCCTAAAGGAACTTTTCCGCTCTTAAATCATACCTTGCGTCATCCTCTTAAAAATGCGAAGCCAAAAAACATAATTTATTTTATTTCACCACCCTGTTTTTGAAAGTCTCCTTTCTTGCACAACTGAGAAGGCAACGCAAAACTCGAAAGGTAGAGAATGATAAGAGGAAAAAGAAGATTAGTTTACATTATCCATGTCAAGGCGAAGAACCTACAATTAGGAAATGTGTGCTTAGAAGTTGATTTCATCCGGCATAGAGTTTATTAACCACCAAAATAACTTCAGTGACCTGTCGGAGAAGGTATGTTATTATTGACAGCCGAAGCTACGGAAATTTTCGGGTACTATTGTGACTGTTAAGAAATGGGTTTACTCTGGGCAGGTATATTGAGACCCCTTTGGAAGAAATGTTAATATCCTAGGGAGTGAAGCAAGAAGACTGATGTGTGATCAGACACAAAAAAGGAGAAGCCATAATTTAATGCGGGTTAGCTCGGCTGGCTCCACCCTAAAATCCTCCCATGACAGGAGGAAAAAGGCGATGAATGTATAAAAGTTGTGCTCAGACAGAATGGTTGAGGCAGCCGAAAGAAAAAATCTAGAAGCATGAATAATGCTTCATTTAAAAGTTTAAAACGTTTGGAGGAGTAACGCATTGAACGTCAGGATTAGCAGGCTTTACAGTCAACCAGTTGAAAGCCTAGAAGTTGAAATAGTTGAGAGGAAGGGAGCAGGACACCCAGACAGCCTCTGCGATTATGCAGCCGAAGCTGCAAGCGTGAGTTTATCAAAACGTTACTTGGAGCAGTTTGGGGCGATTCTGCATCACAACGTGGACAAGGCACTTCTAGTTGGGGGAAGGGCTAACGTCGAGTTTGGTAGAGGAGAAATTCTTGAGCCGATAACTTTCATTCTTGCAGGCAGGGCTACGACAGAGGCGGCCACGGAGGAGGGTGAAAAGGCTATTCCAGCTGAGGAAATAGTGGTTGAGAGTATTAAGGAGGAATTTAGCAGGTGTTTAAGGTTCTTAGACGTAGAAAAACACTTGGTTGTTAAGGCCATGTTACGCCCAGGGTCGATGGACCTGCGCCGCATTTTCGAAGAGGGAAAAAAACGTGTGCCATTGTCAAATGATACAAGCATAGGTGTTGGGTTCGCTCCTCTGACGGAAACGGAAAGGATAGTCTTAGAGGGAGAAAGGTACCTTAACTCTAAAAATGTCAAGGAAAAACTTCCAGAAGTCGGGGAGGACATAAAAATAATGGGTCTCAGGGAAAAGAATAAGATAACGTTAACCATAGCTGCGGCAATAATATCTCTCCTCACGCCAGATAAAGACCACTATGTAAGTGTTAAGGAGCAAGTGGAGGCGGAGCTAGCAGACTTTGCCTCGGCGTTCACAAGCAAAGATGTAGAGGTAAAGGTGAACGTAGGAGACAACTACGAGAAGGGAATATACTACCTCACGCTGACAGGGACTTCTGCTGAAAGCGGCGACGATGGTCAGGTTGGAAGAGGAAACAGGTGCAACGGGCTGATAACCCCCAATAGGCCCATGAGCATGGAGGCAACAGCGGGAAAAAATCCCTACAGTCACGTTGGAAAAATCTATAATGTCCTAGCAGGCTCCATAGCAAACAGGATAGCGGTGGAAGTAGAAGAAGTAATAGAAGCATACGTATATGTCCTAGGACAAATAGGGAGAAAGATAGACGACCCATTATTAGTCAGCCTGCAACTCTTAGCAGACCCAGCTGCCTCATGGAACACTATACAAAGCGAAGCCCAAGAAATAGCAAAGGAAGAAGTGTCCAGAGTAACTAACATAACAAAGATGATCCTAGAAAGGCAAGCATTGCTCTTCTAGTAGAGTACCGCTAAAAGCACCCAAAAACAATAAAAATATGGTGTGAGTAAAAGGGAATGTAGTGGCGTGCGGCCGTCGTCCAGCCTGGACTAGGACGTAGATCAACACCTAAAAGGTGTTGACCGCAAGCCCTCCAAGCCTGAGCTTGTTAAAACGGGTTGCCGCACAACAGGATACCCGGGTTCAAATCCCGGCGGCCGCACCATTTCTCCCTTATTCATCCATGATTCTCCGAAGTATTTCTTCTGCCATCTCCTTTGTCGTGGCGTTGCCACCTAGGTCAGGGGTCACCTTCACTTTTTCAGTTACTACTTTTAATGTAGCGTCTCTGAGCTTTTTGGCTTGGGTGGTGTATCCTAAGTGGTCGAGCATGAGAGCGGCGGCTAGTATTATACCTGCGGGGTTTGCTATTCCCTTGCCTGCTATGTCTGGGGCGCTTCCATGTATTGCTTCAAACATCGCGTGTTTCTCACCTATGTTTGCGGAGGGGCATAGTCCTATGCTTCCTACGATGCCGGCACATAAATCTGAAAGAATATCTCCGAACATGTTTGTCGTGAGAATGACATTGAACCGTTTCGGGTTAAGGACTAATTCCATTGCTGCAGTATCAACGTGCATTTCCTCGGTTTCGACTTCAGGGTAAAGTGAGGCTATTTCAAGGCATGTTTCTCTAAAGAGGCCGCATGTCTCTTTCATAACGGTTGCCTTGTGAATTATGGTCACTTTACGCCTTTTCATCCGTGACGCCATTTCGTAAGCGTACTCAGCTATTCTTTGGGACCCTTCACGAGTTATCACCCGTACTCCGATGGCGACACCGCGAGATATCCTGTACTCTATTCCCTTGTAAAGGTCTTCGGTGTTCTCTCTGACTAGAATAACGTCTATCTTTTCCGGGTACTGAAAGGGGCGCACGTTGGCGTAAAGGTCCAGTGCTTGTCTTAATGTGACAACCACACTTTTTGGGCTTCTAGGACCGGGAGGCGTCTCTGTTGGTCCCTTAAGAACCGCATCGCAGGACGCTGCGAGCTCTAGTGCTTCCTCACCTATAAGGATGTTCTTTCCAGTTTTCTTCATGTAGTCTAAGCCAGCTTCTATGGGGATAAACTCTATCTGGGGAACTAATTTTTCCAGAATTTCGATTGTTACGGGGACTATTTCGTGTCCTATTCCATCCCCTTCAATGTACCCTACTTTTGCCATGGGAACCGCCCATGATTCTTGTAGTATTCCGACAGACCACCTGCTTCTACTATCTCCATTAGAAAGTCAGGTATGGGATTTGCACGTAACTCGACTCCACGTGTCATGTTATATATGCGTCCCGTGCTCATATCAACCTCCAACTCGTCTCCTTCCTCAACCGCCTTAGTTATGCCTTTACATATGAGGAGGGGAAGACCAACGTTGAACGAGTTGCGGTAGAATATTCGGGCGAAGCTTTCCGCTATGACTAGTGAGACACCTGCATGCTTGAGGACCAATGGCGCCTGCTCTCTGCTTGAGCCACAACCAAAGTTTTTTCCAGCGACAATAAAGTCTCCTTTCTTCACTTTTTTAGAGAATTCCGGATCTATACCTTCCATAGCGTGCTTGGCGAGTTCGCCCATGTCAAGCGTCTTAAACTTGTACTTTCCGGGTAGCATGGTATAAAGCTACATTCCGGGTATAATGTAGTCCGTGTTAACGTCATCCGGAAACTTCCAAACTCTACCTCTAATCACGGTTCTTCCTCCCTTGGATCCCTTATTTCTCCAGTTACCGCTGCCAGTGCAGCGGTATGGGGTGACGCAAGGTATATTTCAGCCTCGTCGCACCCCATTCTTCCCTTAAAGTTTCTGTTGGCCGTCGAAACGACGACGTCACCAGGTGATGGTATTCCTTGGTGAGTTCCGACGCAAGGGCCACAACCCGGATTGCAAACTGTGGCACCTGCCTTTATGAATGCCTCTATTAGACCTTCTCTTAGGGCTTTAAGGTAAACTTCTCTGGATGCTGGTACAATTATCGTTCTCACCTTAACCTTTCTGTCTTTCATCACTCTTCCAGCTATTCTGAGGTCTTCTATTCGTCCATTGGTGCATGTCCCTATGAAGACTTGGTTTACAGGGGTTCCTTCGACCTTTTCTATTGGTTTGACGTTGTCTACGGAGTGGGGGCATGCAGCGACTGGAACCAAGTTTTCTGCGTCAATTTCAAGTTTCTCGCTGAATTCTGCATCCTCGTCGCTCGCTAGTAGCTCGTAGCCGTCAGTTACTTCTCTCTCCCTGAGGAATTCTGTTACTTTTTCATCTGGAGCCACGAGCCCCGTCTTCCCACCCATCTCCACAGCCATGTTGCAAAGGGTCATACGGCCTTCCAAGCTGAGCTCCTTCACCGTGGTTCCCGTGTACTCGACCGCCATGTACGTGGCTCCGTCGGCTCCAACCTTACCTATGACGGTTAATATCATATCCTTCGCATACACTCCCTTAGGAAGCTTGCCTTCAAATACGACGAGGAATGTTTCTGGAACCCTCATCCAGAGCTGACCGCACGCGAAGACCGCCGCCATCTCCGTTGACCCGATGCCTGTGGCGAGGGCGCCGAGCGCACCATAGGTGCAAGTGTGGCTGTCAGCCCCTAGAACCACCTTTCCAGGCTTAACATGGCCCCGTTCCATCATAAGTTGGTGACAGACACCTTCCCCGACATCGTAGAGCCTTACTCCTTGGTTTGCAGCCCATTCCCTCATCATCTTGTGCAATTTTGAGACGCCCTCGTTCGGGCTGGGCGCATTGTGATCTATGACAAGCGCTATCCTGCTCGAGTCCCAGACTTTCTCGACTCCCATGTTCTTGAAGGCGTCTATTGCTAAGGGTGCCGTACCGTCTTGCGCCATGGCGAAGTCTACGTTGACCACCACTATGTCTCCTTTATAGGCGTCTACGCCTGAGGCGAGGCTGAGAATTTTCTCGGCAAGCGTTTTACCCATCAAAATACACCTTTTTACATGTCTTTCTAGAACGCCTCCAACTACACTAACTCAGAAGATAAACGTAACGACTGTTAGGACTTGTAAAGGGGGATTTCGCTTAAGAAACCGGCTGCGAAGCCTACGAGCTCGTCTATCATTATTACTTTGACCTGAGAATCGGAAATTATGGATGCAGAGTAGAGATTGTGAAAGCATGTGGGACACGCAGTAGCTATATAGGATGCCCCTATCTCGGACGCCAGCCTAATGATCTTATCTGATAAGTAATCTCTTATCCAAGGGTATGAAGATCTTACAGGGCCTCCGCAACATGATGAGTGCTCATGGTTGTATTCCAGCTCTATGAGCTTTACTCCAGGTATGTTTTCTATGATTTTGCGGGGAGGCTCGTATATTCTAGCGTATCGCCCTAAATGACATGGGTCATGATATGTTATCGTGGCATCTAGGCGTCTTGTGAAGCTCAACTTGCCAGCGTCGAGAAGCTCCTCGTATATTTGTGATGTGTGGGCAACGTTGATGCTCCATGGATATTCTTCTTTAAATGTATTATAGCACATCGGGCAGAGTGCAACAATTTCTTCAACATTCTTTTCCTCGAACATGCGGACGTTTTCTTCGGCGTATTTTTTAAAGTCTCTATCGTAGCCAAGAGTCGGGAGAACTCCCCCACAACATTTCTCAGTACTCATAATCCCAAGAGAGACGTGTCTTGTAAGTGTTTCCAGCGCCAGCCGGGCTATAAGTGGGTAAGAGTAACTGGCTACGCAGCCAACATGAAAAATAGTACTATTTTTTCGGGACACCCCTTCGACGAAGCCTATCAGCTCATCGAGAGGAGCGGAGCGTTTCCCTGTTGTTGTCCCTAAACTCAGTATGCTTTCTCGTTGCTTCACATACGAATTTGGGGGCATTACCCCGTCGTTCACCATTCTGAGCCTTGCTTCATGAATCAAATGTGTAACATTTACCTTGGAGGGGCATAAGGCCTCACATTTCTTGCAGAGGGTACACGAAAAAATCCTGTCGACAAGTTGCTGTGATGGCGGGATATCACCTAAAACCAGTCCTCTTATCAGGAGAATGCGGCCACGCGTGTTCCAATCCTCGGATCGCTGGGCTTCGAAGATGGGGCATCCTGTCCGGCAGAGGCCACACCTGAAGCACCTTAAGCTTTCGAGGTAGAGGCTGTCCTTGACTTCAGCGAAGGGAGAAGACACCTTCACCATGACTGCCTCCGTCTGCGCTCTTACGAACAGATATCTGGAAGAGTTTAAAAAAGTAGCTTAACAGTTTTTAAGCAAGAGAAGAACAAAGGGAATTTTAATAAAAGTTTTTACTCGGGCTTTCTAGGAGGTGCCTTGTGTGAGCGATGTTAAGCCTATTGTGCGCATCCCGGGGACAATTAAGGTTAGATTGGGACGAGGGTTCAGCTTAGGTGAGTTGAAAGAGGCGAACATAAATTTGCACGATGCCAAAAGGATTGGTTTAAGAGTTGACTTGCGGAGAAGAAGCACGCATAAGGAAAACGTCGAGTCTCTAAGAGCCCTTCTGAAGGAGCTTCAAAAAGCCGAGAAAAAGAAGGGGGTTAAAGAGGACAAGAAAACCGCCGCTAAGAAGGAAAAGGAAAGCAGGGTTGAGGAGACACAAAAAGAGATATCAAGTGAGGCAATTCTAGGAGGGAGAACGCCGCTCACCACGCTTAAAGGTTTAGGACCGAAGACCGAGGCAAAGCTTAGAGAGGTAGGTGTAGAAAGCGTCGAAGAACTGGCAGAAGAGGACGCAGAACTACTCTCTGAAGCTACTGGGATTGGTGTACAGAAACTTTCATCTTGGATTAGTGAAGCAAAGCAACTGGTGAAAGAAAGAAGAAAGGAAAGTTAGCTCCTAATTTTCCCTTTTTTTATAGTTTTACAGTTTAACGTCTTATGAGTTTTAGTATCCGAGGAATTTCTTGAAAAGCCACTTTCCTGCCATGATGAAAATGCGCTCCTTAACCCCTTCAAGTTCGGGACGCTTAACTCCGATTATAGATATTTTGAAAGGATTCTCAATTATCACGTTTTCTCCGGTTTGGGCATGAAACTTGATGCTTAGCGTTTTACTTTCAGCATCCCAGTATGCGTTTTCAGGTAGCTGTGGGGGAGGAGCGACAAGCTTTAACTTGACCTCGCCTTTTGAGTTTTCATATGACCAGAGTACAAGCCTTTTTCCTTCTGCCTCAACAATTTCAGCCGTTGCGTAAAGTAACTCTCCAAAGGTCAGCTTCCGCTTTACTGGCCAAATAGCGCCGCTTCTGGCAGGAAGCAAAAAACTGAATGTTAATTCATAATTTGGTAGATGTAAGGAAACAGTACCTTCAACATCTTTTCTTTCAAGGTTGCAGACAAGTAACCCATAGCCGTTCCTCCCGCTGGAGAGGCATGCAAAAACTCCACTTGTCTTGCACGCTTGCTTCAAGCCTGGAATCAAACGCTTTAGAATGGATGCTTCATTTGGCGTGAAGCCTAGCTGAATCGCTTCCCCTTTTCCCATTTGTACCCTGAAGCCGCAGAGGTATCTGTTATCAAGAAATACTAGAGGATCTGCGTTCTCAACGTCAAACACCGTGACCGAGGTCATTTTTTTCCTGAAGTCTGCGAAGCTAATTACTCCACTTTTGACTTTTTGGCCAGTAACTCCCAGCATTTCCGCCAAATCGTTAAACCTGTTGTTTTCCTCGTCGTAGAAGGGTATTTGTGGCATCAGGATGAGGGTACCACCGTTCTCAACATAACGTATCAGTCTATCAGCTTCTTCTCTGGCGAGAAAGTCGAATTCATGAAATAAAAGAGGAGAGTGATGTGGCTTTACGAAGCCGATTGGAGTAAAAGAGTAACTTACACCATTCTTAGTGAGGGAGCGTAGAAGACGGTGGAAGGATGAGGATAAAGTCCTATATTTTCGTCCAAACATGTCGCGTCCCCCGGCAATGTCTGCCAGCGTGTACCTATGATAGTAGGCGACGTGAAGGTCATAGACCGGCGTCGTGAGGGGGGACGCTCTGGTTGCCAATGCAAGTATTTTGACAGCGTGGTACTTTTCGGTTCTCTTCCCTCTTGGGTTGACTGGCGCATCTTTGAAGTATAGTTTACTCGTGGTGCCCAATCCTCTGGGGTTAATTCCGCCGGAAAACATGTAAAAATTGACTAGTTTTGCTCCCTTCGCATGAGCGATCCTTCCAAGGATGTGCAACGTGTTTTTCGAGGTATTGTATGCAAACCATCCCGACTGGAGTTCTGCAACGAGAAGGGGAGTTTCAGGCTGGCATCCCCTAAGAAGCTCCAAATAGTTTACAGCGGCGAGAAAAGTGTCCTCATCAAGGTAATGAGGGTATAGGTCTGCTGCATCAATCAGAAACTTGCTCTTCGTTTGAACTGGAGGATAGAGGAATGGAATGAAGAACTCGTTTGTAACTAAGGGGACGTTTACACTTGCTCTTCTAATTGCTTCAGCCATCTTGTGGAGGAACTCGGCGATCATTTGCTCCTTGAATTCAAGCCAGTCTATTACTGCTAGAAAGTTGCGTTTCCCTTTAAGCGCTCGTGGAGGTTCAACCTCTGAAAACGTGGTATAGTTTGTACCATACGCCCTGTTAAGTTTGGTGATCGATGAAAACTTTGACTCAAGCCACTTTTGATAAAGCCCTTTCCTTCCACTCCCACCTACAACTACGGGGTTGTAATCGGTGTCAAATGGAGAAAAGTGAAATCCGTAAGAGGACTCGTTATCTATCTGAACTATAAAGATGCAGCCTCCCTTTGACGCTTCATGTCGCCTTATTACCTCGGAGACCCTCGTCATCCATGTCTCAGCAAACTTAATGTATGTGGGGTGAAGGTAGGTTATGACTGGCGCCTTCTTCGAAAACCACCTCGTCGGCTTACCTGACGAGTTAATGGCGCATACTTCAGGGTGACGCTCCAGAAGCCAAGATGGGATGCCACCGTAAAGCCACTCAGCACAGATGTATGGTCCCGGCTTGGCTATCACGAGTATTTCTTCTTCCTCCGCTATTTCGAGGAAAAGCTCCAAGTTCCTTTGTGGATGAGTGCTTCCTGAAAAGTCAAATAATCCCTCTTTGACCTCATGCCAGTTCCACGGTATGTAGGTTGAAATGGCGTTGAGGCCAGCGTCCTTCGCGTCCAGTATCCGGCTACGCCACTCTGAGGGGGGAGTCCGAAAGTAATGTACTTCGCCGCTGAGAACATTAAGCTTGGAGAGAAGTTCCGGCAGAATACTCATGTCAATTCACCGCAAAAGCTTTCAGCAGGAAAATCTTTTACTAAATTTACGCAGGATCTTAAAAGGTGATTGGTATGGTGGTTATTTACGTGCTCTTAATGACTGAGGCGGGTGTTGAACACGAAGTTGCCGAGAGGATCTCGAAAATGGAGCACGTAACGGAGACGCATGTAACTTATGGCGAGTGGGATATAGTAGTCAGAGTTGAGATAGATGAGCTGGGAAGGAAGCTAGACGAACTTGTTACTAAAATCAGGAAAACCAAGGGCGTTATTAAGAGTATGACGTTGATTTCAACAGGCTGAGAAAAAATGGAGTTCATAGATTAACTTTTAAATCTTAGTATTTTCAAGTTTATAATGGATAAGTGAATTGGTGGATGGCGATGTCTTCTAGCCTCTCTGTTGAGAAAGTGGGAAGGTTGCTTCAGAAAGCGGGCTTTCAGGTTGCCAACAATCTTCCCTCTAAAAGTTGCTTCGACTTAGTGGCGAGGAAGGAGGAGTTTTTGATGCTCCTTAAGGTTCTCGCCAACGTCGACGGTATGAAGGACGAGCAGGGAAGAGAGTTGAGAATGCTGGCAAAGTTGATGTCAGCTATCCCCCTCATAGTAGGAGAGAAAACGAGGAGGAATGAAATGCTTGACGGTGTCATTTATGAAAGGTGGGGAATACCAACAATCAGTTTTTCGACATTCAAGAGCTTCGTCTTGGAGGATGTCCGCCCGGTGGCTCTCGCTAGGCGTGGAGGCCTCTACATAAAGATTAACGGTAAGGCTTTGAGAAGAGCTAGGGAGGAGAGGGGGCTGTCTCTCGGGGACTTAGCAGAGAGGGTTGGGGTTTCCCGGAAGGCAATTTATGAGTATGAGAGGAACGAGATGGACGCAACGTTGGAAACAGCCTTGAGAATAGAGGAGGAACTAGACGCCGATATTATAACACCCGTAGATTTAAACGAGTGGCATTTGATGTATGAACATGAAGAGGGAGAGAAAGAGGCACACCCTCAAAAGTGGGAGGATGAGTTGGAGAGGGAGATTTTCGAGGCGTTGTCTGGTCTAGGCTTCAAGATTATACTTGCCAGAAGGGCGCCTTTCGACGCTCTTACAGCAGATCAGAAGAAGGAACGTTTAGTTGTCACCGGAGTTGGGAGAGCTTGTGACAGAACTATTGAAAGAAAAATAATGGTTCTCGATAGACTTTCATGGGTTGCGCAGAAAATGGCCATGTTTGTGATCGATAAGGAAAAGAAAATTAAGAAGACACGTGTGCCGGTCTTTAGTAAAGAGGAAATAGAAGCCATGGAGGAGCCGGAGGAGCTTATCACGAGGTTGCAAAAGTCAAATTAGCTTTTTCTGTAAGACTTCGTCAAGTATCCTCCTTGCAGTCTTCCAAGTCTGTCTAGTGAATGGGGGCAGGCAACCCTTTTCTTTCACCCAACACCTTAGAAAAGCAATTGTCCGTGGATCCTGTGGATATCCCGATCCAACGTCGCCATGAGTTTTGAGCTCCTCGATCTTCGCGTCGCGGACAACCTTGGCTACAATGGAAGCGGCTCCCACAACCACGTATTTTTCATCTGCTTTGTGCTCAGCGACTAACCTAGTGTTACATATAAGGTACTTTCTGACTCTTCCCTTAAACTTATCCGGGTGTGGGTCTACAGCATCTAAGTAAGCCACGTCAGGCTGTAATTTATCTATCACTTCAGCCATCCTGCAAGCTTCAAGTTCATTCAAGCCTATACCAGAACGGATCGCTTCATCAATCTCACTCGGAGAAACTTCTAGGAATACAACGCCCTTAGCAACGTCAAGCACGCATTGAAAAAGCTTCATTCTTCGTTGCGGTGTGAGCCGCTTAGAATCCGTAACCCCTACCTGCTCAAACCTGCAGATAGACGACTCCTCAACAAGAACCCCTGCCACTATCATAGGGCCTATGACCGGGCCCCTCCCTGCTTCATCCACTCCTGCCACGAGCAACAACTTCACCGAGAAAGTTAAAGAGCAATATAAGGTAAATAAGCTCTTTCAGCTTCAGTAGGAGCATAGGCGACTGGTGAAGACCTTGTCAAATTTCCCAGTTCGATGTTATAGGGAAGGAACAACAATGTTTTACGCTCCAGACGTCAGCATTTACGCTGAAAAAGGAAGCTATATTCCTTCTAAGGCTCCAGTCTTCTATAATCCTAAAATGTCCATAAATAGGGATGTAACTGTCTGTGTTCTTCAAACATACTCCGAGGAAGCTGGCAGGAAGCTGAGGGTATGTGTCCCAATGGCCGGTTGCGGAGTAAGAGCATTAAGATTTATGCTTGAAACGGACGGTGTTGAGAGCATCGTGGTAAACGACATAAATCCAGCCGCCTTCTCATTAATAGAAAAGAACTTCGAAATGCACAGATTAAAGGAAAAGGCCACTATATGCCGCGAAGATGCAAATACTCTTCTTTCATCTTTCGCGTCTAAAGGGGACAGGTTTGACATGATAGATTTAGATCCATTCGGTTCTCCCGCTCCATTCTTAGATTCTGCTATAAGGGCACTAAAACCTAAAAGTGCCATGCTCTGCATCACGGCAACGGATTTACCACCTTTATGCGGATCACAGCCAAAAGCTTGCCTTAGAAGATATGGAAGCATTCCTTTCAAAGGAGAATACTGCCATGAAGTCGCTCTCCGCATACTGATAGCACACGCAATTTCCGTAGCAGCAAAGTATGATTACGCTCTACAACCAGTGCTCTCTTACTACTTCGGGCACCATGTAAGAGCTTACTTTAGGGGGGAGCTTAGAGCTAAAAGGGCAGACGAGATTCTGGAGAAAATAGGATACCTTATTCACTGTGATCATTGCCTATCAAGAAAGCTGATCGGAAGAATCTCGGCACCTAAGATCGCAGGGCGGTGTCCTGATTGCGGAGGAGAAGTGAGGACGGCTGGTCCCTTGTGGTGCGGCCCGCTTCAGGACGAGGGTTTTTTGAGGAGGGTGGTTTTCATTTCTAAAAGGAAAATAGGGAAGGGAAATACACTAGAGCTTCTAATGCAACTTCTGGCAGAAGCCAATGCCCCGCCTCTCTATTACGACATACATAGGATGTGCTCGGTTGCTCATATTCCATGTCCGCCCATAGAAAAAGTAGTTAACGCATTAAGAGAAAGGGGTTATTTAGCATTTAGAACACATTTCAGCAAGGTTTCCGTCAAGACAGATGCTCCTCCCATGAAGTTGCTTGTATTACTCAGGGAGCTTTCATTCGACGATTACCCGAAGATTTAGACTTAACGTCGCTTTTACGTTTTCCTCTGCGTTCTCCTTTACCATTTAGAATGTAAAGAGTCTTCCCAACGTATTTCTCCGCCTCTGACTTCTCAACAGGTCTAACAGTCACATAGGGATGATCAACCGGGCCGATCACATCGTACACAGAACCAACTTCTTTTAGTTTTTCATCAACAATTTTACTCCCGATCTCGGGAGCTATATCTGCATGAACGATCAAGTTGCCCGATGATGAAACGTGAAGAACTTTCCCTAAGCGTTTCAAATAAACCCTCCTAAAAGAGAAGTGAATGCTTACTTGCTTTCCTTTAATTTCTTAAGATTTCTTGCCATAGTCAATAATGCCTTTCCCTTTTTCATTACATGTTTCTCTACAACAAGCCTACCCTTTCGGTTCCACCAGCATCTCGGATATGCCGCATCCTTCTCCACACTTACCTGCCACCCGAGCTTATGAGCGATGAAAGCTAATTCGTCTATCATGGGATTTGGGACTGCGAGGTTTAGAGGGACTCTTCTTCCTTCTCGTCTTGTCAGCTTTGAATCGAAGTATTCAGGGTAAACTATGAAGATGTTTCTTCTACGCAAACCTAACCCTCAGTTTCCCTTTTTTGAAAAAAGGCTTTTAAGCCTTTAGATTCCACGTTTCGTCAGGGGATTTTTAATGCATGAATTTTCCACCGCCCAGATGATAATCAGCACGGTAGTCAGGGTAGCGGAGGAGAATAGGGCAACACGCGTAACAGAGATAAACGTAGAGCTAGGAGAATTTACTCTCCTAAACCCAGATTACTTGAAGTTCAGCTTAAACGTGGTGGCAGAGGGGACTATAGCCGAGGGAGCAAACATCAACTTAACAATTAAGCCAGGGATAATCAGTTGCTTAGAGTGTGGTTATGAGGGGGAAGCGAAGAAAGAGGATTTTGAGGGGGCGCCCCATATTCCTCAGCTACTCTCATTGTCACTAAAATGCCCGAAATGCGGAAGCAGTGCAACAAAGATAATTGGCGGAAGAGAATGCACTGTGAAAAATATTCAGATATTAACGGTGTAAGTAATTTCTCTTTACTTTTGTTCCATCAACACGGCATTTACCACTCCATCTTGACCTGGCCTACTCGTAACCTTTGCTAAACCTAGCTCTGTCCTTATAATGGCACCTTTCGTTATTATTTTGCGGCGCGAGTAGTCTACACTAGCTGGGTTCTTCTCGACGCCGAGGATCTTGGCTTTGACGGTCTTCCCTGCAGTAGCATCCGTTACGTTCGCGTATGACGCAACTCGCAATTTAACTTTTAGATTCCCGCCACGCACCCTGACCTTCTTCCGCTTTTCCTCGTCTCCAAACTGCGTCTCAACGGGTTCACGACCCATCTCGTACTTCCTTTTACCCCGAGCCATTCTGAGCTTGCCACCACTTGGCTTCCTCTTAGACTTACCGTGCCAGACACCCATACTGTATCCTCCGCGAATTTCAGAAAGAAAAAAGGTGAAAGGGAATATAAATCCATCGGACAAAAGACGGCTTGCATTCAACAAGCAGCGAATAACAACGCGTACCAACAAGTTTGGGTTTCATTTGGTTAATGAGTAGAAACATTTTTTGATTTGGAATCGGATGTATGAAGGGGTGATGGCGACGGAGCTACAAGACGTAGTGGAGCTGGCCCACGGAGCTGGTGGAGTCGCTATGGGGAAGCTGATCAAGGAAGTCATTCTTCCCCTTATCGATAGGCGAAAAGTTGACGGAGGAATTGGACTGGACGAGCTAGATGACGGCGCAACTATACCTTTAAGCGACGGCAACCTTGTCGTGTCAACGGATGGGCACACTGTGGATCCAATATTCTTCCCAGGAGGCGACATAGGACGGCTTGCCATCGCAGGTACAGTTAATGATGTGCTTATGATGGGTGCAGACCCCATAGCTGTGGCGTGTTCCATGATAGTGGAGGAAGGATTCCCCATATCAGACTTGAAACGTGTAATTCAGTCTATAAGCGACACGTGCAACGAAGCTGAAGTCGCGTTAATAGCAGGGGATACCAAGGTGATGCCGAAGGGACGGCTTGACAAAATTGTTCTGGCCACCACGGGGATCGGAATTGTCAAAGGAAAGGTCATCAGTGACTCTGGAATACAAGTCGGCGACAAGATAATATTAACTGGAACAGTAGGCGATCACGGAATAGCACTCCTCGCCGCACGAGAAGGTATAAGCTTCGAGACGCGGCTGGAATCCGACGTTGCTCCTCTCAATGAGACGATCAAAGCCGCCCTAAGCGTCGGCGGCATAACGGCAATGAAGGATCCGACAAGAGGAGGACTCGCTGCAGCTCTAAATGAGTGGGCTAAGAAAAAAGGGGTCGGCATATGGATCAGAGAGGAGGACATACCTATCCGGGAGGAAGTAGTTGCAGCCTCAGAAATGCTCGGAATAGATCCGCTCGAAGTGACCTGCGAGGGTAAAGCTATAATAGCTGTAAGACCTGAAAAAGCGGAAGAAGTCCTTAAAAAGGTTAGAGCAACAAAGTATGGAAGGAAAGCCAGTATAATTGGAGAAGTTCGAGAGGAAAGGCCAAGATACGTCATAATGGAAACGGTCGTCGGAGGAAAGCGGATAATAGAGGAGCCATACGGCGAGCCTATTCCCCGTGTATGCTGAGGGGAGACAAGTCATTGTTTGAAGTAGCTATCAAGGCTCTGCTGCCCAACCTTCAGTCCGCTTCCTGCAACTTTCTCTCGAGACTCGTCCAAAATTATTTTACCGTAGATGCCGTCGAACCCCGGATTTATTTTGAGGCGGCCCTCCCTGTTAAGTATTATAAGCTCGGCCACCTTTGGATGCGTAACTTCTAAGAGGCCCTCCAGGGGGGGCTCAAGTAAAACCGCATACTCGTTTCCAAACCTGTTAATGAGATGATCATATTCTTCTCTAACGCGCTGAGCATGGAGATTATCAATTCTTAGAGCTGACGATATTAGCTCAACGAGGGGAATAATCTTCTTGAATGGTATATGGTCATCCGGCGTGAAACCCTCCGCTCTATCGGCTAGCTCTTCAACCCTGTGCTGCACTCCTATAGTCATCTTCTTCCTACATACGGGACAAATGTTTCCTCTCATCATCGCTTCCTTCGGGTGCATGCAGACATCTACGCCGCCATGTCCCTGCCGGTCTCCCCGATGACCATCATAATGGTATTTTACGTCCACCTTTTTTATTGAGGGTGGATTCCGTATTCAGGGGGAACTTCTATTGTCATAACAATTCTCTGTTTGTCCTTCTTCCTCACAGCGTCAACGAGGTTACGGAAAGAGGGCTCTTTGAGGTTAAAGACGTTTGCTTCCCTCCCCAGCCTCCAAGGCCAAGGACTGTGAGAGTCGCTGTTACTCAACAATACGTACCTGTCAAGGCTACTGAGCCTCCAGTTCATGGAAGGATCCGAGCTGAGACCTGTCTCGACAGCGTAAATGTGATTCACCATGTCGCCGTAGCATTCCTCCAAGCTATTAAACCCCCGTTCACCTAACGCTCCAAACCAGCTTGTCCAGAGGTGAGCGGGCACCACAAGTATGTCTTGGTCGACTTGAATGAGCGACTCGACAAGTTCCGCAGATGCGCATTCAAGCACCGGTCTGCCATCAGCACCCAAATTTCCGTATTTTGCCAAGACTTCGTTCACTTGATCCACGACATCGAAGTTTTCGGCAAGTATAAGGTGATGAACGTTCTTTGCTCCACCCTCAAACTCAAAGCTGGTGCTCACTTCGTTTGTCAAAACAAAAAACACGTCTCCTCCACCTTCCCTCAACGTGTAAAATCCCGTGTCCCCAACTTCTTCAAGTTTCTCTTTTAACTCGGTAAGCCACTTTGGATGGGAAAAGTCTCCTGTCCCCAGCACGTTAAGCCCCTTAAGCTTTGCAAAAGAGCAGAGGGTGCGTGGCTCCATGTTTGAGCTACTACCCCTACTATACTTGCTATGAATGTGGAAATCCGCAAAGAGAAGCAATTTTCGCCCTCCAGCAACTCTGACTATGTTATAAGAGAAAAGCAAGGGGGCATATAAAAGTAAGTGAAGAAGGTAGCTGGATGACAGCAAGGTTGCCTATTAACCCAAAGAGAAATTGAGAAGTAGCCTTTGATGTTGTTAATATGGTTTAGCAACGTAAACTATTTCTTTTGCCTCTTTCCCGCATGCGGCGCAAACGCCTAGTTTTCCCCATTTTTCATTTACCCTAACTCCCCTAACTTCGAATCCTTCAGTCTCTGCCTTTATCTCGCTGGCGCACTCCTCTCTGCCACAGAAAGCCATCCTTCCTATTCCACCTTCCCTCGCCAGCTTCATAAGGTCATCTCTATTCTTGACGTCTCTTAAACTCTCCTTGAGACATTTCTCGCCTCGCTCTCTTAAAACTCTCAGGATGTCTCTCCTTAGCTCCTCTATTTTTCTCTCAACATCCTTTTCTTCAACAATTATACGCTCCCTAGTGTCGCGCCGAAAAAGGGTTACCATGCCTCTCTCAACGTCCTTTGGCCCTACTTCAATTCTTACAGGCACACCCAAGATCTCCCACCGGTAGAATTTGGCTCCTGGACGATCATCAGAGTCGTCCAGCACTACCCTGTACCCTTCATTTTTGAGTCTCTCGAAGAGAGCTCTGCACTTTTCCATCACTACCTTTCCAACATCCTTGAACAATATGGGGATTATGACCACTTGTGTTGGAGCTATGTCAAAGGGTAGAACTAGCCCGTACTCGTCGCCGTGAACACTTATCAGGGTTGCAAGAATTCTTGATATCCCTATCCCGAAGCATGTCTGCTGAACATACTTAAGCGTTCCATCCACGTCCTTGTAGACTATCTCGAAAGCTCTGGAGAAGTTTTCTCCAAGAATGTGCGTAGTGGCTATCTGAAGCACTGACTTGTCAGGAAAAAGCACATCAAAAGCGTAGGTTCTTTCAGCCCCAGCAAATCTGTCCCAAGGTGGGCGCTCCAAGAGCAGAAAAGGGACACCTAAGACTTCGTGAAGCGCCTTACTCATAACCTCCATGTCTTCCAGCACTTGGCGTTCCGCGTCTTCCTTCGTCCTGTGAGCGCAGTGCGCCTCAATCCAGTAAAACTCACGTCCCCTTAGAAGGGGCTTAGTAGCCTTCGTCTCGTAACGGTAAACAGAGTTAGACTGATATAGCTTCAACGGGAGATCCTTGTAACTTCTAATCCAGAACGCGTAAAGTGGATACATTGCTGTCTCTGATGTAGGGCGTAGTACCAGCGGCTTGTTAAGCTCATGCTGTCCCGCTCTCATAATCCAGAAAACTTCATTAAGAAATCCCTTAATGTGTCGGGCTTCTTTCTCGAAGAACTCTAATGGAATAACGACGGGAAAAATACAAGGAGAATGCTTCAGCCTATCTAGCTCTTTCTCGAAAAGACGGTAAATTTCGCGCATTATCACGGTGGCGTTCGGCCTGTATACGATGAAACCCTTTACACCATAACGCAGATCAATGAGTTCAGCCTTCTGCAAAATTTCATTGTACCACTCGTTGAAGTTTTCATACTTGTTTGGTAATGGCATCTCCTCGTTCCCCAACGAGGCAGCACCTCTCCAGCACGTAACTGGCCTCCTTACAGCCCTAAGGAACTTAAAAACTCTTTTAAGCATTTCTTACAATAGTAAGCAAACTTTTTCCAAAGGAAGGAGCGGCAACTCCTCACGAAAGCAGAAGAACAGCTTCCTTTCCACTGCACCCCTCAACAATCCCAAGCTCTCTAGCTTTAGATGTTGCATTAGCCACTTTCGCCTCCAGCATTTCATCGAACGAAGAAACACCTTTAACTATCGCGGCGGTTACACCAAACTTTTCAGCAACGTCGACATTGAAGTAGCCACATGCCAGAACACCTTTATGGCAAATGATCATAAGAAAAGGCGGCTTTAAACTAACCCTTAAACCCAGCACAGGTCTCCCCTCAATGTAGAACTCCTCAACACAGATCATCTCATAACCTCCAGAAAGTAACAGTAAAACAAGGAAAAAGAAAGAACATGACAATAAAAAACTTTGCAACATAATGAAGAGATGAGAAGCCAACGTGCAAATCAGAGTATTCAGGTCAGCCTTTCGACACGCACCTTCGCGCTCCGCTCAATAATGTACTCTCTGTCCACGTCACCAAGAGGTAGTTTTCTCTCAATCACACAAGTGGCAACGGAACACGCCAGTTTCAAGCAGTCCTCCAACTCCATCGACCACAAAAGACCGATAAGGAAGGATGCCACAAAAGCATCCCCGGCCCCCGTAGGATCAACAACCACTTCAGCCTTCAGTGGATAAACACGAAGCAATCGGTCCTCAGAAAACAAAAGTGCACCTCTCTCACCCAGCGTTGCCATAACAATTCTAGGACCAAACGTGGCGATCCAAGCCAACGCCTCCTTAATAGAATCACACCCAGTTGCGATCTTAATTTCCCTTTCAGATCCTTTAACAACGTCTAAAAACTTGAAAAGCTCTTCCTCCGGCTGCTTGAAATACACGGTGCCGTCCTCAAAAAACGCCCTAGTGAAGCCCTGAAGATCCCCGGCGACCAGAAAACCATGACGCTTGCAGTAACGCGAAACAGCCTCAACAAACTCCAAACTTAACTCCCCGGCAACAGGGCTAAGTAACACTGTGGAAGAATCCAGCGCCTCTACGGGAACGTCAATAAACGACAGGTCTTCTGCACGCGACGCTAACCTAAGCTTACGCCCACCTTCACCATACTCTATCTCAAAGTAAGTAGTATTTTTCCCGCCCAGTAAGAATGCGGATACCCCTACTCTCCTGAAAACCGAGGTAAACATTAGCTGATGCTCCCCCGACGCCACTCTTGAAACAACAGCAACCCTAGCTCCTAGCTTGCACGCAGTCAGTCCACCGTAAAAAGGCGAACCACCCATTGACCTATGTAATCTATCGCCCCGAGAGGAAATAGCGTCCAATGTCAAGTGGCCGATGACTGTTAAGTCATACTTAGCCACCACACCACCCTAGACAAGGTAAGACAAACACCCTTAAAACATTCACCCAAAAGAAGCTACCAGCACCAGTAAGAACAATGGAAAGGCTATAACGTCCACCGCACAGTCCAGCAATAATGAAAACTTATAAGAGACCAGCCTACTTCAGTACCCTAATGGTAAGCGAGGGCGACGACAGGCTTGAAAACTAGTTCTTTGTATTTTGGGGAGAATCCTCGAAGAATTTATGTAGCTCTAAAATACAGGGATCAGCTAAGACGAGTATGAGAAGGCAGCAATAATGAGCAATCTATGGATTAAAGATGAGGTAAACGAGAGGTCGGCAGAGGAGTTTTGGAACCATCACAAAAGAGGCACCTCACGAAACATATCAGCTGGATCAAGTTGTCCTGACAGATGAGGTCGACGAGAATAATCTAAGGAAGCGCAAAACTCTCAGAAGAAGAAACAGCGTAACCTCCGCTACTTTTCAGTCAATGAAATAAACTTCAAAACAATTCACACGTTGCTTTTTTACACTTCCACTCACACGTCAAATATGAGCCATGAAAAAAGTTAAAATTGAGCTTGGCTGATATCTAGCCTTGGAACAAAAAAGTTAAAAATCAACGATTTCGATGTTTCTTCGCTTACATGAAACATTTTTAAAAAAAGGAAGTGGTCGCCTATGGCGTCTTCATTCAAGGATATATGCCCGGTGGATGTTGGACCAGTCTACGAAGGAGAGAGGATCCGCAGCAAAGAAATGCAGATCGAATTTGGCGGTCCTAACGTAAAATATAAGTTCGAACTAGTACAAGTAAGGGACGCAGGCCAAATAGAAGATGGAAAGGTCACTGTGATCGGACCAGACATTAAAGATCTACAGCAGGGCGGCTCCTACCCACTCGGCATACTAGTTGAAATTGCAGGAACACAGGTAGAAAAAGACCTAGAAGGAGTCCTCGAACGACGTATACACGAGTTTACCAACTTCATCGAGGGTGTTATGCACTTAAATCAGCGTTACGATATTTGGATCCGTGTTTCTCAGTCGTCATTCAAGAAGGGCCTTGATAGTCTCAGGTATATCGGGAATGTTCTGGTTAGGCTTTACAAAGCAGAGTTTCCGATCATTGAGAAGATTCAGGTAACGTATATTACGGATCCGGAGAAGGTTAAGGGGATGTATGAGGAAGCATTGAAGATATACGAGGCTAGGGACTCTAGGGCCAGGGGTTTAAGGGATGAGGATGTTGAGGAGTTTTATGGTTGCGTGTTGTGTCAGAGTTTCGCGCCTACGCACGTGTGTATTATTACGCCTAACAGGGTGTCTCTTTGCGGGTCTATTAACTGGTTTGATGCTAGGGCTGCGGCTAGGGTTGACCCCAAGGGTCCGAACTTTAGGGTTGCTAAGGGCGAGCTTCTCGACCCGGTTGTTGGGGAGTATAGTGGGGCTAATGCGGCTGCTAAGGAGAAGAGTTTGGGTGAGGTTACGAGAGTTTATCTTTACAGCATGTTTGGGCATCCACATACGAGCTGTGGGTGCTTTGAGGCTATAGCGTTCTATATTCCAGAGGTTGACGGTGTGGGCATTGTTGACAGGAACTATCAGGGTCCTGCGGTTAATGGTTTACCGTTCTCGACTATGGCTAATCAGACTGGTGGTGGTAAGCAGGTTGAGGGGTTCCTCGGGATCGCTATTGAGTATATGAGGAGCCCGAAGTTCCTGCAGGCGGACGGCGGCTGGAACAGAGTTGTGTGGATGCCGTCTTATGTTAAGGAGAGGGTTCTCGACGCGATCCCTGAGAACCTCAGGGATAAAATCGCCACCGAGAAGGATGTTTCTAGTACAGCTGAGCTCAGGGAGTTCTTGAAGGCGAGGGGGCACCCTGTGGTTGAACGGTGGAAGGCTGTCGAGGTTCCTGCTGTAGTTGAGGGCGCGGCTGAAGCCGAGACGGAGACGACCGTGCCTGAACTGGCCATTCCGGTTGAGGGCGTACCGGCCGTTGGGGGCGGTATACAGTTAATCTTCAAGAACGTGAAGATAAAGGCAGATAAACTGATCATTAAGAAGGTTGAGAAGGGTAAGAAGTAAGAGGGGAACTTTGATGGTTGATGATGAAACGGCGCTGGGTAAGAGGATCTTGGAGATTCTGGAGGATTATGAGGAGCTGGAGCTAGAGGACGTTACGCTAGAAGCAGAAGAGCTGGTCTTCAAGGTTATACCGGGGATGTTTGCTGCGGCGCTTCCACCTGCTGCTAGGGCTAGGATTCCTGCTACTCTCATCGAGCAGAAGTTTGAGGCCCCTGTGGAGACGTATCCCGGCGAGATAGTTGAGGTTCAGTTTGGGGCCACGAAAGCTGAAGGGGGTAGCCGCAAGAAAGTTGTTAAAATTGGCGGCGAGAAGGTGCCCGCGTTTTACAGGTTCGAGTTCATGAACCCTAACAGGCCTGTTGTAACGTTTGACGTCTTTGACATTCCAATCAGTCTTCCGAAGCCTATAGTGGAGCACTTCGAGGATGTGATGGAAGACCCGGCAGACTGGGCTAAGAAAGCGATTAACGAGTTTGGCGCCGACCTTGTCACTGTGCACCTCATAAGCACCGACCCATACATTAAGGATACTCCCGCTAGGGAGGCTGCTAAGGTTATAGAGGACGTGCTTCAGACGGTTGACACACCGATCCTGATTGGTGGAAGCGGGAACCCTGATAAGGACCCGGAGGTGCTCGAGGCTGCCGCCGCGGTCTCCGAGGGCGAAAGACTAATGCTTAATTCGGCGTCGCTTAACCTCGACTGGAAACGTATAGTTGATGCCGCTAAGAAGTATGGGCATAATGTTTTGTCGTGGACTCAGTTGGACGTGAACAACCAGAAGAAGCTTAACAAGCTCATTATGGAAGAGGGAATGCCGAAGAATAGGATTGTTCAGGACGCCACTACGGCTTCGCTGGGATATGGGCTCGAGTACTCTTTCAGTATTTATGAGAGGATTAGGCTTTCAGCGTTGAGAGGCGACTCGGACTTGCAGATGCCGCTTTCTTCGGGTACCACGAATGCTTGGGGTGCTAGAGAAGCTTTCATGAGCGACAAGAAGAAAGGAGCTGAGTGGGGGTTGCAGAGGTTCAGGGGGCCGATATGGGAAGCTATAACGGCTCTGTCCCTGTCGCTTGTGGGATGCGACGTTTTCATGATGCTGCATCCTGCGAGCGTGCAGATCTTCAAGACGTTCATCGAGTACCTTACCTCGACCAAGAAAGAGGAGGTACCTCCGCTTCTTAACTGGGTTACCGCTAGAGTTTAAATGGGTGATGATGAATGGCACGTCTAAAGCCTTTAGACATTTACAATTACCTTCCTAAGACGAACTGTGGCGAGTGTGGCTTGGAGAGCTGCATGGCGTTCGCCTACAAGTTGATCGAGCATGAATTAGAGGTTAAGGACTGCAAGCCGCTGGCAACTGACCCGAAGTTTAAGAAGGCTTTCGAAGATCTTAAGGAGCTTGTCACCCCGCCTGTTAGGCCGGTGAAGTTTGGCGGTGACGGAAACGAGGTAACAATAGGCGGAGAGGAAGTAATGTACAGGCATGAACTGACGTACTTTAACCCGACCGCTATAGCGGTCTGCGTTCACGATGAGATGACGGAGGACGAACTTATCAAGAACGTAAAGATGATAAGCGAATGGACAGTGTACAGAGTAGGCGCCCACCTGCGCCTTGACGCGATAGCAGTTAAGTCCGTTTCAAGGAACCCAGCAAAGTTCGCTAAGGTGGTTAAGCTCGTGGTTGATAACACGAATTATCCTTTGATACTTTGTTCATTAGACCCAGCATGTCTTAAGGCCGGAGTCGAGGTCGTGAAGAACAGGAAGCCACTGCTCTACGCTGCAACTAGGGATAACTGGAGAGAGGTGGCTGAGATTGCCTTGAACTCGGGGTGCCCGGTTGTGGTGGCATCCCCAGGAGACCTTGACACGCTTAAGTCTCTTGCAGCCACATTATCAAGTGTCGGGATACAGGTTGCGTTAGATCCGGGGACAGCGTGGGGTGAGGGGGTTCTGGCAGACACCATAAACAGCTTCACAATGCTCAGAAGAGCTGCGATAGAAAAAGAGGACAAGACTGTTGGCTGGCCCTTGGTTGGTGTGCCGGCGACTCTCTGGATAGGGAAGGAAGAGGCATCCGAGGGAGAGAAGCTGGAGACCGCCTTTAAGGAAACGTTCTTGGCGGCGGCGCTCATTTGCAGGTACGCTGACCTCCTCATAATAAACTCCAAGGAGATTTGGAGTTTCCTCGCGCTGGCAACATTAAGGCAGAACATTTACACTGACCCAAGGATACACCCGGCAGTCGAGGCAGGGCTCTTCGCGATAGGTAGCCCCAACGAGTGGAGCCCAGTAATGATAACGACCAACTATGCTTCTACCGCCTTCGTTGTCAGGTCAGACTTGGAACAGTCCAAGATAGACTCTTGGCTTGTGATAATAGACACGGGAGGCATAGGCGTAGAGTCCTCAGCGGCTGGAGGGCAACTAAACGCAGCGAAGATGGCGGAGGCGCTCAGCGAGTACAAAGTCGCGGAAAAGGTGAAGCACAGGGCTGTTATAATACCTGGTCTAGCAGCGAGGTTCGCGGGTGAACTTGAGGACGCAAGTGGATGGGATGTCTACGTGGGACCCAAGGATTCAGGTTCAATCCCGGACTTCCTTAAAAGCAAGTATAAGCCACGTGACGGGACAAGGTATGTTGGAGATCCTGACGAGAGATCACCGGTTGTGCTAGTAACGAACAACATAAGGGACTTTTACAGGGTGAAGATACCGCTTATGGAGGCAGGTATAAGCACGTGGATCCTAGTGGTTGACGCTGACGGATTACCTGTCAAGGAAGCCGTGGAAACGAAGAAGCTTACGGGAGAAGCTGTTAAGGCCTATATGCAGAGAGAAGAAGTAGAAAAGAAGGTTAGCCACAGAGAGCTCCTCGTACCGGAAGAAGCAGCGCCCCTTAAAGAGGAAATCGAGAAAGCAACCGGCTGGAAGGTTACAGTCGTCCCATGCGAGAAGCTAACTGAGAAGATCAAGAAATAATTTTGCAGGAGCTCCTTAAACTCATTTTCTCACTTTTTGTTTTTAATTAATTTTTCATTGCCTAGATGGAAAAACCGTTTAAAGAGGGAGGCAAGAAGTTTCAGTTTGGGTGATCAAACTGTCCGGCGAGTTAAGCAGATTTAGGATACGCTTCATTATAGAAGGGGTAGGGGAGGCTGAGGGGGAACTTAACAGGCTAAAGGCTCCGATGACTGTTGAAGCAATTCTCAGAGTTCTTCCGATAACAAGTAATGCAAGCGTTTGGCGTGGGAAAGAAGTTTACTTTCCGATCGGGATAAAAAGAGGGGCGGAAAAAGCAAAAAAGGAAATTGAAGTAGGTGAGATAGCTTACTGGCCGATGGGCGACTCGCTTTGCATTTTCCATGATAAGATTAAACCTTACTCCGAAGTGAACCTAGTAGGTAGAATAACTAGGGGACTCGAGCTCTTCCGCCAAGTGAAGCAGGGAACGAGGATTAGAGTAGAACTGACTGAATAGGTATTTAACGGTTTCTTACTCAAGTTTACAGGTGGCTTTCTTCACGCGGTTACCGCGTTACCGTGAGTTTTTCCCCGCTCCTACTATAGAGTAGGAGTTTAATTATCAGTTCGGGAATTGCTGGGACGCCACTCTGAGTAGCCCTTTTCCACAGGGAGGTTATTCTAAAGTACTCTTTAATCTCGGCGGCGGCTTTCCAGCCTATTTCGGCTAAACTTTTCTCATCTACTTCCCTGCCTTTCCCTAGTCCTAAGCATAAATCTTTGGCCCTTGTTGCTACGCCATACCTTAACCACCCGTCTTGGATGGAGAACGTGAAGGGGAAGGTTCTACAAGTCATAGGACGTGACGGGTAAATGCTGCAAAGATTATTATTTAGGAAAACGCACGAGCCATCCTCCCTCTTTCTTAGGCCTAGGACAGCTTTCCCCCTATAGGTTTCTATTGAGGGGAAAGCGAGAAGCCTTTCAGCGCTTTCATCACATTGATAGAAGACGAGAATGTTTCTCACGAGTTCTTTCTCATTCATCCCTGTAGCTTCGGCGAGTCTGATTATGTCTCTGTGTGTTAATGTGACTATTGTCCTTTTGTCCCTGCAGCAAGACCCACATTTCAGGCACTCAAACTTCAAGTGTCACCATGACCTCACAAGTTTATTAACGAGTTCCTCCCTTATTTCCTCCCCTAGGTTCTTCTTCGGCTGACGGCGAAGAGAGCAATTCTCACACTCATACGTCCAAGTGTACTTTCCGTTTTCCCAAATAAGGGTGAATGTAAGGGGGGCGCCACATAAGCCACACTTTACATCATCCCGCTTGACCTTCTCGACAACTATCAACTTATCTCCTCCGGGAAGCTACGTTCTCTTCAATTCGATCTCTATAGTTGAGACGTTGCGCTGGTCGTCACCTGAGCCTATGATTTCTGTTCCAATCTTTATTTCACCCAGCTTTACGGAGTCCGGCATAAAGCGTTGCCTCACGATCTCCACAACGTCCACAGCCTTTGATATCGCTCTGCCACGTGCTACAATTTTCACATCGTTGGCGCCCTGACTAAACTGCATCACACATGCTAAAACATAACTCATTGTTGGTTTTTTACCCACAAAAACCATATTTCCCATTGAAGAACCTTTTTTCTCGGAATTTTTTCCTTTTTGTTTGTTAGCCATCGGAAACGCCCTCCCTTTCACTTTTACCGTTAAAAGCTAAAAAAGAAAACACCAAAGTCCCTTAAATAAGAAGAAGTCTTCTAGCTTTTTTAAACTTTCCTAATAAAATAGGCAACCTGCGATGGACTCCCTATAGTTTCGTCCGTAAATGTTTTTAAAGGGGATGACAGGGAAATACAGAGAGCAAGTCCCGCTGACATGGGGGAGAAGGATTGATTAAGAGAAAAAACGCATCGAGCATCATCGTGTTGATTCTAGTCGCTGAATCTGTGTATGCGGCTTTCTTTTCCTCCATTGCATACATCCTGTTTTCGAGTGTAAATATGGTAATGGAAGTAATGCTGGCGTTACTTGCCACCACTTTTGGCTCACCAGATGAGGCAGTGTTAATTTCCTTAGTTTACCTTTCAACCTCCAGCCTGCTTGCACTCTATGCTTCACAAACAACGTTTTCCGTGGGATTGACGGCTCTCAACCTATTTCTAGCGTGGCAAGTTGCCACCTCCTGGAGGCACATCTACTACGCACTCCTAGCGCAATCCGTAATGGTTATTGCCATCTCATTGTTCATAATGCCGGAAGCGGCAGGTGCCTTTCTTATTGTCACAAGTTTCCTTCTCCTAATAGCTTCCCAAAGCAGAGAGGTTAAAATAAGTAGAGGAGGAAAAGTCAAGGATGGAAGACGTGAGTGAGGTTGGTGGCGGTGGAATATGAGTACAGGGGTTTAATGATCAAAACTTTTCTGGGGGACATAACTAAGCTTGAGGTGGACGCCATAGTTAACGCTGCTAACAGTCACTTGTGGATGGGTGGTGGGGTGGCAGGAGCCATTAAGAGAGCTGGTGGTGTCGAGATCGAGGAGGATGCGCGAAGGAGGGCGCCGAAAAATGAGAAAGGCGAGCCGTTTGTGCCTGTGGGCCAAGCTGTGGCTTCAACGGCAGGAAGACTTAGGGCAAAGTACGTGATTCATGCACCAACTATGGAGGAGCCAGGTATGACTACTACGCCTAAGAAGGTTGAGATGGCCATGGAGGCTACGCTTAGATGCGCTGAGGAGTTGGGAGTTGAGTCGATAGCAGTACCTGCTCTGGGAACAGGGGTCGGCGGCGTCTCGAAGGATGAGGCTGCTAGGAGAATTGTTAGGGCGCTTTTTCGGCATGTTGACTCGGGAACGAAGCTGAAAAAAGTGATTCTGTGTGACATAAACGAGGGGCAGATAAAGGCGTTCGAGGAAGCTTTATCCACGGTCAAACCTTAGCTTGCAGCCGCTTCAGCCTTTGTCCCAGTCCAGATCTTAAGCCGCCTATCAGAGGATACTAGTTTTATAAGTCCCTTTTCCTCCAAGCGTTTCAGGATCAACTTAGCAGTACTAACTCTTATGCCATACTTGTCGGATATTTCGCTCAGCGTTATGACCTTCATTTTCGGAGTTTCTTTTTCTATGGATTCAAGTATTGCCTCGTCAACCATTACCTTGCGCACTTCCTTTTCGACAACTTTTTCCTCCTGCTTCATTTTCTTACCCATGGTTCCGCCTCCGCCTCAGCTCATCACACCTTAAACTAAAAAAGGTTTCCGAGCTATGTGACTTAAAAAGCTCATCTACAACCTTTGCTTTTTCAGATAAACGAATCGCCCTAATTCGGCGCGGATAATCCAAATCAACTTTTTGGATTAGCACGTCTTCTTCTCCTCTTTTTCCGACGAGGATATTTAATTTAGCTGGGGATTCATGTCCCTCATGAAAGCCGACTATTATGCTTTCTCCAGGCCAGCTGATCCCCCTTTCGAAGCTCACAGAGTTTATTCCGACGATGGGTATCCTGTTCTCTAAAGCTCTGGCTTTCACGTAGACGTGCCAGTTCTCCACGCCATCTGAGGGTATGAAAGCAGGGTTTAAAATAATGTCGGCTCCTTTGAGTGTGAGAAGTCTTGCAACTTCGGGGAAAGCTAGGTCAAAACACACGGTTAGGCCCACCTTGCCGAACTCTGTCTCACATGGTTCAAGGCGGTTGCCCGGCTCGAAAAACTGTTTCTCCATGCCGTAAAGGTGGATCTTCTGATGTATTCCGACGCATCTACCTGACCTATCTAGAAGGCGAGAAACGTTGTATATTTTTCCATCCCACTTCTCCCACAGCGAGCCGCCGAGCACGTAGACTCCGTATTCCTCGGCGACAGACTCTAGGAACCTTATGCTGGGGCCGTCAGGACTCTCAGAGTCCGCGGGGGGGTTGCCCTCTTTAATGTTCCACTTTTCGGGAAGGCATACAAGATCCACGTTTTCCCTCTTAATAGCCTCATTAATCAGTCTAGAAACACTTCTAAAATTTTCCTCCTTGCTATTGGCCTTCTTCAACTGAATGGCTGCCACCGTGATAGCGCCGCACAACTCTTTAAACCCCCAGCCATGAAGCTAAAAATCGAAGTTCTAACAAACAACTTTATCTTTTAATTAATATTCCTTATCCAGAGGTGACATTCATGGAGGACGAACTGGTAAGGACGGTCGACTATGGGCTCAGTTTAGGTGCCAGCTACGTTGAGATCAGAGGAGAGGAGCTTATGGAGGCATCATTGGAAATTGAGGATGAACGCGTTAGGATCGTGGAGCAGGGAGTTGATCGTGGATTCTCCGTACGTGTAATATCGGGTGGGGCATGGGGGTTTGCGTCCACCAGTAGCCTTGAGAGGTTGAGGGATGCTTGTAGAAGCGCGGTGAAACTGGCTTCTGCGGCAAGTCGGGCAGTTAAGGAAAAGGTGGAGCTGGCAGAAGTTAAAACATCCGTGGATAGGGTGCACGTGAAGCCCGACGAGAACCCTGCCAACGTGGGGGTAGATGAAAAGATAGAGATGTTCTTAGAGTTGGGAAGAGCCATACTGTCTTTTAATGACAGGATTAAAAGCTTCAACTTCAACTACAGCGATGTTTATGGAAGAAAATGGTACTTTAATAGTGATGGAACAAGGATAGTTCAGGATGTACTATATGTTTGGGGGAGAGCCGTGGCCACTGCGAGGGAAGGGGACGTTTACGCAGCTTACAGGGAGGAGCTGGGATCGGTTAAGGGATTCAAGGTTTGGAGGGAGAACCCACCCGGCGAACTGGCAGAAAAAATCTCGCATGCTTTACTCGAACAACTGGAGGCTGCCACTCCGAGGGGGGGTATTTTTCCCGTCGTAATGGGGCCAAACGTGACAGGCGTGCTGGTTCATGAAGCATTTGGACACCTTGCAGAGGCCGACTCGGCACTTGCAGGCGGGTTACTTCTTCACAAGTTGGGGGAAAGAGTTGCCTCACCCTTGGTAAACATATTCGACGATGCAACAATAGAGGGGGGCTTTGGAAGCTTCAAGTACGATGATGAAGGGGTGCGTGCACAAAGAAGCATAATAGTGAAAGAGGGGCGCGTGGTCGGTTTAATGTATGATAGGGAAACCGCGGCTAAAATTCAGGAGATGATTAATAAGCATCACCTTAAGGTGTGCGAAGGGTTTAACACTGAACCTACGGGAAATGCTAGAGCTGAAGGCTTTAGAGTTCCCCCGCTTGTGAGAATGAGAAACACCTGCATAGCTTCCGGAGACTGGACGCTTGAAGAGATGATAGAAGACTTATCCTTCGGCTACCTTCTTGAAAGCTTTAGAGGGGGACAGGCGAACCTTGACGGGACATTTCAGGTTGGCGTCCAGAAAGCTTACGAGATAGTGGACGGAGAAGTTGGCAGGCCTGTTAGGAATCTTTCCATTAGCGGGAACACGCTTGAGACGCTCATGCATGTTGACGCTGTCGGAAATGACTTTAAGCTCAACGTTGGATGGTGTGGCAAAGGCCAAACAGTAAACGTAGGAGACGGCGGACCACATATACGGTGTAGTAGGATGCTTGTTGGAGGGATGAAGCTTGAATGATGGTGCCAAGTCAATTGAGTGGGTTCTTGACTATGCTGAGAGGCATGGAGCGGACGAGGCAGAAATATACTATAATTACAGCAGAGAGCTGAGAGTTGAAGTTAACCTTGGGCAAGTCTCCTCCTGCCACTTCTCAGATGAACAAGGAGTCGGGCTAAGAGTCGTCGTGAAGGGGGCGGTCGGCTTCAGCTTCTCGAATAGTTTAGAGAGAGGTAAGTTAGAGGAGGTTGTAGTGAGGGCTGTCAAGGCGGCTAAGGCAAGTAAGCCTGACGAAAAATGGAGAGGGCTACCAGCACCCAAGAAGCCATCCACGGTTTCAGGGATATTTGATAAGAGGGTTTGTGAGATAAGCGAGGAGGAGCTTGTTGAAGACGCCAAGACTATGCTCAATGCTGCGACAGACTACAGTAGCAAGATTTCAGCATACTGGGGGGTTGTGGTGAGCGAGTGGGGGGAGGTGGCTTTGATGAATACTCACGGCCTAAATGTGAAAGCCGAGGAAACTATGATGGGGTGCGCTCTCGGAACAGTAGCTAGGGATGGTGATGAAGTATCGCCTGAGTGTAGCGAGTTCGACTTCCAAAGAAGACGAAAAATAAATCCAGAGAAGGTTGGAAGAGAGGCTGCAAGACTAGCCGTCGAGTCTTTGAGGAAGGCGAATGTGGAACAAGGACGATGTAAGGTGATTCTTTTTCACCCTGCCCTTCACGCGTTGATCGGCTACACTTTATTGCATGCCGTGTCAGGGGACAACGTGGTAAGGGAAAGATCCCCTTACACTGGAAAGCTTGGAGAGCTGGTGGCATCTAGCATGCTTCACGTCGTAGATGACGGAACACTCGAGGAGGGGCTTAACACGTTTCCCTTTGACGGTGAGGGAGTTCCAACTCAAAGAAAGGAGATAATTGATAAGGGAGTTTTGAGGGGGTTCTTGTTTGACAGTTATTGGGGTGGTGTGGCAGGCTTCGAGTCGACGGGTAATGCTGGACGCGCAGATTATGCCTCAACGCCACATATATCTGCGACAAACCTCGTGGTGAAGAAGGGAAACATCAGCCGCGAAGAGCTCATCGAAGGAATGGATAGCGGATTGATCGTTTTGGATGTGCAGGGGGCCCACTCTAGCAATCCGGTTTCAGGAGAGATAAGTGTTGTTGCGAATCCATGCTGGGTGGTCAAAAATGGGGAGGTTCTCGGAGCGGCAAAGGGAGTCATGATAGCGGATAACTTCTACGAGATGCTTAAACGGGTTGATGAGGTCGCAGATGACGTAAGAAAATATTCTTACTTAGTTTCTCCTTCGGTAAGTTTCTCCGAGGTCAAAGTGGTCACGAGACAACTATGAAAGCCGGGAAACCCAGTCAGAAAGCTTCTCCAGAAGCTTATTCACGTCATCCTCGCTCAGCACGCTGTCCTCGGGAATTCCTTGGAATTTCGAAACAACCAGTTTGACCTCTGAAAGAATAGGATGATAAACGTATTTTTTCTCGATTTTCTCTCTAAACTCACTAAGTTTTTTTATGACGTTGGAAACATGCGGATCAGACTTTACCGATTCTGAGAACGCCACTACGAAGTTGCTCATCTCCCCTTTAGCAGCAGTCTCCTTGACTGTTGGAGGTGCCGCGGAAGGCGTCGTGATGGAGGTTACTGACGGCTTAGCTTGAGGCTGCACTAATGGAGGTGTAGTTGTATGAAGAGCCGACGGCGGCGCTATCTCGGCTTGTTGAGGTATGGGCGTCGGAGGCGAAGGTGGCGTGGAGAGAGATGGTAAAGGAGCTGCTGGCTTTAGGAGCTCAGGTTCTTCTACGAGCTTACTGAGGCCTGAGTACGCCTTTAGGAGGCTACGCCTTAACTTTATAAGGTCGGATACGAGGTCTCTTATTAGCTTTGCCGACTGGTCTAATTCCTTAACAGTTTCTTTAAGAACGTCTGGCTCCATTTTTATTTCACCTTGCATAAAGAGTAGATCTACGGGGATATTTAGTTTATCATGTTTAAGAAGCGAAACTCTAATTTGAACATCAAGATGTTCTAAATAGAGGTGATCCTGATGAATGACGTGGCCAAGTTTTCTCTGACACTTATAGGGTTATTCTTCATAATTTCCTTTGTGGCTAACTTTGGCGGTTTTGGCGAGTGGTTCGAGCTTGTCGTTCAGGCGCCCTACATGATCTTCATGTTCTATGGGTTCTATAGGATTCTCTCTAAGGAAGTTTGCAGAGAAGGATGGAAAAGGACTGCTTTGGACCTTCTACTCCTTTTCTCTTTGATGATGTTCTTTGTCGGTTACGGTTTACACTTCGCCGCAAACAAGATTGAGGTTATAATGGCTGAGAACGAAGCCACGCTTCTCGTAGTTCCAAGGGTGGCTACTAGTCTTGAGGCATTGATCTATCTTTCCGCAATATATGTCCCGACATACTACCTTGACGAGGTGCTGGGGCACCAGCTTGTTTATACGGGGTTTTTTGGACTTATGGTGGGAGGTGTACTACTGGAGTTGTGGCATAGAGAGGAGGAAAAATTAGCGGCGACGGACTATACGGCTATAGCAACATCGTCCATCATGTTCACCTTAATAATCACTCTAGCCACAGTTGAGGGACAATATGCCATATACGCTCTTGCCCTTACGGTCATAATGGCATTATTGTTGATAGTATACCTTAAAGGAAGCCTCGTTAGGAGACCATTCACTCTTCTCATGCTACTAGTCAGCATAATGACGGCGGCATGTATAACAGTGCTTGCAGCAATGTTCTTCGACCCTATAAGCGTGGCTCTTCACGGCTTAACCGGCAGAGTGCCTCAGCCTTCAGAGCCCAGCAGGATACTTCGCCAGTTCATTTTCATCTCAGGAAACTTCAGCGATGAAGTGAAGGTCATTCTGGCCTTACTGACATAACCTTTTCTTCTTTATCACATATCTAAAGTGCTGGGGGAGTTGGTTTTTGAAGCTGGCTGCCAGTCTTCTGAGAACTGCCCCTAAACATGTGAGGGAAGTTTACGCCATTCTCGGCTGCAGACCAGGTAAGGTGGAGAGACGCGTCCTATTAACTGCGACGAGAATAGCTACTAGAAGGGCGTTACGGCTTCTCAAGGGAATCGAGAAGAGGGGGGAGACGTTTCATGGGCATTACGGTGACGTCGCCATCTCAGTCGTATACACTGGATTAGGTTCTCCGGCGACCGCCGTAGTACTGGAGGCACTCAACAAAGCAGGCATCCGTTTAGTTGTTAGGAGCGACTTCGCTGGCGCCGTTAAGAGAGAAGTTGAACTGGGCGACGTCATAGTGGCTGAGAGGGCATTTGCCGGGGATGGAACCTCCAAACATTATGTTAATGAAAACGTCGTGGAGGGAAGCCGGGATGTGACAGACACCCTTATCAACTCGGCGTTGAGCAAAGGTTGGAGGGTTCATGTGGGTTCGATCTGGACTACCGACGTCCTCTTTAGAGAGGAGGAAGACCTGAAGAAAGCGGTAAAGGCTGGTTGCATTGGAATAGACATGGAGACCTCTGCCGTGTTCGCAGTATGCTCGTTTTACGGCATCAAGAGTGGTGCAGTGATGACTGTAAGCGATAAGCCCGTCGAAGGAAAAGACATCTTTGATTGTATAGGTGGAAAAGTGATAAATGGCCTTGACAATGCTGTCGAAATAGCCCTCGACGCACTCTCTGAAATAGAGGTTTAGGAGATAGTAAAGGGGGTAACGTGGTGGTCGTGGAAGGGGTCGATTCTGCCGGATTAATTTGCGGCGAACATTTGGCAAAGGCCGGTTTGAAAAATGTGGATATTAGGAGGAGGGAGTGCCGAACAAGGAGAAAACTTGCGGGGATGCTCACCGAGAGAGCCTATTGAAAACCGGGACCAGCTTGGATATCTCTGAAAGAAAGCTATACAGTGTCACAGTTTCTGTGGGCGATAAGCAGTTTGGGTTGAACTACCATAAACGAGTGGGAGCTAACGTTAATAGAGCAAAAACTTGGAATATGCTTTGGCTGAAAAGTGGAAGGGTTTTTATAAAAAAAAGAGGAGGTGAACGAGGTTTCATTCAAAGGTAAGATGTATCCTGCCATGGGAACAAAATGTTATAGGTGCGATGTGATGATGTTCGCTGATGAAGTTTTCTCGCTTTCAAAGTGGATTTCAGGGTGAAATTAAAAGAGGAACCAGCTGAGAGCATGTGTCCAGTATACTGTGAAAGTGGGTTAATAATAAGATGCTGACAAGTTATTTGGATATAGAAACTACTTCTACTATGGTAGTGAAAGTCTCGCTTTTTTGGGTACCCTTAGATTTTCCGAGGAAGTCGCTAGCATTTGGCGTAGGGTCATCGCTCTCAGAGGAAGTTCCACTTAAATGTTTTAGATCACTTCATTGAGAAACAACCCTTCTACTAACACCAAACTTAAAATGAGAAAATTGTATTGGGAATGCATTGGTTCCTCTCTTAGGAATCTTAGAAGATTTTGTGAAGGGGGGAAGGTTGATAGGAGTTGAGGGTCTGTTGGAGTGGTTTCAGCGATAACTGGGAGGGAGTGTACTTCACAATGGAGCGGGAGAACGAACGCCGAGGTCGTAATTGAGGCAAACGAGAAGGGATGGAAACGGATGCTGAAATATGGCAGGCGGCTCGGTAAAAATGGAGGTGAGTTAGGTGGAAGTCCCTAAGCTCAGAGATTTATTTCTCAGGAGGAAAGCGAAGGAAATTTGGATCTCGTCAAGGCGGCTTCAAAAATTGATCTCAGTTGACCATCGGCCGTAAAGGATGTAGAAAGTTATAGTTGAAGCGCTACTTCCTCTGTAGCCAAAAATAGTAGGGCAACTGAATAACTAGGGCAACTGAAACGGATGACGCTAGCTTTATAGATTTGAACTTCTCATAAATATGATGGATGAGGAGATTGACCTACTCTGAGCCGAAGATGGCTGTGAAGAGATGCATCTCCCCTGATGGCGGGGGATGGACTTCTTAATGCCATGACGGGGAAGCATATGGAGGTTAAGGTCGAACTGCCATTAAGGCTAGCAAGGATAGTCGGAACTAAAAGCCTAAAGGTAAAAGTGAAGGACGAAGCCTCTGTTAAAGATGTTCTTTCATCGGCTCTTAATAATGAGGAGGCTTACCGCATGGTTGTTAATGGTGAAGCAGTGGCCCCGGGGATGATTATACTGCTCAACGAGAAAGACGTAAGGGTACTAAAAGGACTGGATACAAAGGTTAGTGAGGGGGATGTTGTGACCGTGTTAAGTGTAACACATGGCGGCTAGAATAGGACTTTAAAAAAGATATTTTTAAAAAAGGAACTAGCCTACTTCTTTAGGGTGATTTGATTGTACAAGAAGATACTTGTCGCTTTAGATGGATCGGAATACTCTGAAAGAGCGCTGGAGAAGGCGATAAGCATCGCTAAGATGTTTAATTCTCAGATAATTTTGCTGAACGTTATAAAGACTGAGGAACTTGACGTAATAAAGCAGTACTCCGAGTCATCATACGACCTTGTCAAAAGTTACCTCGAGCAGACAGCTGAAAAATTACTCACAGAAGCCGAGGATAAAGCCAAGAAGAAAGGATTAGAGGATGTTGTGAAGAAGATTCTTTTTGGAGATCCGGCAGAAAAAATAATTGATGAGGCAAACAACGAAAACGTTGACCTTATAGCTATAGGAACAAGAGGATTAACAGGAGTTAAACGTGTAGTTCTCGGAAGCACCACTCAAAAAGTAATTCGTTGGACCAATAAGGATGTACTCGTCGTCCATTAATGATCACTCCTTTGTTTTAAAGGGAAGCTACAAATTCGACCATTCCCCTCGCATATTTCTCCATTTTCCTGTGCTCTTAAACGAATTTACAAGCGTGCCTCAGCATACCTTTTAACATTCCTACTTTTTATTTCCTCTCTTACAAATATTTAGCCGCTAAATTTTCCAATTTAGTTGAAATTTCTTAAGAAAGCTAAAAACCTAGAAATAAATGGTTCGCTTAGCTTACTTTTTTCCTTTCAGTTTCCCTTGCGTTGTTTTTATTTAGGAGAAAGAGTTCGAGTTTAATGGGAAGTGGAGGTCTCCTATGTTGGGCGGGAAAGTTGCGCTTGTCTACTCGGATGAATATCTTAAATATTTCCTTGGCCCTGAGCATCCGTTACGCCCTCAGAGGCTAATACTCATGCTGGAGCTTATGAAAGGAATAGGTCTCCTAGATCACTCTGATCTCTACATTGCCGATGCTAGGATGGCTAGTGAGGAGGAGCTGAAGTTAGTTCATAGTGAATCTTATTTGCAACGTGTTAAGAGGTTGGACGAGAAAGGTGTAGGGTACTTAGATTATGGCGACACACCTGCTTTTAGAGGAATGTTTAGTGCGGCATCTATGCTTGTAGGCGGCTCGCTTAGGGCTGCCGAGCTAGTAATGGAGGGGGAGGCAATTCATGCTTTTAATCCGGGTGGAGGGTTGCACCATGCTGCTAGGGATAGAGGGGCTGGCTTCTGCGTTTTTAATGACGTTGCCATAACTGCGAGGTACCTTCAGAAAAGGTATGGTTTGAAAAGGATAATGATAGTGGACATAGACTGCCACCACGGAGATGGAACGCAGGAAACCTTTTATTCCGACCCAAGCGTTCTGACAGTTTCCTTTCATGAGGATGGACGATTCCTGTATCCTGGGACAGGCTTCATAGACGAGGTTGGAGAGGGTGAAGGTAAAGGATACTGCGTAAATGTCCCCCTCCCGCCTCTCACATTTACTGAGGCTTACCTTTACGCTTACAACGAAGTAGTTCCTCCACTTGTGAAGTCATATGAACCTGACATAATAATGCAACAATGTGGTGTTGACACCCACTTTGGGGATCCATTGACAACCGAGGCGCTCACAATGGACTGTTACGAAAAAATAATGGAGACGCTTCACTACTTAGCACATGAAGCTACTGATGGGAAACTAATACTTTTTGGCGGAGGAGGGTATGAAATAGGGTCTACTGCGAAGGCGTGGACTCTAATGGTATGCAAACTACTGGAAGTCAAGCCTCCGGAGTATACGCCACCATCATGGAGAGAACTCTACACGAAAATGGCGCTCGAACTCGGCGACGTACCAAAGCACATTGACACCATGTATGATCAGGAGAAGCCCCCGTTAACCTATGAGAGAAAGAGAATATTCGCAGTGGTCAAGGAAACCGTGAAAGAGCTGAAAGAAACTGTTTCAAAGTACGCCCCGCTATTTTAGTGGTAAACGAGGCTACGTGATGCCCTCCGCTTCCAATATTCTTTTTGGAACATACTTCCGCCACTTTAACAGGAATTCCCTATCCTCTTTTTTGTCCCTTAAATCGTCGGGCAACATGTTCGGAATTGTTTCAATTATGGGGAAGGATCTCCCGCATTTCTCGCAGATCAAAATTCCGCTTTGCACGTTAACCTTGAAGGCGAGCCAATTGGCAAGATGTATCACGTTTTCAAATCCCTCGTCAAGTTTAGAGGGAACATTAAAGTTGATTATCGCGTTTATTAGCGAGGTAGAGGCACCGGTCTCGTCTGCAACTACGTTTCTGAAAATGCTATCCACCTTCTCTTTAAAGAGGACAGCGTAGTCTTCTACACTCATAGAGGACCTAGCTAATTCATCCTCCACTGTTCCCTTATTTCTATCAATTTTAATGCTGCCCTTCAAATCCTTCTTTAAATCGCTGATATCCCCCTTAGCGTAGGACTCGCCTGCCCTCAAAATGCGTTTTGCATCGTCGTCCTCCCACTCGAAAATCAAAAGTTTCAAGGGATAATGCTTGCACCCATCAGCCGGACAGGCGAGGATATCAAGCAACCATAAACGCACACTAACTCCTCCCTTTTCTAACATTTAACATAAAGAAAATCTAACAGGCAAAATAAAAGCTTTTTCATAAACCCTCTAAGAGGGGACGCTGATAAAACAGCCCATCACGTGTCAAAGTACTGCCTATAAATATCCCGCTGATAGAAACATATGAAGCAATGCCAACGTTATGCTTTAATATAAACCTCTTAAGAGACAATTTGAGGATGGATGTGAAAAACTTCAGCAACGTAACATGAATAAGTGATGGATGACCGAAAGTTGGGTTATTGCTTAGGAAAAGGGGTTAAACGGGAACATCGCATACAGATCCACATAATAGTGACATAAGATAACATATGTACAACATGAGTTGAGTTTTAGTTGAGGGGAAGGGCGTGGGGGTGGAGGATGGACGTAAACGAGTTTAACGAGGACTTCGATAAAAGCCTTAAACGGCTTTTATCTGATGAGGCGGTTGAATTGGTGAAGTCATTGAACCTTGAAAAGCTCAGAGCGGGTGACATGAATGAGGAGAGAAAATTTGAGATGATAGTTAAGCTTGCGGAGCAACTTGCAAAAGAGATAGATGAAGAAATAGTCTCCATGGGCAGAAGGCTCTTTGATGAGGGAGGTAACGAGAGAGCGGGGGCATACCTTCTAATTTTTGGGCGACTAGTTGACAAACTGGTAAACATGGGACTCTATGACCACGCCATAAGGCTTAACGTGAAGATCCCGTGGTGGAATGAGTGTGAGTTTCGCAACCCAAAGGGGTCTCCCGAAAAAGAGGAAGCGCACCGCTATACGCGCCGGCTTAACTGGATCCGCATGATCCGATTGTCCCGGAGAGCTGCTGAGATCGTCGAAAGAAAAGCTACACAACTTGACGAGTTTGATAAGGCGATCATTGCATGTATCCTAAGCGACGAAGATGAGGAAGCTGCAGGAAGAATTTATCCCAACATTCATGAAGCAAAAAGAAAAGAACACCATCTCACGGAACTCGTGTATGAAGTATCCGAGCCGGAGAAAATCATAATGATCAGGGATAAACTTCCAGGTAGAGCGAAGCCTAATACCGCAAGACAGAGCAGAAATAGCGAAGTTGATGGGGGCGGTGGGACTTTTAGGCTCCCTTATAGAGATGAACCCACGACCAATTAACCTTTTAACCAACTGGTGCTTCTGGGATATATTTCTCTCCAGCTCGGAGCTCCAGAAGGTCATCATCTCCGGTCAGTGCACCAGTTTGATTTCATTGCTTCTGGAGCCAGCCGCGCTACCTTGCCACATGGAATTGTTCTAGCTGCGCTACGCCCCCATCAGGAGAATTTTTCACCACCATGTTATATATTTCTTTCTTTTCATTTCTTCACTTCTCTCTGAAACTTTTAATTTGGTTGAGTAAGGATCAGAAACAACAACTTGACAGGCAAATACTAGTGGGGGGATATGAGATTAAACACGAAAAGAAATAATCAGAGTAGACGCGCGTGCAATGTATGGGTTGACTCAAAGTTTAACTTGGACACCTTCACGTGTAAAACTTCATGAGGCAGAGGTTGATTGCTCTGAGGGATAAGATAATGTAACCTTTGAAACCGTGCTACTTAATTGAAATATTTCCGAAATCAATTAGAAGCGTTATTCGGAGGAAAAATACGTAAGGCCGCTACTTCTTCCAAGTGGTTTTCTACGTTTTCGTCCATGTATTTTATATTTGACCGAGGTGCTTGTTATGATGTCTTCCTCAGGATGGAGCCATGTTGAGCCTGAGAAGACATAATTACGAATTCCTTTAATGTACTTTAAATGTTACCTTACGATGCTTCTACTGAAGTTTATGAATTATCAGGTTCTCGATGTGGTTGAAAGTGTTTCCATCATTCGTAATCATTCTGCTCTCTTAACGCGAGACATCGCGGATCTTTTTTAATTGTCTCCCAATTAATTCCATTTCTTTAGTGTTTTAAAGCGGCTCTTTCCACTAGTCTTAAAAGGGATCCAAAGTAAATACGGGGTAAGGGAAGAGAAAAATGCTTTAGCAGCAAGGCATGTTTTACGAGGTGTAACCCAAAAATTTTAAATCGACAATGATGTGGGAGTTTATTGCACCTTGTGGAAAGAGGGAGGGTTTAAGAATTGGAGGCTGTCCATGAGGAGGGAGAGTTTAAGGGAAAAGGCGGATTAAAGCTGTATTACCAGTGTTGGAGGCCTAAACAAGTTAGAGCAATAATGATAGTGGCACATGGCTTAGCTGAGTACTCGGGAAGGTACAAGCATGTGGCGGGGCACTTCGCCAATGAGAACATTGCGTTCTATGCACTAGATCACAGAGGCCACGGGCTTTCTGAAGGAGATAGAGGATACGTGGACAGCTTCGACGATTACATAACGGACCTTGACACCTTCATCGACATAGTTAAGAAAAGAGAGGAAGGAAAAAAGCTCATTCTTCTCGGCCACAGCATGGGGGGAACGATAGCTCTACTATACGCTCTCAGGAACCCGAAGAAAATCAACTACTTGATACTTTCCTCCCCAGCATTGAGGCTCGCAAGTGACATTGATGCTGGGACGGTGAAGATGCTTGAAGAGCTCGCGAAGACAAACCCCAAACAGGAGATACCAAGCCAGATAGATCCCTACACCCTGTCACATGACAAAAAGGTATGCGAAGCATACGCCAACGACCCACTAGTATTCAAAACGATTACGGCTAAGTTCATTGTGGAGTTCGTCAAAGCTATGAATAGGATTTTTGAAGACGCTGACAAGCTCAAAGTCCCAACGCTGCTATTAGTAGCTGGAGAAGACAAGCTGGTAAACTCAAAAGGGAGCATGGAACTAGCAGAAAAAGTAAAACAAAAAGACTTCACGATGAAAATCTACAAGAACATGTACCACGAAATACTCAATGAACTAGAAAAAGAAAAAGTTCTCAAAGACATAGATGAATGGCTAAAAACGAGAATATAACAAAAATTTTTCTTTTCTTTTTTGGAAGAAAATCTAAACATGTAACTCATAGCTTACCATTAACAGGCTCAAGAAAAAATACTATGATGCATAAGAAAAAATTGGTGCGGGCGCCGGGATTCGTTCGAGGGGACAATGCCCTAACCCGGGTCCTCGGCGTGGCAGGCCGACGTCTTAGACCAGGCTGGACTACGCCCGCGCCCAAGTTCTGGATAGAAACGGCTATTATACTTAAATCTTTCTCGCAACTTTCAAGAAGGGGGAAAAGAGTTAAAAAACTACGAAGTTTTTAGGATTTATTAGCTGTGGCCCCGTAACCCAGCCAGGATGTGTTCTGAGAGGGTACCGGCCTCCTAAGCCGGGTGTCGGGGGTTCGAATCCCCTCGGGGCCGCCATTTTAAAAGTTTCATTGTTAATTTTTCTTGTTATATGCTCGTTGAGTTTTTTATGTTTTTATGGTGGCTGTTTCGGGAAGCATAGAACGCACATAAATGATTGAGGTGTTAATGGTGACTCTTAATGGGAAGAACTTATGAAGAATGGGCCACTGTGGTCACGATTCTTTCCAGCGTTAACCTGACTTATTATTTCCTCGGCTTTGTTCTTTCATCCTTTCTGCTTCCTTTATTAATATCCCGTCTGACTTATAATAAGAGATGAAGACGTTAGCGTCGAGAAACTTCGTCACCGTAGAACCCCTTGAAAACCCTCCCAGTAGCCGATGTTTACCTGAAGTCTAAGCCGTCAAAGAACCTAGTAGGTTAACTCTCTCTTGAAAAATATCTTCAGAACTTCTCGCCTTTGTCACTATAATCTAACTTCTCTGTTCCCCAGCTCTTTCCCCTTTAGTTCGCTGGAAGAGCCATCTTCTCATCCATCCACTTTCAGACTTCGACGCATGAAGTTATTAATCGACGAAAAATGCCAGACAAAAAGATGAGAACCCAAGCGATGCTATTAAGTCGCCTTTTCAGCCTATGTTCCGTCCATCGCAGGCGCCTAGTAGCCTATACTAAGAAACAAAAGGCGTGCTCTTACCAAAATAACGTAATTAACGTAATATCGGCTGGTGTAAGTTGTTGGTAAGGGTTTAGAAGTACTGTTTGAGCTCTGTGCATGTGGTCTCCGGCTTCTTGTAGCATACTGAAAGGTCGTTTAATGCTCGGAGGGAGGCTGTGTCTGATGTGCCTAGTGGTGGTAGCGTAAATCTGGGTATTATTGACGCGTTAACCCTGTAGTGTTTTTCATCTGGTGATCCTGACTGGAGGGTTAGGTTGAAGCTGGATACGTTCAGCGCGTTCATGTAGTTTAGGATTTTTATTAGTCCTTCGGCGAAGTCGTTTATGTTATTTCGTCCTAGTTCGAGTATAGATGTTCTCTCGGGGAATACGGCGGTGACTTCGAAGAGGTAGTTTCTCGGGGCGAAAGCTGTGAGCCATTGGACGGAGCCAGTTGCTCCGATATATCGTTCTCCCAGTCGTTTTTCTTCTTCCACGAGGTGTTGCCAGAAACTGTATCCGTGCTCCTCGTAAAACTTCTTTGACGCCTCAAGCTGTTTCGCGTAGTATCCCATGGGTTCATCATAGCTAACTGGTTGAAGGTGAGGGTGAATTATGCTACCTCCTGAGGGAGGCATGAAGTTCCAGACTATGAGGAAGTGCTTCTGTGACACATTGTAAAGAGCTACCCTTTCAAGGTACTCTTGCGAAGCCATAAAGGCATTAACCAGAAGATCCTGTGTGAAATCTGTTAGAGTGAGGAAGTGTTTCCGAGAGATCACGGTTACCGCGCTATGCTGCGAGTATGGCATGAGGTTGGGTACTACAACAGCCTCACCAACTCTTATCCGCCCACCCGGAACGAACTCCTCCGGAAACCTCGGCGTAGCCGCCTCAACCTTCTCAGGGCAGAAG
>Ga0105158_1000072_pt1 | contig 46147 bp, 59 predicted proteins | sample LHCtaG_FD_81567 | JGI IMG/M metagenome (GOLD analysis project Ga0105158, IMG submission 81567) | Hot spring microbial communities from Little Hot Creek, USA to study Microbial Dark Matter (Phase II) - LHC4sed_matched | ecosystem: Environmental > Aquatic > Thermal springs > Hot (42-90C) >...
ATTTCCACAATCATTGCTGTCATTCTTATATTATTAATAACTGTTGCACTTGCCGGCTTTGCCTATCTATATATTACTGGCTATTTAACTGGCCGAATATCCCAAACATTCAGCTAGCAATGGCAATGCAACTTTTGAATTTTTCGACGACTTTTTTGATTTAAGCAAGTGGAATGCAAGTAGAGTTGAAGGTAATCCTAGTTATGTGGCTCAAGATGGTATTTTAAATGTTAACTTTACAGCCACAGACAATAGACAACTTACAATCTACTCTACTGCTGATGCTAGCTGGGGTGTTGGTTATGCATGCAGATGGAAACTTGTTGGTCGGGCTGCTGGTGTTTCGAGAGATAAATCAATTAACGTTGGGTTTGCACACCCAACCAATAAATTTGACTGGTCGCCATATCCTACTATTGTAATGGAAGAATATGATGATTATAATAGTCCTTTTAGTAGATTGCTAAGCGGCACTTGTGCATCATATGGTTGTTATAATTATAATCAACTCCCAACCAGGAACAGTCCAGGTGATATATTAGAAATAAGAAGAATTGGAAGCGTGGCTAAATTCTATCGAAATGACGTCTATGTCACAACTAACGATTATAATGTACCCACAGATGAATTAAGAGGTGTTATCACGGCTGGCGGTTGGCCAGATGGAACTATATGGGCTAGGTTCGACTATTATTTGATTCGGAAGATTATCGAACCAGAACCAGTTGTGACAATAGAACAATAAATTTTTGCTGAAAATTTTTATTTCTAAAAAACAAACTAATCAAAGCGTATATGCGCCGTTCGTCTAGATGGTAGGACACGAGCTCCCCAAGCTCGGAGCGTGGGTTCAAATCCCGCACGGCGCATTTTCCAGGCATGTTTTCTTAAAATTAAAAAACTTATTTAAGTACTAAAAAGAAAAATACTTGATTATATGAAACGAACAGGTCCAACAAATCCATATTTGAAATCACTTATAGAAAATTTGAAGAAAAAATCTTTTGAGCTGAATGCACCAATTTGGCGTGCAGTAGCCGAAAAACTAGAAAAACCTAGAAGGCAGAGAGTGGAAGTGAACATTTCCGATTTAGAAAGAGTGGCAAATGAAAATGAGTATATAGTGGTTCCTGGTGTGGTTTTGGGTTCGGGTGATTTGTCCAAAAAATTAGTGGTAGCTGCATGGAAATTTTCACCAACTGCAAAACAGAAAATAGAAAAAATGAAAGGAGAATGTCTATCCATCGATGAGCTCGTAGAAAGAAATCCAAAAGGAAGTGGTGTAAGGATAGTGGTTTAAATGATAATTTATGATGCAGAAAACCAAATTTTAGGTCGCTTAGCTACAGTAATAGCCAAACAACTACTTGAAGGCGAAAAAGTTATTGTTGTAAATTGTGAAAAGGCCGTGCTGTCCGGCGATCCTAAATCAAAAATTGATTTTTATTTTCAACGTATAAAACGTGGTGATGTAAAACACGGACCATTTTTTCCAAAATATCCTGATGGAATTTTTAGACGTGCTGTACGCGGAATGTTGCCATGGAAAAAGCCAAAAGGAAGAAAAGCATTTAAAAATTTGAAAGTTTTTATTTCAATTCCGGATGAATTTAAAAATAAGAAATTTGAAAAAGTGAAGGATGCGGATGCAAGTAAATTGAAAACAAAATATATTACAATTGAGCAATTATCTCTTGCCTTGGGAGCGAAGAAAAGATGGTAGAAAAGAAAAAAATTGCATTTGCGACTGGAAAAAGAAAAAGAGCAGTTGCTCGAGCACGTGTTATTGCTGGTAGCGGCCGAGTTTTAATAAATTCTGTTCCAATCGAAATATGGGGTAATGAGGTTATGCGTGAATGGGTTAAAGAACCATTAATTCTTGCTGGCGATTTAGCAAAAAATGTAGATATAAAAGTTAATGTAAGAGGTGGAGGAATAGTTGGGCAAGCAGAAGCCATAAGGCAAGCCATAGCAAAAAGTTTGGTTGATTTTTTTAACGACAAAAATTTAAGAAATAAATATATGGAATATGATAGAGGATTATTAGTATACGATTTTCGGCGAACAGAGCCACATAAGCCAGGTGCAAGTAAAAGAGGTGCAAGGCGAGGGAAACAAAAAAGTAAAAGGTAGAGTAAATGATTATACCAGTCCGTTGTTTCAGTTGTGGAAAAGTTATTGGTCACCTTTGGGAAGAATTTAAAAAGAAAATTGATGCAGGAGAAGATATGGAGAAAGTGCTAAATGAGCTTGGGCTGAAAAGATATTGTTGTAGACAGCTTTTTATGGGCCATATAGATCTTTTAAAAGAAATAGCCCAATTTAAGAAATAACTGAGAGTATGGTAGTCTGGCCTGAAGATAGATTAACAAGATTTGAAGTTGCACGTTTGTTGGGTGCAAGAGCTCTACAGATATCATTAGGTGCACCAATTTTAGTTCAAACAACAGAAACGGATCCAATAGAAATTGCGAAAATAGAATTTAGAGAAAAAATGATACCAATAACAATTAAGCGAAAACTACCAGATGGAAGGGAAATTGTAATTGAAATAAAAAAAGCTATAGAAAATTGGCTTATAGATAATAAAGGAAAAATATAAGAAATTTAAATTTTTCTGTTTAATACTTAACCATGACAATCGGTATAGAGAAAATTTTCGGCGATTATATAGGGAAGGAATATGGAAATTTTTTGCGTGAGTTATATTACTCAGTAATAGATAATGAGAAAATATATCCACATGCAGAGCTTATATGTTATGCCTGTCGAAGAACATATCCAATTAAAAATTATAAATGTAATGTATGTGATGGTAAACTAGAAGTATTTCATGAAGAAAATTCTGCTCGAATAAAATGCCTGGAATGTGGTAAAAGTTTGGATATAAGGCCAAGATGTGAGAATGATGGGAACATTTTATCATATTTTTTGATAGGAAATCACCGGACAATCTTTCGCTTTTTACCTATTTTACTATCATTGGATTCAGAAGAATATTCGACAGTAACGTATGTTAGCCATATTTGTGATATAGCAAACATATATCCACCGCTTAAATATTTGAGTGATGAAGGTTATGTGGAGCGTGGAGGATATATAACATCTCAATATGGCGGTAAAATTTCTTATTATCGAAAAACAAATTCTGGCTGTATGTATGAAGAAAAATTAATGAAACCGTTGGAAGAAGTTGGTCTTAAAAAAATTCTTACAGATTTCATGGCAGAACGAATCGATAACGAACTAAGTCGTCATGGTATTCTATTTGAAAGAGAAATTAGCGATTTGTCAATTTATTATAATGGAAAAATTTATGAGAAAAAACGTAAACTAATAATTCGACATATAGGGTCAGAAAAATGGTAAGGCAAATTTATGATGTTTGGTCATCGTGGATAAGAAAATATCTTTTGTGTCCTAGATGTTTTTATGATGAATTAAAAGGAAACATAACAGAGCAGGAGTTAATCAAATTAAAAAACTTGGAATATATGAAAAATCTTTTAGTGGAATATAAGAAAACAGAAATCTCTTTATATAGACCGGATGAGAAAATCTATGAAAGGAAAAAATTCAGAAACCCCGATCTTGGTATTACAGCAAGACCAACTTTCACAATTTTAAAAGAGCATTCAAATAAAAAAATTTTAGTACCATATCGAATAGTTTTTTCAGAAGAAAAAATGAATGAGGCCTTTCGACTACAGCTAGTAGCCGATGCGCTTGCAATAATTGGTAGCAAAAATATTCGTCAAAAATATAATATCCAATCTCTAGAAGATATGTACGGATGTATTCTTTATGTTGATGGTCAGGAAAAATCGGTAAATTTTAATGAAAATGATAAAGAAAAAGTTGAACAAGTATGCAAAGAAATAAAAAAAATTATAACATACACAAAAAACCTAAAGCATTCAGACCAATGTCCAAAAAACGATGATTTACATTTTTTGTGGTACTTCGATTCCGATTAATTTAAGGATGCTTTTTAAAACAATTTCTGTTGCCAGAACAAGTGTTAATCTAAAATTCTTTCTTTTTCTATCTTCTATATTGAGAACAGGACAATTTTCGTAAAAATTATTAAATGCAACTGCAAGATCGTAGGCATAGTTACAAATATAATTCGGCCGAAGATCCTTTGCTGCCTGCTCAATGACTTGAGGAAACTGTGAAATCTTTTTTATCAAAATTTTTTCTTTTTCATCCAATTTCTCAACAAAAAAATTTTTTCTTATTTTTTTCACTTTTTTCAAAATACTTGCGCATCGTACATACGCATACTGCAAATAGGGACCCGTATCACCTTCTAATGAAAGTACATCACTCCATTTGAATGTGACTTGTTTGTTTGGATCGATTTTCAAAATAGAATAAATAACTGCACCAATTCCAATTATTTTAGCAAGATTTTTACTAATTAAATATCTTTTCCTCACTTCCTCTATAGCTTTTTGAATAACATCATCGAGTAAAACAACTCGACCAAAACGTGAAATAATTTTTCCTTCAGGAAGCAGAACATATCCATAACTTAAGTGTGTGGAGTTTTGAGCAATCTTTTCATATCCCAATAGTTTTAAAATTTCAAACTGTTGTTGGAAATGAAGCCTTTGATCTTCAGCAACAACGTAAACATTTAGCTCAGGACTGTATTTTTTGAATCTATAAATACTTGCGGCAGTATCCCTTATAAGATAAAGTGTTGTGCCATCATATCTTAGAATTACAGTATTTGGTAGGTTATATTTCTCCAGATCAACAACAACTGCACCATCGCTCGTTTCAAAAGCCTTTTTTTCCATTATTAATTGCTTAACATATTTTTTCGCATCTTCAAGAAAATCACTTTCCCAAATATATTCATCGAATTTTATTCCAAGAATTCTATAAGTTTGTTTAAACCCATTTAGACACCATTTGACAATTTTTTTAGTAATTTGTTGAATTTTCTTATCCCCCAATTCTAATTTTTTTAATATTTCACTTATTTCCATTTCTTTTTCTGGATTTTCTGCTAAGAACTTGTTGGCTTTTATATAGATATCAAGAAGCCAGTGGTCAGCTTTTCCAGTTGGCTTTCTCCCTTTTGCAAATTTTAGATACCCCCAAATAAGAATTGCAACTTGACGACCAATGTCGTTGACAAAAAAAATTCTTTTAACTTTATAACCACATTTTTCAAGAATTCGACATAACGATTCGCCAATAAATGTGGAGCGTGCCGATCCGATATGAATAGGATGGACGGGATTTGGTGAAGAAAATTCTACTACAGCAACTTTATTTTTGCCTATATCTATGCTGCCATATTTTTCTTTTTTTGTCAAAATATCTTTCAAAATTTTTTCTGCCACTTTTTCCCAATTAAAGAAAAAGTTTATGTAGCCATTTTTCGCTTCCACTGCTTCAATTAAAGAATCTTTCAATCTAATTTTTTTTACAATTTCTTCAGCTATTTCTTTTGGATCTCTTCCTTCTTCTTTTGCAATTTTGAAACAAATGGTTGATGCCAAATCACAAACTTCTGTTCTGGGAAATTCGAGCGTCTTTTCTATATTTTTTAAACCAATCTGTTCCAATATTTTTTTTGCCTCATCTTTTAGCATAATATTAGTTTTAATTTAAATAAGAAAATATTATGAAGGTTAAGGATTTTCATATAAAGAACGGCGACATTGTTAAATTAGTTCAGCAAATGAAAGAAGCAGGCGGATTTACAGTTAGATATTTGGCAGATTGTATAAAAATACTTGAACAAATGATAAAAGACAGAGATTGTTTAAAAATATTGTCATTTCCTGCAGACATAATTGCTACCGGCACAAGAGGAATTATAAGAGATTTTATTAAAAACAAATGGTTTGATGTTCTTATCACAACATGTGGTACTCTCGATCACGATTTAGCTCGATCGTATGAAAATTATTACCATGGTTCATTCGATGTTGATGATAGAGAACTTCATAAAAGAGGAATTCATCGATTGGGAAATGTTTTTATTCCCGAAAAGTCCTACGGTCTTATAATTGAGAAAAAAATGGTAAAGTTCTTGAATGATATTTACAAAGAAAAAAAGGAAATTTCTACATACGAGCTTGTATGGCAACTAGGAAAAAAAATCGGAAAAAAAGATTCAATTCTATACTGGTGCTATAGAAATCGAGTTCCAATGATTGTGCCAGGAATAACTGATGGTGCAGTTGGATATCAAATTTGGCAATTTTGGCAAAATCATAAGGATTTTAATATAAATTTAATGAAGGATGAGCAACAAATAAGTGATTTAATCTGGAATGCAAAACGATTGGGTGCGCTAATAATTGGTGGAGGTATTTCTAAACATCATGTGCTTTGGTGGGCGCAATTTCATGGCGGACTAGATTATGCCGTCTACATAACTACAGCTGTGGAAAGCGATGGAAGTTTATCTGGAGCAAGAACCCACGAAGCTATTTCTTGGGGTAAAATTAGCGAAAAAGCCAGACACGTGAATGTTTATGCAGATGCAACAATTTGTTTACCAATTATTTATGCCACGCTTTTGGAGAAATTAGGATGATTTTTCCATTGCAGCTTTAATTATTTCTATAATTTTATTCGCAGCTATTTTTGCATGTTCAAATGGCTTTTTCTGCGGCGTTCGAAGAGATATTATTTTTACAGCCGCATCTGCAACATTACCAACAATAAATGCAATTTGTCTATTAAATTCTTGATGAAGCTCTATTTCTTTCTCTGTTTCTATATCTCTTTGCCTTGGTATTCTAATAACCCCAGTTTCCACAGATTCGAATTTTTTACGTGGCAAATCTTTTTTCCTTCGCTCAATCACATCTTTTGGATTAAATTCAAGTACAATAATAATGTCAATTTTTGCCAATTTTGCTAGATCATCAGAAATACCAGGGAAAAAACCCATCGGCGTTTTAACAGATAAGTGTGTGTCTATTAAAATTATTTTGTTTTTCATTTTTGCAATTTTTTCATACGCTTTTCTTTGTGCAAATCTATGATTTTCGATCGAAAGTTTTTTTCTCATCTCATCCCGATTTTTAATTCCAAATCTTTTTTTAGCAATATCAAACATTAGATCTCCAACATTAACAACCTTAACTTTTGGCATTTTTCTTTTTACATATTTTAAAATAGTTGTTTTTCCAGCACCAGGAACAGCAGTAACAAGGATTTTCATTCAAATCCTCTTAACATTTAATCATATTTAATTATCATAACAAAAAAATTATTAAATTTAAAAAATAAGAAATTCATAGGCTGGGGTAGTTCAGTGGTTAGAGTAAAGACCTAAACGCCAGACTCATAGCTTTGCGAATGAGTATTGATTAATGATGTAAGAAATCTGGAAGTCGTGGGTTCGAATCCCACCCCCAGCAAATTAAAATAAAAAAACCAATGAAAAAATAGGAGGGATGATTATGGAATTGACAGAGGATGAAAAAAAGGTAGTTGAAGCAATGAAAAATTTGAAAGCAACAGCACCAGACAAATTAAAAGATGCAGATCAAATTGCAAAAGCAGCAATGATGCCGAAAGGTAAAGTTGCAAATATTTTACTTGCACTAATAAATAAGAAAGTTGTGAAAAGAGTTGCGAGAGAAAAAGCTGCAGGCTATTATGTGATAAGTGGATAATTGAATATGGCCGCAATGGTGTAGCCTGGTTAGCACGGGAGCCTGTGGAGCTTTGCAGAAAGCTCCTAGGTTGGGTTCAAATCCCAATTGCGGCCTACTTTTTCTTTTTTTTGAAAAACTTTAAATATAATCATCTTCAATATTTAATTTGCTCATGAACTGGCGTTAGGGCCAGAGAAAGCGGCAGCTTGCAATGAAGGTTCCTGTTCCTGTTCATGAGAAAGTTAATCCTGGAATAATGATCCAGGTAGGTTGATTGATGAAACCTAGAGGTAGAACTTCCCCGCCAATTCTGGTTGATCCTGCCAGAGGCCATTGCTATCCGAGTCCGACTAAGCCATGCGAGTCGAGAGGGGTAAGCCCTCGGCGAACTGCTCAGTAATGTACAGTCAACCTACCCTTAGCTGGGGGATAATCTCGGGAAACTGAGGCTAATACCCCATAGGTGCTAGGTACTGGAATGTCCTAGCACCGAAAGCTACGGCGGCTAAGGATGGGACTGTACCCTATCAGCTAGTTGTGGGGGTAACGGCCCCACAAGGCGATAACGGGTACGGGCTATGGAAGTAGGAGCCCGGAGATGGACTCTGAGACATGAGTCCAGGGCCTACGGGCCGCAGCAGGCGCGAAACCTTTACAATTCGCTAGCGCGAGATAAGGGGACTCGGAGTGCTCTTGCTCTGCAAGAGCTTTTGCCCACTGCAAATAGGTGGGCGAATAAGGGGTGGGCAAGACGGGTGCCAGCCGCCGCGGTAATACCCGCGCCCCGAGTGATGGCCACGATTATTGGGTCTAAAGCGTCCGTAGCCGGTCCAACAAGTCTTGAGTGAAATCTTCCAGTAAACTGGAAGGCGTGCTCAAGATACTGTTGGACTTGAGACCAGGAGAGGGTAGGGGTACTCTTGGGGTAGGGGTTAAATCCTGTAATCCCAAGGGGACCACCTGTGGCGAAGGCGCCTACCTAGAATGGGTCTGACGGTGAGGGACGAAAGCTAGGGGAGCGAACGGGATTAGATACCCCGGTAGTCCTAGCCGTAAACGATGCCCACTTGGTGTTGCAAGCTTCTTGGGAGCTTGCAGTGCCGGAGCGTAGGTGTTAAGTGGGCCACCTGGGGAGTACGGCCGCAAGGCTGAAACTTAAAGGAATTGGCGGGGGAGCACACAAGGGGTGGGCGTTGCGGTTTAATTGGATTCAACGCCGGACATCTTACCAGTGCTGACAGCAGAATGAGGGTCAGTCTGAAGGGCTTACCAGACAAGCTGAGAGGTGGTGCATGGCCATCGTCAGCTCGTACCGTGAGGCGTGCCGTTAAGTCGGTTAACGAGCGAGACCCACGTCCTATGTTGCTAACCTCTTCTTCGGAAGAGGTGCACTCATAGGAGACCGCTGGTGATAAACCAGAGGAAGGTGTGGGCGACGGTAGACAAGCAAAAGCTCTCAAACCGGCCTTTATGATAAAATGAATAAAGGCATCGCCAGAGAGCTAATATGGCTTTTGCTTGGCCGAAGTCCGTATGCCCCGAATGCACTGGGCTACACGCGACGCACAATGCGCGCCACAATGGGATGCAACCCCGAAAGGGGAAGCAAATCCCCTAAAAGCGCGCCCAGTTCGGATTGAGGGCTGTAACTCGCCCTCATGAAGCCGGAATCCCTAGTAGGCGAACGTCACTAAGTTAGGAAATTTGGCAGGAGTTTCCTAACGTGGAGTCGTTCGCCGAATACGTCACTGCTCCTTGCACACACCGCCCGTCAAGCCAACCGAGTGAAACTTAAACGAGGCATACGATGAGTATGTCGAGTTTAAGTTTCGCGAGGGGGGCTAAGTCGCCACTTCAAGAGCCGAATTAAAAGATGATAAAATGGCTTGACTCTGATTTAATGATGAGTTGGAGGTGAGTTGAGAATCGGCTCTTGGAGCGATAAACAAGGTAGCCCTACGGGAACGTGGGGCTGGATCACCTCCTTAAGAAAGTTCTACCTCGGGCATCAAAATCAACCTACCTGAAGTTTTTAATACATGAAAAGGCCTATTTCATAAACAAATTTATTTTTTGCGACTATATTGAAAACATGGAATTTTTCAGAGAAAGTCAAAAATTAAGATTTTTAAATGAAATAGAGAGTAAAGTATTTTTCGATTTAATATACAAATTGGATCTTGCAGAAATTAGTGAGATAAATTGTGGACCGCCAAAAATAAAACCAAAAAAGGAATTCGGAATTAAAGGAAAAAGCATAGGTGGATATAATCCAAAAACGCGTGAAATATACATCAACAGCGAAATTGTCGATCAATATATGAGTATGAAAAATATGGAAGAGAGAAATACAGATCCAGAAATCAAAAAAATTTTCCATAAAAGGGCAGAAAGATTAATTTTTACTATTGAAGGGAGCTGCCGTCATGAAACAATTCATGCATTAAGGCAAAGACTTTGTCCAGAATTAAAAAAAGAGAGAAATTGGCGTATAGCAAATAGGTTAAAGTTGGAGGAAGCATTGGCAGAATTTGGTAAAGTCACTACATCTGAACTATATAATTTCATTCCATTTAGAGATATAATTGATAAATTGAAGGAAAGAATATATTTCGATGAAGGAAATAAAGATCAGCTTTGTGGTTATTTATTAGGACATCTTGCTGCGTTCGGATTATATGAAAACAACAATAAGTTAGAAGTTGTAAGAGAAATAATTGTAGAAAAAAATTTAAAAAAACTGGAAAGGAAAATGGAAGAATTAGGTTATCGAGGCTTTCAAGTTTGCGATGAAGAAATAAAAAATGATCCGATTTTGCTTAAGTTTTTAGAAAAAAATGTAAAAAATTTCCAGATTATTTAATTAGTACGAAAAGATTACTAATAATTAAAAAGAAATTATTTGCGGGCCGGTAGATCAACGGTAGATCGCCTCGCTTGCAACGAGGAGGTTCCGGGTTCAAATCCCGGCCGGTCCACAAAGAATTTAGAATTGTTTTTGAGAAAAAGATTTTATCTAAGCTAAAACTTTTTACTTTCAAATTTTACTTTCAAATTAAAATTTTAATTTAAAAATATGAGAAAGGAATGTCCAAATAAAGAAGAAAATGAGAAAGATTGTCCGTGTGAAGAAGTTGAATGTCCACGACATGGTATATGTTGTCTTTGCATTAGATATCATTTAAAAAGTAAGCAATGGCCTTTTCCTGCATGTTTAAGAAAATAATAGAAAATTTTATAAATAGTGACGTTCTAATTAATTTTTGCCGGTGTTAGTATGTCTAGCTAATTTAAACATCGGCCTTTTATTTAGCGATGATTTCGTGCTTTTTCTGATTCGATGAAGATAAGGGCACCTTATGAGCAATTTGATGCAACTCCTTATTTGCGTAAGGGGTGAAGTGTTGAGGTTGATGATTAAAAGTTTGATCTGATAAAAAGATGAAGACGAACTGTCTATAAGAAACCGTAAGATGATACATCATAGGTTTGTGGCCAAAGAGGTCTGGAAAAGGCTAAACCACTTGGTGGATGGCTTGGCTCCAGCACCGAAGAAGGACGTGGCAAGCTGCGATAAGCCTGGGTTAGCCGCATGCAGGCTTCGACCCCAGGATCTCCGAATGGGAATCCTTGCCCGTTAAGGGCAATTCCGAAAGGAAGGGGAACGCCGGGAAGTGAAACATCTTAGTACCGGCAGGAAAAGAAATCAATTGAGATGCCGTTAGTAAGGGCGACTGAAAGCGGCACAGACCAAACCGAACGGCTGTCGAAAGACAGTACGGATGTGGAGTTGTAGGACCTGGGTACTTCTTCGCTTTCCGACCCGAAGTGAGCTGGAAAGCTCCGCCAAAGAGAGTGATAGCCTCGTAGGGGAAGGAAAGAAAGAAGATTCCCAGGTATCCTGAGTACTGCTCCTTGGATATGGAGTAGGAAGCTGCGGGGCATTAACCTGCAAGTCTAAATATGTCTGGAGTCCGATAGCGCACTAGTATCGTGAGAGAAAGCTGAAAAGTACCGCGAAAGCGGGGTGAAAAGAGCCTGAAACCAAGTGGTGAAAGTCAGATATGGCCCGAAAGGTTTTGTTCCGAAGGAAAGCCTCGCAAGGGGCGAGTACGAGGAACAAATTACAGGGTCATATCGTCCGTTTTGAAAAACGGGGCAGGGAGTGTATCTCAGTGGCGAGGATAAGTGGTTCAAACCACGGATCCGTAGCGAAAGCGATAAGCACGTAGCCCGAAAAGGGTGTGGTGCACTGTACGAAAGTGCAGGTAGTCACTGGGATACGACCAGAAGCCAGTCGAGCTAACCCCGGACAGGGTGAAGCCTCTCGAAAGAGGGGTGGAGGCCCGCTACCGGTGTTGAGATGCCAATCACTCGGGTGATCCGGGGTTAGGGGTGAAAAGCCTATCGAGACTGGGGATAGCTGGTTCCTCCCGAAATGCATCTCAGTGCAGCCTGGCCTGAGGAAAATGACCTGGTAGAGTTACTGATTGGACGGTCAAGGTGCGAAAGCATCAGCCGTCCTGTCAAACTCCGAACAGGTCATTTCCGTAGAAGGCCGGAGTGAGGGTGCCGGGGTAAGCTCGGCATCCGAGAGGGGAACAACCCAGACCAAGGTTAAGGTCCCTAAATGCTAGCTAAACGAGGAAGGGAGTCCAAATCCTTAGACAGCAGGGCTGTAGGCTTAGAAGCAGCCATCAGATAATAAGTGCGTAACAGCTTACCTGCCGAGGATTTGGGCCCCGAAAATGGAAGGGACTAAGCTAGCTACCGAGACCTTGGAGCTCGAAAGAGCTGGTAGGGAGGCGTTCTGCGTGGGCAGAAGCCTCTGCGCGAGCAGGGGTGGACCGCGCAGAAATGAAGATCCTGCCATGAGTAGCAGCATAGCTAGGTGAGAATCCTAGCCACCTGAAGGATAAGGGTTTGCCAGCAATGTTCGTCAGCTGGCGGTTAGTCGGTCCTAAGGGCTTGCTTAACCGACAAGCCCGAAAAGGGAAATGGTTTAATATTACCATACCATGAGGGTACGTGCGGCAACGCAAGCCAAGTTTCCGACGCTTTTGGATAGGCCGACGCAAGTTAACCGTGTAAGCCTGCGGAGTCTCGTAATGAGGAGAAGCAGGTGAAAACGGGAATAGCTCTGCGTATGCAGAGTTCGGCTGATTCCAAGAGCCAGTGAAAAGGAAACTTGGAAGGATCCCTCATGACCGTACCGAGAACCGGAACAGGTATCCTCGCTGAGAAGGCGAAGGTGTGTTAGGACAACCCAGCCCAGGGAAATCGGCAAATTGGCTGCGTATCTTCGGTAGAAGCAGTGCCTGTGATCCTGAAACAGGAGTTCTGCTTAGCAGAGCGACTGTGGAGGGATCGCAGGTCGCAGTGACAAGGAGGGGGCGACTGTTTAACAAAAACGCTGGAGACTGCTAGTCGGAAACGATGTGTACAGTCTCTGATGCCTGCCCAGCACCGGTGTGTGAAGCCCTGGTTCAACAGGGTGAAGCCCCGGTTAGCGGCGGCGGTAACCCTGACCGTCGTAACCAAGGCGGTCATATGATTTCATGATGCGCCGCCTGGGCGGCATAAGTAGCGTAATCCCTTGCCGTTTAAATGACGGCCCGTTGAACGGCTTAACGACCTCCTCGCTGTCCCGGGCTGGGACCTAGCGAAATTGCCTTTCCGGTGAATAGGCCGGAGACCTCCAGTGGGAAACGTAGACCCCGTAGAGCTTTACTGCAGTCTGATGCTGTGGTGTGGTTACAATTACATAGAGTAGCTAGGACTCGTTGAGGCTTGGCCTCCGGGCCAAAGCTGAGAGGAAAGTGTAACACTAGCTTTTTGTAACTGCACCGCTAACCCGAAGAGGGGACACCATCAGATGGGCAGTTCGGCTGGGGCGGTACGCCCTTGAAAAGATATCAAGGGCGCCCTAAGCTCAGCTCATCCGGGTCATGATAGAAGTTGGCAATGATTTGATCGCTCCGGAATGACTACATGATTTCAGAGGTAGCTGATGAGCACCAACTTCTATCACCCGAAAGAAATCCGGAGTAGAGTGTAAGCGCAAAAGCTGGGCTGACTGGATCTCGCAAAGCGAGAGATCCAGGTGCGAAAGCAGGGGCTAGCGATACATCGGCTGGTCTTAATGGCCGCCGGTGGTATCAGAAAAGCTACCTCGGGGATAATGGGCCCGTGGCCGGTGAAAGTCCACAGCTGGGGTCTACTTTCCTAGCGGATAGATTGACCCGGCGCGTTGGTGCGTCGTTGTTGGCTCCCCCCCTCCTGGCCGTGCAGCAGCGGCCAAGGGTACAGGTGCCCACTGGTTAAAGGGGGACGTTAGCTGAGTTCAGAACGTCGTGAGACAGTTCGGTCGCTATCTACTGGAGGTGCTGGCTGTCTGACCGGAAGGAAGCATTAGTACGAAAGGAACGTGCTTCCGTGGCCTCTGGTGTACCGGTTGTGCTTTTGCACCGCCGGGTAGCTACGCCATAGCAGATAACCCCTGAAGGCATCTAAGGGGGAAACTGCCCGGAAAAATAGACAGCCACTCGCTCGACTGCTGAGAAATCAGCGGAAGAGCGACGAAGGCCCTCGTAGACGACGAGGTTGATGGGGCAGGAGTGTACGCCTCGAGCTTTCGAGCGAGAGGTTCAGCTCACTGCTCCCAAAAGCCTGAGCTTTTCCAGACCTTGGCAAACACAAACCTGTGATGTAGAAGAGGCAATTGCATTATTCAAAGGTATTCTAACATGAAAGATTATTGATGTACGCATGATAGGAGAGGTTGTTGCAATTAGCCAGGAAAATAATATAGATTTGAAATAAACTTACTAAGATTGCTTATGAAGTACTGTAATAAATGTAATAAACAATTTCCTGATAAAATGAAAAAATGTCCTGAGTGTGGAAATAAATTAGTTAGGCTTGCATACTAATTTTATTTTAGTTCTTTAAGTGTCTTTATTCCCATAACTTCAAAATAAGGTATTTCCTCACCCGGCTTTACTTTTTCTTTTATTTCTTCAGGTATATCTAGTTCAACCACAGAAAAATCTTGAAGATCCATTATTTGTGCTTTGTTACCCATTATTGCTAAAACCTGGGCAGATTTTTTAATTACTATTGGAACTTCTACTGTTTCGTCTGCAGGCTTAACAATACTTCGTCTTTTTCCATCAAGCAGCCCAATCGCATCAACCCGACATTTTGCTGCACCATGTTTTCCAGAAGTACTAACTGCAACTTTTTCAACTCGACATGGCACACCGTCTATTAAAATAAAACCATTGGGTTTAAGTTCTTTTATAACAGCTGTGGTTTTTTCCATCAAATCACTTTTTTGCTAATAAAATATCTTCTCTTTTAACTGTAACACGTTTTGCATGATGAGCATATGCAACAGCATCAGCTGCAATTGCATTGCTAATTTCAACTAAAACATTTTTTAATTCCTTTACAGCTGAGAGTGAAACACGATCTACCCCAACTTCTTTACCAGCCTTTTTCAAAATTTTTTCTAATGGTAGTAGTGGAAAGTCTTTTGTCATATAATTAATTATTATCTATATATTTTTATGAAAGCACTCCTTGACACCTCAGCATTGATTTATCTAAACGATTTTAGAAAATTTAAGAAAATTTTTACTGTTACAGAAGTGCTAGATGAAATTAAAGATAGAAACACACTACTTAAATTGTCTGGACTTAAGATAGAGGTGCTTGAACCAAAAAAAGAAACAGTAAATGAAATAAAAAATATTGCAAGAAAAACAGGTGATTTGGAGAAATTATCAAAAACTGATTTAAAAATTTTAGCGTTAGCGAAAGAAACAGGTTCGACCATAATTTCAGACGATTACTGTATCCAAAATGTTGCACAGAAAATAGGAATTAATTACATTTCACTTTTCAGCAAAAAAATAACAAAATTAATAAAATGGAAAAAATTTTGTCCGATCTGTAGAAGATATTTTGGAAATGGAAAAATATGTCCTTTTTGTGGTGAAAAATTGATAAGGCTACCTACTAAAATTAAAAAAATACGAAATCTTTAAATACCTTTCGATATAAAATTTAATAAGCTTTTGGTTTGAAATTTTTACTTGAAAGTGATTAAATTGGCAAAAAAACATGGTACAAAATGCCCTGATTGCGGAAGCTATCAATTTATTGAAGATCCTATAAGAGCAGAGCTAATTTGTAGAAAGTGTGGACTTGTAATGAAGGAAGAGCTGATTGATACAGGTCAGGAGTGGCGTGCATTTGATAGTGAACAAATGTCAAAAAGAGCACGATCAGGAGCTCCTTTAACATTTACAAAACATGATAAAGGAATGACAACAGAAATAGGTAAAGGTCTAGGTGAACTTTACAAAGTTCCTACAAAAAAGCGTGCACAATATTACCGATTAACTAAGTGGCATAAAAGACTTATAAGATCGAAAGATAGAAACCTTTCTTTTGCTTTATCAGAACTTCAAAGAATTGTTTCATTCCTAAATTTATCGCGAAGTATGCATGAACGAATCGCTAGATATTACGGCGAGGCAGTTGATAAAGGTCTTGTGCGAGGAAGAAGTATTGAGTCTGTGATTGCTGCACTAACTTATGTTGTTTGCCGTGAGTTTGGTTCACCAAGAGCTATTGATGAAATAGCGCAAGCATCAGGAGTGGATCGAAGAGAAATTGGTCGAACATATCGATATATTGCACGTGAGTTGAAGTTGCGAATTCTACCAGCCGATCCAATAACATATATTCCACGTTTTTGTTCAATGCTTGGTTTAAGTGATAAAGTTCAAGCAAAAGCTATAGAGATTTTGAAAAAAGCAAAAAAACATGATATAACTTCTGGTAAAGGGCCAACCGGTGTGGCGGCAGCTGCAATTTATATAGCATGTGTTTTGTCAGATGAAAAAAGAACTCAGAGAGAGGTTGCAGATATTTGTGGTATTACAGAAGTTACAATCAGAAATAGATACAAAGAACTTGTGGAAAAACTTGGAATAGAGGAAGAGGTAGAGAAAAAGGCAAAAGAAGAGTAAGTAAATGGACAATTATCATGCTACACGTGCTATCGAAAAATGCTTTAAGAGAATGAGCGCCTATCCCAATAAATTATGTTTTATTTTATCACAGAAGATTTTAAGTTTCATTTTTTGCTCTATATCTTTTTCTTTCAGTCTATGCTCCTGAATTTTTTCTTTGTCAAATATATGAATTACCGTGTATCTTAGCTTAGCAAGCTCATGCGCAACATATCTTCGATGGCACCTAAACCAAAGCGCTTCTGCACAGAGTATTGCTATTGTTTTTTCATCAGCTATTTGCAGAAGTTTTTTTATCCCATCTGCAAATTCCTTTGTTTGTGTAAAAGCCGCATAACCACCGACCCTATATCCACCAAGTTCTGGAAAATGAACATATTGTATGTTGTTTTTAGCTAATTCATTTTCCAAATTTTCTTTATTGAAATGAGGAAATTTTTTGCTTGAAGGAAATCGCCGTATATCAATTACCAACTCTATTTGAAATTTTTTTAAAATTGAGAGGAAATCCTCTAAAGTTCGGGTTGAATGACCAATGGTATAAATTTTCATAATTAAATATTCATTTTTCTTTACCAATTTTTCCTTTAAGTGCTTTTGCTAGCTCGTGAATTAGTTTTCTAACCCATTCTCTCATTTCATAGACATCTTTATCAGGAATTTCTGTAATTTTCTTCTGTTCAACCAACCTTTTCATATCTTCAACTTTTTTCCAAACATCCCAATAGTAACTTTCTATAAGTTTTCTATCAATAAGTTCTTTTTTAAAAGTCGTACCGAGCTCTCCTTCTTTTTCTGGAATTTTCTTTAGCGTTTTTAGTGCAGCAATAGCTGCTTTATGCATAACCTCATACGTTCTTTCAATAATTTTTTCTTTTTTCTTTTGTTCGAGTGCATTTAATAAGCTAAACATTTTATTAACAAATTTTTCTGCTTTTGCAATCCATTCATCCACAAAAGCACCAGTAACCTCTGATAGTTCCTTATGCTCAATCTTCTTCCTTATTTCGATTATTTCCTTTAGCCATTCTGCATATTCTGGCTCAAGTATACCTGGCTCCACCAAAAATTTTTTCACATCTTCATATGCTTTACTAGGAACTGGCGGTGCAAGTCCCATGAACATTAGGACAGCTTGAGCAGTATTTAGCATTGCATAATAACAATCTTCTGCCAGCATGAGAAGTTTAACCGTTTTGGCTCTCATTAATTTTTTCGGCGCACCTTCCATGTAATTTTCTATTGCTTCTCTTGTTCCAGGAATTTTCCCTGCAAGTAAAAGTCTTTTCCATGGACCAAAAAATCCTGTATCATAAATTGGAATACCTTCTTTTATGAAATTGTAAATTATTGGATGACAGACTCGCGCATAATCTGTAAATTCTGTCAATGTATAACTTGGCTGAACAGAAATTAAGCACGTTTTTTCTTCTTTTCCTTTTTCATTTTTTGTTGTTATGATAGCCTCAGGTATGGATTTAGCAATTTTTTCCAGATCTTCATCGATTTTTTCATGAAGCTCTGGCGTAATTTTAAAAGTGGTATCATCTAGCACAACAAAAACGTCTATGTCACTTTTTGGCTTAAATTCTTCACGGGCAACAGAACCCATCATTACTATGCATTTTACATATTTACCATATTTTTTTAGAACTTTTTTTGCAAATTTCTTTACTGCCTCTATTCTTTTCTCTTTTTCTGACAGTTCCTTTTTGCTTTTTTTTGACATTAAATCATCTTTCTTATTCTTCACCAACTATTTCTTTGGGCAATAACTTTTTAAATCTATCGATAATGTCTTTTGTCAAATTCAAAGCCAGTTTCAAATGATCTGTTGTTATATCTTTTATTTTTTTATGATCTATATCTTTCCATAGTTTGTCCAGCCGCTTAAATTTTCTTACATATTCAGCCTCAATTTTTCGCTCTTTTACCAGTTTTTTCAAAAATTTTGGAATCATTTTTGCATCAGGCTGTTCTTTGAAATAGTACATTATCACTGATTGACAAATATCAAGTGCACTATATCTTAGCTCAAAAATCAGACTTTTCATATCAATTTTAATTTTTTTGTATCTTCCTTCTGCAGCCTTTGCTTTTAATTTAATTGTTTCTTCGCTTGGAGGAAGTAAACCCATTGTCAGCATTCTTTGTACCGGTTTAATAAAACCAGTGTCGTATATTATAAGACCGTATCTTAGAAAATTGATCAATTCAGGCGAGCCGAGTTTAACCCAACTCCAAAATTCAGTCAAGGTAGTTATTTGAATATGAAGATTGCGCAACTCATGTGCAATTAAATATAGCTGTGTATTTACTTTTTCTAAATCTTCTGAGCTTTTGGTTGCTGTATCATCCACTATAACCCACACATCAATGTCAGATCCCTTTTTCATCATGCCTCTAGCCGCAGAACCGAATATAAGAACAGATTTAATTATATCTCCATATTGTTTTCTTGCTTCATTTGTAAATTGCACGACTTTTGTATGTATTTCTTCTTTACCAATTTTTTCACTTTCTTTCATAATTATCAAATTATTTTAACTCCTCTTTTTTAAATTTTTCAGGCGGAATGCCTTTTTCGATCGCAGCCCGACTAATTACTCCATATTCCTCCTCCGGCACAGCAAGTAATCCTTTAAGCGGATCTCTTGCATGTTCCCTTATAATTGCGAGTTGCCGTTCTTCCGATGCAATTTCGCCTATAGAAATTCCAAAGAACGATGGTGGCAATTTTTCTGGGGGCACATCTTTTTCCAGATGTTCTGCCATAATTTTTAATGCAGTTATACTATTTTTAAATGGATCATCACCACCTCCACGCTCAAAAATTAAATAGACCGTGTGATATTTTCCTAGTCCCGTTTTTCTCAGCATCCATAGAAGCTTATAAATTGTTATATCACCGATTTCGATTGGTCTGTGTGAATGTAATGGGCTTGGATAATTAGCATGTATAGATAATATGTATTTGCCTGTATCTGAAAATTTTTCAGTAAACTCGCGAACTTCTTCTAGCGGATCTACACCATGCGTTGCCAAATGTTCCCAATCCATAAGCATAAAAATTTTATTACTAAATTCTTCCAAACCAATTTCTTTTAACCTTTCTGATAAATTTTTAACAACGACGTATATCTGTTTAGGTCTCCACAAAGGATAAAGTCCAGCTTGCGAGGGACTCCTTGCATCAGGTATTTCAATTGTGATTTTCAAATTTTTGGCAAAATTTTTAAGTTGTTCTTTATCTTCCTTTTCCACAATTTTCATTTCTTCAATCTCTTTTGGTAACTTATTTTTTATAAATTCAAATGCGCTTATAATATGACCCTCTAAAAACTTAGCTGCAACAACCGAATAAAAAAATTCTTTAAACATTTTTTCAAATTTTCCACCTTTAACTTTTGCTTCTTCAAATTTTTCTTCAATCCACGTTTTTGTTCCATTTTTCCCATCCTTTGTGTAATCAACATCACCAATTTCACTTGAATATAATTCAGAAATCTTAACCCATAGCGCATCTTTTTTAAAAAAGAGCCAGTGTGCCAATATTTTGTAAGCTTCAACCTCGTTGCCGTATTCCTCTATTCTCCAAGGACGACCTTCATATAAAGCCTTTTCTATCTCTTTTTTTATTAATTTTTCTATTTCTTTGCTGATTTCTTCTGCAGATTTTCCACTTTCTCTTAATTTGTATGCCATTTCATTAATTTCTCGAATGGCCGTTTCGTCAAGAATAACTGAATCATAATCTTGCCAAAATCTATCAACAAACCATTTTCTCAATTTCGTATTTGCCTCATCATCACCTTTCATAAGTGTTGATATAAAATTACCATAGAATTCAACCATTGCAATTCTAAGTTTAGTTTCGGCATATGTAAAAAGTTCTGGCCAAGGATAAAGGCATGCATGGAAATTAACATATTTCATCCCACCAAAAACAGCAGATCGAATTGATTTTTCTATATGTTCTTGTGCCTCCCTCCACGTCTCTCTATCAGCTGATTCCATTCTTACAGTCAAACTACCGTGAAAAAACAATTCTAAACCTTGTTTTTCAGCTATGTATCTTATTTCTTTTCCTTCAGTGTAATTAATCTCATGTGGCACATCGCCTGCAATTTCTATAACATCTGTTCCTCTTGTAAGTGCATAGGCTACTTTTTTTACTGCAGAGGCCAACTGCACATCTCCTCCAATTGAATACAACCCAGTTGTAGTTCCAACTTTAAACCCCATCTTATCACGGAAATTCAAAACTTTTTAGGAAAAATTCTTTAATTGTAGAAAACCATGTGGAAACTTCGGCAAGATAATATTTTGCTAATCTATGTTGAATTGCAAATTCATAAGGTCCTTCTGCACGTAGAAAACCCACTTCCATTCCAAGTGTTTCAAAAAACTTTCCAAGAGCTATTCGAATTTTTTTTATCACATTCATCAAACCACTTTCTTTAACTTCTGTTTTTCTCTCACCAACTTCTTTTTTATAAATTTCTGGATATTCCTCCTCAACAATTTCTGTAATTTTTTTACCTTCGGCGCCATATTCACCAAGCAATGTGTTAATATATAGATCAAATTGTTTATCTCTTGCCACAATTTCGAGACAGCGTGAAATTATTATATTTTGTGAAGCAGTGTAAACTTTTAGATTCTCAATGCTTAGACCCTCCATTTCTGTTCCATCAGGAAATCGTATAACAGATCTCTTCATCGGAATTTCAACAAAAATATAATATGGGCTAAAAAGCCATGTCGGCATTGTTTCTGTTCCTTTGTATGCTGCTTTAAATTGCGTTACAAGCATTTCTCTTGCTTTGTATAAATCTTTTGTAGTAATTTTTACTTTATACTCATCTTCTATTTTTTTAATCATTTTGCGTACAAGAGTATCGATAGAAGGTTCAAGTGGTAGCGCATCTACCTTTTCATCCCACTTCTCACCTTCTTTATCCAATTCTTTATGTAAATCATCAATTTCACTCCTTGTAAAACCAGCCTTTAGCGCGTGAATACGATCAAGCGGCTTCTCTCTTGTTATTTTCCATTTTTCTGCTGGTGCAAAGGGACGCCATGCCCAAATGCGCATTGAGTCTAAAGCAAAGGCCTGTGCATCAGGTCTTAAAACGGATTTTAACAATGGCGATGGTTTTGATAGAGCATCTTCAATCATTTTAAATCTTGCAATTACCGGTCTTAGCATGTTTTTGTATTCTTCCACAGATTTCTTTCTTGCTTCTTTGAGAGATGTTAAAGTTTTATATCTCTCTTCGACTGTTGGTCGAAAAAGTCTATCTCTCCATTCAAGATATAATTTATTTTTCGTTGCAAGCACCACGCCTTCGGCTTCAGAAACTTTTAGCTTTTCTTTAATTTTTTTCGGATCTATATCTTCATCCGACAGTTGCATAAAGTCAGCAATTATGGTTGGCCATCTTGATGTAATAAGTTTTAGCGCAATACCTTCACCAGTATGAACATCTACCTGATCAATAAAGATTGACCTAAGAGTTTGATCACCTTTTTTTATCAATTCCAAATTACCTTCTTTTTTTCCTTTTTCGATTAACAAATAATAATCCATGTATTCTTTATATTTTCGCCAATCATGCATTATCAATTCCAAATCAGAAATTGCAGTTGAAATACTTGCTAACCCAGTTTTAATTTGTCCTTGTAGGGTATCTTTTTGCGAAATTACCAAATCATAATATGGTTTAAGAATTGGTGAGACAAAAATTTCTTCTTCAATTTTATACGTTTGAAAACCCCATTTTGGAAGTTGAAATGCAATTGCATAGTATACTTTTGTACATTTTCCCATTGGTGCTGCAAAGTCCAGATAAACCTCTGCTGGTTTTGGACTTATATTTACTCCTTCTCCTGGTTTTAATTCTTCTGGTGGACCTTCTGGATATTTAACTACCATATTTTAAAAATTATGTTTTACTTATCTTAAGTTTTCATTAAATACAATCCAATCATGATTAAAAGAAGACCAAGCAAAATTCCTGCATTACCAAGTTTTTCAGTTTGATAATCACTTATCCATGGAAATTTAATTATAATTAGCAGTCCAAATATAAAGCTTACAACACCAACTATCTTTTTGATCATACTATTATTTTGGAAATAATATCTTTTTAACTTATACGACTAAATTATTTTTATGCCAGTATTTGCAAGAACCAAGCTTGTAATTCATGAAGATTGCTTAGCTCCAGCTCCGGGTTCACCATTGCCAGGAAGAGAAATTATTACACTTAATTATACAGGTCCAAATCCGCAAAATATATATCCAGAAATAAAAAAGCTCTTTACCACAATTTTTAAAGTTGAGGAAAAGGATGTGATAGAGCGCGAGGTGTTTTGGAATCCTGACGGAAGCTTTAAAGTAGCTTTTGAGGTAGTAAAAGATTTGGATAAATTTAGTTTTATGCAATTTAACATCGACCTAGATGGTGTAGCAAAACCAAGTAGAGAATTTGGAAAAGAAGGAAGTGTAAAGATAAAAATCGAAGCACTTCTTAGAACAGAGTATCCACAGGATACAATTTGGCAAAGAAGTTTATTTTATGAAATCTTTCGTGTTTTTTATCATAAAATTGTTTATGATAAAATAAGAGCAAAATATAAAGAACAATGTGCCCAATTAGCAAAAAATTTTCAAGAAGCACTTAAATCCTTTTTTAACGTTTTGAGGACAAGATAATTATGGCTGAAAAATGGGTTTTGGAGGACGATTGTTTAGCACCGAGGGCACAAATAAAAATCGAATTTGAAGGAAAAAATCCTATCGAACTATATAAAAAAACTTCTGATATTTTGAAAAAGGTATGGGAAGTTGGCGGAACCGATCTTTGGGAACGCGATGTTCGTTGGGATATGATGTCTGGCGATTTTTATCGGCGAATTTATATTAACAAAGGACTCGATTCGCATAGCAAAATTTTTGCAGAAATAATAATGGAGGGCCAACAACCAAAAGATCCAACAAAAAATGGTAAAATAACAATTTATATAAGTGCAAAATTACTAAGTGAGTTTGAGCTTAAGTCTGCTTTGCAAAAAAATCCATTATACAAAGGATTACTTTGGCTTTACAATAGAATTTTCTACAAAGATGTTCGTGCAGGCTATCTTAAAATTTGTCAGGATCTCCTTAATAAAGTCGACATGGAATTTAGATCTATTTTAAGTATACCAACAACATAAAGATTTTTATGGCATTCTTAACAAAATTTTTTAGAAAAAAAGAAAGCGAAATAGAAATACCAAAGTTGGAAGAAAAAATAGAAGTGCCTAAAATTGAAGAAAAAACTATGGAAACTCTGAAAGCAAAAATGGATCTGATTCTTGCTCAATTAGATTCTTTAGCAACACAGTATCAAGTTTTAAATGAAAAAATTAATCTAATCGAGAAAATGCTTAAAGAACTATATAGTATGGCAAAAAGCTAATTTTTTTTAGTTGCATTTAAAAAATTTTAAAAAAAATATTTGTTTTAAGTATATTTTGTTAAAAAGTAAAGCTTAAATATTTTTATAACATAAAATTTATGGTTATGAAAGATAAAAAACTTTTTAGCGATTCGACCAGAATAATAATTTCTGAATTAGTGAAAGATGGACGAATTAAGTATACAGAAATTGGAAAGAAGCTAGGCATTACACCAGCAGCTGCTAAAGAACGCGTTGAAAGACTTATAAATAGAAAAATTATAAAAATTTCTGCTTTACTCAATACATCTGAAATATTTCCACTTGTTTTTAACATAGGTATTGAGGCCGATCCGGAAGCGGTCGATTTATTAATTAAAAAATTGAAAAACTGTCCATTAGTTTTCTATATGGCAAAAACCTCTGGAAACCACAATCTTATACTAACAATAGTATCAAAAGATATGCACCAGGCTGATGATTTTCTTAACAAACAAATTAGATCTGAACCAGGAATTCGACATGTTGAAATTAACATAGGTAATAATACTGTTGTTCCAGAATTTATGCAACTTCAACTAACTTTAAATACTGAAAAAAATACCGCTGCATGTGGTGTTAAAAAAGATCAACCAGATGTATGTTTTGGTTGTCCATGTTTTGATTGAGGGAGAATAAATGACAAATGAATTAGAAAAACTTCGTGAAATAATTAATGCAATATCACCAAATAAAAAAGCAATATTGGCAAGTGAAACTTTGGGTAATATAATGTTTGTTTTAGCAAAACATTTTACAAAGATAGCTGGCTATTCTGTGGCATCCACAGTTTTACAACGAGAAATAAGAGAAATAGGTAAAAAGGATGCAAAAACTCTAGCTAAAATTTTAAATATAAAGGAAGTAACGTTGCAAAATGCTAGCAAATTATTAAGGGCAGCAGCATTTATTTTTGGTCTTGAGCTTAGTCCAAAGGGCGAACATTCTATTGTTACAGATTGTCCGTTTTCACGTGTTCAAGGGCAACCACTTATTTGTAAAATTTGCCTTGAATATAATAAAGGCATTTTGGAAGGTTTTGCTGGTGACCGATTTAAGTTCACTCAAATAAAGAGCTTAGGTAAAGGTGATGAGTATTGTGAATTTGAAACTACTGAAAAGTGAAGATTTAAAAATCTTTACATCCATAAAATAATAGGTATAGTATGGTATTTGAACTATACGATGAAGCTGGTTTGGCTAAGTTTTTATCAAAGGTTGATGAACTATTGAAAGATTATTTGACTGAGAAGAATTTTTATCCATCTACTTCTGAACCGCGCGATCTTTACGAGTATGCAAGAAAAAGAGTTTTGGGACCAGGAAAAAAATTTAGGCCAGCCCTTGCATTAGCTACATGCAAAGTATTTAGTGAAGGAGAAATGCAAAAGGCATTGCCGTGGGCAGCTGCCATTGAAACTGATCACGCTGGGCTATTAGATATAGACGATTATATTGACTCTTCAAAACTAAGGAGAGGGGAAGAAGCAACTTGGATAAAAATAGGTTATGAGAAAGCACTTGTTGTAGGGTTAATGAATTGTGCAGCTATACCTTGGGCATGTATTTATGATGGTATTGTTAATTTTGGATGGACTCAAGAAACTTCAAACTATCTTTTACAGCTGTTTTACACAATGCAAAAAGAAACGGCAGAAGGTGAATTTTTGGATATAATGTACAGAAAATCAAGAGATTTGACTAAGGAAAAACAGAAACTAATTTATCTTCGAAAAACCGGAGCATATACTCTTGCTGCACCAGCAGCAGGTGGAGCAAAAATAGGTGGTGCTGATAAAAAGACTGCTGACGATCTTTATGCGGCCCTAAAAATTAATATTGGTCCGGGCTTTCAAATGCGCGACGATATAAGAAATGTTACGGAGAGAGATCTAACGAAATATGGTAAAGAATTTGGCGATGATTTAAATGAAGGAAAGCCAACATATCTTGTCGCACTTTTCAATGAAGAAGCATCTGAAGAAGATAAAGATAAATTTTATAAATTATTTGGACGGCTAAACCCACCCCTTAGTATGGAAGAAAGAAACGAACTTGTCGCTTTACTGGAAAAATATGATGTTATAAATAAGACAAAAGAAGAGTCAGAGGAAATGCTTAGGTATGGCATGGAAATAATTAAGTCAATATTGCCTCAAAATGAAAATAGTAAAGAATTCTGGAGTTTACTCCAATATGCAATAAAATGGTAAATTTATACATAGAAAAATTCTCCACTTTCTTTTTGCTCTCTATCAATTTTGCTATTAGGTTTGTTTGCTCTTGGCCGACCGGTTTGTGGATCCTTTCTAAACGTAATTCCTATTTCTTTTAAAAATTTGTTAAATGAATTTTTTAAAGTATCAATCTCAGCATAACCACTTTTACCCGGAATACCCAAAAATAACATTGCTCTTCTACCAATTTGACTTAGAAATAGCAAATCATGGTCTATTACAAGAACACTTTTTTCCTTTATTTCAGCTATCTTATTTATCATTTTACCTATTGCAATTCTTTGTTCTACATCTAAAAAGGCAGATGGTTCATCAAGCAAATAAAGATTTGCATCACGCGATAGAGTCAAAGCAATAGCAACTCTTTGCAGCTCACCTCCAGATAGCTCCTGAACATTTTTTTCCAACAATTTTTCTAAACCGAGTGGTCTAATAATTTCCGACTTATATTCATCATTTTCCACATCCGCTACTGTGCTTAGTAGTTGCCTCACCGTTCCTTTAAAATCTGTTTGTACATATTGTGGTTTATATGAGATTTTTACTTTATTTTTGATTATACCGTAATCTGCTTTTATTTCACCAGCCAATATCTTTGCAAAAGTTGTTTTACCAAGTGCATTCGCACCAAGTACAGCTAATACCTCTTTTTTCCTTATATCTCCGCTCCGAATTTCTAACTGAAATTTCTCAAATTTTTTCTTTATATTTTCAAAAAAAACTGCAATCTCTGGCGAGATGCTTTGCTCAGCCAAACTTGTAAAAAATGTTATCGGCTCCTGCCTTATTCGTACATTATCTTCCTTTATGAAACCGTCCAAAAATGTATTTATGCCAGCTCTCACACTATATGGCTTTGATACAATACCATACACACCTGGGCAGCCATAAAAAATGTGTATACGATCTGCTAAAAAATCCAGTGTTGCAAGATCGTGATCAACAACCATTACAGCCCTATTTTCACAATATTTTCTGATAATTTTCGCAACATTCAGTCGCTGAAAAACATCAAGAAAACTTGTCGGTTCGTCGAAAAAGAAAAAGTCGGCATCTTTAGCTAAACATGCAGCAATAGCAACTCTTTGCAGCTCACCGCCAGAGATCTCATCTATTTTTGAATCCATAACCGATTGAAGATTAAGAAGTGATATAAGTTCGTTTAAGATTTTTCTTTCATCAACCTTCTCCAAAAGTTTAGAAACTTTTTCTCTATATAAAAATGGAATTTGATCGACTCTTTGTGGTTTAACAGACGTTTTAATTTTTTTCTCGATTAACATTTCTAAATAGTTTTGAAGTTCTGTACCTCGAAATATTTTTATCAATTGTTCCGGTTCGGCCACCCCATCAAGCACTCCAAGATTTGGTTTTAACTCACCAGACAATATTTTAAGTGCTGTAGTTTTTCCCAGTCCATTCGAGCCTATAATCCCTACAATTTCATTTTTTATAGGAAATGGCAATCTATAAAGTACAAACTGATTTGGACCAAATCTATGTATAGGATTTTCTTTAAGTTCCTCAGGAAGATTTACAATTGAAATGGCCCCAAAACCAGCCTTTTCACATGATTTAACACATAATCCGCAGCCAATACACAGGCTTTCATTTATTTCTGGAAATTCATTTACCTTTACACACTCTTTTCCAGCTCTATTTAGTGGACAAACTTTTGCACACAAATGTCCACATTTTTTACTTTTGCATAGATTTCTATCAATTACAGCAATTCTTGGCATAAATAATTTTATATATTCTACAATGTAATTTAAATTATGAAAAAACTGTATGAAATTATAATTAATCCCATTTCCGCTATAACAAAAGCTAAAAAAGAAAAAAATCTTTCATTCACATTTTTAGTATTAATTGTTGCATGGATCCTAATCGCAGCCGCAGTTACTTTTGTCTATAAGTTTGGTGGTCGGACGACATTAACAGAACTTACATCTTTAGATATTTTAATTTCAATATTTGTTGGCGGGTTATTCGTATCGTTGCTTGGCGGAATGTTAGTAAAAATTGTAATGGTAATTTTAGGTGGAAAAGGAAAATATTTTGAAGGGCTGACATCGCTTGCATATAGTATTTTACCACTTTCTAAGGGATTTTTACTAGCAGCCATATTTTCTTTGCTATCAATTTATGGTATCATGCTATCTTTTATAGTTTTAATAATATTTTGTGCTATTTCTGTATCCGTATTTTTCAGATCTATTAAAGAGTTATTTGGAACAGATACGGTTACAACATGGGTTGGTGTTGGAATAATGTCATTTACAATAATTTTGACTTTTTCTATTATTAACTTCTGTTTTCCGTCTACTTTATCACTTATAAGAGCATAGGATTTTTGCGATTTTTAAATTCTTAATTGGTAATTAATGATATGATAATTGGGCTTGTTGGCAAACCAAATGCTGGAAAATCAAGTTTTTTTAAAGCAGCAACAATGATCGATGTTAAAATTGCTTCTTACCCATTTACTACAATAGAGCCAAACGTGGGTATAGCTTACTTAATAGTTGATTGTGTTTGTAAAGAATTTGGAAAAAAATGTAACCCAAAATATGGAAAATGCGAAAATGGAAAGCGATTTATTCCTGTTAAATTAATTGATGTTGGTGGACTTGTTCCTGGCTCACATCTTGGAAAAGGTATAGGAAATAAATTTTTGGACGATTTGCGCCAAGCATCTGTTTTAATTCATGTTATCGATTGCTCTGGACTAACAGATTCAGAGGGAAAACCAGCTGTAAATTATGATCCAGAAATAGAAATTAAGTTTTTGGAAGATGAAATAGATTTTTGGTTTGCGGAAGTAATTAGGCGGGCATTGCAAAAGATTGAAAGAAAAATAGAAAGATGTTCAAAGACCGATTTAATTCAAATCTTGTCCGAACAACTTTCTGGTTTAGAAGTTAGAAAAGAACATATCGAATTGGCACTGCAAAAAGCTAGCGTAACAGATGTAGAAAATTTTGCGCGAGTGATAAGAAGAATTTCTAAACCAATAATTATAGCTGCAAATAAAATAGATCTTAAACCAGCACAGGAAAATTATGAAAAATTAAAAACAAAATATCCAATAGTTCCTACATCTGCTGAAGCAGAAATTGCGCTAAAGAAAGCAGCCGAAAAAGGATTAATTAGCTATTTACCGGGCAATGATTTTGATATAAAGTCAGAAATAAGCGAAGAACAAAAAAAAGTTCTAGAAATGATCAAAGAACTTGTGAAAAAATACAACTCTACTGGCGTACAACAGTGTTTAAATAAAGCCGTTTTTGAGACATTAAACTATATTACTGTTTATCCGGTGGCCGATATTAATAAATTAAGCGATAAGGATGGTAATGTGCTCCCTGATGTGTTTCTTGTACCAAAAGGCACAACTGTTAAAGAACTTGCATTTAAAATTCATACAGAACTAGGAGAAAGATTTATTTGTGGCATAGATGCACGAACTAGAAAAAAACTATCAGCTGACTATCAGCTTAATGACCGAGATGTGGTAGAAATAGTATTCAGTAAATAAATTAAAATACAATTTATATGCGAGCGATATTTAAAGGAGCAATTTCTTTGGTTGAGTGCATATACCAAGAAGTGCAGAACACTTGGCAAGGTATGAGCAAACTAGCGATCCGGCACCAAGCTTTATTCGGCTAAGAAATGATAAAAACGTTTCGGACTGCGTATTGGAAGTTTAGCTTTTAAATTGGTTTTTCCAAAAATAAATTAGGTGAAAATTTTGTATACAGAGGAAATTGAAAATTTTCTTAAATCGAAGAAAATAGCAGTTGGTGATCGTATACTTTTTATAAAAGGAAAGGAAAGATATGAAGGTATTCTAATGCCCAGAATTACTGTTGGTGATCGTTCTTGCTTAGTAATCAAATTAGATAATGGTTATAATATCGGAATTAAGTTTGAAAAGGGAGTTAAAATTAAAAAAATAGGTAGAAGACAGCCAATAAAATTCAAATCTATAAAGAGTGTACCAAAAAGGGATCCCAAAAAACCAACAGTCTCTATTCTTGGTTGTGGTGGCACCATTGCTTCACGCATAGAATATGCTACTGGTGCAGTTTTTCCTGCTTTTTCACCCGGCGATCTACTGTTTTCTTTTCCTGAATTAAAAGAAATGGCAAATATTAGAGGGCGAAAAATTTTTGATCTTCTTTCCGAGGATATGACACCGTATCATTGGCAAATTATAGCTCGAGAGGTTGCAAAAGAAATAAAAAATCAAGTTGATGGCATTGTTCTAATGCATGGAACCGACACAATGCATTATACATCAGCAGCTTTAAGCTTTATGCTACGCAATTTACCAGTTCCTGTGGTTCTAGTGGGTGCACAACGTAGTTCAGACCGTGGGAGCAGTGATAATGCAATAAATCTTTTGTCAGCAGTTATTGCAGCTACACAATCAGATATAGCAGAGGTAACAGTTTGTATGCATGGTAGTATGTCTGACGATTTTTGCTTTATTCATCCAGGAACAAAAGTAAGAAAGTTGCATACAAGTCGACGCGATGCTTTCCAAACAGTAAATGCAAATCCATATGCAAAGGTGCTATATCCAGATAAAAAAATCGAATATTTGCGAAGTGATTATAATAAACGCGGAAAACGAAAGCTGATTCTTGATGATAAAATTAATCCAAATGTTGGACTTATTTATATTCATCCTGGCATTAAGCCAGAATTTGTGGAAAATCTTTCGAATTTTTATGAAGGTATAGTTATTGCCGGAACAGGTTTAGGTCATGTCCCAACAAATCCATTTAACGATAAGTTTACAAAAAGTTTAATTCCGGCTCTTAAAAATTTAATCAACGCAGGTATACCGGTTGTGGTTGCACCTCAAACAATTTTTGGTCGGCTAAATCTAAATGTTTACACAGCTGGTCGATTGTTGAATGAGATTGGTGTTATAGGAAATTACTGTGATTGGTTGCCCGAAACCGCCTTGGTAAAACTCATGTGGGTTTTAGGTCATACAAAAAATATGGATAAGGTAAAAGAGCTAATGTTGCAAAATATAGCTGGAGAGATTTCTGAGCGAATTTGAGTGATTGAATGAGTGAAAATGTTAATTATAAAAAGCTTGGATTGAAAGTAGGTTTAGAAATTCATTGTCAACTTGATACAAAAACAAAGTTATTTTGCAATTGTTCAACTGAGCAAAAAGAGAGGGAACCAATAGCAATTGTTATGCGCAAAATGCATCCAGTTGCAAGTGAACTTGGACAGGTAGATGTTGCTGCTCAGTATGAATATCTACGGGATCGAACTTTTTATTATCAGATTTTTAAAAATGAGACTTGCCTAATAGATCTGGATGAAGCGCCACCAATGCCATTGAATCAAGAGGCACTTACAATTGCTTTGCAAATAGCACTACTTTTGCACTGCTCCATACCAGAAGAAATTAATGTTATGAGAAAAACTGTTATCGATGGCTCGACGCCAATGGGCTTTCAAAGAACAATGATTGTCGGAAGCAATGGCTATTTGAAATTTAAAAATCAAAAAGTACCCATTGCACATGTTTGCTTGGAGGAGGATGCAGGGGCTATTGTTAAGGAAGAGGGAAAAAATGTTTATTATCGTCTCAATAGATTGGGTATACCTTTGGTTGAAATATCCACTGGGATACTTACTGGCTTTTCACCAAGTGAGATTCAAGAAATTGCATATTTAATTGGAATGATTTGCCGATCTGTAAAAACCAAAAGAGGCATAGGAACTATCCGTCAGGATTTGAACGTCTCAATTAAAGGCGGTGCTCGAGTGGAAATAAAGGGTGTGCAGGAACTTGGATTGATAGCAAAAGTTATCGAATTAGAAGTTCAAAGACAGCTAAAGGAAAAGGTCAAAGAGGAAACACGAGCAGCTTTACCAGATGGCACAACACGATTTACTCGACCACTGCCCGGTGCTGCCCGTTTATATCCAGAAACGGATATACCTCCAGTAGCAATTTCAAAGGAATTTCTTACACAAATCAGAAAAAGTTTGCCTGAACCATTAACAGAAAAACTTGTTAAATTTAGAAAAAAGTTAAAGCTGTCCAATGAGTTGGCAACCGAAATTCTCCGATCCGATTATCTTTCACTATTTGAAAAAATCATTTCGAAAAAAGCAGTTTCACCATCCATCGTTGCAAACACTTTTGTAAACATTTTGAAAGATCTGGAAAAAAGAGAAGGTATAAAACCTGAGCAACTGAGCGAAAGACACTTCATGGAACTCTTCGACTTTCTGGAAAAAAAGAAGATTGTGAAAGAGGCAATACCTGAAATTTTGAAATATTTGGCTAAAAAACCGACTGCAAATGTGGCAAGCGCGATTAAGGAGCTAAAGATCGAACCGATCAAGCTAACCGAGCTAAAGGCAATTGCTAAAGAGATTTTGGCTCAACCAGGACTTACTCTAGATAAGGCAATTGGTTTAGTAATGGGCAGGGTCAGAGGACGAATCGAAGCAGAGGTTGTGGTAAAAACTGTAAAGAAAATGTTTAGAAGATAGATCATTCATTATTTTGGAAAACTCTTTCAACATACAATTTTATAAAATCAGAAGGTATTTGCGCATATTTGGTTCTTTTGAGATATGCTACTATGCTTTTATAATCGAGGCCTTCCTCTTTAAGTGATTTAGCATCTTCGTATATCTTTACACCAAAGTTTTTGTGTTTTTGGCTAATAATATCCCAAGGCTTTCTCAGTTTTTGTCCCATACTATTAGAAAAGATAAAATTATCTTAACAAGGCCCCGAAACTTTAAGCTTTTTTCTCGATTTCAAAACAATTTTCTTTATCTTCTCTATGTTGCGTGGAAATTCTTTTCCTCTAATTAGAAATGATTTTTCAACCTTTTTTGCACCAAATTTTTCAATTAGATATTTTTCTGCTTTGGCAATATCAAATTCTTTGCAAGAAAAAATATCTACTGAAGCGAATTTTTGTTCAAGAAAAGTGTGAATGGTTATATGACTTTCTGCTATCAAAATGAAAGCCGAAATACCACCTTTATCAAATGAGTTTGGATTTCCACTGTAATAAAAAACAAATGGCTTAGAGATTTTGCGCATTCCAATCAAATCCGGTAATTCCTCAAGAACCTGGGTAATAAAATCTAAATTGGAAAGCAGTTTTTCGTTACATTCATACAGATCTAAAGTCAAATGTGGTCCTAACATTTTTTTGCTTTAAATAAATTATTAGTAAAATTCGTATTTAAAACTATCATTTTAATTTTTCAATTTTTTTACTAAATGATGAATAATTTTACTTCTTTGGCTTAAAATTTTTGGATCTAGTTGCTTCATTTTTGCCGCTTCCGTTCCAGTTCTTGCACCAAATTTTGATATATTCACCTTTTGCGGTTTAACCTTTTTTATTAGTTCAATTGTTTTTTCAAAATCTTTTTCGCTCTCTCCAGGAAATCCAACAATTATATCAGTAGCCAAGTATATGTTCGGAATCTCTTTTCTAAATTTTTCCACAATTTCTATAAAATCTCTTACAGTATACCCTCTTTTCATTAGTTTCAAAATTCTATCTGATCCAGACTGCACAGGCAGATGCAAAAATTTTTCTATTTTTTCATTCTTGTAAATTTCGATAAGCTCATCAATTATCGACTTTAAATGTGCAGGGTTCATCATACCAACTCGAACAGAGAAATTTCCTTCAATTTTACAAATTTCTTTTAGAAGTTCTGGTAAGTTTGTACCTATATCTTTTCCATAACATGCATTATCTTGCGAAGTAAGCCATATTTTTTTGCAACCATTTTTGATAGCCAGTTTTATTTCTTTTATAATCATATCAATAGGATAACTAGTTAACCTCCCTCTAGCAAATTTTACCGAACAGTATGAGCAATTTGAGAGGCAACCAATCGAAATAGGCACAATATCAATGTTTGGATTTTTTCTTATTTTTGGCAAGCAAACTTTTGGTTTTCGCAGATCCTCCAAAAACACAACTTTTTTATTTTGTAAAGTACCTTTTACCACATCTACAATTTTTTCCACAGAATCAGGACCCAACATACTTGCATTTGGTGCAATTTTTTCGATAATTTTTTTATCAGTTTTCGTCATGCATCCTGCAACAATCAATGGTTTACCAATTGCTACAAATTCCTTTATTTTATGTATCATTCGTTGCAATGTTGGAGTTTTAACAGTACATGTAAATATAATATTTAGATCTGACTTTTTTTTGCTATTTACAACTTCAAAACCGTTTTGTTTTAATATTCCTAGTGCTATCTCATAATCTGCTATATTTGATGGGCAACCGTATACTTCTGCATAAATCCTAGCCATAAAAATCACTATATTATCAATAAATAATTAAAAATATAAGAGAAAATGGCAGAATATAAGTTTTTGGGAAAAGAAGCGCAGGATTTTGAAAATTCGCAATTTGTTGTAATTCCTGTGCCATACTCTTTTGATGGTCAAAATGTTCCGAGAGAAATAATAAAGGCATCGTATGAGCTGGAATCTTTCGATGTGGAACTTAAAAGTGAGCCGTATAAAAAGGGAATTTTTACAATGGATGAAATTGATGTTGATTTTGACAGTCCAGAGAAAACTATGGAAAAAATTAAAAATGCTGTGAAAAGTGTTGTGGCACAAGGAAAAATTTCCATTTTGCTTGGTGGCGATCATACAATAACACTAGGTGCAATTCAAGCCTTTCCCGAAGATATAGTTATTATAAGCTTTGATGCGCATGCCGATTTGCGTGATGAGTTTGAAGGTGGAAAAATAAATTATGCATGCGTGATGCGAAGAATTTTTGAAATAAATAGAAATTTGATCGAGATCGGTGTAAGAAGTTTGAGCAAGGAGGAATTCGAATTCATAGCTGCAAATAAAGTTGATGTTTATTTAAAAGATGAGATTGATAAAAACGGAATTAAAAAAATAGTAAGAAAAATTGTGAAAAGAATTAAAGGTAAAAAAGTTTATTTGAGTATAGATCTAGATTGTTTTGATCCAAGTATTGCAAAGACCAAATTTCCAGAACCAAATGGCCTTAGTTGGACCCAAATGTTATTCATTCTTGAAGAAATTGCAAAAAATTCTAAAATTGTAGGATTTGATATAGTTGAGGGAACTACTGAGTGGGCAACCTGTTTTCTTGCAGCGAAAATAATATATAAGTTGGTTGGGCTAGCGTGATAAATGAGCAAAAGCAAAGATTGAGAGAAAAAATCTGGAAAATTATGGAAGAGAAGAATATTGCACGCTTCCCTTTACCTTGCTTCGGTCGGATACCAAATTTTGTTGGTTCGGAGAAAGCAGCAGAAAAATTACGCGAACTGGAGGAATGGAAAAATGCAAAGGTTGTAGTTGCAAATCCCGATTTTGCACAACAAAAGGTTCGGCAATTCGCTTTATTAGATAGGAAAATTTTGATTATGGCATCACCAAAGTTGAGATCCGGTTATTTACTTATTAAACCAGATCTGGTTAAGGGGAAAGAGGAAATAGCAGCAACAATTAAAGGTGCATTTCGTTATGGAAAAAAGTTAAAAAGTTTGATTAAGCCAGATTTAATTATTACAGGGTGTGTTGCTGTAAGTTATAAAACATTTTATCGATTGGGTAAAGGTGGTGGGTATGGCGATGAAGAGATTCGCACATTTAAAGAAAAATTTGGTGAAATACCTGTTGCTACTACAGTTCATGATGTTCAAGTTGTAGAGGAGGTTCCAATAGAAGATGGTGATACAAAAATTGATATAATAGTTACACCAACAAAAATTATTCGTAGAGAAAAATGAAAATAAATGTTGGCTGCTGTGGCTGGGGGTTTTTTCGTCCAAATATTTTTTTAGGTAAAAAATGGAGGGAAAAATACAAATCTATTTTGCAAGCCTATTCGGTCCTATATCCGTGCGTTGAGATTAACACAACTTTTTACCGAATACCAAAAATAGATACTGTAGAAAAATGGCGTAAGGAAGTTAGTAAAGATTTTCAATTTACAGTAAAATGTAATAATATAATAACACATCAAGATCAGTTTAAAACGATGCGTTCCATTGCAATTTTCAAACTAATGAAAAGAATTTGTGATGTTTTGAATGCAAAGCTTTTGCTTTTGCAGTGTCCAGCAAACTTTAAAGCAACAGAAGAAAATATAGAAGCAATGACAAGTTTTTTGAAAAACATTAATCGCGAGCATTTAACTATTGTATGGGAGCCAAGAGGAAAAAGTTGGGAAAATAAAATTATAAGAAAAATTTGCAAGAAATTTAATCTTGTGCATTGTGTAGATCCATTTCGGCGTGAGCCTGTGTATTTTGGAAAAAATAGTATAGCTTATTTTCGCCTGCATGGTCTAGGAAAAATAAGTATGTATAAATATAATTTTTCTAAAAAAGAACTTGAACAGCTGAAAGAAAAAATAGAAAATTTAAAGGTTAAACAAACATGGGTGTTTTTCAATAATACAGAAATGTATGCAAATGCGCAGCAATTTATAGAAATTTTAAAAAAATAAAAAAGAAAAAAGATTATTCTTCAGCTTCTTCCTCACTTTCTTCTTCGAACATTTCTTCTTCAGGTTCTAATTCTTCAGACACATCCTCCTCTTCTTCAATTTCGCTTTCTTCCATTTCTTCTCCAGGCATACTACCACTCCTCTCTCCAACAGCAAACCTATTTCTCACTTCTTTAATTTTTATATGTGCCTTTTCACCTTTTTTTTGTATTTGGTACAAAAACCACAAAATTCTTCACTCTAGCTATTCCATCACCTTTTGCACCAACTTCATTTATTTCCACATCGTATTCTTCCCCAACTTTTACTGGTTTGGGGATATTTGGCATTGATCTAAATTTTCTTTTAAAAGGTTTCCTCTCTCTCACAGTCAAACCCCCTTCAAATTTGAACTCAAGAAAAAGCAGCGCTTTTCCAGAGTTCAAATTAATTTTTCTATATATCACCTTTCTAATAGTTCAATAAACAACTATTTAAATCTTTTTTTATTTTCCAGTGGAAGATATGAAAAAATGTAGATGGATTAAACAAATTTCTCCAAAATGATATATCAAATACGAATTCAACCTCTTTATAATCTCCTCTCCTCAGATAAACTTTTTGTGTTTGCTTTTCACTTTTACCTTGACCTTCAAATATAGCAGTGACAGTAGCTGTTCCAGGAAAATTCCATTGTTTTTCACACAACATTTGACTACAAAAACATAATCTAATTCTTTGAAAGTGTCATATCCCTCTTTTTTTACGATTTCAAAACCCATTAGTGGTCCAATATATTCACTAACAGCGATATACTACAATTCCAACCAAAACAGATGCTAAAATCCCGATTAAGATAATAATCCATTGATATTTCTTTGTTTTTTTCATAGCTGCTAATTGAAAAATAAAGTTTATAAATTTTTAGCAATAGTTTGTTGTATCTCTTGGAGTTATGCCTCTTTAAGTTCTCTACTTATCACTAAAGTTGTAAACATTGGAAACAAAAATTTTCTTTTACTCTGCTTTCCTCTTTTTACTTAGAAACACTGAACATCCAAAACTTTTTCATTTTAACTTAGAATCTCTGTTAAAATTTATATCTCTTTTGCCTTGTTGTAAGCATCAAATATTTGCCATATCCATAGAACAAAATAAATTAGAAGCATAGGAATACCAATCACAGCACCAATAATAGTGACACCAATGAGAGTGGAAAAAAGAAATATTTTAGTAAGAGCTATTCCACCAATTTCTAAAATCCAACCAATTATCATAAGTAGTAAACCACGTCTAACTTCACCTAAATAAATATGTCCTAGGCCTAAAAAACCGAAAAGACCACTTATGGTTGCTATTAATGCCGTTGTTCCTGGGCTTTTCCTTTCTCTTTTAGTTCTCGTTTTCATGGTTATATATTGTAATGGTAAATATAAAACTTTTAATGAAAGCTGTATTTTAGCCACGAAAAGGTAGTTATATCTAATTTCTATTGTAGCTTCACAAAACCAGCCTATGCTGTTATGAAGTGTTTTAATAACTCAATAGAGTCGATAAACTCTTGCAGGGAAAATATTGGTTCTAATCTTTCTATTCAATTAATTCTATTTTTTTTACTTCAACCGACCATTTTTATTTCTGCAGTATGATATTTCGGTGCAATTAGCATGCCCTTTGGTACAAACTGTTTTAAGCGAATTCAACTACTATATACAAAGTAAATTAAGAGCTTAACATCCTAACCAGCTTTTGCTTTAACTCTTCTGGCAATTCATCCTTACTTAGCAATTCTTTAGTCCTCTCAATCATAATTCTTAAAACATTCGGGTCTTTAACCAAGTATTCAACCACTTATCTATAACCTCTCTTTCCTTCTCAGCTTCCATAGCAGCTTCTAATGTTAAAGGCATTCCACAAGCTTTACAAAACTTATTAGTCGCTTCATTAACAGTTTTACAACGAGGATAAGTGATTGGCTTTAACTTCGTCTATTTTCCTTTTTCTTCTTTTTTTATTCCATAAACTTTTCCTAAAATTGCTTCATCTGTATCTCTAGCTGATAAGCGAACATAAGTTCCTGCCATTTTGCTTGATTGGACCCAGCCTGCAAAAACTTTCAGCTCTTGTTCGGTAAGTATTTTTGCCAAATGAGTTAACCTAGAATGTCTAAACAAATATGACGAAACTTTCTTTTTTTATTCCTGCTAACTTACTAACTTTTCTTATAACTTTTGCTAGTGCAGGATAGGTATATAAAGATTTAACTCAGAGCTAAACGCCCAGGCTGGGATTTGAACCCAGACGGGACAAAGTCCCACACGGTCTCCAGCCGTGCGCGAAAATCTGTGCGCGTTAACCTGGTTCCGCCACCTGGGCATATAATAAGGTTTTATTTAAAAATATTTTACTCTTCCACACGTGGAGCCAAAATGTAAGAAAGGGAAAGCTTATCTTCTAATTTAAAGCTCATTTTCATTGGAAAGTCCTGTCCAAGTTCTATAGTTGTGGAGTTAAAAAGACGTCCTGTTTTAATCATTTTTCTTAAATAGTCAAGTGGATATCGTGCACTTACGCTTTTTTCTGTTTTTATATCAAGCAAAGCATCACTTCCTTTTTCAAGCTCCAATTCCGCAGTGTTGACATCACTTTCTGCTCGCATTAAAAATTTTGATGGTGAAATTTCAAGCACAACCGAATCGGTAATTAGCTCTGCATCTTCTATGCCAGATTGAAGCACATCTGGTTTAAGTTCTGCCTTTGCTGTAAATTTAAGCTGTTCTATAGCAAGTTCTTCTTGAGTTATTTCTAGTAGAGGAAGAACAAACCGCCTTTTTGAAGAATTTTTAATTATAATTTCTAGCTTTTTACCATCAAATCGAAATGTAACTTTATCTTTTGGTCCTGCTCTTTTTAATATAGAAAGCAAATTACCTATATTAAGCCCCATCGACATTTCTTCATCCAATTTAAATTGTTCAAAGCCATTTGCAAAGATGCGAAAATCTACTGCAGCAACAACGGCACGGTCGGCAACAGCCAAGCATATTCCCTCTTTGGTTATTTTAAACACACCTTCATCTATTATTTCAGCAATCGATGAAAGCGGTTCTGTCAATAGCTTTATATTACTTATTGTCGCTTCAAACATTCAAACCAGCCTCACTATATAATTTTTTAATTTTTTCAAATACACTTAAATTTAATCCCTCCAAGTTCTGAATAACATTAACTTTTAGCTTACCTTCTTCCATATAGCAAAAAACTCTTACTAATTTGTTTTCTTCAACAGTTCCATTTACTAAAATTTCAATTTCTCCTGTATCATCTACTAAAAAAAATTTATCTTCCACTTTTCTAATTTTCCCAATTAACGAAACCTTCTTATCATTTTTCATAACTTGGAAAACTTTTTTGGGAATGTACATTGCATCAGCCGTAAGTTCGCCAAGAATATCCACATTTTGCGCATTTATAAAATATTGTTGGTGGTTCATCAGCAGATCTAGTTTGTTGCATCCACCAATATGCTTCCATATTTCCGCATTTTGGACACATTATCTTTGTTTTTGGAAATTCTGCCAGTCCTTCATCCTTTCCTATAAAAATAACTCTTTTCTTTTGTGGTGCCATTTGTTGCGATACCAATATTTTTTCATCTTTTAATTTGATTTCTTTTTTACATTTTCGACAAACCAAATAGCTTACTTTTCTTTTTCTCTTTACATACATTAGATTTCCACATTTTTCGCAAAATCGCATTTAAACACCAAAGATTTTATATATAAACATTCTTAAATATCCAAGTTTTGGAATTATAAAGATTACTTTTCCGTGAATTTGGTCTTTACTTATATTTTTTTCATATGGTAGCTGATTGAGATTATTATCACCTTTTGTTTGATAACTTCCATCCTCATTAATTTTAATAATTCTATGAATTATTGGAGTGTCTTGACCTTGAACGTCGAATACTATTACATCTCCGATAGAATATTTTTCCATTCCTCTAATAATCGGCATATCACCTTTTAAAAAACCCTTTTTGTAAGGCCAGGAATTGATGAATTCTCTTGTATAGTTTAATTGTTCTTCCAGCCATTTATAGTGCGTTAGCTCAACATTGTCATGTTGCATAGAAGTGCTTGAAACCCATGTTATAGGTGTATTTGTATTTAATAAAACACAAAGCGATTTAAAAAAAATCAAACCACAAAGAATTCCTAGAGCGATATAAATAAAAACACCAAATGTACCTTCAGTTAGCTCATCCCATTTTTTCTTTATATGATTAAGCACGCCCAGAGCTTTCACCCTTTACAATCCCTGTGGCAATTAAATGAGCAACCCGCAGGGGTTCTGGAATATAGCCATGCGTTGTACTTAACTTAATAATTTCTTCTACTTCCTCATCATCAATGCCAACATTCTGATAGTATATTTTCCTATCGGCTATTTTCATTTCTTTAATTTTTCCTGCATTTAAAACCATTTGCCACCTTTTTTTAAAATTTTTTAAATTTTTCAAAGCCTTTTTTACATTTTCCAGATTTGGGCACTTTCTATTTATAACAATAACTGGCAATTTTGTTTTTTCATAAATCTCCTGAATATCGATCACATTAAATCCACCCATAGTTATGCCATCAAACATTATAACTTTTAATTGGCTTTTGTGTCTGGTTGAATTTATGCTTTTCACAATTTTTTTTGTCGCATCCATACCATCAACTTCGACATCTGTTCGCAAAATTCCGTCTAGAAATTTACCACCACGATATATTACTCCTATTACAGGAACATTTTTATCGCTTCTTTCAAATGGTCCGTCATCAAAGCCAAGAATTCGAATTTCGGCTTTTATCATAGAAAGAAAGTGGGAATTCGTAATATATAAATTTTATTAACCAAAAACATCATTTATGGTAAAAAAAGTATTTCCAGAGGCAGTAGCACGCCTTTTTCATCGCGTTTATGTCTGTCGTGTTTGTAAGTCTAAGATACGTGCAGATCCACGCAAAGTAAAAGAAGGAAAAGTTAAATGTAGAAAATGTGGATCTAAGGCGTTAAGGCCAAAAAGAAGACCACAGTAAAGGAGTTATATGGAAAGTAAATTGATAAAAAAATGGAAAGATATGGGACTTACTATATCGAATTTTGAGTTTTTTACTAATAGGCCGAATGTAGTGATCGGCAAGCTTCCTGGGCAAATGGCAGAAGTAGAGTATGTTTGTGATAAATGTGGTTTCTATGAAATAAAAAAAATAGAAATAAAGAAAGGTGCAAAAAAATTTTTACGGCCAAAATTTAACTGTAGCAAATGTGGAAAAGTAATAACTGTGCCTGCGCTAAAATAATTTAAATTTTCTTATTATTAGAATATATTTAGTTCTGATAACCATGGAGTTTCATAGAGTGTGGAATTGGTATTCAAGGGAATCTGTACAAAAAGCCATTCTTGAAGTCGCAAAAAACAGAGAAGTTGTTTGTGTTTTTAGAGATGGCAGTTTTGGCAAACGGCCAGACATAATTCAATATCCTGCTGACATCTTACAAGCAGTGGCGAATGGAACAATAGCTTTTCACGCTTCAGTTGAGAGATGGACACAGCCAATGAAATTGATGGCAGGAATGACAAAACAAGAGTTAGACAGCCTGCGACAAGGTTGGGACATTTTAATCGATCCAGATGTAAATGATTTTGAAATTGCGAAAATAGCTACGAGGCAAATAATTGAAGCACTTAAAGATCACGGCATTTCTAGCTATTCAGTTAAGTTTTCTGGTGGGAAAGGCTTTCATATAGGCATACCATTTGAGTCGTTACCGCCAAAAATAAATTTTCAGCCAGTTTCGACTCTTTATCCAGATTTACTTCATAAGATAATAGGTTATATTAAATGGTACATACGCGATCAACTTAAAGAAGCAATACTTTCTCTTGATACGCCAATGAATTTATCCAAAAGAATTGGAAAGCCGTTGGAGGAAATAACTGATAGTGAAGGAATAGATCCATTTAAAATTGTGAATATTGATTTATTTTCTTCTCGCCATCTATTTCGCTTACCATATAGTTTGCATGAAAAAACAATGCTAGTAAGCCTTCCTATCAATCCAGACCATCTTGAAAAATTTGAAAAAGAATATGCTATACCAGAAAAGGTAAAAATAGAAGAAAAATTTTTGATACCAAAAACAAAATTGCATAATGCAGAGGCGCTTGTAATAGATGCATTGGATTGGGCATCAAAATACAAAGGCGAGGTAAAAGTCGAGATATCAAAACAAAAAGTAGTTAAAAGAAAATTTATTTCAGAGGAATTTTTCCCCCCGTGCATAGCACAGATATTGCGTGGATTACCAGATGGTCGTAAGCGATCGGTTTTCATTCTTGTCAATTTCCTTCGAAATATGGGATGGACATTTGATCAAATAGAAAAGAGGCTGACCGAGTGGAATGAAAAAAATTATCCGCCACTTAGAGCAAACTATTTGAGAACTCAACTTAAGTGGCATTTTCGTCAAGAAAGAAACATTTTGCCACCGAACTGCGACAATTTGCAATTTTATCCCTCAATAGGTGTTTGTAACCCAGATATATTTTGTAAAAGATATGAAATTAAGAATCCTGTTAATTATCCTTTAAAAAAACTAAGCCAAATGAAAAAATCAAAACTTAAATAGAACTATTTAATATTATTTAGTGGATTATATGGAGGAAATGATAACTTTTGAAATAATACGAAAAATTCAGAGAGATGAACAGCTTACACCAAAATTAACTAAATTACCAGAAAATTTTTACCAAAATGTAAAGATTTACCTTGATCAAAAAAGGAAAATAACAGATAGAAAAATCGTTTTAGAAGTAAAAAATATAGAAAGACTTGTAGAAGATATATTTAATCGAAGAGAAAGAAAAATAATAAATTCTGCAATTATAGCAGCACGAACAAACATACCACCTGAAAATCTAACAAATGAGGAAAAGGATTTTTTTGAAAAAATAGTAAGTTTAATTAAAAGTCGGAGAGGAGATATTTTAGAAAATTTGTTTAAAACTAAGGAAGAAACAGTTGGATTGGTTGTTTTTAAAGAAAGTGTACCAGAATTTGTGGGATCGGATGAAAAAGTTTACGGTCCATTTCAAAAAGGAGATATAGCTAAATTACCAGAAGAAAATGTAAAGATACTTAAAGAAAGAGGTATTGTGGAGGAATTTGAAGTAAGTAAGTGATGGTATGAAGTTTCCAAAAATTGTAAGAACTTACTGTCCTTATTGTAAAAAACATCAACAACATGAGGTAGAGATTGCAAAAAAGAGACCAAAAAGATCAGTTGCCGCTGGTGAAAGGCGATTTAAAAGGAAGATGAAGGGATATGGTAGTTTTCCAAAAGAGCATCCAAGAGGAAGAGAAAAACCGACAAAAAAAGTTGATTTGCGATTTAAATGTACTGTTTGTGGAAAGAAGCATGTGCGTGGCGAAGGATTCAGAATTAAAAAAATTGAGATTGTGAAAAAAGAATAATTAGAACCGTATTGTTCTTCGACTTTTAGGAATTAAATTTTTAATCTTATCTTTCAGAAACAAGCTGCTTCCCAGAATTTCATCTTCAGATTTTACTATTACAAAATTGCCGTATTCGCAGTTAATTTCTTTTTCCGCCTTTACATCCGAGCCTTTCAAAAATTTTTCTGCCGAATTTTTATTTATAAAAACAACATTTTTACTTGCATATCTCCCAACAATTTGTGAACCTTCTATTGTTAAATGTATTTTACCTTTTCTTATTTTGCCAAAATTTAATCCTGCAGAATTTATCAGTATGTTCAGAGAAAAAATTTTTGCACATTCTTTCGTAGCTATCCAAATTTTTTCTTTCGAAGTGAATACCAAATAGTCGCGCAAACTTATTTTTACTCCATAATTTTTTTCAATCAATTTTTCTAATTCCTCAATTTCTTTTTTGCTTAAAATTTTCTTAATTTGCATATAAAAAATCCCTCCATCCTTTCTGTTGGCACAATCCTAATTGCATTTACAATTTCATTTACAAACCGTTTTCCTTCCCATTCAGTCAGTGCAGGCATGAAATTCAAATTGTCAATTTTTATTTTTTCAATTGTCAAGCCAAGTTTTCTGACAGCAAAGTCTACATTTTCTTCATTTTCCTCTGGCTCCAAACTGCAGGTAGAATATACAATGATTCCGTTATCATTTAGACACTTCGTGGCAGAGATTAGCAGTTTCTTTTGCAGTTTACTCAGTCTTGCTATTGAATTTTTATTTACACTCTTTAATACTCGTGGAATAAGTGTGCCTGTCCCTGTGCAGGGCACGTCAAGTAAAATTTTGTCAAATTTTAGACCAGTTTGCCAAAATTTAGTGCCATCCATATTTGTAACAACAACATTCATCACACCACATCTTTGCAAATTTCCTCTTAATGCTTTTAATCTTTCTCTTTCCACATCATTTGCAACTATTACTCCTTCATTTTTCATCATAGCAGCAATTTGTGTAGTTTTTGCTCCAGGTGCTGCACACAAATCAAGAATTGTCTCGCTCTTTTTTGGATTAAGAACCAAAGCCGGAATCATGCTTGATGCATTTTGAATGAAAAAATAACCTAGTATATGCTCGATACTATAACTCAAATTGTATGGTGCCTTTACCCAAAGACCCTCTTTATAGAATGGAATTTGCTCAATTGTGCAACCCCTTTCATTTAACTTTTTGATCAAACTTTCTACAGATATTTTAAGTGTATTAGTACGGATAGTCCAAATTTTTTCTGTAGGTAGTGATATTGAAAAGTTTTTCCCAAAAATTTTCCTATATCTTTCAATTTTTTCCATATTTTTGATTTATTCAAACTTAGATAAGCATTTAACATTTTCCTTTTATATATTATTTATGTGCAGATACTGTAAGTTGTCAAAAGAACGAAAATATGGTGTAAATCTAATTTTTGATATAGAAGAGTATTTGAAAAAAGCAAAGGATGAGCATATAATTTTTGGCTTTTATTTATATGATTCTAGAGCGATAGATTTGGTTAAAGATATGGAAGAAACGTATTTTCCACCGGGCACAGATGAAAATGCAGATTTTGAACTTATTATCGGAATCGGCAAAGCATATATGCTCATACCAAAAAATGAAGAAAACTATCGGCGACTTGCAATTTTGAAGAAAAAATACGGGATATAAAAGC
>Ga0105158_1000073_pt1 | contig 46100 bp, 45 predicted proteins | sample LHCtaG_FD_81567 | JGI IMG/M metagenome (GOLD analysis project Ga0105158, IMG submission 81567) | Hot spring microbial communities from Little Hot Creek, USA to study Microbial Dark Matter (Phase II) - LHC4sed_matched | ecosystem: Environmental > Aquatic > Thermal springs > Hot (42-90C) >...
CGAAAACCTATTACGCCTAAACAACCCACTATTATGGAGGGCTTTGAGGAGCCACCTAATGGAGATCACCTCCCAAAAGCGGCTTCCCAAAGCTCCCCTAAAAAGATAACTTGACAGTATCAGTCCTCAAAGTAAAAATTAGGTTAACACCTAAAAATTAATATCATCCAAAGGAAAAAATGCTTGAAAAGCAATCTTTATCTCGAACTTAAACAGTTAATATGGCTGCCTATTTTTGAACCATACTTTAGCTAATTCATCGTAATTTTTGAATACGCTCTTCAGTATCGGAATGTACATTTTTATTTCTTCGTCTGTCATATACTGGAATTGGTATTCACCTACGTATGGTGATGGCTCACCTATCCTCGTTATGAACTCTATATGCATGAATGGGTCGCCGCGCTTAATTGTTATCGGCGTCCTATCATTATTAAGGTTGACGACTTCGAGGGCTAGTCTACCAACGAACCCGCTGTGAACCTTAGCTGCATTAAGGAATGAGAGACCCATCCTACCATATTTGCTTTTAGCTGTTAAATGCGCAACAATATTTGGCGGGGTGAAGATTATCTCATTTGAGACGAGGTTTCTATGCTCAAGATACTGTAAAGTAGTCTCCTCCTTAACGGTTAAGACGTAACCATCCCCATCGAGAAGATTTAAGTCAAATGGGTAAATACACTTATACTTCTCTATCAGCTCAAGCATCTCGCTTTTTCCGAGTATGCACATTGCTACTCCGCCCAAAAATAAATTCTCGATGTTAAATTAAAACTATTCGACACGCGCATATATATTCGGAAAACATGCAATAAAAAGTCCGGAACATTAAAGTTTAAATCACTCAATTAATTAGAATAAAATGGGCCGCTGGGAGGGAGCAAAAAGGGCCCGTGAAATTAGGGCCTAAAAGCCCAATTCGGGAAGCGTAGCTTGGACAGCGCGTCGGCCCTCTAGGGCTCTAAAAGGAAAGCCGATGAAAGCCGGAGATCCTGGGTTCAAATCCCAGCGGGCCCGCCACCTTTTGAGTTCAGAAACTGGACCTGGCAACTTAGTATATAAAGGTTTTATATGTTAAGTTGCCACGTCCGAAACTTATGGCGAAAAAGTTTTAGCATATTTTAATGGTTTTAAGTTAAAAATAAAATCTAAAGATTAGGGTGCTACCTTCAGTCCCTTTTCTAAGGCTTTTTTCCGCAGTTTTTGGTCGAATGTTGCTAATGTTGATTTGTGGCGGAGTGCCATAGCCAGGATTATGTAGTCGTTTATCTCTCTTGGATCTTCTTTATTTTCTTCTAGCATTTTTAATGCTTCGACTATAATGTCTGCGGGTTCAAGCATGTATGTTACTCTTGGATCTTCGAGATACTCGCATACCTTAAGAGCTATAAATCTGAAGGGTGCTTGGACAACTCTAAGCATAACCCATATGTATTCGTGAATCACTATTGATGGCACAATTATTTCCTTTGCTTCATCAATTATTTTAGCAGCATCATCGTGATTCTCGCTGTTTTCTACTGTATCATATACTAGAAGATTGGTGTCAGGAAGTAGCCTCATCCATTAATTCCCCTATAGCTCCCTCAATCTCTTCAACACTTATCTTCCTATCAACCCTAATAGTTGCTCTCCTCCTCTTCAAAGGAACTAACTTAATTACCCCTTCACTTTCATCATAAATAATTTTGACAATATCGCCCTCTTTAATACCGACTTTAGATCTTATTGGGGCTGGAATTGTCACTTGATAATTTCGCGTAACCTTAACTATTTCTTCCATAAATCCTTCTAGTAGAAGGGGAAATCTACTAGCATATAAACTTTACTAGTAACAGATTAAAGAGGAGACTAAGAAAATTATGGAGGAGAAGCTGAAGTAGTCCGTGACACCGAAAGTATCCTGCATTATTTTGGATCCTTACAATCAAGAATTACCCTGGAAAGCCCCCGGTGGGAAAAGAATAGCGTTTCCAGGAATTGGTAGTTGTGACGGCGTATTTATGTTGCTGGCCGAGAAAGGGTATCTAACCCCATTGATTTACCTAGCAGAGTCATTAACAATATCGGCGACTATAAAAGGCTCCGAAGAACTAGTCGTACCACTATGCCTAGGATCTCTCCCACGAGACTGTTCACTTGTTTGAATACTTGTGTGATTAGAGCTGGTAAACTAGGAGCTAAGAGAGATGGAAAGCTCTGGATGATACCTGAGAGCGAGCTTAAACGCTTCCTAAGTGAAAAGCCTAGAGAAATAAGAGTGGTAATCTATGCTAGAATTAGCTCTCATAAGCAGAAGAGAGATGGCAACCTCGATAGGCAAGTAGAGAGATTGAGAAGCTACTGCTCAGCTAGAGGATACAAAATTATTGACGTGATAACCGATGTTGCAAGCGGGTTAAAAGAAGACAGAGGCGGGTTGCAGAAACTCTTTGACATTGTGGAAAAGCGTCAAATCGATGTAGTGGTTGTGGAGTTCGAGGATAGGATGACAAGGTTTGGATTCGAGTATCTAATGATGTACTTTGAATCCCACGGAGTAAGGATAGAGGTTGTAGAGGAATCAGAGAAGGGTTACATGGAGGAGCTTGTCGAGGATTTTGTATCCATAGTCACAAGCTTCGCCCAAGAAGCGTACAAGAGAGCTTTGGCAATGTACCGTAGCTACAGGAAGCTGTTGAACAAGTGGAAACGGCTATCAGAAGAGAAGATTGTCACCTCCCTCACCACCCAGAGTTGAGGAGAATAGAGTTGTAGAGTTGCATGTAGACACCTACAAGCTGGAGAGGAAGCACGGATTCCTAATGCTAACGATATCTAAAGGGAGCGGTGTATACTTAAAGTTCTTCGTGATGGAGTACGAGTATGTCAGAAGAGAGCTTGAGGGAGCAAGGGTCAGTAACTCCAAGTTGCTGGTTGATGATAACGGCATCTTCCTGCTCTTAACTGTACGCAGAGACGTCGAAGTGGTTGAACACGGGAACAAGCTTATCGTAGATATCAATGAAGACAGTGTTGACTGCCTGCTAATTGACTACGACAAGAACAAAGCCGTGTTCTCTATAAAACACGATATCAGGGCGATACGCACCAACTACAGGAGAACCAGGATGAGGATTCAAGAGAAAGTAGAAAACCCTGCACTAAGAAACAAGCTACTTGCCAAGTATGGTGCTCGTGAGAGAAACCGCGTCGAGGACAGGTTAAAGAAGATAACGACGCTACTTGCAGAAATCACTAAAGAGCATAACGCTGACCTAGTTAGAGAGAACCTCAAAGATCTTAAGCTTAGTGGTAAGAAGAGGAGTAAGTAGTTGAACTATAGGTTATCTACGTTTCCATACTGCAAGTTCATAGAGTACATTGATTACAAGTTCTACGAGCGTGGCTTAAGTGTGGTAGAGGTTGACGCTAAGAAAACATCTATTACCTGCCCAGTATGCGGGTACAGCGATAGAAAGAACAGGTTGAGCAGAGAAGCATTTGCGTGCAGGAAGTGTGGCTTCACATTTAACGCTCAGTACGTCGCATGCTTAAACCTCCTCTCCCGCTCCAATGACGGCTCTCTCGCCATCAGGGGCGGGAGATTCTACCTGACCTCCCGTAAGGCGGGCTCTGTGGTGCCCGCCGATGTAGCTCCCAATGAGCCACCGAGAGTAATGAGGTGGCGAGAGAGAAGCTTGTGCTGGTTTTCAAAATACCCACAGTTACCAAAAGATAAAGCACGGGCAACCACGATCATGATATGCTTGTCACCGAAAACATAAGTTTTTATAGCGTGCTTCAGTTTGTTAATAAAGATGAGTATGGAGTTTGTCGCTAGGAGCCGTGTGAAATCTCCTTGGCTTTTTCATTTGAATACTGGTTCATGTGCTGGTTGTGATATTGAAATTGTTGCGGCTTTGACTCCTCGCTATGATGTTGAACGATTGGGATGCATCCTTGTTGGTTCCCCACGCCATGCTGATGTTTTGTTAGTGACGGGGCCTGTAACGCGGCAAATGCTTCCACGCTTTATTAGGGTTTATGAGCAAGTGCCCGAGCCTAAAGTAGTTGTTGCTGTGGGCACATGTGCTTCCTCTGGAGCCCCTTTCACAGGGAGTCCAATGGTAGAGGGACCCGTAGATAGAATTGTCCCTGTAGATGTTTATGTCATTGGGTGTCCGCCAAGGCCTGAAGCGATTGTTAGAGGTATTGTCACGGCTGTAAAAAGGAAGTTTGGGTGAAAATCTATGGTTGATAAACATGGTGAGATAAAGGAAATAGAGGTTGATTACACGCGTTTACGCATACCCCTCGGTCCAGTACACCCAGCGCTTAAAGAACCGGTTTCGCTGAGAGTGACTGTTAGGAGGGAGGAGATTCTTGACGTTGACTTTGTTTTGGGGCATGTCCATAGGGGAATAGAGGCTTTAGCAGAGAACCGCAACCTTATTCAGATGCTTTATTTAGTTGAGAGAATTTGTGGAATATGCTCCCACAGTCATACAACATGTTATGTTCAAGCATTAGAGGAGATTGGTGGAATAACGCCTCCTGAGCGGGCTCTTTATCTTAGAACTTTAATTTTTGAGCTCGAACGAATTCACAGTCACCTGTTCTTGTTAGGGGTGATGGCTTACGAAGTTGGATTTGACACCTTGTTCATGTTTACTTGGCATATTAGAGAAAGCGTTCTTGACCTATTTGAAAAAATCACAGGCAACCGAGTGCATCATTCAATGAACACGTTGGGTGGGGTGCGCTGGGATTTAGATCAACGTTTAATTGATGATGTAAAAGCCACCCTAAAAGATTTACAAAAATCTGTACACTGCATTTATGATTTTTTCCAAGATAAAACTGTGGAGAAAAGGCTATGTGATGTCGGAATTTTAGATAAAGGCATTGCTCAGAAATTATGCGTTGTAGGTCCAACCGCAAGGGGTTCTGGTGTTAGCATAGATGTGCGTAAGGATCATCCATACGCTGCATACACCCATTTGAAAGACTGCTTCTCAGTTGTAGTGAAGGAAAAAGGTGACGTTTACGCAAGGACGGAAGTTCGGTTGTTGGAGCTTTTCGAATCAATAAATTTAATCCAGAAGGTTCTTGAGGAGTTGCCGAACGGGCCTATCCGTGTTGAAGAAAATGTCATAAGGCTGATGAGACGGATCCCGGAGGGTGAGACCATTTCGTTGGTGGAGGCGCCGAGGGGCGAGCTTCTCTATTTTGTAAAAACTAACGGCAAGGATGGTCTATGGCGGTTAAAAGTTCGAACCCCTACAATTCCAAACGTATTGGCATTGAAGCCTATGCTTGTGGGATGCGAGATTGCCGACATACCTGTGGTTGTTGCTTCCATAGACCCTTGCATGGCATGCGCCAACAGACTAGCGGTTGTTAACGCTATTACAGGAGAGGAAAAAATTGTTGACATAGATTTTTTGCGGCGAAGGAGGAGAAAAACTTGGAAACTTTAATAGATCTTTTACTGGTGTTTCCACTAGTCTTTACAGTAAGCCTACTCTTCGATGGAATTGACAGAAAACTCCATGCAAGAATGCAGAGAAGAATGGGTCCTCCAATTATACAACCCCTATACGACTTCGTAAAACTGTTTAGCAAAGAGAGAATAGTTCCGACAACGGCATCTTCAGTAATCTTCACAGTTTTACCTCCAATTGCGGCTGCTGCCTCCATTCTGGGCGCTTCGATGCTATTAGCTAGTCTATTGCTTGGGGTAAGTATTGGCGGTGACTTAATAGTTGTTTTATACTTATTAGCTATGTCTTCAGTTCTGGTTATGGTTGGCGGCTCTTCATCGGGTAATCCATATGGGGCTGTCGGTTTCTCTCGAAAAATGTCAATGCTTATTGCTTACGAGGTGCCGCTTCTACTATCAATTTTATCCGTTTCCTTGAAGGTTAACTCCCTTTCGTACTATGACGTTATCTCAGCCCAAATCATGGCGAAGTCTATGCTGGCATTAGCCTTCCCCAGCATAGCGATTGCGGCAACAGCATTTCTAATTTGCGTTCCAGCTGCTGCGGAAGCGGTGCCCTTTGATGTTTCCGAGGCGAAAACGGAGATTGTTTATGGTCCTCTCGTCGAGTATGGTGGACCTTTTTTGGCGCTGTTTAAGCTTGCAAAATCTGTCTCAAATCTTACATTAACTTTGCTTGCAGCAACGTTGTTCTTTTATCCACTAACAGTCTTCGGGGGAGATTCCTCGTTTGGATTGATTGCTTTAATTGCTTGTCTGGTTTTCGCCTTAATCTTCTGGTTTTTAACAATAACTGTCCCCCGCACTATTTTTGCACGTCTTAAAGTGGGGCAAGCTTTCAAGTTTTATTGGCTTGTTGCGCTACCTTTATCAACTGCAGCAGCATTATTGTCTGTTCTAGGGTTATAGGGGTAAAAGCTTTGAGACTTGGAAAAATGCTTCGTGACGCATTGCGGGCGCTTTTCAAGAAGCCCGTCACCGTTCAATATTTAACTAAACCGGGGGAGATGGTGCCCGTTCCCGAGCGGTTTAGAGGCAAGATAATCTATAATAAGAATTCATGTATAGGTTGCCTTCTATGTATTAGAACCTGTCCAAGCGGAGCGATAACCGCAACCGCAGAGAGGAAGGTTAAATTTGACGTCACAAGGTGTGTGTTCTGCGGACAATGTATGGAAACATGCCCTAAAAAGGCAATCACCTTAAGCTCCAACTTTGAAATGGTGGTTTATGAGAAAGAGGAATTGACGGTCCAGTAAGGCTTATTAAGACCGAACAGTCTTCAAGAATAATGGAGTTGGTGAAAGGGTTTTGTCGCAGCGACCGCGTGAACTCGTAGTTTTACTGTTAAGAAATGTGGTTTTTAGACATTCGGAATTTCGCTCTTTGGAGGATGTTCTAGTTGAAAGGTACGGGTTTAGTAAGATTGAAGAAAAAGAGCAGAAAATTTCAGAACTAAAGCAGCTGATTCCAGAGGAATGTAAAAAGAAGATTATTTTTGAGGAGGAGTCTACGGCACCCGTAATCTTAGAGGAGATTGAAAGGAAACTCTCCGCCCTAAAAATCTATAGCGGGATATTCTTGGAAAGCGATATTCAAGTTTACATTCTTGGTGAAACCACGCAAAAGGAGGATATAGTCGCCGGAGAAGAGCAATACATAATCTACACTGCGGAGTATCAGATGGTTAAGCTTGTTAGTAAAAGCGGCTACGCAATTCAGCAGCTAATTGAACAATTAACCATGGATTTTGGAATAGAATTTAGGTCAAAGGAATGGGTATTTCATAGATGCGAAGAAGGTTAAGCCACGCCAATTAAATTGAGAAGAATTTGTGGTTGTAAACCCAAAATGACTGCCGTGACAGCCGAAATTATTGTTGGAAGCCACATTGCCCAGTGGACCTCCTCTGTCTCCTTTGTGATTTCAGTTGCTTTCCCCATAAATATTTTGTGAAACGAGCGAAGCAGAAATATAAATGAGATCATAGATATGCAGATAAGAAATACGAGGGATAAAATAGATGTAGATGTGCCTCCCAACTCCAATAGGAAGTTATAGGCAACATTGTAAAGAAGCCATTTTGCATAAAAACCGCTTAATGGTGGAATCCCCGTCAGCGAGAGAGTGCAGACTATATAGCTTAAGGCAGTTTTATCCATTTTCCTCAATAATCCTCCCAGCTTCTCCATGTCGGCCGTTCCAGTCTTAAAAAACACTGAACCTAGGCTTAAGATCATTCCAGCCTTCATCAGCGCGCTATTGATAAGATAGTATTGCCCCGCAATAAAGCTCGTGGGCGAAGTAAGTAAGCCTAAGACGAATATTATGTGTCCGAACTCGTCTATGCTGCAGTATGCCAGCATTCTGTAGAAATTCCTTTGCGAGTAGGCCACTAAAGCGCCAAAAATCATGGATATGAGCCCCAAGCCCACCATTAAGGCGATAATGACATTTGAGGGGTAAATTTTGTAGAATGAAGCAACCAGATTATATAGGGCAAGGATAAGGGCTATGGGCTCAGAGCAGAAAAACCCGTTAATAATTATTGTTGACCCTGGAAAAACATCAGGCAACCAGCCGTGAAATGGCACGATTCCTATATCAGCACCTAAGCCAATTATGAAGCAAGCGACTGCAAGCATAAGCAACCGCGGATTTTCAATAAGACGCGCATATACTTGAGGGTTATTTATGATTACAAATAAGTTTGAGTTACCCGTCAAAAAGAATATTATCAGAACCCCCAGCAAGACGAAAAGGGCGCTCACCGCCGTTATTATTAGGTATTTGAAGGCGGCTTCTGTTGAAGGCTTGCTTGGATTATGGGCAACAAGTATTACTGAAACGCCAACAGTTAATTCTACAAAGAGGAAAATGCCAAACAAGTCGTAGGAGAGCAAAAGACCTAACATGCAGCAAAGGAAAAGCAGAAGGAAAAAGTTATACATAGTCGGTTTTAGCCTTCCCCCCTTCTCAGCCTTAACATTATAAATCGACGCTAAAAAGAAGATTAAGATGACGCCCACCAGACCAGCTATGTTCCTTAAATCAACGTATAGAGAGAGGTGGGGGACCTCTAAAACTTCGCCCGCCAAAACGTATGGAACCATTGACAAAACAATGATTAAAGTTAAGAATACGCTGAAGAGCAGTAACATCTTATAGGTTCTTTTGAAGAAAGGTTCCAGAAACCAGAAGGGATGCAGAATTAAATGTAAAAATCCTATGGAGAGGGGAACCATTATTGAGAGGAGGGGAAGCAGCGAATACATTATTCAGCCCACCTCCATGCCTTAACTGATATAACCCTATAGTCGCGGTAAGCTTCAACTATTATGAAAACTCCAACCAAATTAACAAAGATCATGAGGGCAAGTATAAAGGGAATTAGAAAAAGCGGGCTTTCGGCAAACATGGGATAAAGCGCGTTCTCAGCCATGTTGAGGCCGACTAGGATTTTTAGCGGATCAGTTCGTGTGGCAATTATAAAAACGGAAACTGAAAACATGAGAGCAACGAAGGGGAGAGCATCGATTTTTTCGGGGAAGAACTGTGAGACAAAAGATGATAAAATTAAGCTTAGGATTACTATGGCAACCAGTATTAAACTTACCCTTTTAATGTTAATGACTGGTTCATCATGTACATTTTCGGTTTTAATCATGCCCCAGTAAATGATTAAAGGTGTTATCACGGCCGCTGCAAACCATTCGGAGAATGTTGCAAAGAAATCAACTAACGCCTCAAACCCTAAGCCTAATATTAGGTTGATAAGGCATGAAACCAGCTCCACAAGCCCTAAAGCAGCAGCTTGAACGGCTAGTAATCGAATTAACTGTTTTGTTGTTTTTGCAAAGACTCCGCAGAGGGTCACGAGAGTTGACACGATTAGGGTTGCGATGGCAATTGGCTCCATCTTTCAACCTCCAAGAATCGCGACTAGGACGAGAATTATGGCACCAGCAATAAAGGACGCAAAGGCAGCAAAATAGTTTTGTTGGATGTCGAGACGAAGCAATTTTCCACAGAAGCCAAAGAACTTCTTTGACAAATTGTTATAGGCTACGTCAACGTCAGACGCTTTGCATACATAATCAGTCTTCACAATATTGGTTAGCACATGATAAAAGTAATCTCCATATGGGTGGTCCAGCAGATTTACGTCTTCTCCACAGAGAAACGGTTTAAAAGTCTCCTCACTTGGAGTTTTCCTGTAAAAAGCGGCCGCTTTACCCAAATAGAGCATTATGCTGGAAAATAAGGCTAAAAATATGACCATTGAAATAACTATGGCAGGAGGATTCCAAAAACCAAGTGGAGTTTCGACGAGCCATTGTGTAACAACTATTGCTGGAAGACCAACGTCCCTAGCCGCTGGTATAACCAGCGAATTCAATAGAGTTGTTGGGGCTACGCCTAAAACAATCAAAAGAATTACCATCAAAACCATGGGCGCCAACATAGCCGCAGGAGGATCTTCAACTGTAAAGGGCGATTTTGCATGTTTTTGCATAAGAATCGAGTGCAGCAACCGCATGGCAACTGCAACATTTAAAATACATCCAAGGAAAGCTATTGCCGTAAAAAGTGTTGCTTGCGCGTTAATGACGGCGTGAAAAAGCAGGTATTTGCCTGCAAACTCACTAAGCAAGGGCACTGTTGACCACGTGAATACGCCAATTAGAAAGCAAAAGGCAGTTATGGGCATACGCTGGTATAACCCGCCCAACTCGTTTATATCATGTTTTCCAGTTGCATAAATTATAGCGCCAGCGCATAGGAAAAGCAGACCAAAGCAAAGGGCATGAGAAATCATTAAAAACAGGCTTGCAATGCTTCCCAATGGAGTGATTAAGCCAGCAGCCATCGCAGCGTAGCCGAGCCCTGAAATGCTGCCATAGGCAATTATCCTTTTAATGTCGCTCTCAACAAGTCCATTCAACGCCCCGATGATTATGGTGACCGCCCCAATCAGGGAGATAATAAAGCCCCAGCTGCTGACATTACCGAATAGGGATGGTAGGGGCATTGGCGTGGTTGAGACAACATGTGCGCGAAAAATATCTAGAAAGAAACGGAGAAACATGTAAACTCCTGCCAGCGTGCCTCCCTCATGGAACACAAGAATTGTTGAAGTAGGCGCTACAGTTGCATCTGGAAGCCATGAGTGAAGGGGGAATAACACGGTCTTTGGCAATGCAGCAACTAATAAGAGTAGAAAAACAACCGGTATTATTGGATCACAAACTGAAATCGCATGGCTTAATTCTGTAATCTCTAATGTCCCTGCCGAAAAGAAGATCATGACCGTAGCTATTAAAAGGGCTAAACTGCCTACATGAGTCATAACAAGAAATTTCATTGCAGCTCCTAGAGAAAACCTATCCTCATTCCAAAACGAGATTAGTGCATAAGAGCATATACTGAATAGCTCCCAAAAAATCATAAGCCCCAAGAGGTTGCTTGAAAATAACGCTCCAAGCATGGCTCCATTAAACAGCAAAATAAAAGAATAAGATCTATTAAAATCCCAGCCAACCCTATATGCTCGATTATATGGTGAAAGATAATACACGTTATATGTGAGGGCTAAAGCAGTAAACAATGAAGAGAAGAAAGCTGGTGCCAAAGATAAAAAATCTATATATAACCCGAAACTGGCAACGCCTATTGGAAGGCTAACCATGAAAAAATGAGTTTTAATCGGCCCATCTCTAACGGTATAAAATAACAAGCAAGTTAGAAAGAAGGTTGCATAAGAAGCCAAAACACAGAGGGACCTTGCAAGCTTAGCGCCTATTTTAGGTGTTCTGGCAACCCAATGTGACAAAAATGCAATAAACAGAGGTAAAAATATCGCGGTTAGTGCTGCACTATCCTGAGCAATCATAGTCTTTCCCGCGAACTTCTACATTATCAACTTTATCATATATTTATTTCGCTATGCTTCTAGCTTCCCTTTAAACCCTTTTTCTCCGCCATTCTTACTTTTACGCATTGGATGAACATCTCTAGGCCAATCTTCCGGCAAGATTAATGGCTCTAAATTCGGATGCCCCTCAAATTTCACTCCAAACAAATCGTGAATCTCTCGCTCATAAAGGAGAGCTCCAGGAATAATATCGATGACGGTAGGGGCCACCTCATCTTTTAAGGGCAAATTAACCCGCACGGTCAACAAAATCCCTCCCCCATTTAAGTGGTAAAGAAGTTCAAAGGAGTCACCTGATTGAAGCCCAGTAATTCCCGATAGATGCGTAAATCCATTGTTCTTTAAAAACGAAATCACCTTTTTAAGATGTTCCCTACCTACACGCACAAAGATGCGCCCCGTCCGAGGGACTGAAACCTCTAAGTTTTTAGGCGAAATTAAATTTTCCAGCCTTTTGACAACATCAGATTCTGACATTGCTGCGCCCTCTTCCCACACGCGCTTTCAAATCTTCTATTTAAATATTCGCTTATATTTTTGTGTTAATTTCATATTAATTGTGCACAGCATTTTTCTGCAATCTAAAAATGAAAAAAGTCGCTTCACGGGATAAAATAGGCTTAAAATTCCAGTTTACAAGTCACATGCTGCGGGAAATCTTTAAGAAAATGAAACTCCACCTCGTTTAAGGCTTTATATGCTAAGCCGGCATGTTCAATTTTCGCTTGAAAGAGTTATATTAGCCGCGGCATATTATTCTGTTTTCGGGTAGTGCTATTTACATGTCCCGGCTGGAGGAGAGACTGATAAAGCAGAAGATCGCTTACTTTTCGATGGAGGTTGCGCTGTTAAATGATATGCACACTTATAGTGGGGGACTAGGGGTTTTGGCGGGCGACGTAATAAGATCCAGCGCGGACCTAAATATTCCGTTGGTGGCGGTCACATTAATTAGTAGGAAGGGGTATTTTAAGCAGGAGTTAACGTCTGAGGGGAGACAGATAGAGTATCCCGACCCATGGAACCCCTCAGACTTCCTAAAGCCGCTCCCAGAGGAAGTTAGGGTTCAAATTGAGGGTAGAAGCGTTCGTGTTAGAGCTTGGCTATATAGTGTGCGGGGCGCTACTGGAGGGGAGGTTCCAGTATACTTCCTAGATACCGATGTTGAGGGAAATTCCCTAGAGGATAGGGAGATAACATCCCATCTTTATGGTGGTGATGAGAGATACCGCCTTAAGCAGGAGATCGTTTTGGGGATTGGCGGAGTAAGGATGATGGAGAGGTTGGGTGTAAATGTGCGCAAATATCATATGAATGAGGGGCACTCAAGTCTCCTAACGATTGAATTGCTGCGCAGGTACAACATGGACATTAATAGGGTTAGGGATATGTGCATCTTCACAACACATACGCCTGTTGAAGCTGCGCATGATAAATTCCCCTATGATCTTGTCCAGGAGGTTCTGGGCGAGATTATACCACTTAACATTTTGAAGGAGTTAGGCGGCTGGGACAGGTTAAACATGACACTTCTCGCGTTAAACTTGAGCAGTTATATTAATGGCGTAACAAAGAGGCATAGGCTCACTTCTAAAGAGCTATTTCCGAGCTACGAGATTCACGCCATAACAAATGGGGTCCACTCATACACTTGGACATGCGAGAGTTTTAGGCGGTTATACGATAAATATCTGCCCGGATGGGCTCATGAGCTAGAATTGCTTGCTAGAGTGGATATAATCCCAGATGATGAGATCTGGCAAGCCCATCTTGAAGCAAAAAGAAAACTTATAGATTACGTTAACGCTATGACGAATGCTGGAATGGACTACGAGACGTTAACTATCGGGTTTGCAAGAAGGGCCACAGCCTACAAGAGGCACACTTTAATCTTCTCAGATATAGAAAGATTAAGAAGAGCAAATAGGAAGGGAAGAATACAGATAATCTTCGCTGGTAAGGCTCATCCCAGAGATGAACCTGGAAAGAGAATGATTGAGGAAATATTCAGGTTTAAGGATGAGCTCAGAGATGAGATTAAAATTGCGCACCTAAAAAATTATGACGTGGATATTGCGGCCAAGCTTATATCAGGGGTTGACGTTTGGCTGAACACTCCCCTCCCACCACTCGAGGCTTCTGGTACAAGTGGTATGAAGGCGGCTCATAACGGAGTAATAAACTTTAGCGTCTTAGACGGATGGTGGATAGAGGGCTGGATAGAGGGGGTTACTGGATGGGCAATTGGTCCATTGCCCGAAGAGCAGAAGCATATGTCGATAAAGGAACGATTAGCGCTGGAAATAGAGGATCTTTATGGAAAACTTGAGTGCATAATCATTCCAACGTATTATAAGCGGAGGGATGAATGGATAAAAATTATGGAAAACTCTATAGGGAAACTTGCATCCCACTTCAACAGTAACAGAATGATGCATAGATATGTAATTGAAGCATACTTATAGGTCCACTAATTTGATCACATGTTGCTCTTTTGCTGAAGGTAATCAATCACGATAATTTAGTCGATCTAGAGAATCTAAAAAATTTAGATGTTTAATTATGCCTTTACCTAAAAGTTTTCCTCTATAGGCTTTGAGAGACCTCGCTTACTAAGGTTGAGGGCAAAGGCATTAAACTTAAGATATGTTTAGGGTATAAGACAACAGCTTCACTTATATAGTCTTCTGAGGATTTGAGTGTTAGTTAACATGGGTATTGATGTGGCGCTCTAGAAAACTTGGCAAGGTGGCGCGGTTTGGAGACGCAGTTTCGGATAAGGCAGCCGATAGTCTGTGTTCTTGGTCACGTTGATACTGGTAAAACTTTGCTTCTGGATCAGATTAGGAAGACTAGTGTTCAGGCTCGTGAGGTTGGCGGGATGACTCAGCATATAGGCGCAAGCTTCTTCCCAATGGAGACGCTTAAGGAGATTGCGGGACCATTCCTTAAGATGGTTGGTGGAGAGATACGGATACCCGGCCTTCTAGTAATTGATACTCCTGGGCATGAGGTATTCGCAAACCTTAGGCGTAGGGGCGGTGGAATAGCTGATATAGCAATACTGGTTATAGACATCTTGAAGGGGTTTGAAGCCCAAACATATGAGGTTATAGAGATTCTTAAGTCTAGGAGGACACCATTCTTAGTCGCAGTAAACAAGATTGATAGAATACCTGGTTGGAGATCCTATCCGAACGCGCCCTTCCTAGAATCTTACAAGGTGCAGGAGCCAGCTGTTAGGCAGCAGCTTGACGAACATTTATATAAGATTATTGGGGAATTTTCCAGGTTATCCTTTAGGGCAGATAGATTCGACAGGATAAGGGATTTCACTAGAACCATCGCGTTAATTCCGACCAGCGCTAAAACTGGCGAGGGTATACCAGAGCTCATAGCGGTATTAGCGGGCCTAACGCAGCAGTATCTCCAGAAGAGACTTCAAACAACGAGCGGACCAGCTAAGGGCACAGTCCTAGAGGTTATAGAGGAGGTTGGTTTAGGCGTAACTGTGAATACAATAATTTATGATGGGGTTCTTAGGAAGGGCGATATGATTGTATTGGGCGGTAAGGAGAAACCAATTGTGACCGCTGTGAGGGCAATATTAATGCCGAAACCCCTTGACGAAATAAGGGATCCGAGGGAGAGGTTTTCATCCGTCGATGAGGTTTCAGCGGCGGCAGGCGTTAAAATAGTTGCACCAAACCTTGAAGGAGCCCTTGCGGGGGCACCAATCTATGCAGTTCCATCAGAGGATAAGATTAATGAATACGTTAGGGAGGTTTATGAGGAGGTTGAAAAAATCCGCATATCCACGGAGATCGATGGTGTAGTCTTAAAGGCTGATGCCCTAGGCTCCCTAGAGGCTATAGCAGAGAGCCTATCGAGGAATGGAGTGCCGATTAGGCTGGCGGATGTCGGCGATGTCTCGAAAAGAGATGTTACTGAAGCGCTGGTTGTTAAGGAGAGGGAACCATTATATGGCGCTATTTTAGCATTTAATGTTAAGGTTCTTCAAGACGCCGAGGAGGAGGCTAAAGCACACAATATACCTATCTTCTGGCATAACGTCATCTACCATTTGATCGATGAGTATCTTAAGTGGATGAGAAGCGAGAAGGAAAAGCGCGAGAGAAGCGAATTCGATAAGTTAGTAAAGCCTGCGAAAATAAGGGTTTTACCTGGCTATGTGTTCCGTAGATCCAAACCAGCTATAGTTGGCGTAGAAGTTTTAGCTGGACATATTAAGTCTCGAACAAGGCTAATGACAAGCGATGGAAAAGAGATAGGTGAAATAATGCAGGTTCAAGATAAAGGCATACCGATCCCACTCGCTGAGAAAGGTCAGCAGGTCGCAATATCAATAGACAAGCCCATTGTCGGAAGACACTTTGATGAGGGCGACATATTATATACTTATGTTCCTGAGAGCGATGCAAAATTATTAAACACTAAATTTAAGGATAGATTAAGCGGGGATGAAATGGAAACCCTAAATGAAATCATCAAAATAATGAGGAAAAATATTCCGCTATGGGCACTTGGATGAGAATGGATAAAATATTGATAGAGATCTCTTTCGCGTATCTCAGTAATCTCCTTATCTCTTACAATCATCATTAATTGTAGTTTTCAGTAGCGCTTGTTTATTTTAGATTCTCTAGCATAATTGCTTCTCCCACCATCATATTGCAATCTTATTACGCATTAAGGAGGGATTAAATAAGTATGGAATACGTCGCTTCCCCTCTGTAAGGCGAAGCCCCTAATATTAGCGTGATTATTGTCATGTCAGATCTATCTTATAGTCTTTTTTAATTGTTATTTTCTATGTAGCGCTATGAACCTCCTTATTGATCTATCATATGTTCTCTCAACCTCAGGTGGGAAGTAGCACGCTGGTAATTCACCATGTAATCTGTGATTAAGTAGGCATTGACAGCATATACCTTTAATGTCGCAGGGATATGTGCATGGGCATTTTTCTAGGTTAATTTCTATGTTCGGGCAGGGTTTTCTCGCCAATTTTAACACCCCTAAATTCTTCAAAGCATCATCACTACACCTATATTTAATTGTTTTTTCACGTATTTTTCCATACATTTTATTATAATGTAAACTCAAATACTATTGTTGGTGATGGTTGGCATGCCTAAAGTGAGTAGGGATGAAGAGATTCTAAATGTTCTTAAGGAGATTAGAGATCTTCTAGCTCCTAAACCAGCTCCTCCGGCCCCTCCGCCACCTAAAGGATTGATCGCGGAATTTAAAGATTTTATCTCAAAGTATAAGGTTATGGGTATGGCCGTAGCCTTCATAATGGGCATTTATTTAGGCGCATTAGTTCAGTCGCTTGTAAATGACCTATTGATGCCAATAATTGAAATCGCGACGCCAGGAGTCCCATGGGAGGATATCGCCCTAGGGCCATTTCGTATAGGCAGATTTACAAGCGCGCTTATAACGTTTCTAATAGTCGCATTCGTAATCTTCTTGATAGTTAAAGTAACTAAAAAGTGGGGAATAGAGTAAATTAACTAGTATTAGGTGCCAACTTGCTTCCTCCTTTTTATAAGAAGGCGAAAGCAGATTTATCCTGTTAAATCTTAAGACTTTTAAGGGTCTCCTCAAATACTTTGAATGTTTCTTCATCATAAAGACAAAAGATTATTCTCTTTATAGCCGTTCCATCCTTAACATATGAAATAGCTGCTGGAAGCATTGTTTCAGCACACACCTTCTTAGGTAATCCAAAGGCTCCCGTCGATATTGCTGGGAAAGCTATGCTTGAGATTCTATGCTGGTCAGCAAGTCTCAAGCTATTTAACGTTACATCTCTGAGTTTCCGTTCCTCATCTCCTTCGCCATAAACTGGGCCAACAGCATGTATAACATACTTAGCCTTAAGATTTCCTCCGCTTGTTATAACTGCCCCGCCGACTGGTACAGGACCCCTTTTAGAAACTATTTCATCACATTCATCCTGTATCTTCTGCCCACCCTTCTTTTTTATTGCGCCAGCAACACCACCGCCCATTTTAAGCATACTGTTCGCTGCGTTGACGATGCAGTCGACTTCCAGATTTGTTATGTCACCCTTAACAAGCTCGATTAGTGTTTCACCAACCTTGATCTGCATAGCGCAATCACCATATTATACTGCCGGAAAAACTAATTATTTAAGTTTCACGATAAGTTTCTTTGGGCAGTATGCTTTACATTCGGATGGTTAAGATGAAATGCATACAAGCGGGAATAACAACCTAAAAAAGATATGCGAATACCTAATAATCCTTCTAATGCTTGCCATTTTAATTGCCAGCTCCGTCCAGATTGTGCAAAGGCCTGTGGCTGAAAAAGTATTCAATCTAATAATGAGGGTAACATATGAAAATAATGATCGAGAGAAAATATGGAATCTAACTGAAAATGACAAAATATTAGGACTATTCATGAATAATAGTTGGCAGACCGTTTACCTAGAGAGGTCTTCTCATGCGATTAGGAGATTTGATCATGATGCTGACGGAAATATTGTGGCTGTGCTAGATTTTGGAAAGGAGTTTATAGGTCCTGGTGAGAAAATAAACTATAATATTACATACAAGCTAATTTTTAGGGAGCGCAGTCTTCCGCCAATATCTGAGGAGAAATCCGGAACATTATCCGATATTCCAGAGCATTTACGGAGAGAATATTGTAAGCCCACAAACTTATGGCAATCAAACATCTCAGAGCTAAATAAAACGGCTAGGAGTATAATGGGCGGTGAGACAAAGGTTTTAGTAATAGTGAAGAACCTCATTAATTGGATAGCTGAAAACATCAAGTACAACACGTCTGAGATCCCGAGATATCCAAATGAAACATTTTATACACGCTTGGGCGATTGTGACGACCAAGCAAACCTCTTAATTACTTTCTGCAGAGCTATAGGCATACCAGCTTATTTGCAGATGGGCTGCATTTACATTGAAAGACATAATATTTCAAAACCATATTGGAGCGGGCACCTATTTATCAAGCAGATTAGGGTAGGTTGGCATGGGTGGGCAATCGTCTATATTCCCCCGTGGGGCTGGCTTCCAGTTGACCTAACATATGTTGAGGGAGATTTAAAGGTAAATCCCTTAAACTCTATAACATCCTCTGCAATAGTAAAGCATTATACCTTCCAATACATCAACATTACAAAAACTGATTATATTGCTGAAACGATCTCTATGAAGAGATTTCTAGAGGCACACGAATTCTACATTTATGAAGAGGATGAAATAGAGGAGGAGCCAGTTAAGCTTTCTCCATTAGTGAAGCCTATTTTAATTGCGAATTTAGACACTTTTACTAAATCGATGTTTATCTACCGCAGATTATGGATTAAATGCGAATAGTTTATATTCTAAAGTTCCCTTCAAGAATTTATCTCTTAAGAGAGGTGTCGCGGATAAATGGCTAAGTTCAAGATAATAGTTTCAGATCCAAAAAGTGGGAAGGCAAAATCCGTTGAGATTGAGGGCGCAAGGGTGGTTCCACTAATAGGTAAAAGAATAGGGGATACGGTTGACGGATCAATGGTTGGCATGCCGGGGATAAAACTACTAATAACTGGCGGAAGCGATAAAGATGGCTTCCCAATGAGAATTGATGTTCAAGGTGGAGTTAAAACTGAGGTTCTCTTAAGCGGTGGTGTAGGCTTCAAACCGAAGGATAAGGGTGAGAGAAGAAGGAAAACTATTAGGGGAAACATGATAACAGAGGATATTGTGCAAATAAACGTGAAGGTCGTTGAAGAATCCTCAAAGGAGTGAAAGAAGGGCTGGAGGGATAGCTGGCAAGACACGTGGTGGAAAGCGTATGAAAGAAAAAATACAAAATCCCAATTAGCGGGCATTTTATGCCTTAAACCACTTAAAAATTAAATATTTAACCTTATCCTTCTCAAGGTCTGGAACGGCTATAATAAACCTTTTCCTAACAGTCGTTGCAAGCCTACCAGCCTTAACTATTTCGGTAGCCGTTATCTCATCTTTTCGGCTTTTAACTGAAACCATGTAGGGGGCATGCTCTAAACCTGGTCCCTGCTTATACACTGCAAAGTCGCATCCAAACTTTACGCCCGGGGTTACAACGAGTCCCCGCTCCCTTAGATCCTTGTAAACAACGTATTTTAGATCAAAATTATCATATATTCTTCTAGCTCTGTTTCTCAGCGCTTTAAAGCTTACTCTATTCTTCTCTTCCCCCTCAAACACCGTGATCACTTTTTTCTCTAATAGGTAAAGTCCCTCCATTAAGTCAAGTATTAATGGAACATTAAAGTCAGGGCTTTTTGGCTTCGGTATTCCCAAAGGCTTGCCATAGAACCCCATCTTATATAGCTTTGAACCATCCTTAGGATTCCAGACAACAAGGAAATTTTCTATGAACTCTGCTTCAATTCTAGGTTTTTTGCCTACCATAGTTTCTTCACTTTTCCTCTATAGTGCTAGAACTACTATTCGGGTGGCATCTGAAGCATCTTCAATTTTATCAGCGGTATCTTCGAGCATTTGAATAATGTCTCTTATAAGAAGCATCGTGGATATATCCATTTTTCTCTCCATCTCCAAAACCATTAGTTCAAGTTTCCTATAAAGATTATCAACTTCTCTCTCAGACATATCGACATCTCTTGTCTTAGCATCTACATGTGGTGAACCGTAATTTAATGCGAGAACAGCTTCTCTAAGCTTCATCATTGTGTTAAAGACTGCTCCAGATAGCTCCGCTATACCCTCCTTAATGTTTGGCGGCACGTCCCACTTCCGCTCGATGATTGCCAGTACCCTAAAAGATATGCCCTTACATAGCTCAGCTATCTCGCTTATCACATACGTGAATCTCAGAAAATCGTCGCGGTTAAGGAGTATTGCTCCTATCTCAATTAATTCATGCGTGATAGCCCTCTTAGAATCAGCAACTTCATCGCTGAGCCTCTGCACTTCCTCATATAGGCGTGCAGCAGTATTTAAGTCACCAGCAATAAATGCATCAATAATTTGAGCCGTTTTTCTCGCCACTTCCACAACTTTCCTTAAATGGTCTTGACAGAGGCTTAAGGCCCTCCTTTTAGCGCGGGGCTCAGCCTCGATTGGAAAAACCAAGTTACAGCCTCCACCCTTAAAGTTTTCGCATTTTATTCGAAAGATAGAGAGATTAGAGGATTTAAAAATCTACCTACTCCTACTGGTGAAAAAGGATGAGTGAAGGGGAAAATTTTGGGTGATACATTAATTGGAGGTTAAGGCTTTCTAACGGGCACTGGTGAGCCTAAATCCTCAAAGTTTATTTTAAACCGGAAATATTTGTATAGGAGATTTGGGAGTTCTTTTATATCAGTTCTAACCTGCTTCCACGTATCTCTATCCCTTATGGTTACAGTATTATCCTTTAACGTCTGGTAGTCTATTGTTATACATAATGGAACGCCTATTTCATCGAAGCGCGCATAACGCTTGCCAATATAGCCGGATTCATCATATTCAACCATGAAACCTTCATCTATAAGGAGCCTATAAACCTCCATAGACTTCTCAGGAAGCCCATCCTTACTCACTAAAGGTAAAACAGCCAGCTGGATTGGCGCAATATCCCTTGGCAACCTAAGAACAATTCTATTATCTTTGATTGTATATGCGTATTCAAGGGCTGCATAAGCTAAACGATCCGATCCAAAACTTGGTTCAATAACGTGTGGAATAAAACGCTTACCCTTCTCCCTAACCTCAGTGTAAGTTACCTCAACATGCTCGGAAGTGATTTTAAAGTTGCCTAACTCATAGAAACCCTGTGCTTTGAGGGTTGATGATAAAACCTCTGGATTAACATTTCGTAGGGCACTTATTACTTCTGGAGTCTTCTCGCCGAACGTCCGACTTATATTTTGAATTAAAGGTTTAACTTTAACTTCAGTCCGCACATTCTCCTCATCGCTCAATTTAAAGATCCTCATATCGACCCCGCTCTCCAAACTATGCCCCTTTAAATCATAGTCCGTTCTATAATTGAAGCCTGCAACCTCAACCCAACCCCACCGATCAAGATAAACCTCTTGGTCGAAGCCTTGAGATGAGTAATGGGCTCTTTCCCACGGATGCTTCTCGATGAAACGCTGCTTATCCTCCGGTATCCCCAAGCTTGCAACAAAGCGTTTTGCCAGAGCCATAAAATAGGCATGCCATTCAACCTTAATGTAACCCTTATCAATAGTATCCTTAACCGATAATTCAACAGCCCTTTCATCGCCCTTAAGCCTATTCTCAACCAGGACCATCCTTAACTTCTCATCGGCAACCTCGTCTAGAAATGGACACTGGGGCTTCTCTGGATCAAAGAAAAACTCCAGGTCAATTATTGTGAACTCCCTAAGTCTTATAGGTCCTTGTCTGGGTGATATCTCATTCCTTAGGGCGTGCCCTATTGTTGCGAAGCCTATGGGCAGCCGCTCCCTAACCTGCTCAAATAACCGTTTAAACTCAACAAATATTCCTTGAGCAGCCTCTGGGCGACCATAACCTATATTATCAGAGTATGGCCCAATATATGTCTGGAACATTGTTAAGAAATATTTGGGCTCAGAAAAGCTGCCGCCGCATTCTGGGCAAGTAATGTTTCTACGCTTAATCTCCTTAAAGATTTCCTGTAATTCCATCCTATCAGTCTCTTGCGAACTTAAATTAGCAATCTCCTGAAGGAGATGATCGGCCCTAAACTTTCTCTTACACTTTACACATTCAACCATTGGCTCCTTGAAATGGTCTAGGTGCCCCGAGGCTTTGAAGACCCTCTCAGGAGCAATTATTGGCGATTCAATTTCATAAAAATTTAAGCGTCTAAGGAATATATCCCTAAACTTATCCTCTATCTTGCGCTTCATAACTGAACCTAATGGGCCCCAATTTATGAAGCCACTTATGCCACCATAAATCTCATAGGAGGGCCAGAAGAAACCTCTCCTACGGGCTAGATCGCTTACCCTCTCAAATTTATCTGCATTTCTCATTGTTCATCCACCCGATGCCTTCATGGAAGGAGACTCCATTAATTAATCATTCAATTATCTGCAAGTTACTGAAGACTTTATCCTAAATTACTGATTTTCTTCCACTTATAGGTTTTTACTCATGTAAGGTCCATCATGAGTGTAGCCAAAGCGCATATAGTATCTTTTCGTCCCAAGGGCGCTTGTGACAAGTATCTTTTTACATCTTTGTTCAATACTTATCTCTTCAGCCTTCTCGAGTAAGAGACTACCATAACCCTTATGCTGGTAGCCCTCATCTAAATGCCTACCAACAGGGATGAGAGGCCCAAGAACGCGTAACTCCCTAATTATTGAGACTTTCTTTCCAGATATTTCGGGCCTATGAGCCATACTGGAGGGTATTCTTAATCTTAAGTAACCTATGATCACGTCATTTACTGGATCTTCAGCTGATACAAAGAACTCTTCGCCCCCCGAGGCTTCATAGCGCTTAACCATAATCTTAACATTTTCCAGATCCGGTTTAACGTGATCTTTAAGCCACCTGTGGCCAACCTCACGGCATCTTATACATCTGCAGCGGTACCCCTCAGCTCTAAGTTTCTTCAAGGCGATCTCACGCAGATTACTATTCTTTGCACCAGCCTCAATAAGGTATGCTGGAACATCTCTCTGAACGCGCATTATCCTAACCCATTCTGGAATAATCTTTTTTACCTCAGCAATCAATTCAGCAGCTTCCTCAGTTGTATATGGTTTGTATAAGCCTTTAATCCACCAATCGTAGATCTTTGTTCCTTTAATGACCAGGCATGGATATATTTTAAGCATATCCGGCTTGAAATCCGGATCTGAAAATATTCTCCTAAACGCCTCAAGATCCCTATCGAAATCTGATCCAGGGAGCCCCGGCATCATATGATAAACAACCTTTAATCCAGAGTCCTTAAGTATTCTGGTTGCCTCAATGACGTCTCTGACAGTATGCCCCCTATTTACCAGAGCATATATGTCATCATAAATATTTTGTACACCTATCTCAACACGCGTCGTGCCGTAGGAGAGCATCCTATCAACGTGAACCTCTTTACACCAGTCTGGGCGCGTTTCAATTGTTATTCCAACATTCCTTATGCTGCTGGTCTCAGCATTTTTCTTCGATTCCTCAAGCGAGCTTGAGCGGATCCTGGTAATAGCATCTAAGCATTCCTTAATGAAATGTTCCTGATAGTCTACTGGTGTGGCCGGAAATGTTCCGCCCATGACTATCAGTTCAACCTTATCCACCGCATGCCCTATAGCCTCAAGCTGCTCAATTCTATGCCTAACTTGACGATAAGGATCAAAGTTAAATTGGAGACCGCGCATGGTTGCTGGCTCACGCCCAGTATAGCTCTGCGGAACACCATGAGATGGTCCACCAGGGCAGTATGCACATGGCTCCCTCTGCGGGCAGGGCCAAGGTTTACTCATAACGGCAATTACCGTTATTCCCGAAATTGTGCGAACACTTTTCCTCCTCAATACCTTTAAGAGTTTATCCTTCTCCTCAAATCTCAGATGTTTTATGATCTCTGAGTTAGATGGTATGATACTTAATCCATACTTCTCGGCAATAATCATCTTGGCTACGTGAACGTCTCTAGGAGATGGATTCGGTATGCTCATTAGGTATTCGATTATCTCTCTATGTATTGCTTCATTCATTCAGCATCAAATAATTAAACGTTATTAAAGCGATCTATAAACTTACCCTTCTCAGATTGCAAACATATAAAAGATACTCACAATATAGTATGCGTGAGGCGCAAAACAATGTGCTTGCTGAAAGTTTATGTTGAGGATGAAAAAACTGGTAATAAGGAGCTTATCGCTGGAAATGTGGCCCTTATCTCGATAGAGAATGGTCGCATAAGGCTTCTAAATATTGATAATGAGGAAAAATTTGTGGTAAATGCCGATCTCTCATTTATTGATGCCCTAAACTCTATAGCTGTTTTGAGAGTTCACGGGGATTCCTAAAACCGTTAGATGAAGATTTATTAAATTTGTTTAAGCAAATAAATGATTTTGGCAGGTTTAGACTATGAAAATTATGGTATGCGGTAAAGGTGGAACCGGTAAAACATCTCTAACAGTTTTAATGGCTAGGATACTTTCAGAAAGATATAGGGTTTATATAGTTGACTCCGACGAGTCTAATGTTTTGTTACCAATGCTTCTGGGAGTTGATCCGCCTAAGCCGCTTGTAGAGTATGTTGGCGGGAAAAAGGATGAGGAAGTATTTGAAAAGCTGGAGCCAGATATCACTAGAGTTCTATCTAGAGTTAAAGAGGGCATTAGGCTTAACCTTTTGCCCCCTGAATACATGTCAACCTCAAAGGAGGGGATAGGACTTGTAGTTATAGGTAAGGTTAGAGAGTACGGTGAAGGATGCGCATGCCCATTCAATATACTCGCAAGAATATTGCTGGGTAACCTATACTTGGAGAGAAATGAAATTGTTTTAGTCGATACTGACGCTGGAATTGAGCATGTCGGCAGAAAGCTTGAGGAGGTCTCGGATGGAATAATAGCCATTATTGATCCAACAATGGAGGCTTTGGAGCTGGCTTTAATGCTGAGGGATATAGCCAAAAATTTAGGTAAGAAATTCTGGGTCATAGCAAATAAGGTTACTGCGGAAATAAGCGAACTGCTAATGGAGGAGGCGGCTAAAATAGGTCTTGAAATAAATGGCATAGTGGGTTTCGATAGAGAAGTGTATCTTTCATGTTTAAGGAGGGGCTCACTAAAGTCAAGTTTAGCAGCGTCTGATTTAAGAAGTTTTGTGGAGAAATATATTTTCCCACTTTTGCCCTAACCTAGAAGTTTAATACGGTGATGCATTTATGGACTTTATGCGTGCAGAAATAATTCGGCTAAATTGATTCTTAGCCTTTTCAGAGAAACATTTTCATGAGCTTCTCTCCTAGGCTTCTTATGGCTAATATTGCTGGCGACTTTGGCGAATAATCTATTGGAGCTATGCGTAGCATCTCAGCCTTAGCGATTTGTTGATCAAATGGTATTGAGTGGAATAGGTCGAAACCGAATTCATTTAGCCTTCTCCTTATATATTCCTCTTCCTCACTAGACGAGATCTTATTTCCGATGAAGAAGACATTTTTTATCTCTATCTCGCTAGATAAGCGTCTTATTCTAATAGCTGTCTCTATTGAGGGAGCGCTTGGCTCAATAATGCATAGTAGCGCGTCAAAGCCCCTAGCAGTCGCCCTACCGAGATGCTCCAGCCCAGCCTCCGTATCCATTAGTACAATATCCCTCTCCCTAAAAGATATATGCCTAATTAGGGCGCTTAGGAGTGAGTTTGCGGGGCAAGTGCATCCGGAGCCGCCTGATCTAATAGTCCCCATAACTAGGAGTCTAACGCCGTCCGGTCCAATAACGCCATATCTTTCGGCAATATCATCCACCGTCGGCGTTAGGCTGAAGAATACTCCAAATGCTGAGCCGGGTTTCGCTCCAGTCCTCTCCTCTATTAAGGAGGTGTTCTCAGATATTGGGAGAATCCTCGCTGAGATTTCTGGTGGGATTCCTAGGGCGTAAGCCATATTCATCGCTGGGTCCGCATCAACAGCCAGCATCCTATAACCCATTTGGGCGTAGATCCGTGCAAGCGTTCCAGCAATCAATGTTTTCCCAACACCGCCCTTCCCGGCAACAACCATCTTCAAGCTTCTCACCACTTACATATGCTCTATACAAGGGATTTAGTGCTGGAAAACGCGGCTAACAAGATTAGATCTCCTCTTTGAGCTTATGGAATTTAGGAGCTTAACTGCCTCCATAGGCTTGCTAAACTTTTCGATTCTTCCATCAGGTCTCTTCCTTGTAACTTTAATGCAATCATCAACTATGCAGCTTAAAACGCATGCCGCACAATATACGCATATCTCTTCAACAACGTTTACCCGACCATAACCCCAGTATAACGCGTTCGTTGGACAAGCCTTAATGCAGAGCTTGCATTCTATTCCTTGGCATATTCTACTGTTGATGCTTATTTCCCCATCGCTAAAATACTCTATTACGCCAAGGGTTTTTAGGAGATCCGCTCTCCGCTTCCTCTTCCTTCTAGAATCCTCCGTGAGCACCTGAAATATGTCAACGCCCATAATCTGATGCCATCCGCGGATTACAACTAATCTTAACCTAGTTTTTCCATTAATATTCGACTCTAACCATTATATTTTTAACAGAGCGATATGCTAATGAATCCTCCGGAATCTCTAGCAGGGATTTTCCAGATAAAATGAAGCGCTCAACATTCTCATCGAATTGAATTTTACCCACAAATTTAAGGCCTAATCTTCTCTCAACCTCCCCTCCTAGGTTTTCTGGGAACCTATATCCGCCAACGACGTAAAAATTATCAAATTTTATGTTAACCTCCCTAGCTATTCTATAAGCTCTGGCAACATGCTCAAAGGATTTTTTTGAAGGATCTATCAAATCAAATATATCGTTAACCCTCGATGTAATACGCCTATTTAAATGCTCTAATCCGGCTGGCGTATCAATTATAACATATCTATAGTTTCTTGTAATTCTACCTAAAGCGCCCTTTAATGCTTCATTCGGTAGACAGTAGCAGCCTTCAACCCACTTTGGTCCTATCGATATTAAATCAAAGTATTCGCCCTCGTATAAGCCCCTCTCCCAAATTTTGCTCTCTATCCTCTCTGATGGCGGTACACCAACAGTTGTGCCGCCCGCCTCAAGAAATGTCTCAACAATTAGCTCCGAAATAGTTTTTTTTCCTTCACCCTCAAAATCGATTCCTAAAACATCCGCTAAGCTCTGGTCTGGGTCGGCATCGATTAGTAAGAGTGGCGTCTTACCAGATTCAATAAAATATTTCGTCATTAATGCAACGAAACTTGTTTTTCCAGTTCCACCTCTACCCATTGAAACTATAATTTTCAAGTTAGATCTCTTCCTAAAAATAGGAGATAAAATCTGTTATTAGATTCTTTCATGGATCTTTAGGATCTCCCCATAATACAGGGTATGCCAGTCTCTTCTTTGATATACTGCTTTAACGAGGTCTTCAGGTAAAGTTTGGAGTTCAACATTATCCTTGTATATGACTCTGCACTCATAGACAATTGGGCACCCCTCTAAAACTGGTGCTCTAACGAATTCACCGCGTCTCCACTTTAAACCGGTTCTCTCAAATTTGTCAACTTCTCTACCAGATGTGGTTCCGCAGATTTCACACGCTTCGCTCATATCCTTTCCAGGAACATTAACAGTAAACTCGCCGTTCTCCTCCAAAAGTTTATGCGTATACCTGCTCACCCTAACAGCTACTAGAAATACCGGTTTTCTCCACATGATCCCCATTAAACCCCATCCTATAGTCATAAGGTTTGGTTTACCATCAGATCCAACTGAACCCAATAACAAACCAGTGTCCTTCATTACATTATAGGTTTCAAGCATATACCTACTAAGATTTTCTAGGGCGCTCATCCTCCCCACCCTACGGCAATGCCCTATACCTCTTTAGGCGGCCACTTCTCCTTTAAAAATGCTGGTATGCCAGATGAGTCTCTAGGGCCGACCAGAACACGCCAACCACTTAGCTCCTCTATCTCCCCACTTAACCTTGCTGCTAATCCTGGAATAATTAGATATCTATGTTTAACCTTCTCCTCTACACCTGACTTCTTTATTGCATCCGCGACTGTTTGTGCAGTCAATATTCTTCCAGCTACCGAACTCTCAACGCTTATGCCGCCGGTCTCAACCACTATTAAATAGCAATCTATGTTTGCAGATTTAATGTCAGATTCAACAGTAAAGTATGTTAGGGCATAATTTGTCGTGAACATTACGGGCGAATTCTCGTCAGGGTTACCGAATATTCTTAATCCAGGCTCAACTGAAACGGGTTTTCTTGGATCCGTGTAAATATTGAATCGCAGGACTACGTTTGGTAGGAGAACCCAGCCTTCTAGGCTATGCATTATGAGTAGATCAGCGTATCTAGATATTAACATGGCTGCTAAGTAAGCTTCCTTCCACTGTAAAACTTCTTTAGGCGAATCCTTTTTCAGCCAAACAGTCATTGGAACGCCGATTAACGGGAAGCCCATAAGCTCATCGTCGCCCTTACAAGCATTTCTTCTAATCATTGTGAAGTTAGTGATAGTCTCTGATAATCCATCCTCAGGGAATGTTCCAGGATCTAGGAGTAGGTCTTCAACCCCATATTCCAGGAGAGTCTTAACTAAGGAGCTTAATAGGTTTAGGTTGCCTTGACTGAAGACTGCTAATGGGCAGTTATACATGAGAGCTAGATCAGCTATCTCCCTCCAGTTATGCTCCGTTGCAGCGTATATTAGCGGCCTGCGCTCATAAACTGATTCTAGGGCAGCCTTCATAACATCCGGGTTAAAGGTGCATAATATTAGCGGCAGCTTAGTTATGCCAGCAACCTTCTCAGCGGTCAGCTTAAACTTTATCGGATCATTTGATGTCGACCTAACTGCCACCATATCAAGTTTCAGTGTTCGCCCAATATAATTGTATGTAAAGCCCTCAACCTTTTTTACTCGCTCTACAAGCTCATTTTCCGGCATATCGTCAGTTACGTCGATCGCTATAGGCGGCGGATTATAATACGTGAACTCATGCCTATACATTACAAGTTTTCCGCCAACTTTAACGGCGCTTTCCCCAGCGCCAATAACTATCTCCTTAACTGGCGGAGCCAAAATCTCCTTAAGCTTAGCATACTCACCCTTATATCTTTCTTCCTCAACAAGCGGGGTGCAAAGCTCTATTGCAGCCTCCCTATTAACGACTTTTGCTGCAAAAGCCATGCAGTTATTCTCGCCACATTTACCGCAGTTTGTTTTTGGTAAAAGCATATATATGTCTAGTGGACTTAGCTCCCTAACACCCTTCTTAACGGATTTTTCACCCATAAGTCACAGCCCCTCAAATCTTCACGGTTATCCAGTCAGATATATCCTCAGGTTTAGTTTTCCCGCGTCTAAGCAAGCTCCTAATAACTTCCTTAACAGTGTGTATTGCTGCCGGATGCATCATCATGAACATGTCTACTCCAGCTAAAAGCAGTGTCAACGCGGTAATTGTCTCCCATAATGGCCCCCTCAGCTCCCTAGGCTCCCACTCAGGGCCCATTTTCATCCAAGCCTCCCTAGCAGCCCAGGCATTTGTTGAACCTGATGATGTTGGATGCTGCAGTTCCAAATCCCCTCCTAGGGCTGCAAGCCTAGCCCTCTCATGTATCGTAAACGAGTATTCTATGCCATAGCCTAACGCGGCCGTTGTTAAATCCATCACTATGCTATCCTTTGGCAGATACTCATATAGTCTCCTATTAAGCTCCTTAGCCCTATTAAGCTCCATAGCCGTAAAAGCTAGCACAACATGCCCATGCTCCCTAGCGGCCATCGCAACATCACCTAAAACATTAGCCTCAGCCATATCGAGCGTTAGGGAGCTCAGCATAACCCTTTCTCCATGGGCAACCTCAGCAACCCTCTTAAAGACTTCAGCATCCTTCTTCGGGTCTCCGCACCCGCCAATAATAACTGGCACATCAACAGCCTGGAGAACCTCCTCAATCGTTTTAGCAGCTTCTGACGGCGGCGTATTTTTTATCAGCGGATCTGTGCTAACAAGGTGGACGGTAACCATATCAGCCCCAAATTTATTGACGGCGAGCTTAGCCCACTCAGCCGGGTTACCTATAACATCCTGAACATGCATTTTTAAAGCTCTCGGCAGACTTACCTCCATATCAAATACATCAGCGGATATAGCTGGAGGATTAGGCGGGATCTCCTCCCATAAATAGAATGATGGTGCGGCCTCACCACCAATCTTCACAACCTTACCTCTCGAGCCACCCTCAGCCTTAGTTGCACCAAGCTTAACCTCAACTATTCTTCCGGGATATGTTTGGGTTAAGGGCTTAAACTCAGCCATTAATATCTCTCTAGGCTTCTCAGGCAGCACCTTAGGTGGCGCTGCAACTACTTGCGGCGCTGGCTGAACTGGTGATGGCATAACTTGCGGGATTACTGTTGGAACCCATATTTCAAGTTCCTCAGCATTTATCTCAACATTCTCGAGTTCTATCTCACCAATCTTACTTAACAGTTCCAGAATCTTCGGGCCAAGCTTAATGATTGCGCCTATCTCATTATCCTTTTTCTCTTTTTCAGATTCCATAAAGCCCTCACTTCTCCTTAACCCTGATTATCCTAACCCTTTCAGCGTGAATCTTAACATTCTTGAGGACCAGTTTAAAGCCTCCTGCTCCAACACTAACCGGAAGAGCCATCTCAGATATTGCTGCCGGCGCCGTAACCGTTGACGGTTGAGTTATTGCTGGCTTAGCTTCCTCCACGGCTGCTACAGCAGCTTCAGCTTCCTCAACAGGTTTAGCAGCCCACCTTTTAACTATTGGATGCTCCTTAGTGACTAAGAATTGCCTCAGCTCCTCAACTGTTTTAGCATCCTTCTCGGTCGCTATCTTATCCACCAGTTCTCTTGGAATAAACTGTTTAACCTTCTCTAGGATAACTGATGGAACCCAGACAACGCGCTCCCACCCCTCGTCAGCCTGCAGAAATTTGGGTGAACGCATATATTCAATTGATATTCCGTGAAATCCATCAACCTGCCTTCCACCAGCCGTTGAATCCGCTATTGTTGAGAAGGAGAGGCCGATAGGCGTATTCTCAGTGAAGCCCCTATGGACTATGCCAAACCCATCAACCTCCGGTATATAGAAGGCTACGGCTTCAAAGCACCCGCATGAGGTATGTGGGTAGCCAAACGCCGTGTAGAGCCAGACGCGCTGTATCTCGCCACCAGATTTTAACTTGACAATCTGGTTAACGCCAGTATACTCGCCCCTTAAAGGATCTATGCATTCACCCTTATCTATCTTAAATATTGGTCCCTTTGGGTCTACTCTAGCCGCAGCCCTACCATCAAACCAGCTTATCGCCCCGCAATTCGAGTATCTTTGTGGCGTAATAACGCATACATGCGTTGGCGCAAAGGATTGACATAATGTGCACCCATAAAACGCATCAACCTCCTCATCTTTTAGTCCTCTAGCTCTAGCATCACGTCTCTCATATATTTCCATAGCCTCTCGGAACTTCTCTTTAACCTTCTCTGGATCCGTTATGAACGCTATCTGTATTTTTTCAATTATTGGGAGCTCGCTCTTGAATAGCCTTTGAAGAACCTTCCCAATGTAGATGAGAGAATTTAATCCTTTATCAAATGAGCGCTTACTTATCCTTATCCAAATATCGTATCTCTGGTTTAGATGCATAACCCCTTCAATGTAGTTTATGTATTCATGTATCCGCCGCTCTATTACACCCTCAAGCTCTTCCTCAAGCTCTTTGCCAGCAACTTCGACGTATATGCCAAGCGGATAAGACTTCTTCTCTAAATCTTTTATGTCCGGGCCAATTACCGATATCTTTCCATCCTCAATCTCATCTAATCCGCGAACCCTAACGAGCTCAAATTTATGTTCAACCCTTGGTCCACCAAACTCTAGAAGCGCATCCTGCCACCTAATTCTCTCTCCCTCATATATTACGCCTACATCAACCGGTATGTCTGCAAACATAGACATTTCATTCACCTCCAACCCTCAATTATAACCCTGAGATTTCTCTCCCATTCATCTTGGGAGATGTTTGGAAGTGACCATGATGCATGCGGCTGATAATACATATCTAATGAGACGGTTTTAAGCGTAGGCGAAAAATGCTTTAACCCGGATAAGATTAACCAACTAACATAGTACTTGAATCCTATAAATAGCGTCAGATCATATTGGCCTCCGCCGTCAAGCCCCGTCCATCTAGGATCTGTAAGCCTATTCGCGATATCAACTAGGGGCATACTAGCAACTTTTGTAAAACCCCTCTTAATAAATTCGCCCTGAATACTTGGCGCCGAAACTACTGGCAGATTTGCGGCTTCAGCTAAGCGGATAATGTAATCTACTAGCGAGCCCTCACCCATCTTTATCTCCGCAGCCTTATGCCCAACAACCAGCAGTGGTCTCTTAGACCGCCTAATTAGAGCTGAAACAATTTGAGGGTTACTTATAACCAGAGCTTTTTTAGGGCCCGGTATCTCAGCCGTCTGCCAGGGCTCAATCTGACTAGCCGCACTCATATTATTCACTCACCCTCCTCCTCACAAGTCTAGGTAGAAGTGTTGGATCAGGCACAATATTCTCTTTCCAACCCTTCTCCTCAAGAATCTTCACTACCTCGTCGCGCATTGTAAGCGGGACATCAGCTAATGTACGAACAAATAGGTGTATATCATCAGGCATAGTCCCAAAGAAGCGCTTGTGCAGGTCAATATAATGCGAAAGCTTAATGGCTCTTCCCTTAGTTGTGTCATTTGGTCTCATGCATAGCTTTGCTATCATAACCATTGCCTCCTCCTTAGTTTCAGCCGCATAGAATAAATGCTCCGGAGCCGGACCAACATAAACCTTCTCACCCGTCCTAGCATCATAAACATACCAGTCTTCAGGCTTATCTTTTCTACCAAGCAGCATACGCCTATACTTTAATCCATGCGGCCCAACAACAACTGGTACGCCAAGTCTCCAGAATCCGGATGCTATTGCGGCGGCCTTCTGGGACATGGCTCCCCATGCTACGCCGACCGCGCCAACCCTATTAAGTATGTAGTCAGCTATCTCCTCATAGTTTCCACGTAGTCTACGCCTAGCGAATATGCTCGCTATCTTTATTGCTGCACCAGCGATGTGAGCGTTAGAGACGCATGATCCAACGTTAACTATGCCTCCAGCATCAAATGCTCCTGGAAAAACTTCATACGGGGTTTTCTCCTCCTCATCTTTATACATGGCTATAGACATGGCTGCGCATCCAGATGATACGACAATGTAGCGTCTCTTAGCGAACTCAACAGCCATCTCAGCAACTTCAGTCCCACCCCTCGGATAATTTGCGCATCCAACAAAGGCTACTACGCCAGGTATCTCACCCAAAACAATGGGGCTCCCAACATTTCTGATTTCAACGTCTTGTATTGCGCCCCTACCAACCCTAATCTTATACTTCTCCTCCTTAAGTTTCCTCTCAGCAGCCTTAACTATAAAGCTATGAAGCGGGAGTTTTATTGGGCATGCGCTCTCACATCGAGCGCAGCCAATGCACTCATCGTATAGGTTGGCAAGCGCATCTAAGCTGCCATTTAATGCTTGAGATAGCGCTTCTCTTATAGGCAAGTCGTTTGGACACGCCCTCCTACAATTATCGCATTTACGGCATTTCCTCGCCCCATCAATTATATCGTCGACTTCTGGGAGAGCCTTAAACTTCATCCTTTTAGGCGCAACTAAAAGAGCGGTTTTGACGGTGACTTCAGCCGCCTTAGATGGATCGAGGATTAATGCGCCTAATTCTTTACCGGAAACCAAGTCCTCAATTATTCTGTCAGCTTCATCTCTTGTTCTATTCGGCAGCCCTAGGCAATTCACGTCACTAGTTGCTATAACTGGAGCCTTGATCTTTTGAGCTTCAATTAATGTGTCAGCCCTGATACATTGCTCATCAACAACTATCACGTCAGCTACACCACTTCTAATGAATCTCAGCTGCCATGATATCGGCCCAATTATCTTCGCCCTAGGATTATACCGCGTGATATCATGCGCCGTACAGCATAGGCCAGTAACCTCGACTCCACCGTATAACCCATTCTCCATAAGGTAATTCACTATTTCAGCCGCTGGTGGAACATTATGCCCAATAACCAATATAACTGGCTTAGAGGAGTCAACAACCCCTAAACCGATTTCAGCCAGAGGTGCTTCCGGATCAGCTTTTGGAAACCCTAGAGCCGATATCTGCGCTATATCCGCTACCTCCATCGCCACGTGATCTATCATGCCTGCATGAAAAACCTTTGACTCAAAATCTAAGTTATTCTCCTCTTGCCCGGTGTGAGTTGCCGATAAGAGCCTCACGATCTCACGTTCAACATAGTTTAATATGTCCTCAAGGTCTCCTAACGTTTTAGGCTTAACTCCGCAGACAAGCCTAGTTATAGGGGCCTCAACCTCAACGTTTAAGCCACCAACATCAATCGGGTGGTCGCGTCCAAACTTCTCTATTAAGTGCTCAACTAAGTGTCTAGCGTGAGACGTATGCGTCGCGGCACCTATACAGCACGCTAATAGAACTATGCGTGACTGCTGTCCAGCCATGTTTAACCCGCATGCACCACGCTTATCCCCAGTTAAGTCACATTTTCCAAAGGTGCAGAGGCAGCAGACATCGCAGAAGGGCATGTAAAAGGGTTTATAACGCTGTAGGAGTTTAAAATCCCATTCCCTCAAATCAACTATCGATGGAAATTGTGTTGGGCCAGTCTCCTCAGCCCATTCTTCGCCAATCACTTTACCTATAGAAAACTCAAGGTTCTTTAAAAGGCCTATATCACTCTTTAACACTCCAATCTTGATTCGTACATTTCTTTCAGAACTCATTTCCAGCCTATCCTTACAGTCGTATTATATGGAGAGTACCGAATGGTATATTTCTTCTTTTCGCTTAGAAAATAAACTATGCAGAACCAGACCAAACTTAAAAAATTAAAATAATTCCTTATTAAGATACGTATCTCTCTAAGAACCTTTTATGTATACGAAAAACTTTCCGTAAGCTTCTGCTTAATCTATCCTGAATCTTCTGTAATTCTTTATAGACCTCTACATTATTTTGTTTTGGCGATGCTAAGGTATTCTCATCTATCTCAACATAGCGGTCAGTTATCTCTTGAATTGTAACTTTATCGCCCATATAGTTGCGGTAAGTCCACATCGCTTGTAATGCTGCACCATACGCGGCTCCCTCATCAATTTTCAAGCAAACAACCTCAGCGTTAAATATGTCAGCTGCAATCTGCCGCCAAGCCCTATTCTTTGACCCGCCACCAGTGAGCCTAATCTGCTTGGGGTTAATTCCCAGCTCCCTCATCCTATTCAACCCGTAATTCATACCTAATGTAGCTCCCTCCATTGCTGCTCTAGCCAAATGATTGGAATCAAAGGTTTTACTATTCAAGCCAAAGAAGATTCCTGTTCCATCTGGAACGTTTGGTGTTCTTTCGCCCTCAAAATACGGTAGGAGTATAAGCCCCTCGGAGCCTACTGGTGTGCTTTCAACAGCATCCGCTAATTCATCGTGAGTCATACTAAATAGATTTCTAATGAACTCCGTTGAAACCGTCACATTCATTGTGCAGATTAAAGGAAGCCAGGCATTGGTTGAATCGCAGAAAGCCGCTACTTCACCCTTTATGTCGATCACTGGAACATCTGAATAGGCATAGATTGTGCCCGAAGTACCAAGACTTGCTGTTACAATCCCCTTACGAGTGTTCCCTGTTCCAATGGCAGCCATCATGTTATCTCCGCCACCAGCGCTAACAAGAACATCATCCCTAAAGCCGAATAACTTAGCTACCTCCTTCTTAACAAAGCCAGCTGGTTTATCGGAGCTCTGCAGCGGCGGAAGCTTCTCCTCCAGATTTGGATCAATAACCTCTAAAACTTCTTTACACCATGTTCTCGTCCTGACGTTCATAAGCGCCGTTCCAGAGGCATCTCCATACTCCATAACTTTCCTGCCGGTCAGATAGAAATTTAAGTAATCGTGGGGGAGGAGAATAGTTTTAAGCCGTCTATAATTCCAGGGCTCATGTCTCTTAAGCCATAGAATCTTCGGAGCTGTATAGCCGGGCGGAATTGATAAACCGAGAAGATCGATAACCCTCTTTAATCCGCCAAGTTTCCTAATCAAATAGTTGCTCTCCCTAAAGGTGCTGGTATCATTCCAGAGTTTAGCTGGCCTAATAACTCTCCCATTTTCATCTAACGGAACTAGCCCATGCTGCTGCCCTGAAACACCTATAGCTTTAACATCCCTGGGATTAATTCCAGCGTCTTTTATAGATCTCTTGAAGGTGTCATTTAGGGCATCTATCCATACTGACGGATCCTGCTCTTTATGTCCGGGAGGCAGCCCCTCTATGAGCCCATAATCTTTCACCGCTTTACTTAAAACTCTCCCCGTCTCGCCATCTACAACTACTGTTTTCGTGCTCTGTGTTCCATTATCAATACCAATAAAATACTCTTTGCCCACGATTATCCCCAACTTAAGATACTGGACTACCCTACCAATTAAAATTTATCCTCAAAATTGTATTTTAACATTGATGGAGAATGTTAGTGTCAATATCAATCCTGGAATACGAGTTAGAGTTGTCTGAAAATATAGACAATCTGGAGAGCTCTAGAGCTTTTTCAAACATAATGAGACTTATTCAAACCGGAAAGATACATAGTGTTCATATAGATGTCATGAGGCCGCCAATGATACCAGATAAGAGTAAATTCTCAATTCCTTTAATAAAAAGATTATATGAGAAGCTCCGCGATAAAACGGCTTTAACCATACATTTAATGGTTGATGACCCCCTCAACATTATTGAAGAGATTAATAGGTTTACGGCAGATGAAGATAGAGCAAACATAACCGTCATAGTGCAGGTTGAATCCTTCTCCTCCGAGGATGAAGCCATAAAATCTATTAATACTGTAAAAAGTTACGGCTACAATGTGGGTGTTAGTCTAAATCTTCCAACACCTAAGGAAAAGTTAACGGATAAAATTGCCCGCCTAGCCGATGTAATCCTATTAATGACTGTTCCAATGGGTTCAGGTGGGCAGAAATATTATAAGAGTGCAACGCGGAGAATTAAATATTTCTCCACGAAGTTCCCGGATAAAATCATAAAGGTTGATGGGGGCATAAATTCGGAAACAGTAGTTGAGGTTTGGAAGGCTGGCGCGAAGGCTGCTGTTATCGGCTCATATATAACGGTCAGCGACGATCCCGAGAGGGCCCTATTAAATATTGAGCGTTCAATAAAGTCTTTTACTAAAACCTAAAAAGTTTCCACAAGATACAAAGTCACGATGGCACCTTATAGATGCCCCTCATCTTATAGCCTTGCTCAGTTAATACTGTGATCATTATTTCTTCGCCACGGTGCGCTGTCCAGTTCCATTCGCACATAAATGTTATTCTCTCATTCACGTTAATTATGCAGGGGAGAGCTGGCTCAATTTTTGTCAGTGCTATAGCTGTCCCATTTTCAAGCGTTAATTCAATGCCCGTAACATTCAACGATATAAGCGATTTCTCAGAGTTCAATAACGTAATACTAATGTGGTCGATGTTAACCGGATCAAATTCAACATCCTCTACGCTGAGAATCGCGTATAATGGTATACTATGAGTTTTCTCCGCAATGAAGCCTTGGGATGTTTCTGCAACCACCTTAATAGTCTTATTTTGATGAGCCGCCCAGCTCCACTCGCATAGAAAACTAGTTGAGTTGGCGGGTTCAAGCCTAGCTGGTAATTGTGGACTAGTTTCAACATTATTAGATGAGTTATCAACGATAACTTTAATATTCACTAAATTAACTCCCGCAGCCGATTTATCAGAATTTTCTATAGTTACATTAAAGTGACGCCCATTTTCAGGGTCAAATGTTAGGCTGGTGATTTTTATCTCCACCAGCGGAAGCATTACGCTGAGTGTTCCCCCACTTCCATCCTTAACAAAAACAATTACTGTGGCAGATTGCCCCGTATATTTCGCCCAGTTCCAAGAGCATTTAAAAGTCTCAGAAGTACCAACCTCCAGGACGTAGCCTCCGCTTGGTATCTTTGGGCTAGTTGTTGTAATTTCATGAATAAGTCGGTCTTCAGTTAAGATGCTGATGCCTATGATCTTCACTTCATTTGGGGAGAAGGAGGGATTAAGGATACTAATGTCAAAGAATGTTGGGTCCTCGGGCGAAACAATAAAATCCTCTATGGACATTGCTGGCTTCTTGGGGGATTTGAGCTCTAATGATTCATAGTAGCCTACAACCCACAGATATGATAGTAACGCTCCAACCGTAAAAGTCGCTATTAGAACTGCGGCAAACATTATTCTGCTAATATTCAAGCCCATCAATATTCCCCTCTAACATCATCTAATGACATGGTATTACATTCATAGTAGCAGAGATTTCAATATTTAACCTAATTAAGCTAGCGCATTTTAAGGGTGAAACTGCAAAGTCATGAAAACTATGTGTTCAGATTTTATGGTCAGTCACTTAAATGATCTTAGGAAGTTCTCTAGTCTCTCTAATCTCATGTTTGTAGCATTTAGTGCTTTTTGCAGCTCAATTATTTGCCCTTTAAGTGTAGTTATCTCATTTTGTAGACTCTCAATCTGCCCCTCAATCTTCTTTAAGTCTTCAAGTGAGGCAACATCATATCCCTCAACTACACCCCTAATAACAACCTTATGGGAACGATATGGCTCCTTTCTCTCCTCCGCAACCATCTAAAGCGCACGCTCCAAATCTCCTAATCCTAAATAGAATAATAGTGTAGAGTTACTAATAAATAATTTTTGCCCAACATCACCCCAAAATCTTTATTAACTTAAAAAACGTTTTCTAATCATCAACGGCGGGTGAGTGGGGCCACCTCCACCCGTTCCGCCATATAAACCCCGGTGTAGGAGGTGAGGTATTGAAGTTTAGTAGCGCCGAGATAGCGTTAGTGGCATTTTTTGCAGCTGCATACACTATTGGTGTCACGCTCTTAGCACCCATAAGCTTCGACCCAAGATTTCAAGTAAGGGTTGCAGATGCATTGCTTCCACTATCCATAATTTTCGGCCCTCCAGCAGCTTTAGGTTTAGGCTTAGGTTGCTCTGTTGCAAACTTTTTTGGCGGCTATGGTATCATTGATGTTGTTGGAGGGGGAGCGGCAAACTTTGTAGCGTGCATGCTAGCGTGGTTCATTGGTGAGAGCAGCGCCAGTCGCAGATTCTTAGGCTGCCTAGCTGAGACAATTATTGTAACAATTATTGTTGGGGGCTACCTATGGTTAATCTTTGGAATACAGATAGAAATTAGTCTACTCGGAGTCTTTATCGGCTCATTAATATCAATAAATATTTTAGGATTTCTTCTTCTAGAAGCACTTTATAGAGTGGGTTTTATACGGAAGTATGCTAAAAGATAGATTAGTTACTTCACATAATAATATTGCCCAATTTTCTTCTGATACTCATCGAGCCTAGAGCCCTCTTTATTCACCCTCGGCCTCTTAGTATCCGGATCCCTTCTAAACGTTATGTTTATCTCCTTCAGGAACATGTTCATTCCATCTAATAGGCTTGTCGGCGAATTTGCTATCCCTTGAACCCCGGGTTCGCCAGTAAATATTATTAGTCTATCCGCTATGAAGTCCATTGCAACAATATCATGTTCAACAACGAATGCCATCACATTCTTGTCCTCAACAACCCTACGTATAATTTTAGCCATAGCTAGTCTCTCTTCAACATCTAAATATGCGCTTGGCTCATCTAAAAGGTATAGGTCCGCATCGCGGGATAAGCAGGCGGCTATAGCAACCTTCTGGAGCTCACCGCCACTTAACTCTTTAACAGCTCTGTCAAAGAGGGGGCTTAAATTAAACGGGTTAATTATCTCAGTTTGATACCAGCCGGACGTAAACCGCTCCTTAGCCACCGCCCTCAGTAGATCCTCAACGGTTCCATCGTAATCTGTTGATATATATTGAGGCTTATAGCTGACTTTAAGGACATTTTCTGTCGGTGATGAGCCTTCATCAGGCTTCTCTATCCCAGCTAAAATTTTAATAAACGTTGTCTTACCTATACCGTTCGGTCCAAGTATACCTATAACTTCGCCAGCTTTAGCATCACCAGCCCTAATTTTGAGTGTAAAACCCTCGTATGTTTTGCTCATTTCACCCCAGCTTAAGATCGGCACATTAGCTGATGAGCCAGTTAATGGAGGTTTAACGTGAAATATTATTGGCTCCTTCCTAAAGCGCATATTTTCAATCGGAATGAACCCGTTAAGATATATATTTATCCCAGTTCTAACCCCATGAACGTGGGAGACTATTCCATAAACCCCGGGTTTACCATAGAAGATGCATACTTGATCCGAAAGATAATCTAATACGGCTAAGTCATGCTCAGCAACAACAATGATTTTATTCTCCTCCTTCAAACTCCTAATAACCTTAGCGACTTCAAGTCTCTGCTTAACATCTAAATAGCTTGATGGTTCATCAAACAAGTATACGTCAGCTTCACGGCATACTGCGGCGGCTATAGCAACCCTCTGCAATTCCCCACCGCTCAAAACATCTAAGCTCCTACTCCAAACAACTTTAAGATTAAGCTTCTCAGAAATTTTGTTCAGTTCATCCCTCTCATCAACGCGCTCTAATAATTCGCCAACTTTACCTTTAACGACATGCGGTATTTTATCAACATACTGAGGCTTATGAACAACCTTAAGCTCCTTATTACTCAGCTTTTGGAAGTATGTTTGGAGCGTTGAACCCCTAAAATATTGTATTATCTCAGGCCAGTCAGGCGGATTATCATATCTCTCCAAGTTTGGTTTAATCTCGCCGGAAAGAATTTTTAGGGCCGTCGATTTACCAATTCCATTCTCCCCAATAAGCCCTAAGACAATACTTGGAGAGGGAACTGGAAGATGGAATAGTTTAAATGTGTTTGGTCCAAAGCGATGGACGCATTCGCTTTTAAGTTCCTCAGGAACATTAACTATTGATATCGCTTTAAAGGGGCATTTTTTGACGCATATACCGCAGCCCGTACAAAGAACTTCTGATATGACTGGCTTATTATTCTCAAATCTTATAGCCTCTACTCTACTTCTGACTTGAGGACAGAAACGATAGCATGCCCTATCACATCGAGTAGGCTTACACTTATCGAGATCAATAACAGCTATCCTAATATCGACCTTACCTCCTTCTTTAAGAAATTATTGTGGAAGTAGGTGAGTAATAAATTTGCCTACGCGGTCATCAATATTGTTTCACAAATTTATGGAAATTTATCTCCATTTTCGTTTTATTGATTTCCCTAAAATTTTATACATTTTTATTGATAAAAAAATCTAATTTTTTATTTAGACAAAGTTTTTTATGCAAGCATGTGTATTTATTGTATAGATGATTCATCTATTTACCTTGTAAGGAGTAAAATAGTATGGTCAGGCTTCCTGGCGTTTGGGAATTAATTGATCAATTTAAGCTTAAATGTAAGTTAAGGGGCTGGTGGGCTTCCGACTATGAAGATGTTGTGCACGCTAATGGGGAATATCACAGTTTTCTTTGGGCACGTAAGGTTTACCCAAGAACGTTCAGAAGTGTGATCACCAATCATTATTGCCCAATACGTGAGGGCCTATCGTATAAGATTGTAAACGTATCCTATACCGCTTGGATATCTCTTGAGTGCTTGCCAGAAAACCTAATCTTATTCGTTACTGAAAATCCACACTTACTTAAGAGTACGGCACTATATGATTTAAGTGAGGCTTACCTCGGAAAACAAACGTGTTTAAAACTTAATGAGACTAGAAGCGTAGTCTTCCATGAATTTGAGAGATTTCTAGAGGAGGAGTATGATATTAATTTTGTGAGTAGGGTGCCCCCTCTACCTCCAGATCATATTCCATTAGCGGAAAAGGAGAAACTCAGCTTAAGCATTTAGTCAACTGTTTTCTCCATCATACTTTTTATCTCATTCTCTATTGACTTGAGAACATTTTGATACCATACTTGCCCATTCTCTATTGCATCTATTGTTGCCTCAAGATTTCTTGTAAGATCTTCTGAAACTAATGAGCTAAAGTTTCTTGATAAGTAATCATAAACAGCCTTTCCAAGTCTTGTGCTAAATATCGCCCTATTATTTTCGATAATATATCTCCTCTTCAATAATATGCTAATTATCTTCGAGTATGTGCTCGGTCTTCCTATGCCCTTCTCCTTCATTAGGGCTATTAAATCGCCCTCACGGTATGGTCTAACGGTTGATTCACGCCTAACCCTCATACTCACAACCCTATATTTACCCTCCTTAATCTCATCTTCAATCTTAAGTATCGGATTAACCGCTAAGAATCCTGGCTCCAAAGACTTCAATATTCTGCTCAGTTTTGTCTCTGCGCCATCAATACTCAGATCAAAGTCTTGAACTAGCACCTTAGCCTCACTCATCTGGCTGGCAATAAACCTCCTAAATATCATATCATAAAGCTTTAGGTGATCCCCGCTAAGCTTCTGCGGTATCCTTAGGACGCCAGACGATAAATAAAAGCGCAGTTGCTTAACGCTTAGAGGCTTTGTTGGCCTTATACATTCATGCGCCCCCTCAGCTCTATACTCCCTAGCTTTAAATAGTCCGGGATGATTCTCTTCTATAAAGCGGCGCGCAACATCTATGCCAGCTGTCGAGACGGACGTTGAGTCAGTTCTATGATACGTTATTAGACCAGACTCAAAAAGTGCCTGCGCGAGCTCCATCGTGTATCCAACTGTAAAGTTTAGCTTTTGGGCTGCATCCCTAAGCATACTGTCAGTCGTATATGGTGGCTGCGGATAAATCTTCTCCTCACGAAAAGTGATGTTTCTAATTATGGCAGTTAGCTCACCATCCTTGAACTTCCTTCTCAAATCATCAACATTCGGCGGGTTCACAAGCCTAACAGATAAACCATTCTCCAGCTGTATATCAGCTATAGGAACCTTCTTTTTTAAATCTTCAACACGCCTTATAACCCAACCTAAAACCGGAGTCTGAACCCTGCCTGCTGAAAGGGTCGTTATTTTGAACTTATCCCAAAGTCTTCTACTGAGTTCAAAGCCAACCCATCTATCCTCAATTCTCCTAACAACTTGAGCTTGAACGTAGGGCATCTTAATGCTCCTTGGCTCAGCTAAGGCTTTTCTTAGAGCTTTGCGTGTTACCTCATGGAATTCAAGTCTCTCGACGTCCTTACAATATGGCTTAACAATCGTGTATATGTCATATCCGATCTTCTCGCCCTCAGCATCAGGGTCAGTGGCAATAAACACTTTATTTACTTCCATAGATAGCTTCCTAAGTAATTCAACGACATCTCTTTTGGAACGTATATTTCTTGAACCGCATACTGGACATTCTTCATGATCGGTAAATTGCTCACCACAGTTACCGCATCTTCTTATGTCCGTATAGACTGGAATGTATCTTCCATTGTCCTTTAGAACACCGTGGAAACCACCTTCTGTTGTTAAGTCAAAAATGTGCCCTCCGGATGCAACAACGTTAAGGATTAGCTGCCCGCTTGCAACCTCATAAACTGTGAAATCATTTATGGTTCTCCTCGCTGGTTTACCGAAAAAGTAAGCTATTGCCCTAGCTTTAGTGGGCGACTCAACAACTATGAGAGCTGACCTAATAATATCGATGGCATCTACAGTAAACTTTCCTTCACGTATCCTCCTAATAATCTCTCTGTCCCTATCAACTCGCTTCATCTCTTCTAAGGCTCTTTCTAAAATATACTCCTCAAACTCTTCATCAGTTACGAGTTGAACTCTCTTCTTTAGTCCGTAAAAAGCCTTCTCATCATCAACAATAACTATTGATAGGCCCCGACTTATGCCCACAGCATAAAATCTTGACGATCTGCCTGAAGCTTGCACATATCCGTCGGCGTCAGGTATTACGAGGACGTATTCTTTTCCTTCAATCTTTACATCAACATCTAATCTCTCAGTAACCTTTCTAAAGTCGATATCTTCCATTATTTTAACCAGAAGTTTTCTAGCTTCTCTTATAACCCTCAAAACGTATCCTGCAAATCCCTCTAACTCAATATTTTTCTCGTCCGCCTCCCTTATCTTATCAAGGACTTCTCTATTAACTGGAACAACCTTAGAGAGAGCAGAAATTACTTGAGCAGCTTCTCTAAAAAATTTATCCTCAAAGAATGGCGAGAGGGCCCTAAGTAACGTAAGTATTTTCTGAGGACTACATTCGTCTAACCCAACCCTTATCTCTCTCCGCGGAACTCCAGCAAAAACAACATATCTAATAGTCTCGGGCAGATCAAGTCCCCTAGCTAGGGGACTCCTGTTACTGGCAACACCAACTAAAACAGCATATTCGCCACTTACAAATCTCCCCAGCATTTTAGGATCCATTCTTTCATAAACGAAGGCACTTATCCCAACCATCTTTAATGATTTAGCAATCTCTTTAGCGTACTCTATGCCCTTAATCTGTGGAACAAAAATTAAGCAGCCTGAACCATGCCTTCCAACTATTTCTACTACTTTCTTTTTTACGTCCCCTTCTGACTTAATAAAGAGGTTTGAGATATTCCTGACAAACTCTGTGCTGAAGCCTGGTTCAAATCCGAAGAGTCTCTTAAACACCCTTATACGTTTTGTCCTCTTTCCTCTTAAAGTTGCCCCGGAAACAACTAGCATCCTATTAGGATTCGTTTTCACTAGAGATGCCGCTGTTCTTTCAACGCTGGGTTCGAACTCCTCCCTCAAGGCTTTTTCAATATCTTCGGGGCTAAAGCCCATTAAAAGAACTACTTTATCTATGTTTTTTGGCGATCTTAAGAATGAGTCCACGTCATCAACAAATACGAAGTCAAATCCAATATTTTTAATTAAATCAAACCTATTGTAGAGAAATCTGTCAGTTGTGATTAGCACCGAAAAGTTTTGATTCATTATGCGGTTTAGGATTTCCTCCGACTCTTTCCTTGGCATAGCGGAATAATAACCTATAACTATTGGAACGGATCCCTCCCTATTTTTCATCTTCTCCAAAAGCATTGAGACTTTGTCTAATAAGTGTTTAACTAGGAGACTAGTTGGCACGATAATATAGCTCTTCTTACCTTTGTTAGCCAAATAAAGAGCCATAATTAACCCAAATAGTGTTTTACCAATACCAGTTGGGGCGATTATTGAGAAGCTCCTCCCCATTAAAACACGTTTAGCCCACACTTCCTGAAGGGCCCAAGGTCTAGATCCAATAAGCGAGCTGAAGAAATCAGAAAACCTTTTGAGTTCAAACTCAACTTCCAGAATCTTTACGTATTCACCATTCCGCCCACTTTTAACAAGCTCCATATAAACCTTTTCTTTATCTCCTATTGGTGCTGGCAAGCATTTACTGCAGACCCCTGAACTCAATAATTCTAGGTTGCTAATGTCTTCTCCACAATTTGGACACATTCCGCGATATATTGCCCTTAAATCCTCAATTACAGCCATAGACATTTAAATGCACAAACATTAAACCGTTTTATTTTAAGTTTAAAGGTATTTAAGGAAAGATTGAATAAAAAGTTTTTGGAATTTAGGGCGTGTCCAACTTATTCATAGATCCATCTCACTATGATTTTTAGGCAGTATATTATGATTCTTAGGAGTATTCTTGTTTCTGTTGACTCCCTCTTCTTTGTTTTTATTCTGTCTCCAAACTCTATTGTTAGTGCTCCGAATATTCCCTCTCCAACGCTTCTATAAGCGTATAGTGATTCATTGTATGCTCTGTCTCTTATCCTTGCCCCATATC
>Ga0105158_1000074_pt1 | contig 45108 bp, 36 predicted proteins | sample LHCtaG_FD_81567 | JGI IMG/M metagenome (GOLD analysis project Ga0105158, IMG submission 81567) | Hot spring microbial communities from Little Hot Creek, USA to study Microbial Dark Matter (Phase II) - LHC4sed_matched | ecosystem: Environmental > Aquatic > Thermal springs > Hot (42-90C) >...
CAGCAAACCTTCTTCTTGGGGAACCGATGTTTCTTGGGAAGCGTAGTTCTTCGAGCTGGTTCCGGTTTTCCCGAGGACGAATTTAATAACGCGTTTACGACGTTGAGAGTAATACTTTTAGGTGGCACTACTAGTAATCTTTGATTTGGGGTGGTTTTTTGCAGTTGGAGATTGTTGAGCCCCGTGATCTTCTCGATGAGAGGGGTTGGCTGGCGGTGCGTGGATGGGCTCGCAGGCCTGTTCTCCGCTATGAGAGGTCTAGGGTTCGTGCTTCTTGGTGGAGGATTAAGGAGTGGGACTACTACTGTGTGCTTTGCGGCGGGTATGGTTTTGCCTTGACTTGTGCTGACTTAGGCTACTTGGGCTTGGTTTCAGCCGTATGGCTTGACTTCGAGGAGAGGTGTTTTCATCAGGAGAACAGGCTGGTTCTGCTTCCACGGGGCAGCATGGGTCTTCCAGAGAGCTCTGAGGAGGGGGACGTGGTTTACGAGGATGGACGCGTAAGGATGAGGTTTCTTAAGAGGGGGGCGGAGAGGAGGTTGCTCGTGGACTGGCCAGGGTTTAGGGGAGGCGGCGGGCTCAGCGTTGACGTTAAGCTTTACGAGGACCCGGGAGCGGACAGCATGGTGATAGTTGTCCCGTTCAGGAAACCCAAGCAGTTTTACTACAACAGAAAGGTTAACTGTATGCCTGCTGAGGGTGTTGCCGTGATTGGGGGTGAGGAGAAGCGGTTTGGTGGGCGGGACTGCTTCGGTGTCCTCGACTGGGGGCGAGGCGTTTGGCCTTATGGTTGCGAGTGGTATTGGGGTTCGCTCTCCACTAGGCTTGAGGACGGCAGAACCTTCGGGCTCAATATGGGCTACGGGTTCGGGGACACGTCGGCAGCAACAGAGAACATGGTTTTCGTTGATGGCAGGAGCCACAAGCTCGATCGAGTAATGTTCCACTTCGACCGGAGGGACTACTTGAAGCCTTGGAGGTTCACGAGCAACGACGGAAGGCTTGAAGCGACGATGCAGCCCATATTGGACAGGTGCTCGAAGACCAGCTTGCTGGTGGTCAAGAGCGCGCAGCACCAAGTGTTTGGAAGGTTCACGGGTCGGGCTGTGCTGGACGACGGGTCGGAAGTGAATTTTAAGGACGCATTGGGCTTCGCCGAGTACGTTGTCAACAGGTGGTAGGAGCCCGGTAGCCTAATTTTCCAGCTGTTCTGTTTTTGGTGGGGCGTCAACCCAGCACCTATTAAAGTCTGCGCCTCCATAGGCACCATGAAACTGGAGTTCTTAGGTGAAGGGCGGAGGCGTTAATTGCGGCGTTCTTTTTCCGGGGACTCTTTCTCCGTGTGCTCCCTCGCTGGGGTTTATGGGAGGAGTATGGCTTTTATGAATGTATGGTAGAACTTCTTGTCTATTGAAAGTTCCACGTAGCGTATTTTTTCTAGGAGTTCTTCAGCTTCTCTTCTTTGTTTTGTTGATTTTAGCGCCATTTTTGCTCCGCCGACCGCGGTGTCGCCTGCAAAGACTATTTTTTCGGTTTCCACGTCTGGGAGTAGCCCTATGATTTTTGCGCTTTCCATGTCTATGTGTTTTCCGAAGGAGCCTGCAATGTATATTCGGTCGAGCTGTTCTGGTGTTATCCCCATGTTCTCCATTAGTGTTTGCCAGCCTGACCTTATTGCCGCCTTGGCGAGGAGGAACTCGTTTATGTCTTTCTCAGTGATGGCCACCGGCTTTCCGCTCTCGGTTTCATCGCCCCAAGCCACAACGAATGCCGGCGCCTTGTCGTGCACTATCCTCTCGTGCTCCTCGATGAACTTACCGTTCCTTTTTATTATCCCCGCCTTGTACAGCTCCGCTATAAGCTCTATCATTCCGCTTCCACATATTCCCTTGGGCTTGGCTCCGCCTATGACCTCGTAGTGGACCTTGGAGCCCTCTATTTGCACGCTTTCTATGGCTCCTGTGACGGCTTTCATCCCACAGGTGATGTGGGCTCCCTCAAACGCTGGCCCTGAGGGGGCGGAGCACGCGTAGATTTCGTCGCGGTTCCCTATCATTATCTCGGTGTTTGTTCCGACGTCTATGAGCATGCCCAGCTCGCTCTTCTTGTGTATCCCGGTGATGAGGATGTCGGCGACCGCGTCAGCCCCGACGAAGCCCGCTATGACTGGGAGGGCTGTGACGTATCCGTTCGGGTTTATGTTGAAGCCGAGCTCGCGCGCCGGGACGCTTATAATGCCCCTTACAGCCGGGACAAAGGGGGAGACGCCGACGTTCCTTGGAGTTATGCTGAAGAGAAGATGGTGCATCACGGTGTTCCCGACGGCGACGGCCTCGTAAACCCTTTCTTTTTTGACGCCGACCCTGCCGCAGACCTCCTCTATGAGCCCGTTTATCGCCTCAACTACCACCCTTTGGAGCCGCTTCAGCTCCTCTTCGCCTCTCGAGGCATAAGTGATCCTTGAAACTATGTCTTCGCCGTAAGCCACCTGCGGGTTCTCGACCCCACCCCTAGCCAGCGTCTCGCCAGAGTTGAGGTCGACGAGGTGGCATATTATCTTTGATGAGCCGACGTCTAAGCCAAGCCCATACTTTTCAGCCGAGGTATCTCCAGCCTCCACATCTATTAGTTTCCCGTTCCAGAGGACTGCGGTCACCTTCCACTCCGCGCTTCTCAAAATCTCTGGGAGCCTTCTGAGAAGATGAAGATCGACGTCGACCGGTTTGGGGGTGAAGGAGCGGCGGCTGAGCTCGTCTCTCAGCCTTTCGAAGTCGGGTCTAATGTCGCTGAGGGATGGCTTGGGAAGCATTAAGTGGACTTTGGCCACGGCTGGTTCTAGGGAGACCTCTTGCTCGATTGAGACTTCAGCTATTTTTCTCGCCGCCATTCTGCTCTCGGGCGGAACTAGAACGGTGAGGCTGCCCCCAGCTGCATTCACCTGACACGCAAGCCGGTATCCTGAGGCGAGCTCCTCCCCGTTCAGGTGCTTCAACTCTATGCTCGTCGGAGGATTAATCTCCGCTTTTCCGCCTGTTATGACCACCCTGCACTTGCCGCAGACCCCTTTCCCGCCGCAGTCAGACCTCAAGCTGACGCCGGCGTTCCTAGCTATTTCAAGTATGGACGCCGGCTGAGCCTTAACCTTTCTACCCTCAGGCTCGAAGGTTAATGTGACGCTCATTTTTCAGCCTCAGAGCTCTATGAACTCCTTCATCCTGTAAGCATACCTGAAGGACGTGGTTATAGTGTGGACTGCTGGGAAAACGTGTTTGCAGTCTTCTATTGGCCCGTAGAGAACGAAGTTTGACCCCAAGATGAGCTGCAACGTGTTCGCAGCTATGGCTGCGGACTTCACGGCATCTTTTCCCAAGCGGCTTTTCAGGCCGCTCCACGTCGCAACAGCGTTGTGGGCTCCAGAGCCGCACGGCAAGCCGTACTTCCTCTTTATTTCGACTGCCGCTATGGCTGCGGGGGTTAGGCTTGGGACGTCCATGACGAAGGTGTCTATGAGGGGTTTCGTGACGCCGGCAGCGTCAGCGTTCGGCAGTAGCTTCTCCAAGACTTCCACCCTTGCCCTGCTGCTCATGACGTTTCTCGTGTAAGTTAGCAGAATGGCCGCCTCAACACCGCTCTCCTTGAAAGCGGCGAACTCGGAGTCCTTAGACTCCGCTGAGAAGGAGTTGTAGATCATCCTTTTCTCCAAACCCGCTTCCTTGGCGAACCTAAGAGCGTAAAGCTTTACTTCCAGCGTGGGGGAGTCTACGAGGAACGGTTTCTCTGTGGCATCGGCTACAAACTCGATGTATCTTCCAGCCGCCTCCTCTGTTGATGCGACGACGTCGACCAGCCCGGGAAGCCCCGTCTTATCGCTGAACTCCTCCATCTCCCTCACAAGTCTCTCCGCTTCCTCCCCGTCGAATACGCCCCTTCTCTCGTCCTTCACTATTCTGTGCTTGCTGTAGAACATGCTACCCACAAGAACTATAGGGTTCTCTCCCGGTTGCCCGCCGAACCTGACTCCGGCAACCTCAAACACCTTTTGCTCGGTCTTGAAGCGGAACACTTCAGCCACCATCCCTTAGAAGTTTTCTAGCGCCCAACACAACGATGAGCGTTGACGCCAAGTGGAGCACGGTGAAGAGCATAATTGAGCCAAAATACGTTCCGGCGGCGTCCCTTATAAATGCTCCAATGTATGGTCCTACTACCGATGAGAGGGCTATCGAGGAATTGAGAATTACAGTTATTCTGCCAGCTGCCTTCCCGCCGAAGAATTGTGGAACCGCCGCGAAGTGAACAGTGGGCTCTCCTCCCAAGGCGAAGTACACTGCAACTCCTAGGGCGAGGAGCAGGGCGACGTTCGTGTAACCAAAGTAGAACGCCGTGCACGCTACGCCTGCCAACGTGTACACTATTGGCAACGTTCTGAGGGGGCCGCCTATCCTGTCATTGAGGCTTCCCCAAGTCAGCGCTCCAAGCGCGTTGGCTACCGCAGTCACACTCATGAAGAACGGGATCACGGTGTTTGAAATGTAGCTTGTGACGTAGTCCGCGAGGATAACAACCTCGTTCCTCGTAAAGTAGCGCATGTAGCTTATCAGGTTAGCGTCAACCCCAATGCTTCTAGTTAAGCCCTCAACCACTATCGTGGCCACGTTTAGTATGAAGAGAAACCACCCTATCGCCGTTGCCACCATTATCGTAAATAGGATCCAGAAGCGCTTATCCCTGACAGCATCTCTAAGAGACGCCTCCGCTACTGTGACGGTTGATCCTTCTCCGGCATTGCTGATTTCGCTGGGATCCATCCTCTAGGCGGGTTCCTCCATAAGGCGACGCCCACACTATAGGATAGAATCAAAACAATTGTTCCTAGCGCCACGAACGCGTCGGCCATCCCTCTTCTGAGAGGAAGGTAGAAGATTAACGTGACAAGCTGCTGTGGTAGAAAGGAGAAGGCTGTCATTTCTAAGGCTAGGAACGGGACGTCGGAAGCGCTCCTCGACAATATAATGTAAGCTACGAGTGGAGCTAGTACTAGAGGGGAAAGGTTCTGCCCAGCGATGGTCACGCCAAAGGCTCTACCGGGACGGTCAACGAACCACTTGCCCACGAGCCCGGGGAAGGTTCCGATGAAGAGCGCGACGCCGGCACCGACGAGAAATGAGCCAAGGTACCAGTAGGTCTTCGCGTCCTCCCAGAGGTAGAGGCTGAACATGCGCGAGACGACGAACATGCCGGCTAGGAAGACAAGCCCCGACGCGGCCATCGGGATCTTAGGTCCAACGCGGTCTACGGCAAAGCCCGCCGGAATCTGGAAGACGAGTAGGGCAGCACCCATAAGCGAGGCTGAAAGAGCTATTGGAGCAACTTCACTCAAGCCGTAGACCTGCATCATGTAGGGGTAAAACTGGCTCCATATGAACGTTACAACGATGAACATCGCCAAAACGGATGCGGACAGTGGGTAAAACCACCTGCGGTATCCACTAGCATTAAATCCTACCTTCACATCCCAACCCTCCTTTAAGGATTAAAACTAAGGAAGAAAAAAGGGAGGAATTTAGTATTTGCCGTACTTCTTTATTGCTTCGACCATTGCCTTCACGTTTTCTGGTTTCGCATCCCTTGAAAGCCCGCCGTCAACCCCTGGCCATATCATGAGACCGCCTTCTTTCACGTCCTCGAGAAGCTTCTTCATGAATTCCTCAACCTTTTGCGGCGTTCCGCCGATGAGGAGTGCATTTGGAGGACCGCTGACAAGTATCACGTGGTCTCCAGCCACTTCTTTAACCTTCCTCGGGTCGGTTTTCTCGAAGACGCCGACGACCTTTTTCTTCGGGAGATCGAGGAGTGTTTCTAGGTGTGCGTCGTGTTTTCCTTCAAACAGGACGAACGGGGTCTGCCCGAGCTTGATTACCTCTTCGAAAACCTTCTTCAGGTATGGCCAGTAGAACTCTTTGTAGAGCTTGGGGTTCAGGTACTCGTTGAGGTGCAGCGGGAAGAAGCATAGAACCATGTCTGTTCCGAGCGCCCTCTTAACTTCCGGCGGAACAAAGCCGGACACTGCAGCTGTTTTCACGAAGAGAGGCGTCAGCGCTTTGACGGCTTGCTTCACCTTATCTGGGTGCCTGTAGAGGTCGAGCACAACGTTCCTGACGTCCCTGAGGAAGTCGCCTATGAAGTCGAGGGGTGCGTAGGACCATGCCATCGGTATTGCAGGGTATCCTAGGCTGATAAGCCCGCCGATGAGACTGTTGAAGAAAGATGAATAACGCTCCACCTCCAGTCCAAACCTTGCGAGCGCAGCGTTGTACTCGGGTGAGCCAGGGTTTTGCAGCTTTTCACACATCCTTGGCAGAATGACCTTGTTTAGGAAGTCTACCGGGTTCTCAGCTAGCTGCCCGTACTCCTCGACGCTCATAACTTCTTTTCCTATGAACTGAGGGTGAGCGTTCTCCGCCAGCTCTATCCCCGGCCACCTCGTGAAAACATCCTTGAGAGCTTCGTGAAACCTTCCGACGAGGAACCTTGCAGGGACACCTATTTCCGGCGCCTTCTCTATGAATGCGGCGCAGAGAATCATCCCCTCCAGTCCGGCTATCACGGCCCAAGCGTCGAAGTCGAAGTCCCTTGCAACCTTGAGCGCTGCCTCCCTGCTCTTCTCGTAGTTGAAGAGAACATCCCTTGTCGTGTAGCCCGCGTACGCTCCGTGCCAAACTGCGGTCGCGGCATATATGGGCACCCTGTCCGGCTCCTTGCCCTTCATAACGGCTTCGAGCCTTTCGAGCCTCTCCTTATAAAGTTGCATTGGCTCCGTCGTTTTACGCCACCTCCGCTAAAGCCTTTATCTTGCGTACCCCGACCGCTGCGTCGTCAGCCCATTCATCAGCTCCCGTGTACTCCTTAACTTCCCCGCTCACTCTTCCCCCGCCCACGATAATCTTCACCTTGTCCCTCAGCCCAGCGGCCTTAATTGCTTCAACGGTCTTCTTCATCGACTCTATTGCTTCCGTGAGCAAGCCACTTAAGCCAACCACCTTGGGATTATGTTTCCTGATAGCTTCGATGAACGCCTGCGGAGGCTGATCGACGCCCAAGTTCACCACTTCAAAACCCTCGGCTTCAAGGAGAGCTGTGACTATGCTCAATCCTATATCATGTACGTCGCCCTCAACTGTTCCAACGACCACCTTGCCCTTGCTCACACCCTTCCTTTTGCCCATAACAGGCCTTAATATATCCATGACTTGCTTGAGGATCTCGCCCGCCATTATGAGGTCAGAGACGAAGTAACGTCCCTCCTCGAACCTTCTGCCTATTATTTCAGTCGCCTTCCTCACGTCCTCGATGATTGAGAAGGGATCCTCCTTGGATTTGATCCGCTTTTCTGTGAGCTCGATAACTTTCGCCTCGTCAAGGTCGGATAACGCCTTAACAAAATCCTCGCCCGCCATCCTCAATCGCCCAAAGAGTTATGAAGATTTACAAATTATAAAATTATTTATGAATTAATTCATAAGAGGCGGCTTAGCACTTAACCTTTATGAAGAGCTTCTCGGTTGTAGACTCTATGGCGACTTCTATGCCCAAGGCCTCAAATATACACTTCACTATAAGCTTCGTTATGACTAGTATTTCAGGCGGGGTATGAAAGATAAACTCTGACGAGCCCACCTTGGTCACGGTTCCAGCTCCTGCAAAGTCCAGCATATAAAGAACGTCCTGAGCCTTTTTAACCGGGTTTTCGCCGTCATCCCAACGATAAGCATACTTAAATAGGCGGGCTGTACTCTGGATTGCTACCAGAAACTCCTTGTCCTTTCCAAGCTCGTCCAGATTAACGTTCTCCTGAAGCTTCTTGACTAGAACCCTGTAGAGCTCCCTGTCGATCACCGCGAACTGCCTTTCCTCAACGCCGTGAATGTGTAAAGCAAGCTTATCAACATCACTAAAATACTTCTTATAGTCTCCTATCCCAGACTTCTCAGCCGCCTTAACCAAGTTGTAGTAAAGGCGAAGAGCTTCTCTAAAAACTTGGCTCACGCTCCCCCCAGTACTCCTCGTCAAGTAATCAACCAGTCTCAGGTCAAGGTCATCCAAGGCGACAGTAATCCTGTGAAAAATCTTAGGCAAAATGTCCCCTCCGCAGTAAAATGTCATCATTTTTCCATTAAAAATCTTGGTCGACAAACCTCTTTGCTTTTCCCATTCTTGCTTCCTTAAAGGGGTAGCGTCAATTTGAGTGCCTGAGCGCTTCCGCCACGTCGACCTTTCCCTTAAAGACGGTTTTTCATTGGATGAGGAAGGGGTTGACGCCGTATTTTTCCGCGACGTTTGCTTGCATCTTGTCGCTGGTTACGAGTTCACCCAGCTTCTCGGCTAGGGCTATGTAGAGGGAGTCGTATACCGCTATGTTTTCTGTCAGGGAGATCATGAACGCCCTCTCAATGTATCTTGTTTCTGGCTCCAGAACTACGACTCCCTCGTTCACCAGCTCCATCAATGCCTCAAATAACAGCTCTGCCTGTGCCTCCCCGATGACCCTTGTTACTTTGCAGCATTTCCATATCACGCTTGAGACTTCCTTCACTATGAGGTCTACCGAGTAGAGGGGGCTCCGGTCTTCTATGAGGCTTCTGACAGCCTTCCACCCCTTCTCGTTGAGGAGGTACTTGGCGAGGGAGGAGGCGTCAATGACCATCACGTTCTTCCCTCAAGAGCTTAACCACGGTTCCCTGAGGAAGTTCAGGCAAACTCTCAACCACCCTATCTATTTTTTCCAGCAACCTCTTTCTCTCCAGCTCCGCAATTTTAGCCTCCACGAATTTTCTGACTTCGTCGCTCCAGTTAACTTCCCCCCTAAGAGCATCCATCTTCTCCTTCAACTTCCTCGGAATTCTAAAGGAAACAGTCACACTCACAGCTAACACCTCTTAGTCGTAGGTACAATGTTTGTAATACAATTTGATAAGTTTTTGTGTTACTATTCACGCAGAAATAATATTACAAGGACAGCATGTTTTAATTGATAGTATTGACATTTTTCTGTCAGCGTTGTTTTGGAGGGCGTATGGTGTCTGCTGGGAGAATCCTGATAGCGGTCGATTACCTTAAGTGTAGCGGATGCAGGCGCTGCGAGGTGATCTGCTCCATTCGTCACGAGGGGCGCATATGGCCTGAAGCGTCGAGGATAAGGGTTTTCATGCCGACGCCAGGGGTTGAAGTCCCACACCTCTGCATCCAGTGCGACGAGCACCCGTGTGTAGAGGCGTGCCCAGCTGAAGCGTTAAGCGTGGACGAGAGAACAGGCGCCATCATAGTTGGCGGCGAATGTACGGGTTGCGGAAGCTGCGTGGACGCTTGCCCGGGCTCAATACCACACCTTCACCCCACAACACGGAGGGCACTCATATGCGACCTCTGCGGGGGAGAACCTCTATGCGTGAAGGCTTGCAGCGAAGGCGGGTGGAACGCTCTGCGAATCATTCCGCGGGAAGAGAGGGAGAAGCACGGTGCACACCCCCGGAAACCGATGGAAATAGCTAGAGAAACAGCGGAAAAACTCTTCGGAGAAAATGCGGAAAACTGCTGAACACTAAGAGAAAAAACAGATTTGAACCACAAGCAACTAAAAATCAGTCACGCAAAACACGAAAAAGAAAAAAGGGAAAGTAGGGCTACGCTAGATTCTCCTGACAACTACAGCTCCCACCACGACTCCTGCACCTAGACCCCCAACCAACCCGAGCACAAGGTTAAGGTTAGAAGTTGACTGCTGAGACTGAGAAGAAACAAGCAAAATCACCGCAACCACTGTAGGTGACAAGCCCTCATAAACGATAGGAACAGTAGGAACAGTAGGAACCGAAGAGGCATCAGTTGGATCCGTTCCAGCTCGGTATTCCTCCAAGTTGGTGAAGCCGTCGTTGTCCCTGTCCTGGCTGGCGTCGTCGCTCTTCGGGTCAAGCCCGTACTGAACCTCCCAGCCGTCAGGCATACCATCACCATCAGTGTCGTTACTGTATGCGTTAGTGCCGAGCTGGTATTCTTGGGCGTTGGTTAGACCATCGCCATCATAGTCCAAGGTTTGATGATACTGAGAATTGAAGAAGTGCAACAGATAATCATCCCACATGTTGTTCAACGAAAAGCTCGTAACAAAGTAGTAGCCATACAGGTTCAAGGCGTTTGTCGGATGATATATCGCCATCCCGTGAGAATTAGTATGGTTGCTTCCATGAGCCTCTGCCGTAATGGCTGAGCTTATGGTATTTTTAACGTTAGAGGCTAGTTCTTGTAGACGTTGGTCACCGATGTTCTGAGCAAGCTTATCCATAAGGTCGTACAAGTCCACCAGTTCATGAGGGCGGTGTGGAACATTTGATGGGTATTTTTCTACATTTTGCAGTGCTTGTTGGATGTTGTTAATCCATGTCTGGTTGAGTGTTTGTATGTCGAGTAGTTTTGCTGTCTCGTTGAGGGCGGCGTATAGTTCAGCCATCTTTGAAGTGTCCACCGCAGCTATGGTTTTAATCGTCCACGTATAGCGCTGGTCGTACGCGTTAACTATCCACGCTCCAAGTTGATGCGGACTTGCTGTCGGATTCGACGTTAGGTTTTCGAGGAAGTCCTTGTAGAACACGTAGTAGTCGCCTGCTGCATACATGACCTCTTCTGATGCAACCGCCACTTTCGTCACGTTCGAAACCGTGTAGAAGTTTTCTAGGCACGCTGTCATGCATGAGAAGTAATATATGAGGTCGACGCCTCCGGTTTCATTTAGAGCCCGGAATATTTCGTCATACTCGAGCCAGTCATAATCTGAGTCATCAAAGCAGACGCCGAGGATGCTTCCGTGATCCCAAGTGTTTAGTGCGTAGCGCTCAGCTGGAAACTTATTCTTAACATAGGTTACGAAGCCTTTGAGCGTTTCCGGGTCTCCCATGTTGCGCTCCGAGCTACCGAAGTCCTGAAGCCAGGCAACACCTTCCTTGTAGACGTAGTAAGCCCAAGTTCCAGCCTGCAGAGTATAAGGATCGGGGGAGGAGGGATCCGGGTGATCTATTAGGGCGATTATGTTAACGTTGTTTGTGCTTCCCGCCCCAGCCATGGCAGCCAGAACGTTCATCGCAAAGAGGCCAAGGTCTATGTCGGCGTCGAGGTAAGCCATGAAAGTCCACTTCGCGGTCGGCCTACTCATCGTTACGGGCTGAGAGACGTTAAACCTGAGCCAATAATTGCAATACTCATTACAGAGCTCTTCGATAGCTATCGTCCAAGAACCCGGCTGATCACCACTAGTTAGCGTGTAAATTAAACCAATCCTATGCTCAACATTGTAGTGTGCTGAGAGACTATTGGTCACCGTTAATGTTCCGTTTGGAGCGAAAAGCTTCAGCACAAGTGTATCCATGTAACCATGAGTCCCGTCGGTTGCGTTTTCAAGGTCGAGTGAGACGTAGATGGTGTATCCTGTTCCTGGACTTGGAACTGTTATATTAAAGTAGTCTTTATTGTCCAACAGGTATCCTATGCTTCCGTTGTATGTTCCGGGTGATGAAAGGATTATTGCGCCGCTTTGGCTACCTCCGGCGTCGTTTGTCGTATTTCCGTCTCCTCCGGAGATAAATTTCGAGGTGGGGTTGTTTTGTGGGAAGATTGGTGTTAATGGCGTGACTGGGATGTATGTTTGTGTTGCTAGTACTATGAGTGGTGCGGCTAGTAATGCGAAGCACAGTAGGAGGGTTAGTTGATTTTTTCTTACCATATTTTTCTCCTCATAAAAATTTTTATAAGTTAAATTTGTTAGAAATAATGTATTTTTAAATTTTTTGATATTATTGAATGTTAGGGGGAGGGCGGTAGTTGGTTTTGGCGCTAGTTTTAAGGGGGTTGGTTCTGTAAGAGTTTTTGTGGGCTACTCCTCTAGCTACCTTCTTCTAGCATTGTCTGGTTTGGTATTTTTGTTTCCTAGTGGTTAATGGTGGCTAAGTCTTTGAGTTGTTGGCGTTTTTGTGTGGTTAGCGGTGAAGTTTGTTTCTCGGCTTCTTGAGTGTTTTCAGGGCTAGGTTTGCTTCCAGGGGTCTTCTGCGGTGTTTTCGGTCCGAGTTTTCCGTGCGCGGTAGACGTTTTCCCAGCTTGCTTCATGCTGTTTTTAGTCCATTTTTATGTGAAAGAAAAGGGAGATATGGGTTGGGGGGTATGGTTGGTGATCTGGCTGGTGTTGGCAGCTTTAAGGTTGGACGCGTTTAGTGTGTTGGGGGTTGAGGGTTCGTGTTGTTGATGGCTAGTGGAGTCACGGGAGTTATTGGTTTGGTTGGTGGTTGGTTAGGTGAGTAGCCCTGCTTTGGCTAGTTTTTCTTCCACGTTTTTTAGTCCTAGTTTTCTTAGTGTCTCTTTTTTTGGTACGCCGTTTTCGTTCCATCCTACTGCTTGGTAATACTCTTTTCTTTTTTGTTCGAATGAGTCTGGGGTTTTTCCTTTGTGTGGGCCTGATGGTAGAGGCTGCGTGAACCTTGGGGGGTTTTGGTCGTCTGTGCCTGTCCACTTTGCATCTGGACCTGCGAGTAGTAGTGCCGCTCTTTGTATTTGGATTATTCTGAGGGCTTTCTCGGTGCACCACTCTTCCAGGGTCATCTTCCACCCTGTTAAGGCTTCATAGAACTCGAATATCTCATGTCTCCCTATCGGGAATGTGTTGAAGGAGCAGTAGACTGCTGAGTCGTGGAATATTGAGAGTGGTTCGCCGAACCTGTTTGTTAGGGGGAGGCGGGCTGGTGATGTGTGGTCTCCTCCTTGCACCGAGCAGGCGTAGGATATGCTTTCCACTAGCGGGTCTACTCCACTTCTAACTCCGTGTGCTCCCACGGCGACGCCCTTGACTTGTACCGCGCATTCGAGGAGGGCTTCGGGTTTAAGCTGCTTCATCCCGCTCAGCTTTAAGGCTGCCCTATAAGTTCCCTCGGCGAGGACGTCGCCCAGCCCTTCCCTGTAGGCGACCATTCTAGCTAGCTTGGCGAAGGCTTTCGTGTCACCCCACTTGAGCTCGAAGCCCAGCTCCTCCCTTCCGATTAATCCTCTCTCGTAGAGCTCGGCGGCGAAGCCGAGGACGCTGCCTACCTGTATGGCGCACAGTCCGAGCTCGTTCATGATGTATGAAAGGTATATGTTGTCTGGAGGCGAGAATATTCCGAGGTTTGTCCCGTTATATGCCTGGTGCTCGTAGTCGGGGGCGTCGCACACTGCCCCCTTGAACTCGCCCTCCCTGATTACCGCTAGCTTCATGCATGTGGTGGGGCAGTTGAAGTCCCCCCAGTATGGCTTAGCCCAGTACTTGGCGAACTCCTCCACGGAGTACCCTTTGTCGTCGTGCCACTCCTCCTGCCAGTTCCTTATTGGCTCCGCGCTCATGAGGGCGCCAACGTTGTAGCCCCCGCTCGCCGTCCCATCCCTCCTGAAGCCGATGTTCTGGTAGCAGTCCTTGCATATGGACTCCATGAACTCGACTACTTTCTCCATGTTGGCTGGCTCAGGGAGAGGACCAGTGCCCTTCACCACCACCGCCTTTAAGTTTTTGGATCCCATTACTGCGCCGTAGCCGCCGTAGCCTGCGGCGTGGCTCCTCTTCTCCATGACGCACGCAGCCCTCACCCTTCTCTCGCCAGCCGGACCAATATAGAGGACTGCGGGTTCCTTGAGCTCCCCAAGCCCCGGGTGAACCTCCCTAACGAGTCTTCCGCCCTCCTTCAAAAGTGTCTTAAGGGTTTCCTGTCCCTCCTTGCCCCAGACGTGGCTGGCACCTCTTAGCTCGACGTGGTCGTCGCAGATGAAGAGATAGGAGGGCTTCTCGGCGACGCCCCTAACTATTACCCCGTCGTAGCCTGCACATTTGAGCTCGACCCCAGCCTCGCCTGAAACCGTTGACCCTATTATGCCGTTGCTGAGGGGGGACTTTCCTGAAACGCAGAGCTTGGAGCCCGGGAAGTATCCTGTGAGTGGACCTGTGAGGAGGAGGAGAAGGTTATCCGGGCCTAGGGGGTCGACCTCCTCCCACCTCCACCCGAGCCTATCCCAGAGAAGCCAAGCTGCGAGCCCCCTACCGCCAATGTAGTCCTTTAAAACATCCTCTGCCACTCTAACCTCCCTGATAGAGCCGTCTTCAAGGTTGACTTCAACGAGTCTTCCAGCGTAACCCCTCACCATAACACTCCCACACTCAAAAAGGAAACTTGAATTTCCAAGGCTTCTAGCCTCCTTCAAGTTTTAATGTTTTCCTGCCCCCTTCCTCGAGGCTACCGCTGACAACATTAATGGGAGCTTTTGTTATTCAAAAGTTGTCATTGGCAGTCAGGTTTTCGCTTGGAGGCGTGGAGCCTCATACCGAAGCTTATGGCACACGTGATTGCCGCGAAGCGTGGCAGCACTCACCAACCTATCTGGGGCACTTTGCAACCAAAGTTGCCTTTAGGTGGGAGAGGCGGGTTACGGAGCGATGCACGGCGGTTGCAAGCCAGTTGCATCGTGATGTCATGCAGATTGCACGGTTTACCTAAGCTTAAGTTCAACGTGCTTCCGGAATGCTCCTTTGGAATTTTACATGTTACTGGGTAACCTGCGCGGGTTGAGGGCTTCGAAAAGCAGGGTTAAATCCTAGTCCTTCACTGATATTTCACAAAGGAAACTTATAGCGCATGCCGGTAGGCTTGGCGAGCAGTTGGTTTAAAGAGTTTTTAGAGGGTTAGCTTGTTATTTTTGGAGGTGTTATGTTTCCTGTGGCTTTTAGGACCCATATTCCTTTTCTCTGCTTCTTCGACCACATCATAAGGCATCCGAGAGGCGTAAATCACGAGTATTTTCTTCGGCCTAACTTTTCAGGGCACTTTCTTTCCAAGAGGGCAGCTTTTCTAATTACTTCATTTACAAGTTTAACTCCGCCCCTTAACAGATGCCTCGCCAATAACGCATAATCCGTTAGAAACTCCGTATTATTTATCTCGCCCTCAGGAAGCACAAGAGACCCAACGTCAACATCATATCCCATTTCATGCAGCCTTAACTTCACAACAGACCTAGCTTCCTCCTCAATCTCCAAAGTAAGCTTATCAAGAGCACCCTTCATCTTAGTTAAGCGCGAATCCATGCGAACCTGAATCTCCTCTAACTTTTCAACACGAGCAAGTATCTTGTTAAAGTCCTCTCTGAGGCGCAACTGCTCTCTCCAGCCTAACCTGCTGTTCCTCCAACACAGCTTGGCTCTCGCTCAGCCTAGCCAAAGCCACCTTCAGCCTACCTGAGCTTCGCTTAGCTTGGTTAATGTTTCTCCAAAAGCGGATGTGTTCTTCTGCGAGTTTGGCCTGTACTTTTGAGCTTCTAGTCTTTCAAGTATTTTATTTTGGTCTGGTGACGGCTGATCCGTTCGTTTTATTATTTCATCCAGTTCAAGAAATACTAGAGATGTGTATCTGAACTCCTTGTTCTTTTTCTAGTAATTCTAGGAACTCGTCTTTAAGGTTTCAACGAGAACCCTCTTTTTTCCATATTTTTCTTTTTTACTTTTACTAATTAATTAAGGTAATGTGATAGCGATTTTAATAATGATTTGTTTTTTGTTGGGGAGGATTTTTTAATCGTGTTTTTTCCTGTTTTTGTTTGGAGGTGGTTTTGTGCGGTGCTTAGTTACTGCTGCCTTTCATGAGGATGGATTGAGGATTTTGAGGGAGCTTATGAATGTGGACTATAGGAGCTGGAGGGACACTGGGAAAGTCTACTTGGATGGTGGGGAGCTTGTTTCTCTTATCAATGAGGTTGGGGCTGAGGTGCTTGTGGTTGAGTCGGACTTCGTAACCCGAGACACTATCGAGAAGTGTAACTTGAAGATCATTGCTTCGTGTAGGGATGACCCTTATAACGTTGATGTTAGGGCTGCGACGGCTAAGGGTATTCCTGTGATTTATGCTCCGAGAAGGAACACTGTTGCGGTGGCTGAGCTTGCTGTGGCGTTGATGCTTGCCGCCATGAGGAGGGTTGTTAAGGCTGACAGGATTCTCAGGTCTGGACGGGTTGAGTATAAGAGTTCGAGGGACTTCGTGGACGTTTACAATGCTACGGTCGGCTTCGAGCTCAGCGGCAAGAAGGTTGGGATAGTGGGGCTTGGAGCCATAGGGTTCGAGGTGGCTAAAAGGCTTAAGGCGTTTGACGTTGAAATATTGGTGTATGACCCCTACGTTGACCCTGAGAAGGTTAAGGCGGTTAACGGGCGCCTCGTCGGGCTTGAAGAGCTTTTCAGGGAGTCTGACGTTGTCACGGTTCACTGCAAGTTAACACAAGAGACGGCTGGGATGATAAGAGAGGAGCACTTTGCAGTGATGAAGCCGACCGCCTTCTTCGTTAACCTTGCCAGGGGAGCCATAGTGGACGAGGACGCGCTCTTTAAGGCTCTGAGGGAGAGGTGGATAGCTGGCGCAGCCCTAGATGTCGTCCAGCAAGACCCAGCTCAGTCGGACAACAGGTTTCTAACCTTAGACAACGTTGTACTAACACCACATATAGGAGGAAACACGCATGACACGATAAGAAGGCAAAGCGTAATGGTCGCCGAGGACATCAGGGCGATACTAAAGGGAGGAAAACCCAAGAATGTGCTTAACCCGGAGGTCCTAAGATAAAATGGGGAAGCAAACCGGAAAGACCCTAGGCTCCCTAGAACCTTCCCTCTTTTGAAGAGAGTGGTCTTTCAGGATTTTCCATCACATCTCTGGATTTCCTTGGTTACTAAGGCTCGTGGTGGCCTGGAATGTTCAGAGTGAAGAGACGTTCTTGGTTTTTTTTAAAAAAAAGTTTTTCAAGTGATGATGTTTTCTATTAGGTTACTTGTGGAAGGGTGGTTGGTTTGGGGGAGTTGATGGCTGTTCTTGATATTGGGACGGGGTCCGCTAGGCTTGTGCTGGTAGGTGAGGACGGCAAGTTCGCTTATTTTTCCTCTTTTAAGATGAGGTATTCTCCGTCTGAGGGGCTTGCTGGTATCGGGTTTGAGCTCGACGCTGAGGGACTCTGGAAGAACCTTGCACGCATGATTAGGGAAAGCAGGTTGGCTGGTGAGGTTGTCGGCGTAGGTGTTACGAGCCAGAGGTATGCCGCAGTCTTCACGGACGAGGAGGGGCGACCCCTCTACGCTGGGCCAAACCTAGATGGTAGAGGAATTTTCGTCCAGCATATTTTGATGGAGAAGTTTGGGCGGGAATTTCATGGGATAACTGGCCACTGGCCGCCTCTGGTCTTCATGCCCTCTAGGATCCTTTGGTTTAAGAGGGAGAAGCCTGACGTATACGCTAAGTTCGGCAAGTTCCTTAACTTGTGTGATTGGGTCACCTTCAAGTTCTGCGGGGAGTTCGTGACCGACTTTTCGAGTGCCTCAGAAACAATAATGTTTGACGTTTCAAAACTCGATTGGTCAGAGAGAATGTTGAGGGAGCTGGAGGTTTCAGTTGACCAGTTGCCGAGGGTGGTCGAGGCTGGAACAATGGTCGGCGAGGTAACGGAGGAAGCCTGCAGGGAGACGGGTATACCCGAGGGGACGCCGGTGGTCGCGGGTGGAGGGGATACTCAGTGCGCCGTACTGGCGGCTGGAGGAGTGGAGGAGGGGGATGTCTGCGTTGTCGCTGGCACCACTACCCCTGTCCAGATGGTTCTCTCTAAGCCCGTCGTTGACCCTGAGATGAGGATCTGGACGAGCTGCCACGTGCTACCGGGCAGGTGGGTGCTTGAGAGCAACGCCGGCGTCAGCGGTAGGCTTGTCGAGTGGTTCAAGGATGGTATTGCGGAGAGCGATGTGAGGGACGCTGAAAGGAGGGGGTTGAACCCTTACGAGGAACTTTTCAGGATGGCTGAAGAGGCCCCGTTGGGAGCAGGGGGCATACTGGCATCCATGGGCCCCCAAATAATGGATTACAGGGAGGGAGTTAAGATCTTCCCGTCGACAATGGCTTTTCCGCCATTGATCATGGTTGACAAGCCGACCATGAAGGGTGAAGTTTTCAGAGCTTTACTTGAAAACATAGCTTTTGCGGTCAGGGCGAACTGCGAGCAGCTCCGGGAAGTTTCAGGTATCAAAATAGAGGAGCTGAAGGTGACCGGTGGGCTTGCTAGAAGCAACTTCTTCTTAAGGCTGGTTTCCGACGTGACGGGGTTACCCGTGCATAGCCCGCTGGAAAAGCAGGGGAGTTCTCTCGGATGCGCCATCTGCACAGCTAAAGGGGTGGGATTATATGGAAGCTTTGAGGAAGCCATAAAGGGAATGGTAAAGAGGGGGGAGAGCGTGGAGCCGTCACCGGAAAAACATAAAGAGTATGAGGCGATATACTCTAGGTGGAGGCAGTTTTACGAGAAAGCGGCTGGTTTGGGGGTTTAACGTTGGATGAGGAAGCTAGAAGGGTTGGTTTAGAAATCATCAATGTTGCTAGGGAAATGCTTCAGAGCGGTTTGGTGGAGGGGACGGAGGGAAATGTAAGCGCAAAGGTCGGCGACGATAGGATCCTAATAACTCCCACTTCTATGAACTACATGGAGATGACCATTGAGGATCTTGTCCTAATAGACTTGAAGGGAAACGTACTGGAGGGGAAAAGGCAGCCTTCAAGCGAGAAGCCCATGCACCTCAGGGTCTACAATGCAAGGGAGGACGTGGGAGCGATAGTACACACTCACTCACTCTACGCGTCGGTTCTAGCTGTTTTAAGGAAACCGCTCCCACCACTTACGGACGAGTTCATATTCAAGTATGGAGGGACGATAGAGGTTGCAGAATACGGGCTCACGGGAAGCAAGGAGCTCGCTGAAAACGCCGTCAAGGCACTGGGCAGCAGGGCAGCCGTCATACTGGCTAATCACGGAACACTCTGCTGTGGAAGAACTCCATCTCACGCCCTCGAAACAGCAAAGATCCTCGAGAGGATGGCGAAAATCTACGTTATAGCCTCTATGCTCGGAGAGCCACATCCACTACCGGAAAAAGTGCTGAGAGACGGAGAAGCAATCTACGAAATTCTCAGGAAATCGAAGAAGTAAAAGACCGAGAAAAGGTATTCGCTCGCTTTTTATTGGAGAAGACGTATTTTGTTTTTTAGTTCTGCCACGTGTCTTACCGTGAGGTCTACATGTGGGGAGTCGACCTGCTCCTCGCTCACCAAGACTGTTTTCATGCCTAGGCTCTTCGCGGGAGAAAGATCCGATGCCACAATGTCTCCTACCATCACGGCTTCCTCTGGGCTAACCCCTAGCGCCTCAACAACTTTTATGAACGCTGACACGTGAGGCTTGAGGGCCTCCAGGTCGTCGGCGGTTAACACCACGTCGAAAACATCCTCACTCAGCCTTAGCGCCCTGAGAACCCCTGTCAAACCCTTACGGCTCAGGTTTGTCAGAACAGCAAGCTTAAAACTTTTCTTCAATTCTTTCAGCACGGACGTCAGCTCCGGGTCAGGGTCGACGTGGTCGGCTGGATCCACAGCATCTATAGCACTGTAAAACTCCTCCTTGGTCACTCCGAGCCTCTCAGCTATCAGAGTCGACGGGGGACGTTGCTCGTAACCCTCCCTTCTGAGCTCACTTATAACCCGCCGCACTTCTCTCAGTAGAGCCTCACCATCTAAGCCTGTCTTCTCGGAAACGAACTTCAAAACTTGGTTACGGTAAGCGTCAGTCAAGCTCTTAGACTTGAACAGTGTGCCTTCAACGTCAAAAATCAAAGCCTTGACGGGCATGGTTATCCCTCAGCCGTTAAGCAAAAACCAGGAAATAAAAAGGTTTCCAAAAAGGACCAGCAACTGAAGAGGCGGAAAATCCCATGAAAACCCTAAGCTAAAATTTAAGGATAGCACACTTTCCTTGCACAGACAACTTTACAGTAGCCACACATCGACTACAAGCCCAATATTTCCGTTATAGTCTTCAAACGCAATCCTCTCTCCACTTTTAGCCATCACATGTCTTTTGCAACCCACCAAACCATACCAACATGAAAAAGGCTCTTTTTTCTCACGGACACGCCCCGTGTAGTCTAATCACGTATTGAATTTACTCTCCGCTCCCCTCCCCCATGTAGCCTTCAAAACGTCAGTAAGCAGCTGTTGCGAGGACAATTAATTGTGGAAGACCGCTTTCCCCATTGAAAAAGACCTTTTTCCTGTCTTTAAGTTCGGAAGGGCGAGCTCTTCCTATATGAACATCTCAACCGAATTTTTACAATGGATAATTTCAAGGTGATTTTGGTTGAAATACGTTAAAATGTGCGTGAAATTTTCTGGCTGGAACTATTATGTCGTTTTTCGGCTGGAGGGTTGGTTGATTCAGGGGAGTTTTATGGGGGTTTCCTGTTTTTCGGTGAGTTTTGAAATTAGTTCGTTTAGTTCTTCGGACGGAATTAGAAGTGCCAGTTTTGAGTTTTTGACTTTGTCGTAGAGTTTTTTGTCGGCTGTTATCATGCGGCACGTTTCTCTTTCAGCTAGGCTTAGGTATGCTGCATCGTAAAACGTTATATTGTATTTTTCAGCTTTTCTAGCTGCGTCGGTCATCAGGTCGATTGTTGGGCTGTAGAGTTCGATGTGGAGCTTGTAGATGCTTTCTACTGCTCTTTCAACGTCGCCCACGTTTAGGTAGGGGTTGTATCTTAACGCGTTTGCGACTTCGTAGACTAGTAAGTCAGGCGCAATCAATGTTACGCTTCCCGAAACGTGCATGTCCCTTAGCTTCAAGGCAAGATTCCTATGCTCCTCGTTCACGAACCACTTAACAGCTACTGAGGCATCAATTAGAGTTCTGAACCCTCTGTCCATACCGGGCATCTCTCCACTTTCTTATCTCTTCCACTCCGCTCCAATCATGCCCCGTCTTCGCGGCGATTTCATCCATAATGCGGCAGGCAGCCTTAGCCTCCTCCTCCCTGATTTTCCTAACTATAGCTTCTCTCAGGTACTCCGACCAGTTGACATCCTTGAACTCACGCATCTTCCTCCTAATGTCCTCGCTAACCCTAATCGTTATTGTTGCCAAGTTACCACCTAACTGTAATAACAACAAAGTACAACATAAATGTTTCTACGAAAAGGAGCAGATAAGAAGGTGGGGAACGATGCGGGAGTTCCGCTTCAGTCTGCTGACGCCCGTTATGTTCTCACGCTTTTAAATTTAGGAGAACCCCGTCCGCGAGTGGCTAGAGTCCATGATGATGCCGTAACAACTTGTTCAGATTTGAAAAATGCTGCTACAACTGATAGAACAAAAAGTAATTCTTTATAATCCACGGTAGTTTTGGTGAAGTGCTGTCAGCGTTCTAGAAGGAAAAATTGTTAAAAAAGATGTTTTGAAAAGGTGGTGGATGCACGGGGGCATTTCCACATAAGCCTATGGCTTCGCAGTAAGTTCTAACGTGTTCACGAGAAGACTCTTCTTCTGTGCCGGATAGAAACTTCTCCTTGGGGAGCGGAGCTCTCGCATTAGCCTATGATGGAGGCAACGGAGGGGGGCACGGTGCTTATCGGGAACTTATGTTGACGAAAATTTCAGTGACGAGTTCTTGGACTACGAAAGGGACGAGGCTTCTCCCTTAGGAGAGACGTTGGTCGCGTTGGTTATTAAATGATAAATTTTATATTTTACATTGCGTTTTTAACATTCTAACTTGAGTTGCGACGTGTCCTGTTGGGGGGCGTGTGAGGGTTGAAGCGAGTTGAGTCGAATTTTGTTAGTGAAGGGTTGAAGTGTTCTGGTTGGCTTTACCTTCCCGAGGGTGTGAAGAAGCCGCCTGTCGTTGTTATGGCTCATGGGTTTGCCGCTGAGAAGAGCTTCGGCCTCGCGGCGTTTGCCGAGAGGTTTTGTGGGGAAGGGTTCGCAGTTTTCCTGTTTGACTACAGGAACTTTGGGGACAGTGAGGGGGAGCCGAGGAACCTTGTGAGCGTTAAGAGGCAACTGGAGGATTGGAGGAACGCGCTTAACCATGTTCGCAAATTGAAGGAGGTGAACGGTGAAAAAGTGGCGCTTTGGGGAACTTCGTTCAGTGGAGGCCATGTGCTCGTAACAGCGGCGCGAGATCAGAGAGTTTCAGCCGTCGTTGCTCAAGTCCCCTTCGTGGACGGGCTAGCAACCACGTACTTTCTAGGATTCAAGTTCGTTTTGAGAGCGCTAGCCCACGGGTTAGCTGACGCTCTAGCATCTCTAGTTGGTGGAGTGCATTATGTGCCCGTGGTCTCCAGCCCTGAGGAGTTCGCCGTGATGAACACGCCGGGCTCGAAGGAAGGCTATCTATCTCTTGTGCCTGAAGGGTCTACGTGGAAAAACATGTGTCCTGCAAGGATACTTCTTTCGATACCATTTTACCGCCCGGTAAGGTATGCCTCAAAAATAAAGTGTCCTGTTCTCATAATTTACGCTGAAGGGGATACGCTGATCCCGCCTAAAGCCGTAAGTAAGGCAACGGGTAAAATAAGGGACGCGAAGGTCATACGGTTAGACGCAGGGCACTTTGACGTTTACGTTGAGCCGCTTTTCGATAAAGTGGTCGAGATGGAACTGGATTTTCTGCGCGAAAAAATCCTTTGAAGTGAATTGTGGAGAACAGAGGGTAGGCAAGTGTAAGAGAAAATGTTATGTTTAAAAAATAGAGTTGAATGATCCCCCTAGATTTAGCCTGTGATCGCTATTCGCTGGAGGTAGTTGTGCTTGTATACTATTTTAGAAGCCTTAAGCTTGTTAAAGTAGACTCCTATTGTTCGCCGTGAAGGCGAATTTTCATTTTATTGAAAAGTTTTAAAAGGGAGTTCTCTTAAAATGTCTCTGGTTGGTTTCAGATGTTATTGGGGAGAGGGAGTTTTTATGAGGGGGACTGTTGCCCTGGTGCTCCTTGCCGCCATCTTTGCTGTCGGCTTTTACGGCGTCACCACCATGGCTCATGTCGAAGTTGCCTTAGGATTGTTAGACTTTCCGATAGGCCCTTTCGCGCTATATAAGTCTACTGAAGTAAGTTATTATTATCCTGCTTTTTTGGTTGTTATTATTTTGGAGGCGTTTATGTTTTTCCCGTCCTAGCTGAGACAAGAAGTTACTTTATTATTCCCGGGGGTTATGGTGGGTGTGCAAGTTTAAGCTTGTCCTCTTCAAGTCCTGTCGACGTGTTTATTTATTACACTGGCTCGATTGAAGAGCCTGTTTTGTCGGCGGTTAACGTCACTCAGCTTCATGCGGATATTCCTCAACCAGAGGACGTATACTTTTTTGGAGTGAAAAGCGTGTTGGACAGAGTGCTTTTTCCAGCTGCCTCCATGAGCGGAGTCACGCTGCCGCCCTTCCTCGTGGTTGTTGAGGGGGAGGGGGGCGCCGTAGTTGCAGCGAAGGGGAGCATTTATGGGGTCCAGATAATCCAGAGTCCCCGATACGTTTTATCGTGGGCTCTCCTCATTTTCTCCGGGGTTTTCATGGCTCTAGCGCTGGTTGGCAAGGCGGCTTCTAAATTAACCCTTGAAGGCTCCCTCGAAAGAGAGGCGCAAGGGCTTAAGCTGGTTTTCTATGAGCCTGTTGCCGTTGTTCTCCCATATGCTTTAGTTCTAATTCCGATTTTTTACGCCGCAATCAATGATTACTGGATGCTATCCCACATGGCATGGCATTTCCAGAAGGTGGGGGTTAGCGACTCGTCACCTCTCCCCCTACATCTAATGGTAGCCGTAGTGGCGGCAGGCTTAGTCATTTTTTCCTCGACTATTTTCCTATCACGCTTCCTCGTACACTACTCCGTTGGAAACCTTCGCTGGGGATCTTCAGGTGAGAGTGTGAAGCAACTTGGAGGAGGCTCTTTGCTCGCCGGCTTCCTGGCGCTCTCAGTTATTACGTTCGCCATCAACTACTTCTTCCTGAAGCGAATGGAAAACATGTACTCCTACAGGGATCTTTACGCGGTGGGCGAACTGGCATTGATGCTCTCGGTCATGATGGTGGCGATCCTGTTGATCCTCTACCTAGCTTCGCCGCGCTTTATTTCCTCTATTACTGGAAAACCTAAAGAGCGAGCTGAGATTCCGTTGAAACGTTTCCTCGTAAAGATGCTTTTTGTAGATGGCTTTTTCCTAGCCATAACGGTTGCCTTGGGAATCGGCTTGGTCATACTCTTCAACCCGTTCGCTTACCCTGTAGGAATGTTTTATTCCCCCGCGGTGGCGGAAAACAGGGTGATCTTGATCCTCTCCGGCGCACTCTTCCTAAGCGCACCCTCAGCCCTTATCTTATCAATGCCGGCGGTGATTCAGGTTACTTCCTACGTTAAACTTGTGGCACTAAGAGGAAAAGGCAAGGAAGAAGAGGGAGTTAAAAAGTGGGAAATTTAAGCGGAAATTTCTTCAAAACGAGAAAACTCGTTTAGCCGTCGTGCCATATGGGTGCTATTTTTTATTTTTCGCGGTGCTGCTAGCGCGTTGAGCGTTACGAGTAGGCTGAGCCCCACGTCTCCTACGAGTATGACGCTCCATAGGGAGACCAGTCCTAGCGCTGCTAGAGCTACTAATGCAAGCTTGACCGCGATGGATAAGGATATGTTTTGCTTAACTGTTAACATAGTTTTTCTGCTTAAGTCTAACAGGTATGGTATCTCTGATAGTCTGTCTTTCATGAGTGTTATGCTGGCTGCTTCTATGGCGACGCCGCTACCTATGCCTCCCATTGCGATCCCGACGTCTGCAGCAGCTAGACTTGGAGCATCGTTGACCCCGTCGCCAACCATCGCTACACCCCCCATAGAGCTCAGATTCTTAACGACGCCGACTTTCTCGTGAGGAAGAAGCTCCGCATAGTATTCATCCACGTTCAAACTGCGGGCCACAACATTCACAGCCTCATTGCTGTCGCCGCTGATTATGACTGTCTTCACTTTTCTCCGCCTTAGCTCTTCCACACAGTAACGTGCATCCTCTCTTAGTTCATCACCGAGTAATATGGCTCCTAAGATGACGCCATTGGAACCGACGAAGATGCTTGTTTCAGTATTCAGCTTGGGGACGTTGTGTTCTTCAGGGAAAAGTATCCGTCTTCCGACGACGTAGGGTTTACCGTCAACTTTTCCGGAGACGCCCACTCCCGGCATAGACTTGAAGTCTTCGACTCTTCCAAGCTCGACTCCATCTTGGAGAGCTTTCTCGACGACCGCCTTAGCTATTGGGTGGTTCGACAGGGCCTCAAGGGATGCTGCGGCTTTCAGGATCTCATTATCTTCGACTTCACGTCGTAGCGGTATGACCTTCAAGACCTTAATTGTTCCCTTTGTCAGCGTTCCAGTTTTGTCGAATGTAAAAGTAATTGATTTCGAGAGTGACTCGATGTGTATGCCTCCTTTAACCAATATGCCTTTTCTGGCAGCCGCCATTATCGAGGACAGCATCGTTACAGGAGTGGATATGACGAGGGCGCAGGGGCATGATATTACGAGAAGCATTAACCCTCGGTAAACCCAGGGGATGAGGGGCCGCCCTAGAAGTGGGGGGATTAAGGCTATCATGACGGCTACAAGGATTACGGCGGGCGTATATAAGCGTGCAAACCTATCAATGAACTTCTCAGTTGGCGCCCTTCTCTTCTCGTTCTCCCTGACTATGCTTAGCATTTTTGAGTAGAAAGTCTCGTTTGCGGGTTTCGTAACCCTTACCTTGATGGAGCCTTCATTATTAATTATTCCCGCGTAAACCTCGTCTCCAACGGTCTTCGGCACGGGGATCGATTCACCAGTAATCGGGGACTGGTTAACGCTCGTCTCGCCTTCAACCACAACGCCGTCCAAAGGTATCCGCTCTCCCGGCTTAACGAGAACTAATTCCCCGACAGACACACTGTGAGCATGAACTACAACTTGCTTATCGCCCCTCAGAACAGTAGCCGTCGACGGGAAAGATGCCACCAGCTTCCTGATAGACCCTTTAACGTGCCCCTCAGCATACTTCTCCAGCATTTCCACTAAATTGAACAGTATAGCTACAGTTGCGCCTTCCTCCATGCTCCCTATAGCAAAGGCGCCCACTATCGCCACCATTACTAGCAGGTTAACAGTCACACGTCTACTCTTAGCCAGCTCCCTGACTCCAATGAAAGCGATGTTGTAACCTGAAAGGACTGTTGAGACAACCAAGAGGAAGCTGACTGGCAATGGCTCCCACAAAACGTCCGTTGAAGGAAGAAATGTAAGAAACGACGAGAAAAATCTGGCTATCCACGTGTAGAGGAGCTGCGGTATGTGAGCCAAGGAGCTAGCATAGTTGCGTTCAAGCAGGAGGGCAACCGCCAGAAGCACTGCTGAAGCAGCGACCCTGACGGACACACGTCTGTTAGCGGTGAACTCGTCTTCTTCATATTTCTCTGCTTCCAGCTCGGCTGCGCATACCGGGCAGTTGAACCCGAGACTCACAAAGACCCCGTGAAGTACGGAGGGAAAGCATGTTATTAATCTAATGCTAAAAAACGCGGGAAAATTATTAAAAATTAATTGCTTTTTTATCTAAATTGATGACGGAGGTGGAAGCCTTGACCGTAATAAGCATTTCCTTAGATTCATCACTCCTTAAGAGGCTTGACCAGCTAATAGAGGAGAGAGGCTACTCGAGTAGGTCTGAAGCTGTTAGGGACGCCGTGAGAACCTTTCTTTCAGAGTACGAGATTAAGAAAGGAGAAGGGGGACGGGTGATTTCAACGATAATAATAATGTGGGAGTATGAAAGGAGGGAAGTAGACGAGCAACTCGCAAAGCTACGCCATGAATACGATGATTTGGTCACAGGCAACATGCACATACACTTAGCGAAAGGGCACTGCCTCGAAATATTAATCGCCGAGGGAGAACTAGAGGAAACATACAAGTTGATAGGGAGAGTTAGGGCGATAAAGGGGGTGCACCAAGTAAAGTATACTTCGATACAAGTTTAACGAAAGGCGGCCCTCTTAACGCGACCAAACAGAGAAGACGCCTCAGCTCACTCATAAAAATCATAGCGGGCAAAGTTGGCGCAAACGTGCACACTCACACGTAATGCGAAAAGCAGTCCATTGGAGAGGAGGAATATAAACGGAGGATTTAAAAAGTTGATTTAGAGAAAAGGGGGGAGGTAAGTAAACGTTTTATGGGGTGGAATTATCCCGCCTGCCTCTTCCTTATTTCTTCTTCTCTTAGTTCTCTTCTGAGCAGCTTGCCCACTATTGTTCTCGGGAGGGAGTCTCTGAATTCTATTTCTTTCGGCACCTTGTATGCTGCAAGGTTCTTCTTGCACCACTCGAGAATGCTGCTTTCCGTCACCTTGCCCCTGTACTCCGGCTTCAGCACGACGAATGCTTTTATTATCTCGCCGACTGCTGGATCGGGTATTCCAACCGCAGCGGCATCCTGTACTGCCTCATGTTTGAAAAGAACCTCTTCAATTTCCCTCGGGAACACCGAGTACCCCTTGTACTTTATGAGCTCCTTTTTCCTGTCCACCACGTAGAAGTAGCCGTCTTCGTCCATCTTCGCAATGTCACCTGTCCTGAGCCATATTTTTCCGTTAATTTCTATGAGTGTTTCAGCGGTCTCCTTGGGGCGGTTAAGATATCCCTTCATGACTTGAGGCCCACTTACGACGAGCTCGCCTTCTTCTCCAGAACCGAGGAAGCGGTTTTCCTCTAGGTGCATTATTCCAGCATCGGTGTTCGGGAGCGGGATCCCGATGCTTCCGACTTTTCTCAGATTCTTATCCAGCGGGTTACTGTGAGTTACTGGTGCCGCTTCGGTTAGTCCGTAGCCCTCACATATTATCGCTCCAGTCAGTTTTTCAAAGGTTTCCTGGACTGCTAATGGAAGCGGGCCGGCTCCACTTATTCCGGATTTAAGCGAGGAGAGGTTGTACTTTTTGACTTTTGGATGATTGTTTATCGCGTTGTAAATCACGGCCACCGCTGGGAAGAGCGTGACCTTATGTTTCTGGATCGTTTTCATCACGAGTTCAGGGTCGAACCTAGGCAGCACAACGTTCTTGTTCTGGAGGACTATGGAGGCGTTCAAGCAAACGGTTTGTCCATAAACGTGGTACCATGGAAGAACTGAGAGCATGACTTCTTTTCCCTTTTCTCCTCCAACCCATGCGTTGCATTGCACGGCGTTCGCGACCAAGTTGTAGTGGGTTAGCATGGCCCCCTTAGGAAGACCCGTTGTGCCTCCCGTGTAAAGCAGAACGGCCACGTCATCCTTCGGCTTAACTTTCTTCTTCGGAGCCTGCGGCTCCGGTGGATGCTTGCTGATCAGCTCCATCATGTGGTATATCCCGGGCTCAGGCTTCACTTCAGCTGTTGGAATCTTCTTTAGCAACTTGCCGAGCATCCTCTTAATGGGTGGCATGAAGTCTCCAAGGTTAGTTATTATCACCGCCTTAACGCCGATCTTCTTAACGACTTCCTTCACGTTCGGATAGAGAGCGTCAAGTATGACTAGGGTTTTAGCTCCGCTGTCCGTCATCTGGTGCTCTACTTCCCTTGGAGTGTAGAGCGGGTTCATCGTGGTAGACGTGGCCCCTATCCTAGAGATCGCGTAATATGCTATGGCAAACTGAGGGGAGTTAGGCAGCATTATGGCCACAACGTCTTTCTGCGACACTCCTATTTCTATGAGGGCTGACGCGAACCTGTCAACCAAGGAGTCGAGCTCCTTGAAGGTTAACGTTTTACCCATAAAGTCCATTGCGACACTATTTGGAGACTCCTTAGCGGCTTCACGCAAGAGCTCGTCAATACGCACTTCGGGGATCTTTATTTTCGTGGGCACATTTGGAGGATAGAACTTGAACCAAGGTCTTTCTTCGCTCATTTTCCCTCTCTCCCATTTTTCAGCAACCGTCTAATGAAATGACTGCCTTTTTTTATAAAGTTTGCTCTGATGAACTACTGAATAGATCAGTTACTTCGGTTCCTGCTTGCTTGAATAAGAGGAACGCCGATCTATGATGATGGAAAAAAGTAGTTTTGCTTCAAAAATTACTTATTTTGGCACATTATTCTCATGCATTAATCGAAAATGTAAAAAAGAGTTGGCGTAGAAAAAATAATTTTAGTGGAGGTTTTTCCGTTGAGGGGCGAGCGGTTTGACGTGCTCGTAGACGGGTCAAACGTCGTTATGCATAATGTCGACGAGGCGGGAAAGGGGAAAACCGAGACTCTGAAGCAGGTTGCCTCTAGGCTTGAGGAAGCTGAGCTCGAGTTCTTTGTTATTTTCGATAAAGGGATAATGAAGAAATGCGATGACCCCCACTATGTGAGGAGATTGGAAAAAAAGAGGAGAGGCCTTATTGTTCCCGGCGGCAGGGAGGCTGACGCCTATGTTCTTTTCTTAGCAGAGAAGGTGTACGACTGTTATGTTCTGAGCAGGGACAGGTTTGCCGATTACAGGCGGATATACCCGTCGATACAAAGGAGACTTGTCATTTACAATGTGAACGGGGAAAAATTAGAGTTTAAGCCAAGGCTAGAAGAGATTAAAAGTAGGCGGGCAACGCTGAGGCAGCCAGCTACGCTTAGCGTCGAATGTAGCATTGAGCAGGTTAGAAGGTTTCTGTTCCTAGCAACGAGAAACGAGAACGCTAAGTTTTGCTCAGATGACATACTAGTCGAGAGGAAAAAGAAGAAGGGTCACGGTGAAATACATGTTGAAGCAGAATTCAAAGAAGTAAAGGAGAGAAGGGGTAACTCGGGGGTGTCACTGGTTAAGGCGGATGAGGTTAAGCGCCTCGATTACAGGTCTAAAAGTGGGATGACGAACTTAACTTGGACACCCTACAGGCTTAACCCATCGCTCGGACGACTATCGGGCTACGCCTCGCCGCATGTGATAGTAATACTCATAGATGCAGGATGCATATGCATCCCGCTCCCCATAAAAGAAAAAGAGAGGAGAAACACGCTGCACCATTCAGGCGCGCATGCATCAATCGTCCATGGAAACGCTAAGCGCTCCCAAGGTGGCGTTTAAAGGAAAAGGCAACCGAACTTTATCTAGCCGGGGCATAATAACACTTTTTGGGAGAAATTATTTCGCCCTTTTTCTTCAGAACCTGTATTATTTTCGAGACCTCCTTGCTGTCAAGGTTGACGATTTTAGCTACGTCGCCGGGCCTCAGCGGCCTCCCAGCATTCCTCATGGCCTCGAGGACGAGACGCTCCTTTTCCTCCATATAACTTCACCTCTCTTTTCTTCAGCACCTAAAATATGTGAAACGAGGAAGATTTAAGGGTAATTAAAAGTACAATAAAAGGGAAATGGGACGATAAGTGATTCAGGGGGGAGATAAAGAGGATTTAGTATCTTTTTCCTCTACCGTATTCTCCTCTACCCTGCTGGAATCTGGGCTTATATGGACGTCTTTGCTGCTCGTAGAACTTGTTTGAGAGGTTGTTTTCCGTGTTAACGTTCACATCGTGTCCCTCACTGTCCTCCTCGACGCTCCCATAGCGCCCAATGTTTAGTCTAAGAGAGTTCCTGTATATCGTGGTGTAAACGTTCCTTAAAACGTAGACTTGTCCAGGCATAATTTTGTCGATTTCGTCATTCCAAAGCGTGAGGTATATGCAGCCAGTCTCATCGCCTACTAGGGCGTCAGCAACCCTCAGAGTTTCACCCGTTCTCCTAGAGACAACCTCTCTTTCGTCGCCCAGCGAGCCACACTTGACAATTATATTTATGTTTCTAAGGTTGGGCTTTAAATCAGATACCTTACTAAAGGACGATTCGCTCAACACTCATTCCATCCTTTGCTTTCGGAGAAGACCGTTCATAACGGCTTCCTCTTGCCTGAGAGGAGGGGCTCACTCCTATTTAAACCTTTTGAGTCAGAGGACGTAATGTTCGCCCTTTCAACTTTGAAGATCTTCGTAACTGGTGGACATCACCAGACAATTCAGCCTCTTAAAATGAGTGGCGATATAAAAAAGAGAGATGAAGCTGGCTTTTGAGGCGTGTGACGTGAAATCGTCACGTATTTAGCTTTGAGCATCCAAGTCCCTGCTTTCCCGCGTTTCGCAGGCAGTCGTTGCATGACACGCACTCCGACTTTAACCCTTCACCCTTCATCCACTTTGCCGGGAGATCCGGGTCTCTTATAAGTGGACGCGACATTGAGATGAAGTCGGCGTGTTCATTTTCAAGTATTTCCTCTGCGATGCTCTTCGACCTTATTCCGCCGACGAGCATTATCGGCGTCGATGGCAATGCCCTCTTGGCCTCTATCGCCAAGGGAAGGAAGTATGCTTCAGGTTCTTCCTTTCCAACTTTCGTTCTGACCGACGTCAGGTTTCCGTAGAGCGCCGACTCGTATATTCCCCCTGAAACTTCTATAGCGTCAGCCCCGCTTTTAGATACCATCACAGCTATTTCGACCGCCTCGAGCGGCTTCAACCTGTTTTCGTCGGCCACGAAGTCGTCCATTTGAAGCTTTACGAGCACCGGCCAGTCCCGGCCACAACTTTTTTTAATGCCCCTGATTATTTCGATGAGCATTCTAGCCCTGTTCTCCGTGCTTCCACCGTACTCATCGTTCCTCCTATTTGAGTAGGGGGAAATGAACTGTGAGAGAAGGTAGCCGTGGCACGCCTGGATTTGCACGCCGTCGAAGCCAGCATCCCTTGCTCTCTCCGCTGCCCTAACAAAGTCTTCTATGACTTCTTTAATCTCGTCAGTGGTCATCTTCCTCGGTGTAACGTTAATGGATTTGTCCGGTATCGGTGAGGGAGCGATGAGGACGCCGCCTGTGAGCTTCGGGTGCGCCTGCCTTCCTCCATGAGACAGTTGAACTACCACTTTCACTTCGGGATCAACCTCATGAACGGACTCAACCATCTTCTTCAGTGGGGGCACGCATTCGTCGGAGTAGAGTCCAGTCTGTCCTCTCAAAGCTATGCCGTCCTTCCGCACGTAGGCGAACCCCGTGATTATCAGCCCCGTACCTCCCTTTGCAAGCCTCCTGTAGAGTTCGACGTAACGCTCACCTACTATGCCGTTCTCGTCCGCCATCCCCTCGTATGTGGCCGACCGAACAACCCTGTTTTTAACATTCATGGAACCTATGACCCCTGGCTCGAATAGCAAACAACCACCTCTCTCAGGAGCTGAACGGCAAACAGTAGTTAAGAAACCTTTTAAATAATTACCTAAAAGCCAGCGGCGTGCACCTGAACACTTTTCATGTTACGGACATAGTGGTATCCTTAAAAACTCATTTATATTATTTTTTCCTAAACTTGGTGTTTGAACCGCAGCGATTTAGACGGATAACTGAGAATGAAGAGAAAAGAGCCTGCCTCTATCTTAAGCTTCATTAACCTTTGCCGCTTTACGTCTTTATACTTCTTCGAAAGCAATATTTTAAGGCTCTAAGATGATAACTTTAGGGAGAGATCCTTGTCGTCCGAGGTTCTTCGCAGGAAGGTGTTGGACGTTATTAACATCGTCGAGACCCATGGGCTCTTCGTGCATGACAGCAGGCTGGTTGTCAGGTGTAGTGGCAGTGATGTGAACGGCGTTTGGGAGATGCCTCTAGTTGTCACGTTAGCAGTACTTAACGCCTTAGTTCCGAGGGGGGCTATGCTACTTTACGGTGGCCACGGCGGAGGAAAGACTACGCTGGCTAAGGTTTTGGGGCGCATTATGACTGGCGCCTATCTTTCAGACGTAGAGGAGGCTATCGTGCGCGGGCATCCACAGCTCACTGAGGAGAAGATGATAGCCACTCTTAAGCCTGGAAGGCTATTAAGGGACGGTGTGGAGGAGGTGGTTTGGCGTAGGTTCGTTACCAGTTTCTGGAAGATCGTGGACGAGGTTAACAGGCTCACACCCTACACTCAGAACATTCTCCTCTCCCTCCTCGCCGAGGGAAGAGTAAAGTTCTACGACGCTGTCTATGAGTGCAACCACTTCGTCCTCTATGCTACGATGAACCCTCAAGACCCCGGAACGTTCGAGGTGGGGCTCCCATTCCTCGACAGGTTCGGTATAGCAGTACCAATAACGATGCCTAGCGTTACAGAGATCCCATTCATTCTTGCAGGGCAGGACGAGAAGCTGTACGGCTATGACCAGTACTACCAGGTCCCCCAAGTGCTGAGCGTGGAGGAGCTGTTTTCCATCTGGCGGCTGGTTGACACCATTCCGGTGGATGAGAATGCAAGGCTATTCGTGGGCAACCTCATGTCGGAGTTCTCCGTGTGCGAGAGAACCTCGAAGGAAAATGTGACCCTTCTCAGGCCGGATACAGGACTTTGCGACGGGTGCCACTTCAACGTTGAAAGGTCGGTTTGCAACAAGGTCGTAACTCCTCTCAGCATGAGGGCGGCCAAGGATATTTTAAGGTACTCTAAAGCGTTGTCTTGGCTCCTCGGACTGGATAAGGTGACCGTGGACGTGGTTTACGCCGTGGCGCCCTACACGATATGGCACAGGGTTAAGTATCCGGAGAAGCTCCTCATGGAGGAACCATACTACGGGAACCAGTTGAGGTTTACCTTGAACATCGTGAATCTTGTAAGGGAGAGGTTTGCGGCGAGGAGAAAGGCTCTGGAAATATTTGAGAAGTTTAAGGTGGGGGAGGGTGACGCGGCTGAGCTGAGGGCGCTTGAGGAGTGGGGGAGAAGCGACGTAGTGGTCAAGGTTGAAGTGGCGCCGAAGGCGCGCTACTTCGCCAGCCGGGAGTACAGGAACATGATAGAAATGCTGAAAAAGGCATTGAGCTCCGGGAGGGTGGAGGAGCTTGAAAGGGTCAGGGATGTTGTGATGTCGGAGGGGGGCATACCGAACAGGTTTGAAATACTGCGCATGGTCGAGGAGGAACTCTACGATCGAACAAAGAGGAGCTATAGGGTGACCTTCATAGATTGGAAGGCGATATATGGAAGGCTGGCTGAAAGATTCCCAGAGCTACAGGAGCCGCTTAAGCACACGTTTAACCCACCGAAGTCAAGGTTCATTAAAAGTAGGGAGCTCGTCATAGCAGTCCACACCACGGGGAGAGATGATGATGACTTGGTATTCATAGAGGTGGCTGGGGGGAGAAAAGCGGATGAGATTGCGAAGCTTATAGAGGAGGCTTGTGGAAGGTGATGGAGCGAAGGAGAAAGAGGGACATCGCTCTAGCAGTCAGGGAGGGGATCACGCTAGCTCTTAGGGACTTTTACCATCCTCCAGTGCCGGATCCAGAGGTCAAAGTGGGGAACGTGAAAGCAACATCTTTTTACATTACTGAGGGAGACTGGAGAGTGCACATAAACGTTAAGGACGTCCCTCCGTTAGAAGAGGAGGAACTTGTAGCCTTCTTCCGCTCGGTGTGCAGACATGAACTTGGACACTACGTCGTCTGCCCCTACGATGTAGGGCTCTCAGCCCTTATCACTGGAAGCGCATCCAAGGAGGTTGGACCAGAGCTAGCTGGCTTCGTCGCCAATTTCTTCTCGGACCTCATCGTCGACTATTACATCTTCGAAAGGCATCCTGAGGAAACCGTGTGGGAGAAAAAAATCACGATTAACTGGGTCGCTAAGAACGTCGGTGCGCCGAGTGAATTGTGGATGGTGCTCGTAAGGTGCTACGAGAAGATGTGGAAGGTGAAGCTCGCAGAGGAGTTAAGGGCGACGAGAATAGTGGAGGAAGCCGCATCAAGAATAGTGAGAACGATTAGGAGGGGAGGTGTTCTGAGCGAGGATGGGTGGCCGACGAAAGCTAGGAGGGTTGCTAAGGTGTTAAAGCCCCTCCTAGAGGAGTTGAAGAAGCCGGGAAACGCCGAGGGAGAATATATGACGTCGCCTACGGGTAAACGTGTTTTCATTCCGGAGGATGTTGCAAGGACGATGAGGAGGAACCCCCTGAGTCCTCCACTAAGAAAGGAGGGGGGATGCGAGAGGGCGGCGGCAAAATATGTTGAGAAGGGAGAGAAGCTCAAGGACTTTGTTGATGCTGCAAGGGCGGCGGGGTTGGCTTCTGGTGAGACTGAGATACTGAGGGCTTGGTACAGGGCTAAAGCTAACATGAGGATCAAAGTTAAAATTAGGTCGACGAGAAGGAGGGGGGCGGAACTACAAGTGTACCCTGATGTCTGGAGGATTGAGGATCCCGTAGAGGAGCTCGACATACCCCTCTCGTTTCAAACTTTCCCTAAGCTGATACCTGGCGTGACTACGAAAAAGTGGGTTAAAGCTTCAGGCGAGGTGGCGGGTGGAGAAGAGGCGCCACCGGACATGTTAATAGTACTAGATAGCTCAGGCAGTATGGGCTGGAGGAGCGACACGCCTGATGATACACCTTTCGACCTAGCTCTCGTGGCAGCGTTCTCAGCGCTCAAGTTCGCGATGAGCGGAAGCTGTAAGGTTGCAGCCATCAATTTTTCCGATAGAGTGATAGTGTGCGGCTGGACGAGGGAGAGGGTTAAGGTCGAAAACACGCTTCTAAAATATCAAGGTGGCGGCACAGTCCTCCCCGTGAGAAACATTGTAGAAGTCACCAAGAGGAACGGGATGAAGGCTTTAATATTACTGATAACTGACGCCGAGATATCCAACTGGGATGAGGCTGTAGAGGAACTCGGGAGACTTGTAGACATGGGGCACTGTGTGTGCATGTTCTTCATAGGGGGAAGTCCGTGTATGCTGGGTGAGAGGTATAAGAAGTTTGTTTCCGCAGGGGGGAAAATCTATTTTATTCCGAGCGTTAAGGAGCTGCCCGATGTGGTGATAGAGGAGGTTAAGAGATACTACCGGTAGGTGGAAGCTTTGAGCGAGTGGGACACTAAGGTTTCCAAGGCAGCCCTAACGTGTTGCAGGAAAAGCCTTGACGCTTTGAAAGCAGTCATCCAAGCGTGGCTTAACAGAGAGAAGCTGGAAGATAAGAGAATTCAGCCGATAAGTAAGGTAGCAATAGTTGCTGATGATGGCATGATGGTCAGAGAGGCTGTCGAGGAGCTCCTAAGGGAGATGGGAGTGAAGTTTAGAGAGGTGGAGGACAAAGGACGGGTTACGGTGACTGTTGACGGCAAAGGCGGAAGTTTCACCATAGAAGTAGTGAGGGGGGGCGAGGCGCGAGTTGACGGGGACGGGTTAACTTTGAGAGTTAGTAGGCCCAGCTTCGCTGAGCGGATGGAGGCTTTAAGTGTTTTGGCATCTGAGCTCGGAGACTTTGACTTGAGGAGCGTCGCCGAGGCGTGTGAAGGATTCACGACGCTGGATGTTGTTAGGCTGGTCCAGTTTGCAGCTTCACGAAGCTTGGCCGATGGGAGGGACAAAGTGGAAGAAGGCGACTTCATGGAGGGAATCGCTCTTCTGAAGAAGGAGGCGGACGTCTCTGAAACTCTTCCAGACGACTTCTCAGAGCAGCTCTACCTTATGGCAGTTAGCGAGGAGGGTGAAGGGTTCTCGGAGCTCGTCCACCGGGTTAACGCCGGAGAGAAGCTTGACAGGAGGCTTGAAAGGATGCTTGCAAGATACTCGTTCATCCTATTCGACGAGCCCGAGAGGAGGATAGTTAAGCTCGCCAAGGCCAGAGCTAGCTATGAGAGGCTGAAAAGGGTTTTTGGAGGCGGACGGCAGATTTGAACGCGTTCAGGCTGAAGTCTCTGTCCCTAAGAAATTTCCTCACTTACGAGTATGAGTCCCTAGACTTTGTAAAGGAGGGAATGATCGTCTTCATAGGCGGCAACGGAACGGGCAAAACCAGCTTATTCAACGCCTTAAGGTTCGTCCTAGGCTCAAACCAGAAGGATCAGAGGTACAAGTCTTGGAGCGAGTTCATAAATAACCGTGGCAACGCCATGTCTGGGTGGGTTGAAGCCGTCTTCGAAGGGAACGGTGAATCGGTCAGGTTGAGGAGGGAGGTGAGGCGCGGTGAGGCTCCAAGGTTCTATGTTGACGGGAGAAGGGTTGGCGCAGAGGAGTTTAGGGAAACCGTGCACGTTAAGCTGGACGTGAACCCCGACAACCCCCTAGTGTTCGTCCCCCAAGGGCGTGTTGACGCCATCAGGGAGATGGAGCCTGGAAAGTTGAGGGAGTTCTTGGAGGAGCTGGTTGGGCTTACTGAGGAGAGGAGGAGCATTGATGAGGGAGAAGAAGAGTTTAGGGAGACGCTGAGGGAGGCTGAGGCTCTCAGAGAGGACATTAGAACTATTCAGGAGAGGGTGGCGTTGCTGGCTCCAGAAGTTGAAAGGTGGGAGAGGAGGAGGCAATTGGAGGAGAGGTTGAGGAGGCTTGAGGAAGAAGCCGTTTGGAGCAGGATAGAGGAGAGGAGGGAGAGGCTTGAGAGGCTTGTCAGAGATGAGGCTGACGTGGCGGCAACCATGGAAAAAGCATATTTGGCATTCAAGGAGGCTGCCGAGAAAGTTGAGGAAATGGAGGGGGAGGTGAGGAGGGCGAAGAATAAGGTGGCTGAGATCGACGGGGAAGTAGCGAAGCTTAGGGAGGAGAAAGCTGCACTTAGTGCAAAGCTTAAGGAGATCTTGAAGGAAAAGAGGAGGACGCTGGAGGAGGTCGAGAAGGGAAAAAAGGAGCTTGAAAAATCGAGGAGAGAAATGGAGAAACTGAATGTGAAGATACAGGAACTTGAGGAGGAAAGGAGGAGGCTGGCAGAGGAAAAAGGGAGGCTGGCGGAAAGAAAGGAGGAACTTGCGAGGGGATTAGACAGGATTTCTGTGGAGAAAGAGAAGTTTAGAGGGTGGGAGACGGATTGGGTTGCGGCGAGGGCTGATGTGGAGCGGGCCAAGGAGAGGGCTGAAACGCTAAGTGAGAGAGAAAGAGAGGTTGAGAAAGAGCTGGAAAAGTTAAGGAGGGAGATTTCGGAGTGCGCCCGAAAGGTGGTTGCGCTCGCCGAGGAGATTGAAGGATACGATGAGGAGACATTAAGGAAGAGGAGAGGGGAGCTAAAGGAGGAAGAGGAAAAGCTGATGGGGAGAAAGAAAGATGTCGAGGTGAAGTTGAAAATGTGGGAGGGGGAGGTCTCGACGCTTAATGAAAAGGTCTCAAGCATTGAGGCGCGGATCCCTAAACAGGTTAGGGGACTTGAGGAGGAAGTGAAAAAAAGAGGAATGAATGTTAAGGGGCCACTACTCAAATTGGTCGAGGTTCCCCACGAGTACACTGAAGCTGTTGAAGCGGCCCTTGGCAGGGAGCTGTTGTCCTTTGTCGCCTTCAGCGAGTCGGATTTCCATGTCCTAAACGAGCTCAGAAGAAAGCATGACGCTTGGTGCACGATATATCTGTCAAGAGGGCTGAGGGCTTCCGCCCCGAGGAAAATCGAGGGTGAAGGAATTATAGGGTGGCTTGAGGAGGTTTTAAGGTTTCCCGATGAGATTGGAGGAGTTGTGAGGGACGTGACGTGGAAGACTCTTCTGGTCAAAGACTACAAAAGTGCTCTCGCGCTAAGCGGGAAGTATAAGAGGTTAAGGTTTGTCACGCTTAGGGGAGATGTTGTGGAGGATAGAGGAGGGGTTCTGCGGAGCCCTTACAGGAAGCCCAGAGGCCTCTTAGCCGTTAGGAAGCTGATGGAGGAGCTGGAGGAGGCAAGGAAAAACATGGATTTGTTAAAAGAGGAATATGAAGCCTTGGAGGAGAGGTTGGGTGAGGTGAGAAAAGAGGTGGAAAAAGTTGAGAGGGCAATCATTGTTCTCCCTGAATGGAAAAACATCCTGAACGAGAAGATGCGCCTTGAAGAGGAGGAGAGAAAAATGAGGGAGGAGGCGGAAAAGGCCAGGAAGGAGGCGGAAAAGGCCAGGAAGGAGCTGGAGGAGGCGAATTTGAGGCTTGCGGATGTTGAGCGTAGGAAGCCGAGGGACTATGTTGAGCTTGAAGAGGAGGAGAGGAGGATGAGGAGCGAATTGGAAAAAACAAATAGGGATGTGGTGAGGGTGGAGAAAGAGCATGAACGAGTGATGGAAGAAAGGGAGAAGGTGATGTTAAGGTTTAAGGAGCTTGAGGTTTTCAGCGAGAGCTTGTCAAAGAGCGTTAAAGCCTTGATGGAAATGGTCGCAGAGGGCGACAGAGAGGCTGAGGAGGCGATGAAAGGAATAGAGGAACTGGAGAGGAGGGACAGGGAGTTACTCGATGAGAGGAGGAGGCTTGAGGCTTCGGTCGAGAAGCTACTTCAGATGTTGGGGGGTGAAAAAGAAAGGATGAGGGAGAGGGAGGAGAGGCTTGGAGAGAGGAGAAGTGAAGTGGATAGGATAAGAAGCGAGATACAGGCTGTGAAGAAGGAAATAGAGGAATTGGAGAGGGAGGCGGAGAAAAGGGGGTTGACGAGGCCTGTTAGGGTTAGGTCGCTCTCCGAGGTTAAAGGTGAAATGGCTTTCCTAGAGGAGGAGCTCGCAGGTTTAGCGGACGTCGACGAGAAGGTTACGAAGGAGATGGAGGAGCTGGAGAGGAGGAGGAATTACGTGGCTAAGAAGCTTGAGGAGCTGATGGGAGAGATGAAGGGAGCCTCGGAGGAGCTGGAAAGGAGAAAGAAGGATTACATGGTTAAGCTAACGGGGGCGGTTGAAAACGTTGAAAAGGCGGTCAACGATTTGCTTTCAATGGTTAACATGCGGTGCAAGCTTAGCGTTACGGGAAATTACGGTGATGCTGGAGTTGAAGTTAAGCTAAGCGTCAAGGGCGGGCCTATGGTTAACATTACGTCTGTGAGTGGAGGGGAAAGGTGCTTCTTCGCCATCGCCCTCATAGCGGCACTACAGAAGGAGTCACGTGTACCCCTCGTTTTCCTGGACGAGCCGTCAACCCACCTCGACTCGGAGAACAGCGACCGGACGGGGAGGATACTGAAGGAGGTGTCACGTGGAAGGCAGGTGCTAGTTCTAGTCCCCGACAAGTACTTGGAGTTCGCCAAGTACGCCGATCAGTGTTATGGAACCGCCACCAAGGGTGTTGGTGGAACAAGCATCGTTGTTCCGGTCAAGATAGCTGGGTGAGGTGGAAGAGGGTGATTGACGAGGTTTTGGCGATGATCGAGGAGGGGAGGGCTGACCCTGTAGATGTGAGCCTCAGAGCGCTCATGGTTGAAGTAAGAGAGGCGGAGGAATTGCGCGAATGGAGCGAGAAGTTCTCCAAGCTTATGCGTCTAGCAAGGCTCAAGGTTAGGGCGCTGATTGAAAAAGTTCTCCAGCTGGGAGGGGGGAAGGCGTTCACCCTCATTCCTCCTTCCTTACCGTCGATCCCTTGGGTCAGCATTAGGAAGGCGGAAATCGACCTTAAATCGCTTGTCGATGCGTTCTCGAGGAGGAGGCGGGTGAAGGATGAGTGTGAGGATATCTCGCCGTGGAGCAAGGGCGTTGTGGAGCTGATCCTTGGTGAGGAGAGGAGGCATAAAGAAGAAGTTTTGAGGCGGGTTGCAAGCCTTGGGAGGGTGAGGGTGGAGGAACTGCTTGAGGGAGGCGTGCTAGAAAGAGTCTCAATTTTCGTAGAAATTTTGAGATTAATAACGGAGGGTTCTTTGAAATACGACAGGAGCACGGGGGAGGTGTACATTTGAGCGAGTATGAAGTGGTGTTCGTCAGTTTGGTTGGTAGGGGGTGGAAGGGGATTAGCGTCGAGGAGCTGGCGAGGATGATTGGGTTGAAGGGGGAGTTTGGTGAGTGGTATGCCCTCAGGACTTTGATAGGCGCTGCGAAGCGTATGAGGTTACTGGGGTTAACACTCAAGTTCAACCCGGTGACAGGAACTTGGATAGTAACTTACCGTAGAAGGGAGGTAGCCGGGGAAGGGGGGATTCCTAAGAGGTTGAGGGCGACGCTGGCAGCGGTTGTCGAGGCTCAGGGTGGTCGTGGGAACGCTTTGCTTGAGGATATACAGAGATTGAGGGGGAAGAGCAGGAGGAGCGTGGTGAGAGATCTTAGAGAGCTTGAGGAAAGGGGGCTTGTTGAGCGCGTGGGTAAAAGGGAGTTTAGGGTGGCGAGGGTGCTCGCACCCTTCCTAGAAGAGTGACCAACTATAGTTTTCTAGCTTTCGCCGTCACGTCCTGTAATACCACGTTAAGCGCCTTTATCAGCTCCATGTTTGTCGTGTAGATTCCGATCGGCTGTGGAGCCGCGACCGCAAGCGCCATTTCCTCGTTGTCCCTGTTTACTATGTAGAGGTTTGACGGGTAGTGTCTGAGCTGCACGTTGGGGGGTAGACCTGTAGGCTGAACTCCCTTCGTGTCCGTGACTATTATGGCTCTCTGCCTTGTCATTTGCCTCACGATGTCCAGTGGCACGTCTTCCATTGACGGGACAACCATTGTCACTGTGCTTTTCGTGTTGAGGAGGAATGCCTTCATGAGTAAGTCTATGTGAGGCTTTCCCGCTATTCTTCCAGTATCCTCGAATGGCTGTGGCTCCATCTCCTCGGCGAGCTTCGCTATAGCAGATATAGTATCAAGCGAACGTGAAACGAGGCTCAAACCTCTGTCGACGAACTCCGCAACATGTCCTCCCCCGCTCTTTATCAGAGAGGAGTGCTTTCCCGCGGAGGAGCGCAAAAGCTCACTGAACGATGAATCGACCGACGACAAGCTGCTTCTCCACTCTTCTAAGTTCTCCCTGAAAGCCTTTGACGTGGCCTGTTCTGCTTCATTCGCCGTTCTGGCCAGCTCCTCCGAGACCGCTTTGACATGTCCTTCTATTTTCTGGAGTGACTGGAAGAGGCTTGACTTCAAGGCGGCGTGTCTCTCCTCGAATGCTACACGAAGGGAACGTTGAAAGTCAGCAAGCCTGTCCTTAAGCGTTGAGGAGGGCTTCTCGGTGATGCTTGAAAGCCCCTTCACTTTAACTTCCACCGTGTCGCGGATCTCCGCTGCGTATCCGTCGAGTGTTGAGAGTAAATCGTACCTTATCTTCCCTGTCTGGGAGGCAAGATCCCTTGAGACGGCGGCCGCCACGTCCTCGAGCCCCCTTAATGTTTTGCCTTTCACCTCTTTCAAGGAAGCTGCACCTTCACTCAGCACCTTCTCCGAGTCAAACTTGAACTGGGACATGAAGCCCGTCAGCTTAGACAGGCTCACCCTAACGTCTTCAACAAGTCGGCGCTCAGCTTCGTCCCTTAACCTTGAAAGCTCTTTTACTGACGCCTCAACTTCTTCTCCGAATGAGGACACAAGGCCCTCGATCACCTTGCCTGTCCGCGAGGCTACAGCGTCAGCCACCTCGCCAAGCCTTAACTTAACGCGTTCAGCCTCCTCGTCCGCCGCCTCCGTCAGATTTGACCCTAGGGATGTAACGGCTTCCCTGAATTTCACTTCTGAATCTCTAAGTTCGCCGTCGGCCTTGCCCATCAACTGGCCTACGTTCGATGAGAATCCTTTAAGGGAAGACCCTGCCTCCTCGGCCACCTTCTCCATGGCGCTTATTCTTGACTTTAGCGAGTCTCTTACTTTTCCAGCTTGCTTCATCCAAGCGTCAACCTGTCCGAGTATGTTGTTTGACGCCGATTGGAGCGAGCTTTTGAGGTTTCCCTCTGCACCAGACAAGACGCGGGTGGAGGCGTCCCTAACGGCTGCTAAAGCTTCCGTGGCCTTCAGCCTTGAGGTGGCCAGCGTCTCCTCGACGCTTGAAATTTCAGATGACAGCCTGGACTGAATTTGCGACGAGGTTTCCTCACAAGTGGAGGATAATGATGACAGGAAGCTTTCAGCTGCTTCACTCGTCTTTGAGTTTAATGTTGCAAGGAGCCCGCCTATCTCTCCCTCAAGCGACTGAACAAGCTTCTTGAGTTCACTATTAACCTGGCTTAGCACCGCCTTCCCTTTCTCCACGACGTCGACGACCTGTGAGGCTGACGACTCCACGATTTCCCTTGTTGAGGAAAGAGTCTCTCTAAGCGCTGAAAGACTCTTAGCATATGATTCACTCATCTGTGACCATGCACCTTCGGCTTTAAACTCGATTAACGAGGCACACTCAGCAAGATTACTCTCGGCTTTAGCAACCTCAGATTTTACCTTCGCCGCTGACTCAACGGTGAAATTTCTGACCGATGCTGCTTCCGCGACGGCTTTTTCTGACAACTCAAGAACTGCGCCCTTCGCAGAGTTTATTGCGTCCTCCGCTTCACGTACGCTTAAACTGTTAACTTTATTCCTGAATTCTTCAAGGGACTTTTCCATCTGTCCGTGGAGGGTGTTCAGGGATCCCGCTACGAGTGACCTCTGCGCTAACGCCGCCTCTTTAATTTTCGAAGTGAAAGCCCTGAATGACTCGTTCAGTGATCCCGCTACACCCCCAACTAAGGATAGGGCGCCCTCCATGGCGACCTCAGCGTTTTCAGCCATCCTTGAGGAGTTCTCAGTAAGCGACGAGGCAAGTGCGTCAACAGCGCCATTCATTTCGGAGCACGTCTTCTCAAGCTTAGAGGATGCGGCGGAGAGGGATTCAGCCACTATCCCCGTGTATCTTTCGATCTCCTCTCGGAGACTTTTCCCCAAGTTAGCGATAGATGAACAGGATTTCTCGATTGATTCCTTGAGCGCGCCTTTAACCTGTGAGGCTGCCGCCGCTGATGATGACGCTATTTTTTGCTTCACGGATTCGTCTTCATTCTCGATGGATGCAAACAGGTTTTGGGCGTCATTCTCGACGCGCTCACCGAGGTACGTTACGGCTCTGTCCACTTCGTCTATTAGCGAGGACGTTATGGATTCAACTCTCCTCTTTTGCTCCTCAACAGCTCCTTCTAGTTCAGACCTCAAGCTCAAAACAGCGTTTTTCTGATCTTTTAGTGTGCTTGAGAGTGAAAGAAGCTCGTCCTTTCCAAGCTTCTTCTTGCCCTCAGCGACTTCTTCTATTATTTTTATTACGTCGAGCACCTTGCCGATGACTATCCTAGCCTTCTCCTCAACCGATGCCAAGCTACTCCTCTGGAAGGCTGAACTGTCGCTGAGCCTAGCGGACACGTCATCCTTGAGCCTAGCTAGCTCAGAGGAAAGGTACTCGGAGAAGGACTTCAGCTGGCCGCCAAGCTTGCCCCGCCTTTCATCAAGCAGTGTTGAAAGTTCCGATTTAAGGCGGCTCATGTGGTCCTCAACTAATCCGGCTGCCTCTTCGGCGTCCTTCCCCAGCTTGGAGAATATTTCCTTCTCCGTTTTCATGAGGCTCTCAGCCAGCGATGACGCGGCTCTCTTAACCGACTGGGAAACGGAGTCCATATGATTCATCGCTTCTTTAACCACAACGTCAACTTTACTCTTCACCTCTTCAGCCGACCTATTTACTGATTCTTTCAGCTCATTAACAGCAGACTTTACATCTCTCAACACGTCCTCTTTTGCAGCTTCAACCTTTTCTAGAGCGCTCCTCACGGCGCTTTCAGCGTTCTCTTCAGCTTCCTCGACCACCTTTAGCATGGTGCTGAGCGACTCCTCCAGCGTTTTTTGCATGTTTCCCTCAGCCTCGCCGAGGCTGTACTTGACGGAGGTAGCCATGGACTCGGAGAACGACCTAAGCGACTGTAGAAGAGAGTTTAGCATATTGATTAATGACGCGGCAGCGTTCTCCACGGACGCGGACGCGGACTTTGACAGCGCTTCGATAAATGCTGCACTGTTTTCCCCAGTTTCCTCGACAGTCTTTGATGAGGATGACGCAACGTCTTCAAGAACGTGCTTCATCGTGTTCTGGAGAGAGAATAATGCCTCCTTTATGCTGGATAGAAACTCCTCCTTTATGGAGGGGGTGGAGCTTTCACACTTATCTATCATGGAGGCGACGGAGGACGCGGTGTTTATCAGGGAGGTGGATGAAGCCGAGAAGGAGGCTTGCAACTCGGACAGCGAGAGGGAGGCTTGTCCTGTAAGCTCGGAGACTCTTCCTGTGAACTCTGCAATGTTTTTTGATATTGCCCCAGTAGACGAGTGTGCATCCTCCCTGATAGAGTTAACGAGAAGCGCTAAATGTCTGCTGGCGTTGCCTTGGAAGCTGGACAATGCGTCCTTAATTGCCGATGCTGTGGATGAAAGCGTTTCTCCGAGCATTCCTCTAGAGTCTCTGAAGGTTGCCTCGATGTTTTTCTCGGCTTCTGTAGCCATGCTTGATATGGTTGAGCCGCATTCATGGAGTGCTGATCCAGCCGAGTCAGCTA
>Ga0105158_1000076_pt1 | contig 44994 bp, 54 predicted proteins | sample LHCtaG_FD_81567 | JGI IMG/M metagenome (GOLD analysis project Ga0105158, IMG submission 81567) | Hot spring microbial communities from Little Hot Creek, USA to study Microbial Dark Matter (Phase II) - LHC4sed_matched | ecosystem: Environmental > Aquatic > Thermal springs > Hot (42-90C) >...
AGCTGAGAAGCATGAGAGGCGAGGGTGTGGGGGTACTCGTACTCGTCTATGATCACGAAACGCGGGGACTGGTTGACCAGCTGATAGACCTTCAGCATGAGTGTAGGGAGCTGATAATCTCGAGCCAGCATGTGCATTTGGATGCTAGAACGTGCCTAGAAATCTTGGTTCTGAGAGGACGGGGCGAGAAGATTGCGCAGAGCGTTGAAAGGCTGGGTTCACTGAGAGGGATGAAAATGGCTAGGCTGGTTAAGATTTAGCCACTATCAGGAGGTAATATTTAAATAGGAAAAAGTAATACCAAAATGGCATGCTTTCTCGTTCCCATGGGTCTCGCCCTTGTGACTACCGCCCTGAGGAAGAGGTTCCCCGAGAACCTGCAGATAAGTTGGCTGAACGCCCTCCTTTGGGGTGCAGTGCTCATGCTGGCGGTGGAACACCTAGCGCACGGAGAGGTCGTGCCCCATCCTCCCTTTCTTACCAAGGGGATCTCTGAGGTGTTGCCCGAGATGCTCCAGGTGGGGTTCCCGATGACGCTTTCGATGGTGGGAGTATGGGGGGGCATGCTCGCGGTCGACCGCCGCTTCAGAATAACAGATAGGATAAGGGCAATAGTCCCTCGGACAGGTGTTATCAGGCGCTAATGTGGCTCATAACAACTCTGGGGCTGGCGGTCGTCGCATCTCTCGCCACTATTGTCTTCAGGTGGAGATATCGTCTTTCACTGTTGGCTCTCATGTTTTGGGGCGCCACGGTCGCGATTTTTGTGGATCATCTAATTGGGTGGTGGGAGGAGGGTGGCAGTTTCCTTCAGGCTCGGACGGAGGGATGGGTTGGGAGCGGGCCCCTCCTTGGCCTCCTCATGGCCGTCCCAGTCTTGGTTGTGTGGATCGCTCTTGTGATCCGGCGGTAGCAGCTCAAGCCCATCTCTAACTGATATTTCCCCCCAAGCGATGACTTGAGAATCGGATGCAGGGGGAGAGGATAACTTGGGTGCAGGGGGCGGGAGGGAGGCTCATGGCCGAACTCATTCGCCGGACCGTTCTGCAGGAGTTCTCCCTCCGGAGGGCCGGAAAAGTTGGGCTGGATGAACTGGAGGACGGTGCCACGGTGGATGTAGACGGGAAAACTCTCGTATTCACCACCGATTCCTACACCGTCAGACCACCGATCTTCCCGGGAGGGGACATTGGAAGTCTCTCCATTTCGGGAACGATAAACGATCTAGCCGTGATGGGTGCCCAACCTCTCGCCATCGCCTGCTCGGTAGTCTTGCCTGAGGGGATGGGGGTAGAAGAATTCCGGCAAATCCTGCGTTCAGCGAATGAGGTCTCCAGAGAGGTGGGCGTCCCCGTAGTAACCGGGGATCTGAAGGTGACCGAGAAAGGGGCCCTGGACGGTCCAATCATAACTACGGCAGGGGTCGGTTTGGCGCACAGGCTTGTCAGAAACTCGGGCCTCCAACCGGGGGATAAAATTCTGGTCAGCGGAAGCGTGGGCGAGCACGGGGCCTGTATCCTTGCATGCCGGCACGGGATGGGAACCATCTTCTCCGATGCCGCCCCCGTTCTCCCCGTCGTTAGGGCGGCCATGGCTTCAGGCGAGGTAACGGCCATGAAGGATCCAACGAGGGGGGGTTTGGCAGCGGCCCTCAACGAGCTGGCGGAAAAATCAGGGGTTGGAATAGAGCTGGAGGAGGGGGCCATCCCAGTTTCCGAGCCTGTCAGGGGGCTCTGCGACCTGCTGGGTTTGGATGTGCTCGGCCTCGCCTGCGAGGGGAGAGTGGTGATGGGAGTGAGGGGGGAGGACAGCGAAAACGTGCTGAGGGAAATCAGACGGGCAAAGGGCGGCGAGGGGGCGGCGATAATAGGGGAGGCGGTGCGGGAGCATCCCGGAATGGTGGTCATGAGGACGTGTGTAGGGGGGAGAAGGGTGATCCCGATGCCGGCAGGGGATCCCGTACCGAGGATATGCTAGGGGAAGTGGTGAAGCCCTTCAGAGACAATCCGGAGCTAGCCAAATCTCTGTGCTCTAGGATCCGCTTGCTTGCCTCCCGGGTCGGTCATGTAAAGTTCATGAACTTTTGCGGGACCCACGAGTGGACCACGGTTCACTTCGGGATAAGGAGTCTCCTTCCCCCCAACGTGGAGCTGGTGGCCGGCCCAGGCTGCCCGGTCTGCGTTACACCCTCTTACTTTGTCGAACAGGCCATCCGTCTGGCCTTGGAGGGCGTGACTGTTTACACTTACGGGGACTCTTACAGACTGCCAGCCCTGAGGGCGGTTGATGGCTGTCGGTCGCTCGAGGAGGCCAGAGCCCTAGGTGGAAAGGTGAGGCTCGTCTACAGCTTCCTAGAGTCCGCAAAGGAGGCAAGGGAAGAATCTCTCTTTTTTGGTATAGGCTTCGAAACCCTAGCTCCTATCTATTCCTCCCTTTTGGTAAGCGGAAAGGTCCCGAGGAATTTAAAGCTGCTGAGTCTGGTAAAACTCACCCCACCCGCAGCCAGGTTTGCCATAAAATACCACATGGATAGAGGGCTCCTTCCCCTCAGCGGCGTGATCGCACCGGGTCACGTCTCAACGGTAATAGGCGCCAGTTCTTGGGAGTTTCTCCCCAAGGAGTTCGGTCTCCCCACGGTGGTTGCGGGTTTTGAGCCCATTGACGTCTTAGCCGCCGTCCTGCTCCTGCTCGAGATGCTCGTGGAAAAAAAACCGCGGGTGGTGACAGAGTACAGGAGGGCGGTGCGGTGGGAGGGAAACCTTCCGGCCAAGGAGAGCATGGGGGAGGTCTTCGAAAGTTCCGATTCGTCCTGGAGGGGGATTGGGGTGATCCCGAAGAGCGGATTGTTTCTGAAGGAGGAATTTTCAGATTTCGATGCCTACAGGCATTTTAACCTGGAGAAGGTGCCGCGCTCCGAAAGGGATCTGGAGCCGGGTTGCAGATGCGGCGAGATAATCGTGGGGGCGGCCAGACCGACCGATTGCCCCCTGTTCGGAAAGAAATGCACTCCGGGCTCTCCGGTGGGCCCATGTATGGTCTCAGTGGAGGGCCCCTGCAATATTTGGGCGAGATTTGGTGGTGGGGATGTGCCTGGGAACGGTAGGTAGGGTACAGAAGGTGGAAGGGGGGGAGATCCTTGTGGACTTTGGGGGAATCCAGCGGCGCGTGGTCTGTTTAGAGGAGGTGAGGGAGGGCGAGCTGGTCGTGGTACACGCCGGGCTCGTTATAGGAAAGATGAGAGAGGAGGATTACAGAAGAAACATCGAGGAGATTCAACTCTTGCTTGGGGAGACAGGAAAATAGGTAGTGGAATTTTTTAGGCGAGCCTAAATTCAGGATGAGGGAGCGGATCGAGGAGTACTTGGAGGCGATGGTGCGGCTGAAAGAAGTGGGCAGAGAGCTCACCACCACCAATCTCGCCAAGCTGTTGAAAGTGGCACCCGCCACCGTTACTGAGATGTTGAGAAAGCTCGCTAAGGGTGGGTATGTCTCCTACTCTCCCTACCGGGAGATCTCGCTCACCGCGAAGGGCGAGGCCGCTGGGAAGAAGGTCCTGAGGAAGCACAGGGTGGCGGAGGGCTTCCTGAGACAGATGGGGATTCCGGAAGAAAGGGTTCACGAGCATGCCTGCGGGCTGGAGCACCACCTCTCGGACGAGCTAGAGGAGGCGATCCACCGCAGGGTTGAGAGGGAAAGGTTGGGTGCGCCCGAAAACATGCTCCCCTTAACCGCCTTGCTGGAGGGGGAGGAAGGAGCGGTAGAGAAGATTATGGGGGGAAGGAGCGCCTGCCAGAGGCTTTCCGCAATGGGCCTGACTCCCGGTACCCGCGTTAAAGTTGTCAAATCCTCACTCTTCGGCGGGCCGATGCTGATTTCCGTGCGGGGAACGACTCTTGCGCTCGGAAGGGGGATAGCGGAGAAGGTCCTGGTCAGGAGGGACTGATGGGGGGGATTCTCCGAGTCGCTCTCGCTGGTCAGCCCAATGTGGGAAAATCGGTGATTTTCAATCAACTGACGGGTCTCCACCAGCACATCGGGAACTGGCCTGGTAAGACGGTGGAAAAGGCTGAAGGGACCCTCCACTTCGGGGGATATACCGTGGATATCATCGACCTCCCCGGTACCTACTCCCTCAGTGCTTTCACCATCGAGGAGAGAATCGCCCGTGACTACATCGCGCTGGAAAGGCCGGACGTGGTGGTCAACGTTGTCGATGCCTCCTCCCTCGAGAGGAACCTTTTCTTGACCCTGCAGGTTCTTGAGCTTGAGGCCCCAACAGTGGTGGCGCTTAACCAGTGGGACGTGGCCAAAAAGAGGGGTTTACAAATCGACGTCCGAAAGCTGGAGGAAAGCCTAGGAGTCCCTGTCGTCCCCACGGTTGCGGTCACCGGGTCGGGTCTCCACCGTCTGCTGGAGAGGGTAATAGAGCAAAGGGGCAAGAAATCCAGCTTTCCGAGGTACGGCAGGGAGGTGGAGAAAAAGGTCAGGATTTTGGAAAAGTGGCTGGGAGGGTTGGAGTACCCGCCGAGATGGCTGGCCCTGAAACTGCTGGAGGAGGATGAGGAGGTTGAAGAGCTTGTGGGGGAGGCAAGACCAGAGGTGTTGTCCCACGTGAGGAAAATGAGAAGGGAGCTAGAGAAAACCCACGGTGAACGTCCCACGGTGGTTGTAGCAGCCGAGCGGTATTCCCTTGCGGGAAGGATCGCCCGTGAAGTCCAGACAGCCGTTCCGGCGGGGGAGAGGCTTTCGGACAGGCTAGACAGGATTACTACCAGCCCCCTCACCGCCTACCCCATTCTAGCCTTGGTGATGCTCTCGCTCTTCCTCGTGGTTTTTCAGGTGGGCGGCAGGTTCACCTGGTTTTTTGACTCTTTGGCCGGGCGGTTGGAGGGTCTGCACTGGTTGCCCAGAAGTGCCCTCGGGGGGATCCTTGCGGCAGCCTCTGTCGCCCTCCCTTACATCATCCCTTTCTATCTTCTCCTCCATCTTCTGGAGGATTCGGGCTACCTCCCGCGTGCCGCCTTCGCGATGGACGCCATTATGCACAAGATGGGCCTGCACGGGAAGGCTTTCATTCCCGCCGTGCTCGGCTTCGGGTGCGATGTTCCCGCCTGCTTGGGGTGCAGGATCATGGAAACAGAGAGGGAGAAGACTCTAGCCGCCATAGTGGTTACCATGATCCCCTGTGCGGCAACCACCGCCGTGATCCTAGGGCTGGTTGGGAAATTTGTGGGTCTGCCGGCCGCAGTGGCGCTCTACGTCCTTCATTTCGGCATCGTCCTGGCGCTCGGCAGGCTTCTGTTCAAACTCCTGCCTGGGGAACCGGTGGGGCTGATAATGGAGATGCCCTCCTACAGGATCCCCCATCTTCCGACCGTGCTCAAGGAGACCTGGGGGAGGACGATGGAATTCCTGAAGATCGCTCTCCCCCTGGTGGTGCTGGGAAACGTGGCACTGTCAGCCCTGTATGAGACCGGAGCGACAGGCGCGCTGAACACTGTGCTCTCTCCCCTTACGGTGGGGTGGCTGGGTCTCCCCGCCATGGCCGGTACCGTGCTCTTGTTGGGGATTCTCAGGAAGGAAATGATTCTGATCCTACTCGCCACTGCTCTGGGAACCGCCAACTTTTCCTCCGTACTGAGTACTCCCCAGATGATGGTTTTGGGCATGGTGTCCATGCTCTACCTGCCCTGCATCTCGACCTTTGTGGCCTTGGGGAAGGAAGTGGGCTGGCGGAGGGCAGTTTATGTGGCTTTCCTGAGGGTACTCCTCGCCATTTTCATCGGGGGGCTCCTGTACCGGGCGCTGTCGCTTTAGCTTCACCGCCGCTATAAGTTAAATGGTGGAGGTCAAGCAGATCGACGAAGTCAGATGGGAGATCCCGCCCGGCTACAAGCCCTGGATGAAGGTGCCCGCCAGAATCTACGCGGACTCCAAGATGATTGCCGAAATGCAGAAGGATCTCACGCTTCAGCAAGGGGTGAACGTCACCTCGCTGGGAGGGATTTACAAATATTCCATAACCCTTCCGGATGGTCATCAGGGATATGGATTCCCAATCGGCGGTGTGGCGGCAACCGATGCCGAAACTGGTGTAATAAGTCCGGGTGGAATCGGTTATGACCAAAATTGCGGGGTGCGTCTCCTTGCCACGAACATGACAGAGACCGACGTTCGGCCGGTTCTTAACGAGCTCGTTTCTACTCTTTTCCGAAACGTCCCCTCGGGCCTCGGCAGCACGGGGCACATCAGGCTTTCCCTTCAGCAACTCGACGAGGTCTTGAAGCACGGAGCGAGGTGGGCAGTCGAGAATGGGTTCGGCTGGGAAAGAGACCTCGAGCGGACGGAAGAGGGCGGTTGTATGGCTGCGGCCGACCCGTCCTGCGTGAGCGTGGAGGCAAAGAGAAGGGGATTTCCGCAGCTCGGGAGTCTGGGGAGCGGAAATCATTTTCTGGAGGTCCAGAAGGTGGAAAAGATATACGAGCCGGAGATCGCAAAGGCTTTCGGGATAACCCACGAGGGTCAGGTCACCGTCATGATTCACACGGGATCTCGCGGACTGGGACACCAGGTATGCTCAGATTACCTCAGGACCATGGAAAGGGTTATCCATCGGTACAACATCTACTTGCCGGATCGAGAACTTGTCAATGTGCCCTTCAGCTCCCCCGAGGGTCAAGCCTTCTTCAAGGCCATGTGCTGCTCGGCAAACTACGCCTGGGCGAACAGGCAGATGATAACCCACTGGGTGAGGCAGTCCTTCGAGCAGGTCTTCCATAAGGATGCGGAGGCCCTTGGGCTTGAGATGGTGTACGATGTGGCGCACAATATAGCGAAGGTTGAGACTCACCGAGTAAACGGTGAAAAAAAGACTGTGGTGGTTCACAGGAAGGGGGCGACCAGGGCCTTCCCGGCTGGACATCCCGATCTTCCACCCGTTTACAAGGGGGTTGGGCAGCCCGTTCTAATCCCGGGGGACATGGGAAGAGCGAGTTACGTGCTGGTGGGCACGGATCGGGCCATGGAAGAGACCTTCGGCTCCACGGCTCACGGGTCGGGGAGGCATCTGAGCCGAGCGGCCGCGCTCCGGCAGTTTTCCGGGCACGAGGTCAGGCGCAGGCTGGAACAAAGAGGGATCGTGGTGAGGGCCGCGAGCGTTTCCGTGATTGCGGAGGAAACCCCGGAGGCATACAAGTGCGTGGACGATGTTGTCGAGGTGACCCATCGGGCGGGGATTTCCAGAAAGGTCGCTAGGCTCGTGCCGATGGGGGTTGCGAAGGGATGAGGCTCTCTGTCCTGCTCCCCGGATCGCTGGTGTCAGACGCACCCGGGCTCCTCCAAAAAACGGTGAAGGTAGGTTGGGTGGGCAGGACGCTGGCGGTTTTCAGGGTGAACAGGGTGATAGTTTACGGCGACAGCCACACACGCTCCAAGGAGGATCTCGATCTCATCTGCACGCTTCTCCAGTACATGGAGACCCCCCAGTACCTCCGGAAGCTCCTTTTCCCCTCCCTCCCCCTCCTCCGGTACGCGGGGACCCTTCCACCCCTCCGAACCCCTCACCATCCCCTGCGCGGGGAAAGAGAGGAGGTCGGGGACATGAGGGAGGCGGTCGTGGTGAAGGTTGAGAAAGAGGGGAGCATTTTGGAACTTGGGATGTCCCAAAAGGGTTACCTACCCGAAAAGGCCAAGGTGGGGGAGAGGATGACGGTCAGGCTGGTGGAGAAGAAAAAGGATAGAATCATCGTGTCAAGGTCGTCCCCTTCCGAATACTGGGGGTTCAGGGTGGAGAAAAGGGCGGATCTACGGGAGGCGCTCGAAGCGGTTAAGGGTGACTTGAGGGTGGGAACCTCCAGGTACGGGAAGCCCCTCTCCGAGGTTCAGTCCAGGTTGGTGGAGGAGGCGAGGAAGAGGGGAGGGATGGCGGTGGCCTTCGGGGGGCCCTATGCGGGGCTCTTTGAGGTATGCTCTGCTCAGTCCCTCGACCCCTCCTGCTTCGATTTCATGGTGAACACCATACCCCAACAAGGAACCTCCACCGTGAGAACGGAGGAGGCCCTTTCGGCCACCCTTGCTATTTTCAATGTCCTTCTGAGTTAGGAATGCCAAGGGCACACCGTCCGAGAAGGGGATCTCTAGCCTACAGTCCTAGGGTGAGGGCGGCGGCTCCCATCCCGCACGTGAGGGGATGGCCTAGCGTGCCCTCTCCATGTTTGCTCGGGACGGCAGGCTACAAGGTGGGCATGACCCATGTGCTCATGATAGATGACAGAAAGACGAGTCTAACCTCAGGGCAGAACCTCGCGGTCCCCGTGACAGTGGTGGAGGCCCCACCGGTTTTTGTTTTCGGGCTTCGCCTCTACACCAAAGGGGAAAGAGGGCTCAGGGTGATGAAGGAGGTGTGGGCGAAGGATTTGCCCAAGTACTTGGACAGGGTTCTCAACCTCCCCAAGCAGAAGGATCCTAGTGAGGGACTTGCAGAGGCAGATAAGCTGGTACAGGGGGGAAAGGTGAGCGAGGTGAGGGTCCTCTGCTGTACCCAACCCCATCTGATCAAGCTCAAGAAGACTCCCGAGGTTTTTGAAATCCCCCTCGGCGGGAGCACCGCGGCGGAGAAGTTAGAGTTTGCAAAGAGAATACTGGGGAAGGAGGTGCGTGTTTCAGAGGTTTTCAAGGCTGGGGAATACATCGATGTCGTCTCCATCACCAAGGGGAAGGGGTTTCAGGGACCAGTTAAGCGTTGGGGAGTAAAAATTCTCCCTAGGAAGACGGAAGGTGGAACGAGGCAGGTGGGAACGCTGGGCCCGTGGAAGCCTTCCAAGGTGATGTGGTCCGTTCCCCAGGCTGGCCAGATGGGGTATCACCAGAGGACGGAATATAACAAGAGGATTCTGAAGTTGGGTGAGAATGGAGCGGAGGTCACGGTGGAGGGAGGTTTCCTGAGGTACGGTCCGGTGAGGGGAGATTATGTGCTGATTTCCGGGTCGATCCCAGGCCCTTCCAAGCGCTTTGTTTTGCTGAAGAAGGCCTCCCGCATGCCATCCCAGTCCCCCGTTGCTCCCACCCTCACCTATATTTCTCTCTCTTCCAAGCAGGGGAAGTGATGGTGGGAGTTTACTCGTTGGAAGGGGAAAAGGTGCGAGAGCTCCTACTGCCGCCTATCTTCGGGGTGGAGCCCAGGTCAGACCTTGTGCGGAGGGCTTTCCTGTTCGAGGTTTCCAGAAGACTCCAGCCCAAGGGAGTGGATCCGATGGCAGGGAAGAGAACCTCGGCTGAGACCTGGGGAAAGGGTTTTGGAGTGGCTAGAGTCAGGCGGGTGAAGGGAAGCAGGTATCCGGCCGCCGGCAGGGGTGCCTTCGCTCCCTTCACGGTTGGCGGCAGGAGAGCCCATCCTCCAAAGACGGAGAAGAAGCTAGTGGAGAAGATGAACAGGAAGGAGTATCTTTCCGCGTTGAAGTCGGCAATCGCCTCCACGGCCAGGGAGAAACTCGTGGCTGACAGGGGGCACAAGTTTGAGGTCAAGGAGCTTCCCGTAGTGGTGGTTGGGGAACTTGAAGGGCTGAAAAAGACCAAAGAGGTAAGGGAAGTTTTTCAGAAGCTGGGTGTTTTACAAGATGTGGAGCGGGCAAAGAGCGGGAGGAAAATCAGAGCGGGGAAGGGGAAGAGGAGGGGGAGGAAGTACAGGCAGCCCAAGGGTCCACTGGTGGTGGTGGCGGAGGATCGAGGCATAGGTCTAGCCTCTAGGAATCTGCCAGGTGTGGATGTGGTGAGGGTGGAGGAGCTCTCGGTGGAGAAGCTGGCTCCCGGGGGCGTGCCAGGGAGGCTCACTATCTGGTCCGAGCCGGCTATCCGCAGGCTGGAGGAGGTATTATGAAGGATCCACAGAAGGTCATCCTGTTTCCGCTCACCTCGGAGAAGGCCGTGGCGATGGTTGAATCCCTGAACACTATCACCTTTGTGGTCGCGGCGGACGCCGGCAAACAGGATATCAAGAGGGCGGTGGAGGCCCTGTATGGGGTGAAGGTTAAAGAAGTACGAACTCTAAAAACCCCTGATGGGAGGAAGAAGGCCTATGTCAGGCTCGCGGAGGGGTTTTCAGCAGATGAACTGGCAGCGAAGCTTGGGGTGATCTGATGGGAAAGCGCATAAGAGCAACCAGGATTGGGAGGGGGTCGATGACCTACCGGGCCAAGTCCTGGAGGAGGTTGGGAAGGGCACGGTTTCCTCCTTCTGGGGGAACCCTCCAGGGAGAGGTCCTAGAGCTTCTCCACAATCCCGGGCTCTCCACCCCGTACGCTAGGGTTAGGTTGAAAGACGGTACTACTTTTTACCTTCCCGCCTGCGAGGGGATGAAGGTTGGGCAGACTGTGGTTTTGGGGCCAGATGCGCCGGTGGCTCCCGGGAATATCCTCCCCCTTTCCCGGTTACCCGAGGGGACGAAGGTTTACATGATCGAGTCCAAGCCCGGGGACGGTGGGAAATTCGTGAGGGCCACCGGAGCCTCAGCCACCGTGGTGGGGAGGGAGGGGAACAATGTGGTGGTTCAGCTCCCATCCGGCAAGGTCCGTGCTTTCCATCCCGATTGCAGAGCAGTAGTGGGGGTAGTGGGAGGAAGAGGGAGGAAGGAGAAGCCTTTCGTGAAGGCTGGGACCAGATATCTTCGCATGAAGGCGCGCGGTAAGCCCTATCCGCGGGTGAGAGGGGTGGCCATGAACATCGTGGATCATCCCTTTGGGGGAGGGAGGAGAAAGCATGCCGGCAGGCCGAAGATAGTGCGGAGAGGGGCTCCGCCAGGTCAGAAGGTGGGACTGATAGCAGCTAGAAGAACGGGGACTAGGAAGGGGTAGATGCCGAAGAAGTTCACCTACAGGGGGTATACTCTAGAGGAGCTCCAGAAGATGCCGTTAGAAAAGGTTGCGGAGCTCCTTCCCTCAAGACAGCGGAGGAGCTTGTTGAGGGGTCTCACGCCGGAAGAGAAGAAGCTGCTGGAGAAAATCAGAGAGTACAAGGAGAAAAAGATGGAGAGCCCCATAAAGACCCACTGCAGGGACATGATCATCCTCCCAGAGATGGTGGGCGTCAAGGTGGCAGTTCACAACGGCAAGGAGTTCACGGTTTTTGAAATCCTCCCGGAAATGATCGGGCACAGGTTGGGGGAGTTCTCCCAGACGAGGAAGAAGGTGACGCATGGCACGCCTGGTATCGGAGCCACGAGGAGCTCCATGTTCATCCCCCTGAAGTAATGCCTCACCACCGCTATTCGTTCAAAGTTGAAGGTCCCTGTGCCAGAGCCTATGGCAGGGAGCTGAGGATTTCCCGCAAGCATGCTGAGGAGCTCTGCAGGGCCATAAAAGGTATGGGTTTGGAGGAGTCCAAGAGGTTTCTGGAGGGGGTAGCTTCAGGGGAGATCCCGGTGCCCTTTAGGCGGCACAGCAAGAAGCTTGGTCATAGGAGGGGATGCGGGGGGGCGGGCAGGTTTCCGAGAAAGGCAGCCAAAGAATTTTTGAAGCTCCTGCGGAACGCGGAAGCCAACGCGGTCTATAAGGGACTGGCGGTGGAAAGGCTCCGGATCGTTCACGCCTGTGCCAAGAAGGGGATGGTGATTCCAGGCTACCTGCCCCGCGCCTTCGCCAGGGCCACCCCCTTCCATCAGGAGCTGACCAATGTGGAGATGGTGTTGAAAGAGGTGAGCTGATGCCCTCTTCCTCGGAACTCTGGTTTGTCAGTTACGGCTTTGAGAGAGCCAAGCTGGAGGAGTTCCTGGCGAGAAAGCTGGAAAGAGCAGGTTATGGCGGGGTTGAGATTCAGAGGACACCCACAGGAACCAAGCTCACGCTCTATGTGGAGAGGCCGGGGATCGTCATCGGGAAGGGAGGGGAGAGCATAAGGGAACTTGAGGAAATCTTGCAAAAGACGTACAGGATAGAGAAGCCGCAGGTGGAGGTCCTAGAGCTGAAGAATCCGGATCTGTGCGCCCCCATCATGGCTAGGAGGATAGCCTCCGCCTTGGAGCGCGGGGTGAGCGTTAGGCGGATAGGGCACATCTATATGAAAAGAATTATGGCAGCGGGGGCTAGGGGGGTGGAGATAAGGATCTCTGGAAAGATTGCTGGGGATAGAGCGAGGAGCGAGAGGTTCTTCCAGGGCTACCTCAGCAAAGCGGGAGAGTATTCGGAGAAGTTCGTGAGCACCGGTTATGCTCAGGCAATGCTGAGGCCCGGGGTGGTTGGGGTGAAGGTGAAAATCATGCTGCCGCAGGAACCGACTTTATCTGGGGTAGGGAAGGAGGAGGCGGAGGAAGTTGGCGAGGCTGAGAGCTGACGAACTGAGGGGGATGGGGATAGGGGAGTTGAGGGAGAAGCTAAGGGAATTAAGGACCGAGCTGGCGAGGGAAAGGGCCGCAGCGGCAGCTGGTACTTCTGCGGAGAACCCCATGAGGATTAGGGAGCTCAGGAGGGCGATAGCAAGGGTGCTCACAGTTATAAAAGAGGAGCAGTTGAGAAAAGAGAGAAGGAGCTGATGCCTGAAGTCTGCAAGATCTGCGGTCTCCCCAAAGAGCTCTGCATTTGCGAGGGGATAGCTAGGGAGCAGCAGAGAATAAACATCTACACAGAGGAAAGGAAGTTCGGGAAAAAGGTGGTCATCGTGGAGGGGCTCGATCCGAAATCGATAGACCTCAAGAGCCTGCTGAAGGAACTCAAGTCCAGACTCGCCTGCGGTGGAACCTTCAAAAACAACCTGCTGGAACTCCAGGGTGGGAACAAGGAGAAGGTGAGGGAGCTGCTGCTGGAGATGGGATTTCCAGAGGGATCCATAAACGTAAGGTAGGTGGTTCCATCCCCATCACCAGATCGAACCTGTTGAGGCACGAGTGGATAGGCTTGAGAGTAGAGGTCGTGCGAAGTGCCGACCCCGGGCTCACAGGGAGAGGTGGGGTGGTGGTGGACGAAACTCAGAAGATGCTTGTGCTGGAGGAGGAGGGAAGGGTGGTGAAGATTCCCAAGGCACTATGTGTCCTCCGCTTCACCCTTCCCAACGGGGAGAAGGTGGAGGTGGATGGGAGGAAAACCGTTATGAGACCGGAGGAGAGGATTAAAATATATGAAAGACATCGGGCTGAACGTTAGAGCACCCGAGGGCACCTGCACCGACCCCCGTTGCCCCTTTCACGGGGGGCTTAAGGTGAGGGGGAGGATACTGGAGGGGGTGGTGGTGAGTGATAGGATGCATAGAACGGTGACGGTGGCCGTGGAGAGGTTGCATTTCGTGAGGAAGTACGAGAGGTACGAGAGGAGGACCGCGAAGCTCCACGCCCATAACCCACCCTGCATCGGGGCGAAGGCAGGGGACAAGGTGAAGATAGCCGAATGCAGAAGGCTGAGTAAAACCAAGTCCTTTGTGGTGGTGGAGAAGGGGGGATGAGGAGTGGGTAAGAAGGGAGCAGGTGAAGCCTTTGGAATTTCTCCTGTTACCCCCGTCCGCGTGCTTCCTGTGGGGGCGAGGCTTTTCTGTGCCGATAACACTGGGGTCAAGGAGCTGCAGATAGTTTCGGTGGTGGGGTATAAGGGCTCAAGGCGCAGGATGGGGAAAGCGGGGGTGGGGGATCAGGTGGTGGGCGCGGTGAAGAAGGGGACGCCGGAGTTCAAGAAAAAGCTGGTGAGGGCGGTGATAGTGAGGCAGAAGAAAGAATACAGGAGGACCGATGGGATAAGGATAAAGTTTGAGGACAATGCCGCGGTGCTGATCAACCCGGACGGCAGCCCGCGCGGAACGCAGGTGAGGGGGGCCGTCGCTAGGGAGGCGGCCGAGAGGTGGCCAAAGATAGCGGGAATCTCTTCCATAGTGGTCTGATGGTCAGCGCCCAACCTCGAAAGCAGAGGCTTCTTCATTACCGGGCTCCTCTTCACCGGAGGGGGAAATTTTTGGGCGCCCACTTGAGCAAGGAGTTGAGAGAAAGACTCGGGAAGAGGCACCTGAGGGTAAGAAGGGGGGACAGGGTTAGAATACTCAGGGGGGACTTCAAAGGGCTTGAGGGAGAGGTGCTTTCGGTTGATACTAAGCGCGAGAGAGTGTACGTACAGGGTGCCTCCATAAGGAAAGCCGATGGAACGGAGGTGCCGATGGGTATCCATCCCTCCAACCTTCTCATCCTCAAGCTGGCGGAAGACAAGAGACGGGTGAAACGGAAGAAAGAGGGATGAGGAGATGGATATCCATTCTGCTTGTGGTGGTTTTCTTGGTGCAGATTTTGGCTATGGGGATATTATACAGAAGGGAGGAGGTGGTCTGGGTGCCTGGGAAAAAGGTTCTGATGGTGGTGGCGCCTGAGAATTTTAGGGACGAGGAACTCTTCGACACACGGAGGGAGCTGGAAAAAGCCGGGATCGAGGTAGGGGTAGCTAGTGCTAAGAAGGGGACGATTCGGGGAATGCTCGGCGGCACGGTGAGGCCCGATTTCACCTTGGAGGAGGTTGAGGTGGAGGACTGGGATGCCATAGTATTCGTGGGGGGAACGGGTTGCCAGGTTTACTTTGAGAACGAGAAGGTCTTGTCTCTGGCTAAAGCGGCGGCGGAGCGGGGGAAGAAGGTTTGCGCCATTTGCATCGCGCCCGTGATCTTGGCTAATGCGGGCCTGCTTGAAAACAGGAAAGCCACGGTGTGGGATGGGGAGTTCAGAGAGATGCTCGAGAACAAGGGGGCCCACTACGTGAGCAAATCAGTGGTAGTGGACGGAAACTTCATCACCGCGAACGGGCCGGCGGCGGCCGGAGAGTTCGGGCGCACCATCGCCAAGCAGCTTAAGTGATGGATCTCCTGATTCGGGGGGGCCTTGTTCTAACGCCCAGGTTTGAGGCGGTTAGGGCAGACGTGGCCATCGAGGGAAACAGGATAGTGGCTGTGGGCGAGGTCAAGGGCACCGCCGATGTAGTTCTTGAGGCGAGGAAGAAGCTGGTCATGCCCGGGCTGGTAAATGCCCACACGCACCTCTCCATGTGCCTGCTGAGGGGTCAGGCAGAGGATCTTCCTCTTAGGCGGTGGCTGGAGGAGAAGATATGGCCGGTGGAGCGCAGGCTGAAGCCCGAGCACGTGTACGCCGGGGCGCTGCTGGGTTGCCTTGAAATGATAAGGTCCGGCACCACCTGCTTTTCCGACATGTACTTCCACATGGAGGAAGTGGCGAGAGCGGTTAGGGAGTCGGGGCTCAGAGCTTCCCTCTCTTACGGTATCATCGAACTCGGGGATCCGGGACGGAGGAAGGCTGAGCTAAGGAAGGCGGTGGAACTTTTGGCGGAGAGAAATGACAGAATAGAGGTCATGCTTGGTCCCCACGCACCCTATACTTGTTCGGATGAGTGTCTTCTAGAGGTCAAGGAGTTGTCGGAGAAGCACGGGCTGGGGATTCACATCCATCTCTCGGAAACGAGGGAAGAGGTCACGGAATCGATTAAAAGGACGGGAAAGCCCCCCGTTCTCCACTTAGAGGAGATAGGTTTTCTTGGCCCTAGACTTCTGGCGGCTCACTGCGTCCATGTGAGCAGGGAAGAGGTCAAGACTCTGGCGAAGCATGGGGCGAAGGTGGTGCACAACCCGGCGAGCAACCTCAAGCTGGCATCGGGCGTGGCGCCGGTGAGGGAGATGCTGGACGAAGGAGTGGAGGTGGCCCTAGGCACGGACGGCCCAGCGAGCAACAACAGTTTGGACATGTTCAGGGAGATGAGGCTCTGTGCTCTGCTTCAGAAATGGAGGACGGGGGATCCCTCCCGTATGAAGGCAGAGGAAGTCCTTAGGATGGCGACACTCGGCGGGGCAAGAGCGCTGGGAATCGAAGGGGTGGGGACAGTCGAACCGGGCAGGAAGGCAGACTTGATTCTAGTCGATCTCACCTCTCCTCACTTGGTTCCTCCTCCCAAGACCATCTCCAACATAATTTACTCGGCAGTGGGGGCCGACGTGGACACCGTGATCGTTGACGGGAAAATTCTGATGCAGAACAGGAAGGTCCTAACCCTTTCGGAAGAAGAGGTGATGAGGCGGGCAGAGAAGGCGTCCGAGGAGCTTGGAGGCGATGTCGCGGGTTAGGGATTTAAGCTTGGCCCCCGCGGGCAGGGCGCGGATAGAGTGGGCTTCCCATCACATGCCAGTCCTCGCCCAGATACGGGAGGAATTTGGGAGGGAGAAACCGCTGAAGGGGCTGAGAATTGGGATGGCTCTCCACGTGGAGGCCAAAACCGCGGTGTTGGCGAGGACGTTGAGGGAAGGGGGGGCGAAAGTCGCGATAGCAGGATGCAATCCTCTCTCCACCAAGGACGAATGCGCGGCAGCCCTAGCCGAGGAGGGATTCGAGGTCTTTGCTTGGAGGGGTGAAACGGAGGAGGAATATTTTTCCAACCTGCGGAGCGTCCTAGAGACGAATCCCAACCTGCTGGTGGATGACGGGGGCGACCTGGTTTCCCTGGCTCACCAGCTGGGGGTAGAGGGCGTTCTGGGGGCCTGCGAGGAGACCACCACCGGGGTGAACAGGCTCAGGAGAATGGAGGAGGAGCACATTCTGAGGTTCCCGGTCATTGCCGTGAACGACTCGCCCTCCAAGAGGCTCTTCGACAACCGCTTTGGAACTGCCGAGTCCACTCTCCAGGCCCTCATGGGTCTCACCAACCTCCAAGTCTCCGGGAAGAAGGTGGTGGTAGTGGGATACGGTTACGTGGGCAGGGGCATCGCTTCCAGGTTGAAGGGGATGGGCGCCGTAGTCAGTGTTGTTGAGACGGACCCTGTCAGGGCCCTCGAGGCGGCGATGGATGGGTTTCAGGTTGCGGACATGCAGGAGGCTGCCAGCAGAGGGGAGGTTTTCATAACCTGCACGGGCAGCATACGGGTGATCAGGGGGGAGCACTTCGAGCGGATGCGCGACGGGGTGATTCTAGCAAATGCGGGGCACTTCGATGTTGAAATAGACCTACCTTCTTTGGAGGCTCTCTCAGCGTCTAGAAGGGAAATTCTCCCAGATGTGGAGGAGTTCAAGCTCAAAGACGGGAGGAGGATTTTTCTGCTCTGCCGGGGGAGGCTCGTGAACTTGGCAGGCGAGCGCTCACTGGGTCACCCGGCGGAGATCATGGACATGAGCTTCTCTCTCCAGGCCCTCTCCCTCCGGTACTTGGCACGGCACGCGGGCGAAATGCGGCCGGGTGTCTACCGGGTCCCGGAGGAGATTGATAGGAGGGTGGCCGAGCTGAAACTCCGCTCTCTCGGCGGAAAGCTCGAAAGGGAAACGGAGGAGCAGGTGAGGTACAGGTCACACTGGCGTCCCGGGGTCTAGCACCCAGCTGAACTTTCTCAGCAGACTCCGGGTGTATATCTTTCTGATGTCCAGCTCCACCTCTTTTGCCCATTTTGCATAAATCTCAGGGTTGATGTAACTCCTGAGGGAGGTTCCGAGGTTGTAATTCTTGACGCTTTTCATCAGCTCCAGCCTTCGCCTCTGCTCCCTGAGTTTCTCCCTCAATTTTTTCAACCTCTCCCTCTGTTTCTTGGTTTTTGCCTCCTGTTGGAGTAGCCGGATTTTTTCCTTCAATAGCTTTATCTTTTCCTCCCGCTTTTCTAGTCTCTCCTTCCAGTTCTTCGGCGGGGTCTTCTTGTGGTTCAGAATTTGTGCAGCCCTCAGGTTGGCGATCTTGGCCGCGAAAACCTTTTCGAACTCCGCATCATCCCTGCAAACCCCGGCCTCCTTCAGAGCCTTTTCAACCTCTGCGCTGGCGGAGTAGGTTCGGAAGACCTTGGCGGTTATCCCAGGAACGATTCTCCCTAGGAACTCGTTTACCTGCTCGCACCTTATCTCAGGGAACAGCCTGTCAGTGGAATTGTTCATGAACTCCCTCAGGTTCTTGACTACCTGTGGGTGAACTTCGATGGTCTTGTGGAACCTGACCGCCCCCTTTCCGAGGAAGTCGAACTCAACCTTGTTTTCCCCGACGATTTTGACGTTGGATTTTCGGAGAGTGGTCGCTCCAATGGTGTCAAGTTCATCGGGGTCCTTTTCATCCCCCACCCTTATCTTCAGGAGGTCGATGAGGTAGGCGACGGTGGCGATTTTCCTCAGGAGGGGGTCGGGGGAGCTGAGCCCCTTCTCCACATGTCTCTTTATTTCAGGCAGTTTCTGGCCTAGTTTCTTCGCCAGTTCAAATTTTTGTCTCTCCCGCTCCTGTTTGAGGGGGGCAGTGTCGGAGATCCAGACGTATTTCATTTTTTCCGTCAGCTTATCCCTCCACCGGGCAATCCAAAGGGAATCCGGATCCCAGACTCTTCCCCCCCACGCTGTTCCATCCGGTACCGGCGGGGTGGGGGCGTCGGGAGAGAGATTCAGGGTGATATCGGAGTAGTTTATCCTGGGTTTCCATCTCCCCCTGAGCGGGTGCCTCCCACGCCCCACAAAGATGCAGGGAGGTTCCACCATGAAGTTCACCTCAACCTTCTGCCCGTCGATGATGGCAAACCCGTATTTTTCCCGCCTCTCCTCCCTCTCCCGCTTGCGGGCCTCGGAGAGGAGCTTCTTTTCCTCACGGCTCATGGTCTCCTTCTTGAGTTTCTCCTCTTCGAGCCATCTCCGGATCTCGCTGAAGTCAAAATCCTCCAGCTTTCCCTCCACTCCTAGTGCCGAGCAGAAGTCTCTCAGGAAGTTTCTGACGAAGACGGGATCCTGCAGGCGCTCGGGTGGGCACTTGCATAGGGCCACCGCCATTTCCTCCTGCTCGGGGGTTAGGGCGAGCACCTGTCCGCGATACCTGATTTTGAAACCCTTTGGCTGGTAGGGCGGGATGAAAACCCCGTTGTGAATGAGCTGCTTCATTCTACAACTGATTCGGTAAGCGTTTTAGGCCACTTTAACGTACCTGAGGGTTTGTCCTGTGGGCTTCCAAGCGATGCTGATGACACTCCCAAACGAGAGCGACTTGGGAAGTTGCACCTGCAGGTAGTCCCCCGGCTCGAAGTCGCTCTTCAGCTCGCCGCCGTTGAGTATGAGGGACTTGGGGGTTTTACCGTCGATTCTTATAATCAAATTTTTCAGCGTTATGGCCCCCCCCGTCGTCGTAAAGGCGTCGCGTAGGTTATCCCCCGTCGAGAAGTAGACCGTTATAAATTCGTTGTCCGCCTGGCCAGCGTAGTAGTTCTCCACCGTCAAATCCGCAAAAACAGGGGGGGTGATCCTCCCCACCATTCCCATGGCGACAACAGCCACCACGCTGACGAGCAGGACGGTAACCACTATAAGCAAAACTGTCGCAATTACTGGCGATACCCCCTTAACCTCCATCAAACCTTATTTTGTTTAAAGGATTTTATTCACAGCACCGTAAGTGCTGAGAGGTTGCCGAGGGAGGAAGGGTTGGTGATACCAACGGGGGTGAAGTCTATCGATTTGTTAGCCGGAGGTGGAATCGCTGCCGGTTCTCTCATCCTGCTCTATGGCCCCGCTCAGACCTTCAAGTCGGAGTTCCTCGCCACGACCGCCTTTGTCAATGCCGCACTCAGGGAAGGCCATCTCACCCCTCCGAGAAGAGTGAAGGTGCCAAAGGAGACATGGTATGTGAGCTTTTCCAAAACCCCGCAGGAGATCCTCTCCTCCGTCAGAGCCACCTTCAGCAAGAGGTTTTTCGAGATTTTCAAGAGGAACGTGAAGTTTCTTGATCAGAGTAAAGAGTATCTCTCCTTGGTGGGGTCCATGTGGGAGAAAAAGAAGATCCCGGACACGAGGAAGTTTCTCCTGCAGCTCGTGAATTCGCTCAAAAAAATTGGACCAGATTCACAGATTTTCCTTTACACCCTCACCGACATCGCCAGACTTCTCCAAGATAAGCCCTTGGAGTTTCTCTCCTTCATGGAGGGCCTTCGCAGCGCCTCTCACGGCTGGAAGGGCCTAGTCGCCGGTATTCTGAGAAAGGGTGTCCTACCCCCCGCGCTGGAGGAAGACATCCTCTCCGCTTCGGATGGCACCTTCTATTTTGATGTGGAGAGGGTTGGAGGAGCCGACAGGTACACCTTAACGGTTCTGGCACTTGCAGGGGTTCCCGCCTCCGCGCTGGGTCAGGTTTTTGAAGTCTCGGTGGGCCCAGATGGGTTCCATGCGGAGGCCGTAAAGTCTGTCCTCGGGATTTAGGACGGTTCGATTTCTCTTGAGTTGCAGAAGGGGCAGAGGAGGAGTTTCTCTCCCTTCTCTAGGAAGAGGGCGGGCTCAGAGAAGATGTAGGAGCAGTTCTTGCACCTGAATTCTTTCTTCTTCTCCTTCCCTGCCATCGATTCCTAGACGGTGGATAAATTACTTACAGTAAACACCACACAAGTTGGTGACTTGTCGGACACTTTGAGTTCAGTGGGTAACTACCCAGTTAGGGCTGCATGTTTGTATAAGAGCGGGTGCCAAAAAAGTGATGATTTATGCCATCCTCTCAGGGAAGGGGGGCGTGGGCAAGACCACCCTCACCGCCAACCTGGGCATCTTGGCATCGCGGTTGGGTAAGAGAACCCTTCTCGTAGACGCTGATCTCGCCTCCGGTAATCTCGCCCTCTATCTGGGGGTTAAAGAACCAAGGAAGACTCTCCATGAACTCCTCGCTGGGGGGAAGGATTTCAATTCCTGCATCTACAGCCTCAGCGAAAAGCTGGACCTCCTCCCCTCCGGTCTCTCGCTTAAGGGATTTCTGAAAGCGGAGGTGGGTGACCTTCCCAAGGTGCTGAAAAAAGTCTCGAAGGGTTACGAGGTAGTTTTTCTGGATACTCCCCCAGGCATCAGTAGGAACACCATCATTCCCCTGCGGTGCGCGGAGAGCGTGATCCTCGTCACCACTCCTGATACCCCCTCCGTCACCGTGACACTCAAGGCGAAGGCTATTGCCTCCATGCTGGACAAGAACATTGCTGGGGCAGTGGTGAATAGAGTACGAAGGGGGCTTTTTGGGGAGAGGGATCAGCCCCTGCAGACCGCCAAGCAACTCGGAACGGAGATATTGGGGGTTCTGCCCGAGGAGCCCAAAATGAGGGATTTGGTGGAGAGGGGCAAGCCCATAGTGCTCGCGGATCCCAAATCGCCCGCCTCGAGGGCGCTCAGGGAGATATCCCTCAAGCTGCTGGGTGCGAAGAAAGGCGGCTGAAGCGGTTCGGTTAGAGAAGATAATAGTTTTCGGAGCTATTCTTAGATGGCCAAAAAGCTTGGCCCGGTGCTGGAAGAAGATGAGGAGCTGAAAAAATTGAGGGAGGAATATGGAGAGAAAATAATGGGGGAGGGTTCCCAGGCACCTCCCTCTCAAGTGTACGACCCCGTTAAATTCGGTCCCCTGGTCTCCTTCCAGGTACCCGAGGGCTACCGGGAGGTGGAGAGATACTGGCTTCACTCACCCTACGCTTTTGCCGTGGTGCTGGAGGATATAGCCACGGGAAAGCTACTCTACCAGGTGGTGGAACCACAGCTTACCCCCTTCGAACGAGCCCTCTTGGCGAAAATAAGGGATGAGTTGTCCGACAGCTTGCCCTACCAAGGGGGGGAGGAGCCGGAAAAAGTTCTGGAGAAAGAATTTGAAAGGCTATCCCACCAGCTGAAGGTGAATGACTGGAGGATGTATCACAAGCTACTTTACTTTCTGAAGCGGGAGATCCTGGGCTTCGGTAAGCTCGATCCGATCTTTAGAGACCAGCAAGTGGAGGACATCTCCTGCGATGCCCCCCACGTCCCCGTTTTCCTGTATCATAGGAAGTACTATAACCTGGAGACCAACCTCTCCTTCGAGGAAGGGGAGCTAAGCACCTATGTGATGAGACTGGTGGAGCGGAGCGGGAAGCACATCTCCCTCTCCAAGCCTATAGTGGATGCGACTCTCCCCGGTGGGCACAGGCTGGAGGCCACCTTCGAAACGGAAATCAGCAGCAAGGGCAGTTCCCTCTCCATAAGAAAGTTCATGGGGGGAACCTTCACGCCTGTGGATCTCATTAAGTACGGGACCTTCAGCCCCAAGATGCTTTCCTACCTCTGGATTGCGGCAGAGAACAGGAAGAGCATAATGGTGATTGGGGGCACGGCGGCCGGCAAGACCTCCACCCTGAACGCCCTCGCCTTCTTCATCCCCCCGGATGCAAAAATAGTCTCCATTGAGGACACGCGGGAGCTCTCGCTCTACCAGAAAAACTGGATACCGATGGTCACGAGAGAGGCCCCAGGCACCCTGAGCATCGACATGCATGAGCTCGTGAGACAGGCCGTCCGGCAAAGACCAGAGTGCATCATCGTGGGGGAGGTGAGGGGGAAGGAGGCCATGGCCATGTTCCAGGCTCTTTCCATCGGTCACACAGCCTACTCCACCATGCACGCCGGCACCATTCAGGAAGCTATCCTCAGGCTGGAGAGCGATCCCATGAACGTACCTCACACCATGATTTCAGCACTGGACACGGTTTGCGTGCAGACCCTCACTTATCTAGGCAGAAAGAGGGTCAGGAGGAATCTCTTGATCGCAGAAATTGTAGGGGTGAGCCCACATACTAGGGAGGTGAAGTTAGTGGAACTCTTCTCGTGGGATCCGAGCACCGATTCCTTCAGGGAGCTGGCTGAACCCCCAAGCTGGAGGGAGATATGCAAGATGAGAAACATGGATAGACTTCAGCTGGAGAAGGAGTACGAGAGAAGAGCCAGGTTCCTCCAGCTCATGGCAGCTCGCGGAGTAACCGACTACGGTGAGGTTTCGAGACTTATCAACTTGTACTTCTATAATCCAGAAAGGGCGTTCCAAGAGCTCAAGAGAAGTGCCCAGAAGGAAGACTGAGAGTCGATGCTTCCCCCCAGTCCCGAAAAGTATCCCGATCTTCGCCTGACCCTTAAGAAGCTCAGAAAGCCTATCTCGGTACGCCAGTACCTTTCACGAGCTTCTGTAGTTTCCGTCTTAGCCGGGGTTCTTGAGTTCGTGGTTGGATTCCTCCTTTTGACCCTAGCGGGGGCAGGATGGTGGCCCAGGCTTTTGCTCGTTCCTCTCTCCCCTCTAACCACCTACATGGTGTGGAGGCTTTTTTTGTGGTACCCGTGGAGCGCCGCAAAGGGGAGGGAGGCGAAAATTGATGCGATGCTGCCTTCTGCTGTATCTTTCATGTACGCCCTCAGCAAGGGGGGACTGGGCGTGGTCGAGATCTTCAGGGCGCTAGCTCAAGAGAAGGAGGACTATGGGGAGGTCGCTTCTGAGGCCGCCGCGTTCATCCGGGAGATAGAGTACCTCGGAAATGATCCCCTCACCGCTCTCAGGAACTTGGCCAAGACCACGCCCTCTGAAAAATTTAGGAGGCTCATCGAGTTTCTCATCCCAGTCGTCCAGACGGGGGCGAGCCTTCCAGACTACTTCTCCCAGAAATGTAGGGAACTCTACCAAGCAGCCGAGGTGGATCAGAGGAAGTATTTGGACTCTCTGGCCTTCTTCGCCGAGTTTTACGTAATTCTGATGTTGTTCGCGCCTCTCATCCTCATGGTAACTTTCATGGCCGTGAGAGCCTTCTACGGGGCATCCATGCTTATCCTTTACATTCTGGCGTACCTCCTGATTCCCCTCGGCTCCATCTTCTTCATAGTGCTCCTGAGCATGAGGAGTCTTGGAACGGTGGCAAGTAAAAAAGTGGAGAGGAAGAGGTACTTCACCAAGATTAGGCCAACAACTCCACAGGAGAAGAAAATGCTGCGCTCGCTCCTCACTAGGGAGGTCATGCCGGAGCTCTTTAGGAACCCCCTTCGCTCCTTGAGGGATCAGCCCTATCAAGTGGCATACTTCAGCGGGGGGGCCTCCTTGATTTTTCTTGTTCTCCACCTCGGGTCCTTGAGCCTACAGATTCTTTTCTTTGCCTTCCTCATTCTTTGCGTTCCCTTGGCCGTCACTTACTGGTTTTGGGAAAGGAGGCTGGAGAAAACGCTGGATGCGATGCCCGAGTTCCTTCACTCCTTTTCCAGCTCGGTATCTTCGGGGCTTACCCCAGCCCATGCCATCAAGCTCATCCCTCTAAGGGAATTGGGCCCCCTGAGTGAGGAAGTGGAGCGGCTGGTGAGAACGGTGAGCTGGGGGGAGCCGGTGGCTTCGGGGTTTTCGAAGGTCGAGAGGGAGTGCGGGAACAGCTATCTCTCCAGAACCATGTCGGTGGTGAGGAGGGCATGCATGGCTAGGGACGACGTGGGGGACGTGCTGCAAATACTGGCGGCCGATGCCACCCAGCTCAGAAACTTGAAGAGGGAGAGGTGGGCGTCGATGTTCTCCTATGCCCTGATCGTTTACATCTCCTTCGTCGTTTTCCTCTTCTGCATGGTGATGTTGACGAGATTTTCTTCAATGGGCGTACTGGGAGGGGTCTCGACCGAAGTTCCTGGTCTGCCCGTCCTTCAGTACCAAGCAGGCGTGCCCTCAGTGGTTTGGCATGCCACCCTTCTCCAGGCATTCTTTTCTGGCTTGATAGCGGGGCAGTTCTCAACCGGGCGCCTCCTGTCAGGGCTGAAGCACTCAATAATAATGATGGTAGTTGCGTTCTGTGTTCTTTCTTTTCTCGCCTAAGTCACCATTTCCTGTGAGATTCTTCGCCTGAGGATGAGGATGATCGCGAGTATCGCTACAACTAGCCCCACCGCAACCAAAATCATGTTGATCCTCCCAACTCCTTCCTCCTTTGGCGGCAGCGGGGCGGCTTGGAAGAAATACACCTTGTGCTCGGTATCGGATCTGGAGGTGCAGGCGATCATATACTGACCAGCGTCGGAGAGGTCCACGCACTCGATGTTTCCATCCCATCCCTTTACCACCTTGCACCTCCAGATGAGCTGATCATTCTCGAAGAAATAAACGTTCTGGGCATCGGCGGCAAACACCCTCAGGCCATCGGAACTTATGCTCACGGCCGAAGCGGGGAGATCGGTTTCCGCGAGCACCGACGGCTCACCCTCCAGCGCGCATTTGAGGATCTTTCCGGTCTGCTCTCCAATGGCCGCGACGAGGTATCGACCGTCCGAACTCATATCGAGGGACCATATGCACCTTTCTAAGGAGAGGTCCTCTCTTTTCGTCTGCCCCGATGGATCTAGAATCCGGAGCTTCCCCTCCCGGTTCCCCACCGCAATTACAGATCCGTCATCGGAGATCGCCGTTGCGGTGGTGAATCCTGTTCGGCTGGAGAAAATTCTGCCCGTGCTATCGAAGACAAAGGCCCCGTTGTCGGTCGCCGCCACCACGTACCTCCCGTTTCTCGAGATGGAGACGGAGATGACCTGCCGCCCGCATTTTTCCATCCAGACGGGCGTGCTGTTATCCTTTGAGAAGAGAGCAACTTCTCCGCTCGCCATCCCCACCGCCACCCAAGATCCATCTCCCGAGATCGCAACAGCCCTAGGATAGGGTGAGACTTTCTCCCTCCCGCTGTATGTCCAAACAAGCTCTGCAGTCCCCGCCTTCCACTGGTAAAGGGCCACCCTGCCGTCGTTGCAGCCCACCGCGAAATACAACCCGTCGCTGGAAATGGCAAGCGAATTGATGTAGGAATACTCCTCCCCTATCCTGCTCCTCCAAGCTGGCTCCCCGGTATCATTTCTGAAGACCCAAACGTACCTTTCAAACCCCCCCGCAATTGCCAATTTCCCATCGCCCGAGATGGATACTGAGTTTATCCCGTCCTCGGCCCTGTAGGTCCACACCGGAGAGGATTTCTGCTCGGCTGAAAGGATGGGTGATAGAGGCAGAAAGACGACTAAGAAGGCAACGATCCACTCTCGCATCATATGGATTGTCGAGAAATATAAAACTCCAGACAGCGTGGCGGGATTTCCTACAGGGGACACCAGCGTGGTTTTCCCGTGTGAGTGAGGGAAAAGTAACCCCCGGCGAGCAAGAGGAGTGCGGCGGGAGCGTACAGAAGGAGTGCGGTTGCAGCCCCACCTACTGCACTTACGATCATGAACTTGCCAGCGGTTCTTGGATTGTCTAGTGAGGCGGCCCCAGCCACGATTCCCAGCAGAGCGAAGAGCACACCCAGAGCCGGAAAGACGATGTGTTTGGGGACGAGCAGGGAGACGTATTTCTCTGGGATCAGGCCACTTTCCCCAACCATATAGGTCACGAAGCCACCCAGCGCCCCCACTATCCCGAAAAGGCCCCCGAGCACTCCTAAAATACAGCCAATGGTTCTTCTCCTTTCATTCTGCTCGGAAGGAGGCACTTTAGTTGGCGCCACGGGAGGCTTTGCCCCCGGGCTGGGCATTCGTGGCATTCTGTTTTTTCCCCCGGGGTTTAAAAGCCCAGTCACGGTTCAGAGCTTACTTGTACCTCCTGCTGGGTGACCTTACCTAAAAGCGGAGAGAGTGATGGGAAATGAACTCGTCGCACCAGAATTCCAAGCTATTGCGGAGGGGACCTCTTCCATGGTCAAGAACCTGCTTCTCACAGGAAGACCGGGATCTGGGAAGAGCACCGTAATCCGTGAGGTGGTGAATGAGCTGAGCTCTCAAGGAGTGAAGGTGGGGGGGCTTCACTGTCCCGAGATAAGAGGCCCGCTGGGCAGGCTGGGCTTCAAGATAGTTGAGCTGGCGACTGGCGAGGAGAAGATTTTGGCGCGCGTCGGTCATGCTGGGCCGAGGGTGAGCAGGTACGGGGTGGATCTCACCAATTTGGGAGAAATGAGCAAAAAAGCCCTTGAGGTTCTTCCCTCGGTGGATGTAGTGGTTATCGACGAAATCGGCCCCATGGAGGTGATGAGTCCCGTTTTTCGGGAATTTGTCCTGCAGGCACTAGAGTCACCCAAGCCCGTTCTCGCAGCGGTTCACAAGAAGACGGAGGGCGGCTTCATAGGAGGGATAAAAAAGCGACCTGATGTGGCAATTTTCGAAGTGGTTTCTGAGAACCGGGAGAGACTTCTGGTGGAGGTGAAGGAGAGGATGAAAGCTCTTTTGGGCATTGGGAAAAGATAAAGATGAAAATACCACCAACCCTCAGGACCTACTGTCCCCACTGCAGAAAGCATACCGAGCATGAGGTCTCAACCCAGAAAAAGAGACCCGCCCGTGCCCTGAGTCTAGGGCAGAGGCAGTTCGCCAGGATAATGAGGGGGTACGGAAGTCAGCCCCGCTCGGAGCAGCGGGAATTCTCCAAAACCTCCAAGAAGGTCGCTCTACTTCTCAAGTGTAAGGAGTGTAAAAAGTCTCACCAGCGGAAGGGGTTCAGGTCGAAGAAGTTTGAGATTAAAGTCTGATGACCGGTAAGTTCCTTCTCGTCAAGTGCGAGTGCGGGAACGAGCAGAGAATCTTCAGCCACGCGTCCACTGAAGTGAAATGTCAGGTTTGTGGCAGGCTTCTGGCCACCCCAACGGGCGGCAAGGCAACTATCTGGGGTGTGGTGAAGTGGTAAGAAAGGAGGCAGAGTTCCCCTCCCCCAATGAACTCGTGGTGGGCACAGTTGTGAAGGTCTTTGATCAGGGGGCGTTCGTCAGCCTAGAGGAGTACGGTGGGAAGGAGGGGATGGTTTATCTCAAGGAGGTGGCTTCGGGCTGGATAAAGAACATTAGGGATCACGTTAAGGAGAACCAGCGGGTGGTTTGTAAGGTTTTGGCCGTGGACAAACAGAAGGGTTCCATCGATCTCTCTCTCCGAAGGGTGACGGTGGGGGAGAGGAAGCAAAAACTGGCAGAGTTCGAAGCCGAGAGGAGGGCGGAGAAGCTTCTCCTGCTTGTGGCGAAGAAGCTTAAAAGGGGGGAGGAAAAGGCCTACGAGGAAGCGGGGTTTCCCCTTTTGAGGAAGTTCGGCTCTTTGCACCGGGCCTTCAGCGAGATAGCAAGAGAGGGCCCCGCCTGCCTGGAGGACTTGGAACTGGGGAAGAGCTGGGTGAAGGCCCTCTGCTCCGCATCTCAGGCGCTGGTAAAGCAGAAGGTTTGCACCGTGGAGGGATATCTCTCGCTAGTTTGCCCCGTTTCCAACGGTGTGGAAATCATACGAAACTCGATGGTGTCGGCTAAAGAGGCGATGGCTTCGAAGGTGAGGTTCTACTCAGCGGGTTCACCTCTCTACCGTGTGGTGGTCACCGGATCCTCCTACAAGGAGGCAGAGGATCTCTTGGAGAAGGCGGCGAAAATGGTGATAGAGAAGGTGGAGGAGGCTGGGGGAAAGGGGGAGTTCCTCCGCAAAAGATGAGGCTTAGGAAGTGCAGGGGGTGCGGTGTTTACACCCTCCGAGAGGAATGCCCGAACTGCGGGAAAAAGACGAGCTCTCCCCACCCCCCGAGGTTTTCCCCCGAGGACCGCTATGGAAAGTATCGAAGGCTTATGAGGATGGAGGCTGGAGAATAGATGGACTCGGAGGTTAGGTTCCTCTTCAAACCGGAGGTGAAGGATCCCGTTCTCATCGGGGGTCTGCCAGGGGTGGGTCAGGTGGGGAAATTGGCTTCCGAGTTCCTTATTTCAAAGCTATCTGCCAAGAAAATCGCGGAGCAGCTCTCCCCCCACTTTCCGCACTATACCATTCTGGGGGAAGACGGGATTCTTAGACCGGCGAAGCATGAGTTTTACTGGGCCAGGGCGGGAGGCAGGGATCTGGTGATTTTGACGGGTGACTGCCCCGTCACCACCCCCGAGGGGCATTACGAGGTGGTTTCAAAAATCCTAGATGCCATGGAGGGCTTGGGAGTAAAGGAGATTTACATGATCGGGGGATTTCTCTCTTCCCAACCCCGGGGCTCGAAGGTGGTAGTGATCCCCAACCAGCCTGGGCTCCCATACAAGCCTTCGAAGATTGAAACCGGTCCTATTGTGGGTGTTACAGGTCTGCTGGTTTCGCTGGCCAGGTTGAGGGGCATCGGGGGGGCCTGCCTGCTTGCCGAAGCGGGAGATCCTGGGGTAGACAGCCACTCCGCCAAGATGGCTCTAGAACTTCTCTCAGAGCAACTTGGGCTGAAGCTCGATCTGAGCGCGCTGGAGGAGCAGGCCGCGGCCCTCAAAGAGTGGGTGGAAAGAATGAAGAAAGAGATGAAGCGGAGGGAGCCCCCCCAGCCCGAGGAAACCTGGTACATCGGATGATCAGGGCACCAGCCGGTGGCGATCCCTGGGGAAGAGCACGCACTCGCGTATGTTCTCCTGGCCGGTGAGGACCATAAGCAGGCGCTCCAAGCCTAGGCCCCATCCAGCGTGGGGAGGGACGAGTCCCCACCTGAAGTGTCTGAGGTGTGGCTCGAAGCTCTCGGGATTCAGTCCCTTGGCACGGAGCCTCTCTTCAAGTAGTTCGGGCTGGTGAATTCTCGTTCCCCCGGAGGCGAGTTCCAGATCTTTCCACATAAGATCAAAGGTTTCGGTGCAGGAGGGGTCGTGTTGGCATGGCATGGCGTAGAAAGGTTTGCACTCGGCTGGCCAATGGGTTATAAAGTAAAACCCCCTTCCTTCCCCGAGTATCCTCTCGGCTGGCGTGGGGAGGTCGCTTCCCCACGGGATCTTGTATCCTTTCTTCTCGAGGGCTTCCAACACCTCTGCGTAGGTCAATCTCTCAAAAGGAGGTCGCGGGGTCAGCTGCTCGAGGAGTGGCAGCTCCTTCCCCATCTTCTCCTTCAGAGACCCGACGATGTTGTCGATGAGCTCCTCCAAGAGTTTCATGACGTCCTCGCAATCGGCAAATGCCACCTCGATGTCGACGGAGATGGCCTCGTTCAGGTGTTTGGGCGTGTTGAATTCCTCCGCCCTGAAGATCGGCCCGATTTCAAGGACCTTTTGGAAGCAGCCGGTCAGTACTTCCTTGTAGAGCTGGGGACTCTGACTGAGAAAGGCCTCTTTCTCAAAATAGGCCACTGGGAAGAGCGCGGAACCGCTCTCCGTGGCCGTGGCGACGATTTTTGGTGTGTGCACCTCCAGAAAGCCCCTGGATGAGAAAAACTCCCTGATGGAATTCAGAACCATGTGCCGCACCTTGAAGATGGTCCTCCTCTGGGCATGCCTGAGATCCAGCACCCTGGCGTTCAGTCTGGTCTCGAGGGTTGACTTGATTCTTCCTGTGGGGTCGAGCGGGAGGGGAACGGCCGCGCGACTCAGCACCTCCACCGCTTTCGGTAGAACCTCCACACCTCCCGGCGCCTGTTCCGCCACTTTCACGGTGCCCTTTACCAGAACTGCGCTCTCTGGCGTGAGGGAAGGGAGCAGGGCGAACACCTCAGGGGGAGTGAGGGATCTGGGAGCCGTGATCTGAACCTCTCCCCAAACGTCGTACAGCAGAAAGAACCTTATCCCTCCAAGATCCCTCACGTTTTTGACGAATCCGGCCAGAATGACTTCTCTTCCTTCTAGGGCAGGGGTAATTTCACCGCACGAGTGCGTGATGCTAACCCTTTCTCCCTTTAGCCGCATCACTCCAGGCGAGTAGCGACAGAAAAGCCTGGCGTTACTTGGCCTTTGCCAGCGTGATCTCTATCGTGGAGACGTTCAGCTTGCTCCCGTCCTCCGCCTGCACCGTTTCTGTTCCTATGGAGATGTTCTTGACCACCGTATCCGGTAGGAATCTCTGTCTCACCACCTCGGCCGTATCCACGGCACGGCTTATCGCTTTTCCCCTGGCTTTGATGCACACCTCTGGTGCCCCTTCGTTGAACTGCGTTATCACTGCCAGCACGTAGTTCATCACGGGCTTCGTCCCCACGAAGACCGCGTTCTCCTGCCTAGGTTTTTGTTGTTCCGCTGCCATTTATTACCTCCGAGACCTCTTTAAATACCCGTTCCGCCCCAGCTGGCCTGGCGTTAACGGCATAACCCCTATAACAAAAGAGCGAACGGGAGGTAAACCGCTAGGAGTTCGTCATCCACCGAGTCAATTCGGGCAAATTTCCGAACCGTTCAGTCTCCCTCTTCAAGGTTCATGCATGGACGTTTAACCGAAAAGGCTAAAAGGGAAAATCACAATAAGTCGACGATATGGCAGTGGCGCAACTCGGCGGGAGGCCAATTTTGGTGCTCCCGGAAGGGTCTAGGCGACTGGTGGGAAGGGACGCGAGGAGGATGAACATCATGGCTGCAAGGGTGGTAGCGGAGGCCGTCAGGAGTACCCTCGGTCCCAAGGGAATGGACAAAATGATGGTGGACAATCTCGGCGATGTGGTGATCACCAACGACGGTGCGACCATCCTCAAGGAGATGGAGGTGGAACACCCGGCCGCCAAGATGATGGTTGAGGTCGCCAAGACCCAAGATGATGAAGTGGGGGATGGAACCACCACTGCAGTGGTGCTTGCCGGAGAACTCTTGAAGGAAGCGGAGAATCTTCTGGATCAAGGAATTCATCCCACCATCGTCGCTAAGGGCTACCGCCTCGCCGCAGGAAAGGCCCAAGAACTCCTCCAGCAGATGGCCGACCCAGTCTCCTTCGAAGACGATGCCCTGCTGAAGAAGGTGGCCGTCACTTCCATGACGGGCAAGAAGGCGGAGGCGGGCAGGGAGTTCCTGGCAGAACTGGTGGTTAAGGCCGTGAAGAGAATCGCCGATCGAGTGGATGGGGGATACAAGGTGGACATTGACTACATCGGTGTGGAGAAGAGGCCCGGCGGCGGCCTCATGAACACCGAGCTGATCGAGGGCGTGATAATCGACAAGGAGGTGGTTAGACCGGGAATGCCAAAATCGGTGAGGGACGCCAAGATAGCTCTGCTTGACTGTGCGCTGGAGATAAAGAAAACCGAGACCGATGCGGAGATCAGAGTGGCGAGGCCCGAGCAGCTCCGAAGCTTCCTAGAGGAGGAGGAGAGAATACTCAAGAGCATGGTGGACAAAATCGCGGCCACCGGTGCCAACGTGGTCTTCTGCCAGAAGGGAATCGACGATGTGGCCCAGTACTACCTCGCCAAAGCAGGCATCCTAGCAGCCAGAAGGGTGAAAAAGTCAGACATGGAGAAGCTTGCAAGAGCCACAGGAGGGAAAATCGTAACCTCCCTCGACGATCTCACCCCCGCCGAGCTGGGATATGCAGGCCTCGTGGAGGAGAGAAAGGTGGGGGAGGAGAAGCTCATCTTTGTAACCCAGTGCAAGGACCCCAAGGCGGTCGGTCTTCTCCTGAGGGGAGGTTCCGAGCACGTGGTGGATGAAATAGAAAGGGCAGTCCATGATGCGCTGTGCGTGGTAGCTAGGTGCCTGGAGGACGGGAAGGTGGTTCCTGGAGGCGGGGCGATGGAGATTGAGCTCGCCAAGCATCTGAGGAAGTATTCGGAAACGGTGGGTGGGAGGGAAGCGCTAGCCGTTCGGGCCTTCGCCAACGCACTGGAAATCATACCCCAGTCGCTTGCAGAAAATGCGGGGATGGACGCTGTGGATACCCTAGTAGAGCTGAGGGCTGCCCATGCTAGGCCAGAAGGGAAGTACATGGGGGTGGACGTTTTCGGCGGAAAGGTGGGAGACATGAGAGAACTTTCCGTCTACGAGCCGCTGCGGGTGAAGCTCCAAGCCATAAAATCGGCGAGCGAGGCCGCCATCATGATCCTGAGAATTGACGATGTGATAGCCGCAGCCAAGAAGGAATTGAAGGGCCCGCCTGAGAAGAAAGAGGAAGAAGAGGGCGAGACCAGCACAGAAGATTAGGTTTTGCCGTTAGGCAATTCAGTACCGCTGTAGTGTGGTTCGACAAAAGGAAAGGTTAGTACCCGATAAAACGCTACGGTAGGAAGACCACCGCGGCGAGGGCGGCACCGTGGGTTTTCACGATATGGCCCGCCGAGATAGACAGAACCCTTTTAGGAACAAGCCCACGGTTTTCCATCATGTATTTCACCATGGCTTCAACGGTTTTGGCGGCGGTTCTTTCGGTGACCCCGATATCGTGGTACTCCGAGATCATCCCGTGAGAGTTCTCACCGATGGCGATTCCAAGGGCAGCAGCAATTTTTTGCCCGGGTGTTGAGCTTGAGATTTTTGCCATCACCACCGGCACCACTGTTCCCGGCTCGATGTAGGGCAGCTGGGAGTTTTCAATGATTTCACAGTTTTGCGGCAGGATGCTCGAGACTTGGACCAAGTTCAACTCTGCAATTCCCGCTTTTCTCAGGGCATTGTCGAAAGCAACGAGCTCGAAGGGCCCCTCAGCGGAGGCGGCCACAAGGACGGCCTTTCTGGGGGTTGACCAGAAGGGAGCGCTCATTCCTCTCTCAGTGTTTTCCACAATGGAATGTTAGTTACCTTTTTTAACTTTAACTCTCGAGTCCAGAGCTTCGGGGAAGATTTTTGACCGTGGCACGCTTGAGCTGCGAGACGAAATCCTCCAGATATTTGAGCATCCGGTGGGGGGAATGGAGGTTCTTTGCCATGCACTCGATCAGCGAGCTCCCCACAACTACTCCGTCCGCTCCCCACGCGAGGATTTCCCTGACGTGTTGCGGTCGAGAAACGCCAAACCCCACAGCCACGGGAACTTTCGAGAAGCTTTTGATCCTTCGGATTAGTCCCCTGAGTCCCTTTGAGAGCTTCTCCCTTGCCCCAGTTACACCCAGAACCGAAACCAGGTATACAAAACCTCTGGAGCTCTCACAGATCTTCCGCAGTCTGGGTGCGGGGCTGGTGGGCGCGGCGAGGAGCACAAGGTCAAGATTCAGGAAGGAGAGGGTTTCCGAGAGTTCGCCTGCCTCCTCCACCGGAAGGTCGGGGACGATGAGCCCGTCCCCACCCGCCCTTGACAGTTCCTCCGCGAACCTCTTTGGGCCGAACCGGAGAACAGGATTATAGTAGGAGAGGACTAGAAGTGGTGTTTCCTTCCCCTTCCTAAACTCCTTGATGATTTTGAAGAGGAGTGCGGTGTTCATGCCCCCCTCGAGCGCTTTCTGGCTTGAGGCCTGGATGGTGGGTCCGTCGGCGATGGGGTCTGAAAAGGGCAGTCCTAGCTCAAGAATATCGGCATGCTTTGAAAGGACGCGGAGTACTGGCAACGTGAGGTCTGGGCGAGGGTATCCGGCCGTAGTGAAGCAGATGAGGGCTCCCTCTCCCCTCCGCCTTAGCTCCTCGAACTTTTCGGCTATCCTCCCCATTTTCCCCCCAGATAGTTGGCCACGACTTCTACGTCCTTGTCCCCCCTCCCAGAGAGGTTGACCACCACTAGGGCACCCTCCCCCAATCTTCTCTTGATCTCCGGGAGGTAGGCCAAGGCGTGTGCGCTCTCCAACGCCGGGAGAATCCCTTCGGTCCTCGCCAGCAGGAGGAAGGCCTCTACGGCTTCCCGGTCGGTCACGGCCGAAACCTTAATCCTCCCCCTCTCTTTCAAGAACGCCAGCTCCGGCCCCACTCCTGGGTAGTCCAGTCCCGCGGCAATACTGTGGGTCTCCAAGATCTGTCCGAACCTGTCCTGAAGCACGTAGCTCATACAGCCGTGGAGCACACCCTCTGAGCCCGCCACCAGAGAGGCGGCATGTCTTCCTGTGCGCAGACCCAGACCCCCAGCCTCCACCCCGAAGAGCTCAACGTCCTCGTCTAGGAATTCGTAAAAAATCCCGATGGCGTTGCTGCCTCCCCCCACGCAGGCAACGATGGCATCGGGCAGCCTGCCTTCTCGCTTCAGCAATTGTTCCCTCGTTTCCTCCCCGATGATCCTCTGAAAATCCCGGACCATCATGGGGTAGGGGTGTGGGCCCACCACCGAGCCGAGCAGGTAGTGGGTGGTCAGGACGTTCGTGGTCCAGTCTCGGAGGGCCTCGTTGATGGCATCCTTCAGGGTTTGTGATCCGGAGGAAACTTTTCTAACCTCCGCTCCCAGCAGTCTCATCCGGAAAACGTTCAGCCTCTGCCTCTCCATGTCTCTTTTCCCCATGTAGATGGTGCACTCCAGACCGAAGCTAGCGGCAGCGGAGGCGGTGGCCACGCCGTGCTGGCCGGCCCCTGTTTCGGCGATGATTCGCTTTTTCCTCATGAACTTCGCCAGCAGGCACTGACCCACCGCATTGTTCACCTTGTGGGCCCCCCCGAAGGCCAGATCCTCCCTCTTCAGGTAGACCCTCAGCCCTAGTTTTTCGGAGAGTCTCCCGGCGAAGGTGAGGGGGGTGGGCCTTCCGGCATCGTGCAAAATCCCTCGGAGCTCCTTTTGGAGCTTTTGATTCCTCTTAAACCTGAGATAGGCCTCTTCAAGCTCTTGGAGGGCGGGCATCAGGGTCTCCGGGACGTACTGCCCTCCGAATCTGCCGAATCTTCCATCTCTCGGATACTGGTCTTTATACATGCCCAACGGCCTCGAGAAAGCGCTTCATTTTCTCTACACTCTTCCTCCCCGGGGCAACCTCTATCCCCGTTGAGACGTCCACCCCGTCTGGGTTCACGATCTCTATGGCTTCCCTCACGTTCTCGGGGTTTAGCCCCCCGGCCAGGAACACCGGCTTTCGGAGGGACCTCCTTATCTCCCTGCTGATCCTCCAATCGTGTGGGACTCCTGTACCCCCTCCCGTCGGTCCTTTCGTGTCCAGCAGCACGATGTCGGCAACCTCCTCGTACAGCTTGATTGAGCTTACGATGTCTTCAGCGCCCCGGCACTCGGGGGGAATGGAGAACACAAGGATCAATCCAGCGTGGGGTTTCAGCCTCCGCATTTCTTCCGGGGATAGATCCGGATGCAGTTGCAGGTAATCGGGATGTAAGGTCTCCGTCAGCCTGAGTACCCCGTTCAGATCCCTCGCCCGCGTGACGCAAACGCGCTGTATGGTTCGCGGAACTCTTTGCAGGAGCTCGGCAGCTTTGGTCGCGTCTAGGTTTCTGGGTGACTGCGGTATGCCCACGATCACACCCAGCAGATCGGGATGGAGGCGGCAGGCTGCCTCGACATCTGATGCCAGAGTGAAGCCGCAGAACTTAACCCTTACCAATCTTCACCATCTCCTCCACCGCTTTCTTCACGTCTGGAGAGCGCATGATGGCGGTGCCGACGAGCACGGCATCGGCTCCCGCTTCCAGCATTCTTTTAGCGTCGGAGGAAGAAGAAATTCCACTTTCGCTTATCACCGTCACGTTCTCCGGAACCAGCGGTGCCAGCTCTATCGTGTGATTCAGGTCGACTTGAAGAGTTCTTAGATCCCGATTGTTGATCCCGAGCACCTCGGCACCGGCCTCAATGGCTAGTTCGAGTTCAGGCTTGTTGCATACCTCAACCACCGGCGTCATCCCCAAGTCTCTTGCCAGCTCAATGAAGGCCTTCAGTTTGTCTCCCAAGGCGGCCGCAATGAGGAGAACGGCGTCGGCCTTTAGCTCAGAAGACTCGTAAAGCTGGCTTTCGTATACGATAAAATCCTTCCGCAATACTGGGACCCCAGTACGTCGTCTGACAAGGGGAATGAAGGAGGGATGACCCCCGAAGTACTTTTCTTCCGTAAGTACGGAGAGGGCAATGGCGCCGCCGCTGACCATTTGCTCTGCCAGCGCTCCTGGGTCGGTTGGCTCCCTCAGCACCCCGGAAGGGGATCGGAACTTGATCTCGGCGATCAGCGGTATCCTATCTCGAGTGGATAGTATGGCTTTCCGGAGATCCCTTGCCCGAAAAGGCGAGGGTTTTGCCTGCTGGGGTGGCCTGATTTCGCTTATAATCCTTTCCAAGAAATTCATGGGGTCAATCTCCGCGCCACGCTCGGGTCGCCACCCGTGGCTTCGATAAAGTCGATCAGTTTTCGGTAGGCTGCACCGGAGTCAATCGCCTCCCCTGCCGCTTCCAATGCATCTTTCATGTCATGAGAAATCCCGCCCACGACTATGGCGGCAGCAGCATTCAGCAGAACGATATCTCTCCTTGGGCCCTCCTTCCCCTTCAGGACCTCCAGCAGGAGCTTGGCGTTCTCCTCCAGATTCCCCCCGAGCAGATCCCCCGCTTTCGCCCTAGGGATCCCGAATTGCTCCGGTGTCAGTTCGAAGGTCTCCACATGGGAATCCTTCAGTTCGGAGACCTTGGTGGCCCCTAAGGTTGAGATTTCGTCTAGACCATCCATACCGTGGACGACCATTACCCTTTCCGAGCCAAGCCTCTTCAGAACCTGGCAGAGGGTCTCGGTGAGGGAAGGGTCGAACACACCCAGCAGCTGGGCTTTGGCTCCGGCCGGGTTGGTGAGCGGGCCTAGGATGTTGAAGACAGTTCTTATTCCCATCTCTCTTCTCGGCTGGAGCGCGTGCTTCATGCTTGGGTGGAAAACCGGTGCGAACATGAAGCCTATCCCCACCTCCTCTATGCAGCGCTCCACCTCCGCTGGTCCCAGATCTATCCTCGCGCCTAGGAACTCTAGGACATCCGCGCTTCCAGCTTTGCTGGTGACCGACCGATTCCCGTGCTTCGCCACCCGCACGTTGGCCGCCGCCGCCACGAACATGGCCGCGGTGCTTATGTTAAAGGTCTTGATTCGGTCTCCCCCCGTTCCGCACGTGTCCACCAGCCTGCCCCCGACCCTAGGATTCACCTTCAGGCAGAACTCCCGCATGACGCTCGCGAGGGAGGTGATTTCCTCCACGGTCTCCCCCTTCATTCTGAGGCCCGTGAGGAAGGAAGCAACTTGGGCGGGGGTGGCTGAACCGCTCATGATGTCCCGCATGGCCTCCCCTGCTTCCTCCGGAGTGAGGTCTTGGAACTCCACCAGTTTCCTTATGGCTTCCTGGATTCCCACCTTTCCACCACCTCCAAAAAGTTCCTGAGAATCGTGCCCCCGCAGGCGGTGAGGATGGATTCGGGGTGAAATTGGAGGCCAAAAATGGGCTTCGTCCGGTGTCTCAGCCCCATGATCTCCCCGTCCTCGCTCTCCGCGCTGATCAGCAGGCAGCTCGGCAGGCTCTTCCCGTCCACGACCAAGGAATGATATCTAGTGGCCTGGAAGGGGTTTGGAACCCCCTTGAACAGCTCGCTCCCGTCGTGTTTGATGGTGGAGGTTTTTCCATGGACGAGCCTTTTTGCTTGGATGATCCTTCCCCCGAACGCGTAGGCAATGCTCTGGTGTCCGAGGCACACGCCCAGAATTGGAATTCTACCGCTGAATCTCCTGACGGCCTCCACCGAGATCCCTGCCTCGGCGGGGGTCTTCGGGCCGGGGGAGATGACGAGGGCTTCCGGCATACTTTCCACCACTCTCTCCAGCGGCACGTCGTTTCTGAAGACCAACGGCTCGGCACCTAGCTCGCCCAACATCTGTACCAGATTGTAGACGAAGCTGTCGTAGTTGTCAATAACCGCGACCCTCATCCCCTATCCCCGCGGCCTCTAGGAGGGCAGCAGCTTTGTTTTTGGTTTCCAGATACTCCTTCCACGGTACCGAGTCCGCGACCACTCCCGCCCCCACTTGGAGGTGAGCGCCCGAGTCCTGCGCCACGAGCGTGCGGATGGTGATGGCAAGGTTGAGCTCGCCACGGTAGCCTATGAACCCCACCCCGCCGGCGTAGATCCCCCTCCTTGTTGGCTCTAGTTCTTCGATTATCTCCATCGCCCTGAACTTGGGGGCCCCGGTCACGGTCCCGGCTGGGAAGGTTGCACGAATCACATCAAAGACATCCTTGCCCGCCTGCAGCCTGCCCGTGACATCGCTCACGAGGTGCTGGACGTGACTGTATTTCTCAACCTTCATGAACTCCCCGACCCTCACGGAGCCGAAGCTACACACCCGCCCCAGGTCGTTCCTGGCGAGATCCACCAGCATCACATGCTCCGCCCTCTCCTTCTCGTCACGGCTCAGCTCCTCCTCCAGCCTCCGGTCCTCCTCTTCGGTTTTCCCCCTTCTCCTCGTGCCCGCGATGGGCCGGGTGAGAACTTCCCTTCCGTTAACTTGGACCAGCATCTCCGGGCTGGAACCCACGATGGCCTTTCCAGGGAGATCCAGAAAGTACATGTAGGGGGAGGGGTTGATTTTCCTCAAACGGAGATAGAACGCCTCAAGCGGGGGGCATGGGCTGAGGGAAATTCTCCTCGAAAGCACGACCTGAATGATGTCCCCTTTCCTGATGTGCCCCTTGGCCCTCTCGACCGCTGTCTCAAAGGATCGTCTCGTCATATTGGAGGTCACTCGGGAGGGGTGGCCGATTTTGGGTTTGCCCCCCTCCGGAGGCGGACTCCCCGCGCCTTCAAGGCTGTGTCTGCACCTGATCACCTGGTTGGAGTAGTGATCGAAGACGAGGAGATTTCTGGGGAGGAAGAACTCCACCACTGGGTGATGGAGATCGTCTCTGGCCTTACTTTCAAGGGCGTGCAGGTGGCGCACGTAGTCGTATCCTATATAGCCAAAGACGCCTGCCACGTAAGGCGGCAGCTCGTCCTGGAATTTAAGCGTGTCCAGTTCCAGCTCTTTTCTCATCCTCTGGAGCGGGTCCTCCTCGGTCCCCTCATCACGAAAATAGAGAAGGGGGTCCCACCCAACTATGGAATATCTCCCAGACCTTCCCTTTTCCGCCGATTCCAGCAGAAAAGAAGCTCTAGCCCTCTTTCGCACCCTAAAGAAAATTCGCGCCGGGTCTGCGATAAGTTTTGAAACCTCGATTTTCGTTTCTACCTGCATCAGTTTTTAGTGCTTTTGACAATTAAATACCTTAATGTACAAAAATGTTCAATAAATCAGAACCGAGTAAACCGAGGGGAGTTTGCGGATTTCCTCGATTACCTTGCCGGGGATGGGTCGGTCGGTGATGATGGTGAGTTTGGGCTGCGTGGTGAGATGCGGGTCATCGGCCACCGCCTGCCGGATGTTTATTCCCCTGCTCGAGATGGCTCCCACAAGCTCTTTCAGAACTCCCGGCCGGCTGGCGTCTTTGGGGATTATCTCCAAGACTCCCCATCCCAGCTCTTTCCCCACGTCCCGGAGGTAGGGCAGGGGGCGGAGGTTGGTGAACACGGTGCGTAGCTTTTCATCGCCTAGGATCCTCTTGACGGTCGCTGCCACCGTTCTCCTGTCCGTCCCGGCCGCCTTGGCGAGGGAAAGGGAGGTAATGCGCATATCCCCGCACTTTATCCTTCCCCTTTCATCGACCCTCAGCCCGTGGAGGAAGAGGGTCCTCGCCACTGCCAGCTCCCCCGGGTAACCCTTGAAGGCCTCCTCGATCTGGCTCCAGAACCTCACCCCCCCAATTCTTTTCGTTTCCTCCCCCAAACCTCCGCTGATGACCACCCTCATGAAGGTCTCCACAAAGTTTGGGTCGAGCCCCAGCCTCCCGCCCTCGATCCTGGCCCTCCTCAGCACCTCCCTCTCCCTTCTTTCGTCCCTCAGCTCTTTTCCGAGTTTTTTCTTGAGGCGTGCCGTTTCCCCCGCCAGCTTCACCCGTTCCGCCAGTAATTGTAGAAGTTCCCCGTCAATCTCGTCAATCCGCTTTCTTATCCTCACCAGCGTCTCCTCACTCAATCCTGGCACCCCCCCTCGACGGGCACGTGACGATGATTCTCCCTTCTCTTTTGCCCCACACCTCTTTTATCTCCTCCACATCTCGGGGGTGGGCGATGGCGGCAACGGCCGGCCCCTTTCCCGTGAGTCCAGCCGCGACTGCCCCCTTTGAAATGGCTTCTAGGGCGATCCTATGATCCTGGTTGAGGGCGTGTGAGTAGAGCAAGCCGTTGAGGGTCATGGCCCCGAAAATGTTTCCAAGAAGGGCCTGTTTGTGGGCCACCTCCACCAGGTCTGCTATGCTCCGGAAGGAAGAGGGGCGCACCTTGGAGGTGTAGAGCTTCGAGGGAGGGACGAAGATCACCACCCTGTAGGAGGGCGGAAGCTCGAATCTCCTGAGGATCCTCCTCCTAAGGTTGTCGGTGATCACCCCGCAGCCCAGCAAGGAGGCGGCGGCGTCATCGAAGGCGCCCGTGAGGGTCACACCCGCCTCGAAGGATGCCTCAATCCCGAGCCTCAGGACCTCCCTCCATTCAGGCTCCACGCCCAAACTCGCCAGCGTGGCCAGAACCGCCGCGTTCGCCGCCGCGCTGCTGCTGGAGAGCCCAACCGCAACTGGAATTTCGGAGTAGGTCCTAATTCTTGCCCCGCACCTCTTCCCGTACTTCTGGAGGACTTTCCTAACGCACAGCTCCACGAGCTTCGGGCTCTCTCGATGTCCCACCACCTCTCCTCTAACCTTGGTACCGGTGGGGTCGAGTTCAACCTCTGCTCTCAGCCTGAGCTCCACGCCGAAGGCTGCGCCCTTGCCCGTTGCCATGGCGTTAACGACGGTGACGGAGGCGCAGGAGGAAGCGGTTCCCTTCAAGCGAAGCGGTCAGGGTTTACCTTTCCAGCCCTCAGCAGGTGATCCGCAAGCACCAGGGCCAGCATGGCCTCTGCGACCGGCACGATTCTGGGGCAAAGGTTGGGGTCGAAGCGTCCCTTCAGCCTTATCTCCGTCTCCTTCATGGTGGACAGGTCCACCGTCCGCTGGGGCAGTGAGATGGATGGGGTGGGCTTGACGGCCAGCCTGACCCTGATGGGGCCGCCCACGCTTATCCCGCCGAGAATTCCTCCCGCCCGGTTTCCCCCAAGGGCGGGTTTACCCCCCACGAGGACGATGGGGTCGTTCGCCTGGGACCCCCGCATGCGGGCGACGGAGAACCCGGCCCCTATCTCCACACCCTTCACCCCCCCGATGGACATCATGGCCTTCGCAATGTCGGCGTCGAGCTTGTCGAAAACCGGCTCCCCCAGTCCGGGCGGAACGTTTACGGCTACGACCTCCACAATTCCTCCCGTGCTGTCCCCCTCCTTCCAAGCCTTTAGAACCTCCTCCTCCATTTTTTTTGCCACCTCCGGGTCGGCACACCTCATAGGGTTGGTTTCCGCGTTTCTCCGGATCTCCTCCCAGCTCACCTCCCTGCCAACCGAGATTCCCGCGGCCTCAACAGTGTGGGCGGCGATCTCCACCCCTTGGCTGACGAGGAGTTTCTTCGCCACGGCACCGGCGGCAACCCTCCCAACCGTCTCTCTCCCCGCTGCCCTCCCCCCGCCCCGGTAGTCCACGTGACCGTACTTCAGCCAGTAGGAGAGGTCGGCGTGTCCCGGTCTCGGCTTATACTTGAACTTTTCGTAGTCCTCCGACCTCGCCTCCACGTTCTCCACCACCATGCAGATGGGGGTTCCAAGGGTTCTTCCCTCAAAGACGCCAGACAGTATCCTCACACGGTCCGGTTCCCTCCTCGGGCTCGTTACCTTCGACTGCCCCGGTCTCCTCCTGTCCAGCTCCCTTTGAATCTCCTCCTCGCTCAGGGGCATCCCTGCTGGGACTCCTTCGACTACCACCCCAACGGCTGGACCATGGGACTCCCCAAAGGTTGTGACGCGAAACACCTTCCCAAAGGAGCTTCCCATCTCAAAATCCACCAGAGCTATAACCTGTTTTTTCTGAAATTCGCCGGACAGATCAGTTTTCTCCTTTATAAGCGGGCTCCCACCAAGAGACGGGATGCAAAGGTACGATATCGTGGTGGTGGGGGCGGGTCCCGCTGGCCTCTCCTTCGCTCGAGCAGCGTCGGCCGAGGCGAGGGTTCTTGTGTGCGAGATGCAGGCCTCGGTTGGCGGAAACACTTTCTCCACTTGGCTGCCGAGGGACGCCCTGCCGGGGGAACTGGCGAGGGCGGTGGTTCAGAGGACCAAGGAGGTCAAAGTGAGGGGACCGAAATCCGAACTGGCTTCTAGGGTGGAGGGTGTGGTTCTGGACTGGAAGTGGGTGGTCAGGCTCCTCGCGCTCGAGGCGAGAAGGAGGGGGGCGGAGATATGGACAAGCAGCCCCGCCAAGGAGCTCCTCCTGAAGGAGGGGAAGGCGGTGGGGGTGCGGCTGGAGGCAGGCTCGTGGAGGGAGGAGGTCAGGAGCGAGGTCGTGGTGGACGCGAGCGGCTGCTCCAGCGAATGGTCGGGCCTCTTCCCCCGGCTGCTCGGGAGAAAGCCCAAGCCGGAGGAAACGGTCTTCTCGGGGGAGCACCTCCTAGCAGGCGCCGACCCTGAGGACTCGGTGGAGTTCCACTTCGGTTCCTACCTCGCGCCGCTGGGGAACGGCTGGGTTCACCCTTTTGGCAGCGGCTTCGCTGTTGCAGGAATTCAGGGCCTGAGAATTCACCCCGAAGCCTCGCTGGACGAGTTTGTCGCCAAGGTCCGGAGGCTCGGCCGGGCGGCACCCGTTGCCTCCACTAGGGGCATGGCGGTGGATGTCTCCTTGGAGAGTTTCTGCTCGGACGGGATCTTGGCGATTGGGGGGGCAGGCTGGCAGGTGCTGGCCCTATCCCGCGGCGGTCTCCTTCAGGCCATGAAGGCGGGGGAGATGGCCGCAAAGGTGGTCTTGGAGGCGCTGACCGAGGGAGATGTTTCCAAGGAGGGTCTCTCGGAGTACGAGAGGCTCTGGAGGAGGGAGCTCGGTCCGGACTTCGAGCTTGAGAGGGCGCTTTACTCCGCCCTGTCACGGTCTTGGGATCGGAACGTGGAGAGGCTGCTGGAGGGGATGGAGAGGGAGCCGGCTCTCCTCAGGGACTTTGCAGCGCTTCTCGCAGGGGTGGAGCCGGGAAGGGCAGCGAAGAAGCTTCTAGAAGTGCTGGGCTGAGAGGATGCGGTGCCCCTCCTGCGGGTCGTCCGCAATCTTCCGCGATCTTGTCAGGGGGGAGGAGGTCTGCACGAGGTGCGGTCTGGTGATCTTGGAGAAGCTCCCCGAGGCCAGGAGGGAGTTCCACGAGGTCAACCTCTGTGCAGATATCGGCATGGGGGAGGATCCCTCCGTTCACGATTTCGGTCTCGGGAGCCAGTTCAGCATCCCTAGAGAGCTGCCCCCCAGCACGAGGGCTAGGCTGAGAAGGATGAAGGGCCTTCAGTCCAGGCTGAGGGCCCCAACCTGGGAGGAGAGGACGCTCAGGGGCTCCCTGATCGTCATCAACCGCCTCTGCAAGGAACTCGGCCTACCCGGGGAGATGAAGAGGGAGGTCTGCTACCTCTACCGGAAGGCTAGGTCGAAGGGGCTTACCGTAGGCAGGAACCATCTCGTGCTCTCCCTTGCCCTCTGCCACATCGTCTGCAGGCTCAGGGGCTTCCCGAGGAGGGAGCGGGACATGCTCGAATTCTTGGTTCAGAAGGGGATGGAGGAGAAGAGGGCACGCTGGACTTTTAGGAGGACCTTGAAAGCCCTGTGCACCGGCTTGGAGGTGAAGCTCCCCCGTTCTGTTGCATCCGAGTATGTGGACAGGTATGCCTCCCTCCTCAACCTTCCGCTGGAGGTCGCGGGCAGGGCGAGGCAGATATGCTCGAGGACGAGGCTGACCAGATCCCCCCACGTGCTGGCCTGCGCCGCCATCTATAGGGCAGCCCGGGAAATGAACTATAAGCTGACCCTGCGCGAGCTGGAACAGCGGGTGGGGGTGAGTATTTCCAACCTCTCCCAGGCTGTAACGCTGCTTGAAGGTTGATTAACCTGGCTTGGGCAAGCGTGCCCCGAACTGCGGGATGACGATGTTTCCTACCTTTCTAGTTTTTCCCTCCAGCCAGAGCTTTCCCGTGAAGGCCGCGAGGGCCGCGTCGATTTCGTGCTCGCACGGGTTCTCCAGCGGGTATCCCGCCTCCCGTAGTTCCTCCACCCACCTCTCCCTCTCGCCGGTTCCGAAAAGAATGAGGCCCGAGGTCCGCGGGTGAACCTCGATGACCTTTGTCTTTTTCCTGAGCCGAGCCGCCAGTCTCATCCCCCTGCGCGTGAGGGGCCTCATTCCGGAGAAGAGCGGGGGAAAGACCCTGAAGCCTATTTGGATGAGTTCCCTGTCCCCCTTCCGGAGCTTTCCCTTCCTGGGGAGGCTCAGCGGGGCATCGATGGCCACGAGTTCGGCCCCCTCGCAGGCGCGAAGGATTTCCTCGTCGGTGAAGAGGAGGCGGGCGCGAAGGGTGGGTCCCAAAAGGGCTATTCCGGTCGGTCTCTTCTCGTCTCCCGCCAGGTCTATGCCCACGATCAATAAACTCGACCCATCCTGATGAGCGGCTTCGAGAGGTGTCTGCGAGCCCGCGGCGGTACCTCGTAGAGGCCGGCGGAGAGCTTCCTTTCCACCTCCACGAGTTCCTGCGAGCCGGCCCCGGCCTTCTCCCC
>Ga0105158_1000077_pt1 | contig 44819 bp, 40 predicted proteins | sample LHCtaG_FD_81567 | JGI IMG/M metagenome (GOLD analysis project Ga0105158, IMG submission 81567) | Hot spring microbial communities from Little Hot Creek, USA to study Microbial Dark Matter (Phase II) - LHC4sed_matched | ecosystem: Environmental > Aquatic > Thermal springs > Hot (42-90C) >...
CACTTTGTCGTTGTCATAGGAAGGAAAACCGCCAAGTACAATGCCGCCACGTGACTTAACGAAGCCTCACTTAACCTCATATGGTGTCGATATATACGAATTACACAAGTGGAAAAATGGTGCTGTAACAACAAGGTGCCAGCCACTGCTCAGCCAGCTTATAACAAACTGGAACGCAATAGTTGAAAGAGCGAAGCTCATCAAAAAGATCCCATGAGGGTTTCAGGTACGGCCCGAACGGCATAATGGCAACAAAGGAAAGGAATCTTATTTCTCCTATTTGAAGGGATGACCAAGCAGCCCTATCACGTTTTCTTTACTTCAGGAACTTGGATTCATAAATGTGATTTCACTAAAGTGAATATACCTTTGAACTTCGCGATACTTCCCATTTTGAAGAAACACTATTTCTTGTTTTTACCGCTGCGTAGAGGAAAAGAAGCGTCCACAATAAACCACCAAGGGGATCTTTTAGAAGATTCTTAAAACACCCGTCTAACAAAAAATGCTTTCGGTACGTCAAATTCCTTAGCCGCCGTCTGCCCGAAGAGACTCCGCATGACGCGTTGAACCTTTTTGAACCTAATGCTCTGATGCAAATAATTTTTTACGGTTCGTGGCACTTATATAATAAACCTTCGCTCGGCTTCCCGAGTAGCGGAAACCGAAACCAGAAGTTACATTTCAATATAGGTAGGCGTCGGTTCCCGGAATGTTTGGAATGCGCACTTTCCTAATGAAGTTCGAGTTAAGCGCTAGAACCCGCCCATGGGCAGCATAAATGTTCTGTCATCTATTTATGTGTTCCTTAATGTAACGCTGCATTTTATCGCTAAATATGGATGCGCGCTCAATAAGCGTGGCTGGAGAGAGAAGTAAAGGCACAGGCAGTCCCCCTACGAGACCAATATTTGAGTCCAAAATGAGGAGGATAACAAGGTTTGACACGACATACTTGTCACTTGGAATCACATCGGCATCAAACAAAACTAGAAAGTCCCCTGTCGACCTCTCAAAAATTTCGTTAAGTGCAGCTGCCTTTCCTCTACGTCTATCATAACAATAGACCTTTATTCCGGAATCTTTCTCGCTAAACTCATGGAGAATCTGTAGAATCTCCTACGTGCACTCATCCCCCACCACAAAATTTCATGAATCTCTCCCCCCATCTTCCTGCCCTAAAAGAGAATTCCTATACCTTTCTCTTCATTATACACAGGAATGCCTATCGAGACGCGTATTTCTTTTACCTTCCACACCTCTTTTTTAGCTATAATCCCTACGAGTTTACACAGTGGCAAGGGGCCTCTTATTGGTCTTAGTAAAACTCGTAAAACCTAGGTGGGAAGTACTTTTAGAAGTGGATACGGAACTTCAAGAGCTAATTTAACCAACCTTGATGAGTTTTAATCCCTTTCTCGTGATCATTTCTAATAATTCGCCGAGCGTAAATTCATGTACATGAGTCGGCGCCATCTTCAGGTCAACGCCCGCCATCCTTAAAATAAACCTTATCAAACGTTGTCCATTAGGTGTAGTAAGTATGAGGCTTCCCTCATTTTTCAGAACCCTTGAGATCTCTCCAATGGCCATAGTGGGAAATTTAAGGTGCTCTATCACTTCCATGCATACAACCTTATCAAACAAGCCCTCCTTGAACGGCAAAGCATTAACATCCCCCAACAACAAATCACCCTTAAAGCTTTTTCGTCTGGCTTTGAGCAACCCAGACTTAGCCACATTTAAAGCAACCAAATTAACACCTTTCTTGCTTAACTCAAAAAATGTAACGCATTCTCCACCCCAACATCAAGTAATAATTCTCCCCGTCAACAATACTCGCCAGCAAACTTAGCCCTACACTCTTTGTATACCATATCGATTCTATCAGACGCACAGGGCTCTCTGGATGAATAAACCCCTTCAAAATACTTTTTCTGATCTACATTCATCCTACCAGCCTCAGCCTCCATCCACCTCACCTTTAATCCCTTTAAAGTTTAATTCGTATAGAAGCATTGGTAATACTCAAGTTAAAAGCGTTCTTCCCTTTTTTAATCGGGAAGCGTTTTTACTTAATTGCCGAATTTATTGCTTTGCGCAGCTTCACTCGCTGTCCACGATTGATATTACGGCGAGAAATACCGGTTTTGCCGCGCCCCCCATTAGTACTGACGAGACGATCCCTCCATGAGCTAACGTTAGAGAACCATTTGGAGATATATTATTGCGCTAAGACTGGTTAAGACAACCGCTGCTAGGTGCGGTGTCAAAGAAAAACATCATCTAATTTTGACCCATTTTTTAAGAAGAGAAGGATGCCTCTCCCCCCTCCACATAAATCACCATACCTCGTTTTTTCCTAAACTCGGATATCACTCTAAAGAAACGCCATAAACCCCCTTAATTTCTCCCCTCTTCTTTTTCAGCTCTCTCTACAACCGTATAATCCCTTTTTTCCTCATAGAAGGCTCTTATTTAAACACCACCAGACGTATGAAACTTCCAACTTGCTACAAAAATTAATTTATACCTACTAATAATTAATTAAAGGGTTGTTTTCATTTCGTTGATCGCTGAAAAACATGATAGTAGCTCTTTTTTGTCGTCATGAATCCCTTTATAACGCCTTTCAAATAAGCCTTGGCAATTTTTAGCCTGTCCTTGAGGGGTTTTCTAGAACCAAGTAAAATTATTCTTAAGTAGTACAGTGCAATCAACCAATTAAAAATTAGAATGAAAATCAAGAACTGCCACCACTTCGAATATCTCTTGTGAAAGATTATCCTGTTTCTTCCTGCATAAAACGCTCTCATTTCACTGTGAACATGGAGCGACCTTGCTTTATCCTTCACATCCTCTGGTAATGGTATATCATGCCACACCTTCGCCTTAGGATTACAAACCACCCTATACCGGCTTTGCCTCACCCTCTCCATAAAGTCCGCTTCATCATAATGAATCGGGAAAGCATTCTCATCAAATAACCCTACTTTTTCTATTATTTCTCTTCTGATCATGAATGCGTTAGGAAAATCCCGGGATTCTATTATTTTAGTAAAATGTCCATTGTCAATTTCGTCTTGCCCAATGCGAGTTGTAAGCGAAGTTATCATGCTTCTCTTTACACCAGCACACCAAACCCTATTAGGCTGCTTATAATAATACATAATTGGCGCAACAACACCTATAGGAGGATCAGATTTTTCCTCCATGGTCTTTACTAGCTCTAAAATACATTTCCTGTCGATGACATTATCATCATCCACTAAGAAAACATAGTCCCCCCTCGCATTTTTTATACCTAAATTTCTGGAACCAGAAATAAGCATTTCCCTCTGATTTCGTATTATTCTTATTTGCGGGTATCTTTTCTTTATTTCCTCATATGTTCCGTCGGTAGATGCGTCGTCAACAACGATTATCTCAAGCCTGTCATTTGGATAACTACCATTAAAGATAGACTCTATTAATCTAATCAAGCTCTCTTTTCTATTATGGGTGGGTATGACCACCGAGACTAATGGATCGTTTTTCAACTTTCTCGCCTCGCAAAGAGAATAACTATCTTGCCGTATTTCACTCCTAATAGAGTGGATAAGGCGTATACCACTTTTCTAAAAAGCTTAATACCTGTTAAATCTTTAACTTTAATTGTATAACTAGCTCTTTTTTCCTTAACTATTGATAGCAGAAACTTTTCTGTATGGTATCTGTTTTCTTTTAGGAGTCTTTTAAGTTGGCTGATGTCACCTGCTTCAAGGCGACACTCAGCAGCAATTTTTTCGACTTTTTCGAGAACATCGCCGCTTAATTTATTAAAGACTTCAAATTCCGGCCTTCTATGTCTCTCTTCAGAAAATCTATTTCACCAAACTCCTCAACAATATCCCTCAAAGTTACTGAACTTACGCTAAGTTTTTTGTTGCATGTATCTCTGTAAGCGTATGTACTGCTGTGTTTTGTTCCTCGTAAAGTGTTAATGTTTTGTTTTCCGACCACAATGCCGGATCATATCGTCCATGGGAGAGCGTGGAGGTAAAGACATCCGCGTAAATCGTGAAACCCTTAAAAACACTCCCCTCACAACTTATTTGCGGACGTTAACCATTAACATCGCGCGAAGACACATAACCCTTTCTACATTCACCTTCAAAGATAAAAATGGAACTCATTCTCACATACGCTTCTTCCCCACTTTAAATCCATACATTATGGGGGAGACTTTAGTAAGCAAGTTAGAAGAGCTGTACTCGGAGAGTAAGTAGTACGCAATCCTACGGTGAAAGTTTGGCATGACGTGCCATTATCGGGAAAGGACCGCTTGCTTCACGTTCATAATGGGGATCCAGAGCCTACTACATGGCGAGAAACAGAATTATTTTCCACAGAAAATACTCAAAATAGCTCCCATTTTTTATACTTTAATATGTTAAAGAAGAGCTAAAAAAATGTGAGGTTATTAAAGGGAGTTTGGGAGCTGACTGCTATTTTGGCGCTTCAGTCCGTGTTTCAAGAAGGGTCGTTTTGTATTTCGGACGCCAAGTAATATTCTGTTTTCCATCAATTATTGGAATTATTGCGAGGAGCGTTATTATCGTCACTGCCCATATTAAGACTGAAGTTACAATTCCTCCATGAGCCAGCGTCAGGAATCCGCCCGGAGGCAAATTACCGTAAACCAGGAAGAAAAGGGGGGTCAGTGCCTGCCACCCTGTTAAAAGTTCTTCAAAATATAAGTGGTCGACTAGTTTGAGCGTTCCAACGTAAGTGAGTGTTGAGCTCAGTATTACGATTGTTAGTGTTGTTAGTGCTGTTAGAAGGAGCGGCACTAATATCTTCGCCTCTCTTGCTAGACTACGTGGTCTTGCCTCTTCCCTTGGAAGGGACAATGCCAGTGGCAGCGGGACCATTAATGTTACAGCGAGGTATAGGAGGACGAGCTCCCTATCCCTTGGAAGGAAAACGAGTTGAAACTCATTCCATGCAAACTCTAAGGGGCGGAGGGGTATGAAGGGTATGCTCGCCCAGTAGACTCCGTTTATATTCACCATAGCAACTATCGTCGTAAAAGTTAGTGTTAGCGTTGCATACAAAACTAGGCTTTTCTTTTCTGGCGATATGCGCGAGAAGAAGTTCTCTATCCTTAATGGTAACCTGTACCTTAAAAGTTGGTCTCTTACCGCTGCCTGCAATACTAACAGACATATTATCGAAAATATGGTTCCTGTTGCCGTGAAACTACCCCATCCGACTCCATAAGGCGAGTATTCTTCGTTTATAAAGTAGAATATGCTGTCCCGCCAGAAGCTGTGAAATATTGGCAGAGCGTTATAAAGGAAGACCAGGTTTCTCTGAATTTTTCCAGACGGCAAAAGCAAGAGCAGGAAGGGAAGAGCCCAAAGCGAGTAATGCTGAAACAGTCCGAAGGATAAATAAAAGGCCATATATGTCCCTACAATATATGCCACTTGCGGCGTTAAGCTCTCAAACCTCTCTCCTCCCCTCAGAACTATTAAATACGTTAACAAGACAAAGAATCCAGCAAACAAAACCAGCACTATCGGAGTAAAGCTATAAAGAAAATAAATGTAAGGTGCTAATTCCGTCCTCACTAAAAGGTAGTTATAGGTCATGTCGAAGACGTAACTAACCGGGGTCTTTACCGATTGTATTGAAGCCGAGATCAGTGATTGGAGCATCCACATGTTGAGGTAGGGTATCTGTTGTATCATGCGAGGAAGAATGAAAAAACCTGTATAAGTTGTTGCTACCGCCATAAGGAATGCTGGCACCCCTCTTTTTTGCCTCACCCAGAGTATTACCAGCAACGGTAGGAGTAGAACGGCTGTCTGGAACTTTACAGCCGCCCCCAACACTATTTCGGCAGCCGATAAGATGTAGCGTCCGCGGGTAAATTGGTAGAATGCGGCGAGCGCGAACATCACTGTAACCGAATCAAACGTTCCATAAAAACTGCTAACGTAGATGGTTAATGGGTTAAGCCAATACGCGAGAGATAAGGGCTTAGCGTATTTCTCCATACCGTTTCTCTCGGCTATTAATAACAGGATATATGACGCAGCAAGGTCGCAGAGAATTAAGGGGAGCTTAAAAAAGAACTTCTCAGCCACCGTAAAGTTCTCGTGAAATATAGCAATATCCCACGGCAAAAGCCGCACAGGGAATTGAGACGCAACTACAAGAAAATAAGATAGAACAGGATAAGGCCATGGTGTTATTAAGTAAGGTGTATAAGGCCATTTGACAAAGAATGTTGCGACGCCCTGCATGTAGAACATTCTGGCAGTGTAAACGAAGGCTGTAAAGTCAAACTGATGAGCGAAGAATGGAGCGATGGCGAAACGAAACGCGAGTCCTAGCATCACCAGTCTACTTTTAAAAAATGAAGTTTCAGCTAGCAAAGAACTCACCATCTGTCCGCCTCTTCCTTCTAAAGGGTTTTGACTCATTACTATAACAATAATCTTACATTTTAATTCGGCGTGAGATTTTGCTTTTTAATAAATTTATCGATGCGCGTGGTGGCTGGTGGTAAATATTTAGTGGGGTCTATTGCCGAGAAGCCTATGAAGATTAATTAGGATGCTTTGTTAGGAGGTTGTTAAGAGGGTAGCTGAGAGCTACGCTGCATTTAGGATTTTGGCTCTCAAGGTTGGGTTGGAAGGCTTGTTAGGGCAGTCAGGCTGGATCCTTAATAGGTGTCGAAACATTGGTGCTAAACAGTGAGAAGCTGAAGCACATTGAGGAGTTAAGCTTGATAACTCGTTATAAGTTTAAAAACTCCTTGTTGAGATAACAAGAACGCTGATTTAAAGAGTCGCCCAGTTTTTACAAGAACGCCCAATTAATGCACCCTCCGCAGCGCAAGTTTCCAGTTGAGAAGCATAGAGTTTTGTAGAATATCTTAAGTTAGTAATGCCCAGTTATGTTACTAAATAAATCTAGATAGTAACAGAGAGATCGGTGAGGCTCGAGTTGGTGTCGCTTTTATTAAGAGCCAGCTCCGTTTTCTCCTTTATGTTTCATTACTTGTTTTCACAATAACTTCTTTGTCGTTGACTATCGGCGTTATGGTGAGAACTAATAATATCGTTATCACCGCTCCTAGTAATGTTGTCATCATTCCTCCGTGAGCTAACATTAGAAAACCGCCAGGAGGCATATTAGCATACACTAAGAAGACTTCAAGAAGTAATTTGTCCCACGTTGAAAATCCATGGAAGCAAATAAGATAGTTGATTAGTTTAAGTAGTCCGACATATGTTAGAGTTGAGTTTAGCACTAAAATTGTTAAGATCACTAAAGCTACTAATGCTAGCAAGATAAGTGGTACCATTATCTTAGCCTCTCTTACAATGTTGTACTGTTCTGTCTCTTGTTTTGGGAGAGTTAGTGCTAGCGGTAGTGGAACGATTAGAGTTACCGCAAGATATAATAAAATCAACTCTCTGTCCCTTGGAAGGAAATCGTGAAGTTCGAGATATCTGAACTCTTGGGGGCTGAAGGGCATGATGGGTGCGCTATGCCAGTAAACTCCGTTTACGTTTAACATGGTAACTATTGTTATGAAGGTTAGTGCCAGCGTTGCATATAACATTAGTTGTCTTGTTTTCAGCGGAATATGCGTGAAGAAGTCCTCTATTTTGGAGGGCACGCGGTATTTTAGAATTTGCTCCTTCATAATGGCTTGGAGTACTATTAGGCAGATTATTGAGAATAAAATTCCTGTCGCTGTGGTGCCTGCCGGGCTCTCTCCATAAGGGAAGTAGTCCCAATTTATATAGGTAAAGACGGTGTTTCGCAAGAATCCATGAATCATCGAGGTAACATTATAGATGACGAACAGGTTTCGCTGAATTTTTCCGTATGACAAGAGCAGTAAGAGGAAGGGAATAGCCCAAGAAGCGTAGTGGTGATGTATTTGTCCATAGGACAAGTAGAATGCCATGTATGTTCCAACGATATAGGCAACCTGTGAAGGTAATTCAATGACTCCCTCGTTTCTCATTAAATATGTTATCACAGTAAAAATAACGGCAAATACTCCCAAACTCGCTATAACACTCAGAGAACCTAAACAATAATCTACTACGTAGGGACTTAGCTCTGTTCTTGCTAAGAGCGAGTAATAATTCATGTCAAACACTCCTGGCTCAATTATGATCCTCGAGGTTGTTGGCTGAAAAACCCACAAGTTGAGATAAGGAATTTGTTGTATCATTCTTGGGATAACAAAAATGGCTGTGAATAATACTATTTCCATTATGAGAAATGCTGGTAATTCTCTTTTTTTGTTTCTCCAAAGAATTACTAGCAATGGTGGTAGTAGTAGCAGTACTTGATACTTTATTGCTGCTCCAAGCATCAGTTCTACTGATGCTAAAGCATAACGCTCACGGGTGAAATGGTAGAATGCTGCCATTGCTAGCATGTTTTCGACGGAACTAAATGTTCCATGTAGGGCACTTATATATAGTGTCAGAGGGTTAAACCAGTATGCCAATGCTAGGGGCATAGCGTATTTTTCTATTCCGTTTTTATGTGCAAACAAAAAGAGAATATAAGCTGTGATAAGATCGCTTAGGATTAAAGGGAACTTTATAAAGAACTCTTCAGCTACTGTAACGTTCTGGTGGAAGACTGTAACGTCCCATGGTAGTAAACGTACAGGAAAATAAGAAGCAATCAAAAGGAGATAGCTTAAAATGGGGTAACTCCATATGGGGAAGTAAGTGGTGAAAGGCCATTTAATGAAAAATGCTGCAACGCCTTGCATGTAAAATAATCTAGCTATAGAAGCGAAAATTGTCATGTCATATTGGTGAGAAACGAAAGGTGCTATAGCAAGGCGAAACGCAAGCCCCAATATTACTCTTCTGTCCTTGATAAACGTTTTAAACGAGGTTTCAGCCTGCAAAACACCACCTTTCATTCTTTTCTTCACTTGGAAGTACTTTAATGTTCTTACCCTACGAATCCCCATCTTTTTCAGACTTATTCCGATAAAAAATCATTCGTTCTATTTAATGATTTCGATTTTTATTATTTCCAAAAGTCATAGCTGTCACGGGAGAGAATATTGTTGCTCTCCGTCAGCGTTCTTAAGTTACCGTACGTGCTAATCATGTTCTCTCCGTTTTTAGGGAGTCTAATATTCCGAGGAATTGTAGGCCACCTCTGGTCTAGTTGGTGTTTTTGCCTATTCACGTCGTTTTCGAATAAGTAAGATGGGAGAGCTACCGGGGGATTGGCTTCTTGAGAAAAGTTGAATCTTGGAGATAATGCAGATTGAAAATTTTTTAATGTAGAGCAAGTAATAGTGCTATGCTTGTGTCGTCGACTAGTTACTAAGTAAACCTCTGAGAATATTTTTTCGTGATGAATAGTAGCTTATCATTTTTTCTATGACTTTCAGCGTTTTCTGGGCTGACTTGTCCCAGTTGAATTTACTCGCCCATTTGATGGCTTTTTCTTCCATTTCCCGTCTGAGCTCATGGTTAGTTAGTATTTTAACTATTTTGCGGGCTAGCTCTTCTATGTCCCCGTGCGGGACTAGGTATCCTGTTTCTTCGTCTTTTACGGAGTCCCGCAGTCCAGGGGTGTTATAAGCTACCACCGGCGTGCCGCAGGCGTTTGCCTCTATCACGGATATACACCATCCCTCCTTCATTGAGGTTGCTACATAAACCCACGCCCTCTGTAGTAGCCTAACTTTTTCCTCTTCGCTTATCTCTTTAAGGCATGTGATCTTGACTCCTAGCTTCTCTGCTAGCATTAGTATGTCATCATGCGCATCGCCTTTACCTGCTATTACGAGCTCGGCGTCCGGGATCTCTTCCTTAACTATTTTAAAGGATCTGACCAGATGGTCGACTTGCTTGTACCTTTTAACCCTGCCCACATACACTACTAGAGGCTTCTCTGCCTTTTTACCCGTGGAGAAGTACGAGTTTATACCGTTGTGAATGACTGCTACCTGCTCTCTTGGGAGGTGGTGGTTGACAAGCTCTATCTTCGTACTCTCTGACACGGTTATGAACGGCGTTTTTCTATATGTCAACGGGATTAACTTTTCGAGGAGGTAGAGGGGTAGGGCGAGGGGGAAAGGGAGCTCCCTGAAAAAGGTTTTATCGTGTAAGTGGTGAATTATGGCGATGAGCGGCTTCTTAACGTAGAAGGGGGTGAAGAGTGGAGCCTTACTTATGTCGTCAACCACTACGTCTAAACTATCATTTCTAAGCTTGAAAATGTAATATAGGGGGGCTGCGATGCCGTAAAGAAACTTGCCTCCTACTCTATGGATTTTTACGCCATCCACTTCCTCGTAGCCTTTACATCCACTATATTTTGATGAGACCACGGTTACCTCATGCCCTTCCTGCACTATTCTCTTGAAAATCTCGTGTAGGTGGATTTCTGCGCCGCCAGCTTCAGGGTTTAAAATATCCCGCCAGTTAAATACAAGGATCCTAATGGGAACCACCTTCCTTCACTTGTCCTACAGCTGGGTCTTCCACCATAATTCCTTCAAAAGCGGGGAGAGTTAAAATTTATCCCTCTTTTTCTCTCCTTAAATATGTTTCATCTTCCTAACTAGTGATGGTTGCTAAGAGGTAAAAAGGAGGTCAAAATATATGAGTAAATGTAATTTGGGAAATATGGACAAGCTGCGGCTCACCGTATGAAACTTGCATTGTATAAATTAGCAAATGGCTGTGGAAGTTGCAATTAATGACATCTTCTCTTTCAACAGGCTCATGTTCTACTTTGGTGTGTTTTCTTCCTAAGAGGTGTTTGTGGCTTTCGAACTGATCTCAGATTGGCACGTGGAACTCGAATGGGTGGCTACATCTTAGTTGCGCTTAGCTTCTTAAGAGGATCCTCGTTTCTTGCCCCTCTTTTTCTTTCTCATAACTAGGAAAGTAGATGACTCCCCTTTTTTAGCTTTTTATCTCCTTAAAGGAATTTTCTCGGAGGGAGAACTTTTTATTTTAGAGCGCTTTTACCTTTGTTGGTGTTAGAGGTGTGTTTTATTGGCTTCGCCTCGCATAGCTGAATTCTTAGCGAACCGATATGTTTTGGCGGGGTTGGCATTACGCTTAGTGATCTCTGTATTTTTCGCACACGAGTTTGACGTGGGCTTCTTCCTCTCCGCTGCGAGGGCATATTACCATGACGGCACCTTAATGCTTTTCTACGACTGGGTTTACCCGGCAGTCTACTTCCTGATTCTCTTAGCGTCATACTTCCCCGCTGACCTGATAAGTGACACGTTCTTCGTCTTCGGGCAAGGCTTTTCTCTCTCCGAGAAGTTCTTCCTTAAATTACCATTTAACATTTCCGACCTCGGCGTCGCATACCTGATTTTCCGCATGTTAAAGGAGGAGGGGGGCGACAGGCATGCCTTGCCTTTAAGCTTGGCTTACTGGCTTAACCCCCTCTCGATTTTCACCAGTTGCGTCCACGGGAACTTTGAATCCATCTCAGTCTTCTTCTCAGTTTTAGGATTCTACCACCTGCTGAAGGAGCGGCATGTTCTGGGAGGGCTCTGGCTAGCCTTAAGCTTCGGCACAAAGTACCAGGGCGCTGTCCTACTTCCTGTAGCTATACTTTTCATGTGGGGCGACTGGAAGAAACTCCTGAAGTTCACGTCATCCTTCCTCTTCTTTGCGACCCTTACTCTCCTTCCCCTAGGACTCTTCTACTACGAACCACACCTCCACCTGCTCATTTTCAACCCATCACTCGTACGGATACTACCCGTCACAGGATACGACGCAGGGCCTGAAGCAATAGTAAATCCGAATGCAGTGTTTCTCTTCTTAAACCCGAATATGACATACTATAGCTTTCTGGTAAGGTGCGGCTTAACGAATATTCCGTCCATGTCCTTCACCATGAGTGTTGCTACTTTTGGCCCGGTGTTTCTCTGCGTGGCTTACTTCGCCCACTTTAAGGGGGTATTCAGGTTAAAGTATAGTAGAAAAAGGACGCTTCTTGGAGCCTACTTCTCGGCTGCTTTCCTGTCCGCGTTCCTATCTATGGGTAAAGTGTCCCCCCACTACGTTCTCTGGGCGCTGCCCTTCCTCCTTCTACTCTATAGTGATGGTGCGATTGAGAGGAACCTTCTGCTTCTCTTTAATTTCATACCCCTCTGCAATTACTTCCTTGTTGACAGCATCTTCTACTATGTTAATGGAAAGTACTGGAACTACGCGGCGTCCTCGACGTTTATTCCAGCGGTCGGTCTAATATTTTCCGCGGTGTGTTTGGCGATACTGGTAAACCTTCTCTTCGAAAAAAGCGTCGCCCCATTCAGCAGGCAGATTTCACTAGTCGCCGAAATGATCCCGAATAATCGCCTCACGACTCCCTTAATCATAATATTTTTCCTCGTTATTGTTTCGCTTCCGTTAAATGTGAATGGCGTTCTCTGGTCGCAGTACCCGATTCTGCCCGCCTACCCGCTCGAGGAATTAACATACCCCGCAATCCCTAGACTGGTAATCGCTTTCTTGGTTCCATGCCTCCTGCTTCCCGCCTTCCTCCTAACGGTTACCAAGCCCATCCTACTAGGGTACAGGCATCCCGCCACGCGTCTAGGTCTGAAAGTGACAGTTGTCTTCATCTTAGTGCCCCTAGTAACCGCTTCAACACTCGCGTCATGGATACTACGTGAAACCCTACCTTATGTCGCCTCTGGGATATCCCAGACATTAATGTTCACACCCTCCCCCTCATTCTTTAATCCTCTATGCGCTAATGGAGGTATACTCGTCAGCATACTATTACTGGTTTCCTTCTTCGCCGCCCTTCTTCTCCTGCTCGACAACGTGGACAAGCACCTTAAAACTGAAACTCTCCTCCCACCCCACGACAAGTAACCCGGCTATTCATCTTCAGGCTTAAAGCTTCCTCAACCAATGTTTTTTTGTTCTTCGCCGCCCATCATCAGTTTTACAAAAATTTTAAATCTTTCTCGCATCCTAAACCTTCGGAAGCCCTTTGGGAGGGTGCCTGCTTGTCTTTGTGGCTGTCCTTGGAAAGGCGCATGCTCGTCTTGATTGTTCTAGCTTCAACGCTTTACTCCGCCGTATTTTCGTTCCTTTCTTATATGAACCATTTTTCGTTTAGGACGCTTGCAGGCGACCTCGGAATTTTTAATCAAGCCCTCTACTCTTCCCTGAACTTCGGTCTCCTATTCTACGACTCTGTCGAGTTCGGGAGCCACTTCCAGTTTCACTTCGACCCCATCCTCTTCCTGCTTCTTCCGTTATACTCGTTTGCACAGACCCCCCTCCTTCTCCTTGTCATCCAGTCCTTTGCGCTTGGCTTCGCAGCGGTACCCGCCTTCCTCCTTTCGCGTGACGTGCTTAAATCCAATTTCCTCGCCTTCCTCCTATCGATGTGTTACCTTGCGAATCCGTCCATTCACGGAGTAAACCTATACGATTTTCACCCCGACTGCTTCTTCCCCCTTCTATTCCTCTCCTCCCTGCTCTTCATGGAGCGTGGGCGCCTCATTAAGTCCGCCTTCTGCATTGTTCTAGCCTTAGCGTGCAAAGAGGTCGCCGCCTTCACAGTCGCCGCCATCGGGGTCTACGCCGCGTGGGCTTACAGAAAAGAGATTCCATGGCGTCTCCTCGCGAAGCTCAAACTTAGGAATGCATTCTCGAGCCGCCGCCTTCTCTTCGCCGTATTAATGGTGTTTCTCGGCGCAGGATGGTTTGCCTTCTCGTCGCAGCTCTTCCCACCGATCGCCTCCGCCGATAGGCACGCCTTCTCTTGGAGCTACCTAGGCGTCGGGATAAGTGGAGTTGTAAAGAGCTTTTTAACAAACCCTGTTGGCAGCCTTCAAGCAGCCTTCACACCCACCTCATCCAAGCTCTTCCTCCTGAAGCTCCTATACGGGAAATACCTCACAGACCAAGCACTACTAGTCCTCGCCCTCATCGAGCCATACATGAAGACCATCTACTTCTTCGAGCTTTTTTCCCCCTTCGCCTTCCTGCCTCTGATGAGTCCAGCAGCGCTGCTACCTGCTGCCCCATGGATCCTCCTCAACGCTGCATCCATTACGCCGACTCATTATGTTGCCGTGGGATACCAGTACCCGGCTATCCTTGTTCCATTCATGTTTTCGGCGTCAGTTTACGGCGTGAAAAACCTTACGAGTCTCACGCGGATAGTTGCCCCAAAAATTAGCCCCGCCCTCCGCTTGGTGAAGGCGGCATACGCCGAGGGCAGGGTCTCCTTCTGCCTCGCCCTCCTAATGTTAAGCTGCAGTTTAGCCGGCTTTTACGCTTGGAGCCCTGTATGGCTCGTTGAGGGCGCAACTCCTAGGGATCATATTATCCACATGGTAGCGTCGTCTATTCCGCCATGCTTCTCCGTTTCAACACAAAACGACCTGTTTCCTCACTTAACCCCAACCCTTGACCTTTACTTAGGCCATTACACTTTTATGCCGGCTGATCACTACGACGTCGTGGTGGTCGACACGTTCTCGCCATGGTACTACCTGAGCGGTTCCGGTGGGCTGAGGATGTTTTACGACCTGCTGGCGCCGAGCGAGCTGGTTACGGGGCTGCTTGCCTCAGGCAACTATACCGTCCTATTCCAGTTCGACGGGATACTGATAGTTGGGAGAGCCAGCCTTACTTGATTCTTTCTTTGAATTGCGCCAGTTTCTCGAAAAATTTGACTGAGGGGAACAAGTGGTTGAGTATGTAGGCATAGTACAGGTTGAACTTTAGGAAGCCGAGCTTGTGCATTCTTCTAGAGGAGGGGAACACTGGAATGTTTAGGCTGTAAACAGTTTTCCCTCTAATCCTTTTGACCAGTTCGAGTCCGAATATTCCGTCCCTTCCATCCAGCGAAATTTGGCATGGCATTTCGACTCCAAGGTAGCCTCCGGCCTTGAAGTATGCGTCCCTCCTCACGACGGTGAAGTAGCCGGGTGGGAAGAACATCCCTAAGCGGTTTAACACGTATCTTCCCAGTGACCATACGAAGTACTCTATTTTACCTATCAGGGGGGCATCGTAAGGGACCGCTAGGCCGCTTAGAGCCACCACGTCGCCGTTTCGGAATTCCTCTTCAACCTTCTCGAGGAAGTCTGGTGGGATGAGCGTGTCCGCGTCTGTGAAGACGAGTATTTCCCCCTTAGCGTGCATGGCCCCCATATGTCTTCCGTCACTTACCGTGTGCTTGTCGCAGAAGATCACCCTTGCCCCCTCCCGTTCAGCTATTTCTGCCGTAGCGTCCCGCGTTCTGTCATCAACCACCACTATGGTTTCAACGTCCTTAAACGTCTGCTTAGCTATGGACTTAAGAGTCAGTCCGATATATTTTTCCTCATTTATGGCTGGAATGATCACGGAGAACTTTGACATATCAATCCCTCATTTTTTCACGGCTAGTATTTCTATGTGGCTTGCTAGGCTCGGGGGAGCTTCCAACACAAAATACCTTTGAAGGAGCGTTGGTGGCACTGGTAGTAGGAGAAACGGCCTCATCTTCACACCCTTAAACCCAGCGCCCTTCATCGTTCTAATCCACTCGCTTGGCGGCTTAGCTGAGAGGTGGGTTTCCATCGGTTCACGGGCTAAGATATGAATTAGGACTGTTGCCGCCGCGTTAGTGTTAGGCGTCGTTGCCACCAGCACCCCTCCCGGCCTCATCACCCTATATGCTTCCCGTAGCGCCATTTCAGGCTCGGGGAGGTGTTCAAGGACGGCGAAGCAGGTCACCAAGTCGAACGACTCCTCCATGAACGGGAGCTGCTCTGCGTCCGCCTCAATAAGCCCATCTTTCCTCCCCATCTCGACGGCGTAATTTGATATGTCCACTCCAACAGCATCGTAGCCGAGTTTTGAGAGTAGCTCGACGACAAATCCATAGGCACATCCTACGTCAAGAGCCCTTTTACCCTTCCCCTCGAAAACCTCTCCCCCCACGTTGCGGTCAGCCCAAGACAGCATGCTCAGGTAGTGCCTCTGAATAGCCTCCCTCTTCCTTCCATACTTATACTTCTCCTCGAAGTACCATTCACCGTAAAAATCTCTCCTCATGATTCTCCCTTTTTGATGCTTCCGACATTTTCTCCATTTTCTCGTTGACTGCCAACACTGCACTCAGCAATGTCGGCTCAACGTTCCTCTCCTTAAAAAACCGTATGAACGCCTTTAAATCTTTAGGCAGGCACCTTCCACTGAAAGGCTTGCCGCCATATATACCATATGTGCCTATGCGTGGGTCTAAGGCGGCGGTCTCCGCCACAAAGTCCGGGTCTAAACCGAGCTCAACACACAGCAAGTACACCTCGTTGAAGAAGGATATCTTCGTGGCTAGGAAGGCATTCGTCACATACTTTATCATTTCCGCAACCTCGGGGCTAGTCCTGATTATCGGCGCCCCGAAGGGCCTATAAAGCTCCTCCAAGACGTCACCCGCTCTTCTATCGACCTCCCCTATCACAACCCTGCTCGGATGTAGGAAGTCTTGTAGGGCGCTTGTCTCCCTGAGAAACTCAGGGTTAAAACACACTCCGAAGTCAACGCCCACCTTAAGACCGGAATGCTCGTAAAGCAAGGGAACAACGACTTTCCTCGTAGTATAAGGTGGAACAGTACTCCTCACAGCGACAACATGGTAGCACCCCTCCCTCAGAGCCCTAGCGACGTCCACAACGGCATTCATCAAGTAAGTAAGGTCAACCCCACCATCATTATAAGGGGTTTGAACACATATGAAAGAAGCATCGGAATGGGAGACAGCTTCATCAATACTCTTAGCAATGCTAAATCCTTTCTCCCTCAAGTAGTCACACTTCTCTTGGTCAACATCATAAAACACGACTTCGTTACCATGCACCTGAAGCCCAATACCCGTAGCTCTACCCACAACACCCGACCCTATTATCGCAACCCTCAAAGTATTTCACCACTCGACAATGATGAAGGGCAACCTCTGGCTCATACCATGGAAAAACACTTATTTTTATTTTTGTTGATAATGGTTCAGTAATGTATCTCCCTTTTAGATCGGTTAACTCTGAAGCTTTTCATGTGGCTTTTCGCAAAAGGTTTTTAACTTACCGCTTAGAAGTTACCTTGTGTTTGTCTGTTGCGGGTTTTTAATTCATATGGGGGTCGTCTCCGTGAAGGTTCTGGTTACCGGCGGCGCCGGATTCATTGGCTCTAACATTGTTTTTGAGCTTGTTGAAAGGGGGCTCAAAACGTACGTCGTGGACAGCATGCACACCGGCAACGAGAAAAACTTGGAGGGCGTGCTGGACTCCATCAAGCTTTTCAAGCGTAGCGCCGGGGAGATCCCGTCCCTCGGCCTCCCAAAGATGGACTTCATCCTTCATTATGGGATCTACTCCTCTTCTCCGATGTATAAGGAGGACAGGAGGCGGGTTGCCGAGGCTATAGGTGACGCCATAGCCGTGTTCGAGTTTGCCAAAGAATGCGGCTCCCGCGTCGTCCTCTGCTCCACCTCAAGCCTCTACAATGGTCTCCCCACTCCCTGGAGAGAGGACGCAGTCCCTCTAGTCACAGACTTCTACACGGAGGCTAGGATAGCTATCGAGAGGCTCGCCGAGTTGTACCATAAGCTCTACGGGCTAAAGGTGGTCACGCTTAGACACTTCAGCATATACGGCCCAAGGGAGGAGTACAAGGGACAGTACGCCAACAATATTACGCAGTTCCTCTGGTGCATCATGAAGGACAAGCCGCCAGTGATCTTCGGCGATGGAACTCAGACGCGCGACTTCGTCTACGTTAAGGACGCCGTGGAGGCGGCGCTGCTCGCGACGGAGTCAGACATAGAGTTCGACGTGTTCAACGTAGGCACAGGAAGGGATACTTCGTTCAACGAGATAGTCAGGATACTCAACGAGAAACTTGGGAAGGACGTCAAGCCCAAGTACATCCCAAACCCAGTTAAGAACTACGTTTACAAGACGCAGGCAGACCCAACAAAGGCAGAGAAAATTTTGGGGTTCAAGGCGAAAACGACGCTGAGCCAAGGAATAGACAAAACGATAGAATACTACATGCAACTAGACTGGATACCGGACGTTTAACGCCCATACATTTAAACCACAATGCTTCCCACCGAAACGATGCTTTAATTCACCTTTTAAAGCAGCACCTATGTTTAAAAGCCGCATTTCCATTTTAAAGTAAAGACCGTCCGCTCAACTTACTTGGTTCGCAACATGTTGAACATTAATGTTTCTGTATAAATCCTAAGCATCATCAAGATAAGCCATACTGTTAGCGAACACAGTCCCCTCAATTCAGCCCTTCAAGCACCCCTGCGGTTTCCTCTACATTTTTCCATTAAATTTTCAATTAATGCTTACTAATAATGGTGGTGATGAAGTGGTGCGGCGACTTTATTAACCATTTACAATCCTAACGTATTTTCAGGGGACTTGGAGGGATATTTTTGATGCGCTCGAAGGGCATCCTTCTTATTTTAGGCTTAATTTCGCTCATCCTTCTCTCCACCGTCATTCCCTCGGTTTACAGTAATTGCGGCATGGTTCGTGCAGCGGCTTCTCAGGGAGGTGTGGTGACCGTGGCGGAGATAAAAGGCGAGATAACCAGGTCCACGCTATACATGGTTCAGGAGACCCTAACCGCCGCCGCCCAGTCCGGGTCGCGGCTTGTGGTCTTCTACCTTAATACTCCGGGAGGGGAGCTGGGTGCTGTGAACGAAATAATGAACCTTTTCGAGTTAAGCTGGGTGCCAGTTTGCGTTTTCGTTTCCCCCTTCGGCTCCACAGCTTGGAGCGGCGGCACGTATCTCCTCATGGCAAGCCACATCGCTGCGATGTCGAGCGGAACCATTATAGGCTCATGTCAACCCGCCATGGGCGGCCAGCCAGTATACGACCCGAAGTATGTTAATGCTATGGCTGCGTTAATGGTTGCGCATGCCCGCCTCCACTCAAGAAACGAAACTGTGGCAGGCCAGTTTGTCTACATGAACCTCAACATGCTCCCGGAGCAGGCTAGGGAGAGCGGCGTCATAGAAGTTATAGCTAACAGTCTCCCGGAGCTTCTCTCGAAGCTTGAAGGAAAAGCATTGATATACTACGTGGACAACGAGACAGGAACTTCCTCATGGAGACTCGTGGATGAAGACGAAACTGAACTCTACACCCCGTCCAGAACGATATCTCTATCGGGGATAAGTAGCTCCTACCCGTTGCTTTACCCGAAGTCCATTAAGTACCAAGCGCTGGACTTCTTAGTTAACCCCTACGTGGCATACTCTCTTCTCATGCTCGGCGTCTTCGGGCTTATAATAGGGATCAAGACGCCCGGCTACGGGGCTGAGGTGGGAGGCTCAATATCTCTCCTCCTCTCCCTCCTAGGCTTAGGCGTCCTAGGGCTTAACGTCGCAGCCATAATCCTCTTCATACTGGGATTCACGTTCCTGATACTGGAGCTCAAAACAGGAACCAGCATGCTCGCCATAGCAGGCGTAGCGTGCCTAGTGCTTGGAAGCCTCATGGTGGTTCCGGCAGGATGGCTTTTCACCCAGTCCTTCATACAGGCTCTCACAACAGTCCTACTGGCAATCTCAGGCATGCTGGCAGCATTCTTCGGATTCTTGGTATACAAGGTCGGCGAGACGCGGAAGCTGAAATCTGACTTAGAGCCCAAAACACTAATTGGAGCTGAGGGACTGGCGAAAACCACGCTTAACCCACGGGGGCAAGTGCTCGTAAAGGGCGAGGTTTGGTCAGCCCGATCAGCAGACAACTCCACTATACCAGTAGGGTCAAAAGTGAAAGTGGTTAACGTCTCAGGTCTAATGCTCATCGTCGAAAAAGCTGAAAAAGGAAACTAGGCGCGTACACGCCCTAAAAAGCACGAGAAGAGAGCTCGTGAAGGCGTCCGCTTTAGGGTCAAAGAGTTTTTCACTCGGAGCCGGTCGGTTACCCTTCCTCCATGCACTTGTACTCCCTTCCGTGCAGTATCAGGTCGCGTATTTTTACTCCGTAGTACTTCATTCTCTCGGTGAGCCTGAAGGGGTTTTCTCGTATTATTGCGACGTTGCCTTTACTTATTGCTTCGAGCACGTCCTCCAAACTTCCGTCATCAGCTGTGATACCTGTTATTCCGTTCCCTATCTCGTCCAGCGTGTGGGCGTCGCTGCCTGCAACGACAGGTATGCCTTCAGCCTCGGCAAGCTTTTTAGCTTTCTCGTTCAGCCGCCTTGATGTCCTAGCGTTGAATCCCTCAATCGCGTCCACTCTGAATTCCCTCACAAAAGTCGGGGGTTTGCTGCGCCTGTAAGGGTGAGGAAGCACGACAATCCCTCCGGCATCCCTTGCAAGCTCCATGACTTCCCCGACATCCATTTCTTTGGGCCTAAACTCCAGCTCCTCCATTATACCCAGAACCACTATGTCTCCTCTAACACTGCTTATCTCGACGCCCGGAATTACCATCACGCCGTTGCTTTCAGCCACCTTAAACCCCAGCAATCCTCCCTTGGTAGTGTTATGGTCTGTTATCGCCACCCCGTCCAGTCCCCTCCTAGCAGCCTCTTCAACAACTTCGCGGGGGCTACTAACAGCGTCATTCCCCCAAACAGGGTGTCTCGAACAGTAAGTATGCACATGTAAATCGAACAAGTACACCTGACATCACCACTCTGAGAACTTTCATCTCTCGGAGACGAAAAACAGCTAACGTTAAAACGTTTTTGAATGCGTCATTTCCCCTTTAAAACTTACTTGAGACTTAATTTTTCCTTCTGGCTGAGATTAATTATTTAAGGATGAAAAACAATAAGAAATCCATTGACAAAGATGAGAGGGGCGAGGAGAATATGTCTAAGAAAACAGCTGAAAAGGATCCTCTAAGTTCAGCTAAAGAAGTGGCTCAGCAAGCTCTCAAAGAATACAAGTCCATTCTTGGATCGATAAAGCAGCCAACAGACAAGCCATCAAAGATAAGAGCAGACGTTTTAAAGAAACTGGTTAGCCAGACGGAGAAAAGCGTAAGGGAAATAGAGAAAGCCGCCGAGAAAGCGAAGAAAGAGGAAGAGAAACTTAAAGAGAAAGAAGCGGCCGCAGCGGCGGCAGCAAAAGCAGCCAAGCCAGCTAAAACAGCTAAAAAGGCGAAAGAAGCTAAGAAGGCAACGGAAGCCACATAGGCAGCGTCATAATTTCCCTCTAAAAACCTAATTCTCTTTTTTCTTGTTGCTCTTATTTCTCACAATTGCTTTTTGCTAAGTGTTATTGTTTCTGTTCTATTCCGGGTCACTTTCCATCTTCAAGCGTTCCCCTTGTATCTGGTTATACCTGCGCTCTCCACCTTTACTGTTTCGTATCCTTCAAGCTTGACACGTAGTGGCTGATCGTGGTGAAGGTGATCTCCCGTTGCCCGATAAGTGTCTTCGAAAGTTTCTCCCTCTTTAAGAAGAGGGATCCTCCACGTGAGCCATGTACCCTCCCCGCTCTCGGCGACTTCACACTTTTCAGCGTTAACCACGTGTCCTTTTGGGACAACGTCTACGAGCTCTATGCCGCTAAGCGTGCTTATTGAGGTGTTTTTAACGCTCACTTGGACAACATACTTTCCTTCACTTAATGGTTTAACAATCTTCGTGGCCTTAGCTAGTGGTCTCCCGTCTTTGAGCCTCAGTTCCCTCTCGAATAGTAAAGCCCTAGGCCTCCTTTCCAAGCGATACCCAACCTTCACGTTTTCCCCCTCGTTTAAGCCCTTCAGCCTCCTCCTCACAAGCGTGTCCTCTCCCTCCACGAGCTTTACATCTCCCTCCTTTGGGAAGACTTCCACTATGGAAAGCTCTAGTGGAATCTCGTCCTCTACGAAAACCTCGTCCACTCCTCCGGCGACCCCGCAAACCTCGGATGAGACGGTGAACTTACCGTTCTCCCTTTTAACTGGCATATGTGTTCTGACGGCGTCAATCAGGTTGCCTCTTCTGAGGATCACCGTCCGAGCTACGCCTCTTTCAGCCTTCAACATGAAGCAGGCTTTTTCCCCCTCCTTCAATCCAGCGACACTAAATATTACCCTTGTCTTCCCATCAACCTCCTCAACAATTCCTTCTTCTACATCTACGACTTTGAACCCCTCCGGGACAAGCCCTTCAAGTACACCTTCCTCAAGCCCCCCCTCCCAGACAGCTTCCAGCTCGACTTCCGCCACATAGTAGGGCGGCTCAGACGGAGCTAGTTCGCAGCTCACATATCCCTCAATTTCCCTTCCACGGCTCTTCCCCTTCAGCTTAAACTCAACTCTGCAGCTGGTGGTTCCCCTCACGTCGGCGAAGACTCTTTCTAGGACATCCTCTCCCAACTCCCCCTTAACCTTCACGCTCTTAGTCTTCACATATCCATCAGCGCTCACCGCTCTTCTTGCCTCCTCCTCGCCAAGTGGCTCGGCCTCCTCTAGGCGGAATGCCTCAGCTGCCTTATCACCCAGCTCCCTCTTCCTCTCCTTCAACATTAGGAGAGTAAAAGCGAATGTAGGCGAAGACCTTATCTCCTCCTCCTTAACGCTCTCAGCTACCATAAGCGCCTCATCCAGCCTACCGGACACGAGGAACCTTATCATTGCATCCTTGAAGGCGTTAGCAGCCCCATAATACTCTCCTTTCTCCCTGTAAATCTCCGCAGCCCTGAGGAAAATCTGAGCTGCAGCAAGGTAGTCTCCTTGGGCATCAAGCCCCTCAGCCACCTGAATATACTTCTCGGCGGCTTTAAGTGCCTCCCCCTCCACGAAAAGCCTTTCAGCTTCCCTCAGCTCCTCTTCGAACCCCACCTTGATCTCCCTCCTTAACCTTCATTCTCTCAACATACTCCACTAGGGAAACCCTAATCACCTCGAGCTTTGACCTGTGGTCTTCAAGGCTCCAGCCTCCCACAGCCTCGTAGCTTCCTTTGACCTCGTAGTTCTTAACAAACACCATCCATGAAACCCTACTCATAGACTCGAGAAACTTCATAAGTTGCTCGTAACCCCCGGCATCAAGATGCCTCTCAGCGAGCTCCCTAAGCCTGCCCCTTGCCTCCTTATCCCCTGAGACGACGCCGATGCACGCCTTGAGGATCTCGCTCTCCGCTCCGCTAATCCTCCCCTCCTCCAAGAGCCTCGCAAGAAACCCAACGTCGCCCCTAACGACCCTAAGCACCTCCTCGAACTCTAAATCTTTAAGCCCAACCAAGCAAGGCACCCCCGTCTAAACTAAACATTTCTCTCCTTCACTAATAAACCTTCAATATCGAGGAGCAGTAGACCGTTTCCCTTTAGCATAAGAAAGCGCCTATACCTGCTCGTCTTCGCAATGGATCACGGGTCGCACTTAACATGACTAAAATGTATTATTTCATCAATTTTTTATGATTGATTTTATATATGCGTTTATTTTTTAAATGACGCTATGAAAAGTTTTTAAACCATGCATTGCGATAATCTTCTGAGGCGGCGATGGAGCGTTCTGAGGATCTTCGCTTAGAAAATTTTTTCTTATGTTTTTCTTGTAAAGCTGGAGGGTTCTCTTGTGAGTTTAGAGGAACTTGAAAAAATCGCCGAGTTTGAAGCGAGACTTAAGCAGCGGTTAATTATCCCCATAACGGAGTTGAAGCCGGCCTCCTTTAGCTCAATAGTGCTCCTGCTTGTAGAGGGTCAGGAGCCTCCAGAACCCACAATAGATGTTATATCCTTCTTGGCGAGGAGGCATAACTGCAAGGTTAAGCTAGTATGCTGCCCCAAGCAAGGCGTGGATTGTAGTAGCCTTCTTAAGTCTACTAGGAGACAGCTGGAAGGAAAAGTGAAGGATGTTGAAGAGTATGTTTCAGAAGAGAACGTAGCGTCCTTTGTCTCCAGCATTACAGATTCTTCAAGCCTCATCGTTATCCCCCTACTCGACATAGCCGAAGAGCAGCTGAAACTTATCGAGTCACTTTTTCAAATAGGGTTGCCGATACTTATCATCGAGAAGTCGGATATGCCTCCTAAAAAACTCCTTGGCAACGTGTTATTTTTGCTCAGGGAGCCAAAGGAAATCAAAGACCCCCTACCTGTTCTGACCGCTGTTTGCGCCGACAAGGCAAAGATAACATTCTTGGCATACATAGGCGAATCCTTCTTGGAGTCTATAGACTTCCTGTTCACCCTCATGTCAGAGCTCTCCACCGTGGAGAAGGAGAAACTGGTGTCATCAATATGCAGCATGATGGAGCGGGCAATGAAGGAAGTCGAGCCAGCACTCGTAGGTCAAGGCTTCCAACTGAACAGGTTGATAGAAGTTGGCTCCATTGACGTAGCGTCAGTTGACCTGATGAAAAAAATAGGTGCCTCCCTCATAGCTATACCAGTTAAGGCGAGGATGAGGCCTGAAACAAAACTGGTGTTAATGAAAGCTACGTCTTCCTTCCTCCTCATACCGGAGAAGCCAGCAGAGGCGACAGGTACACCAGCTCCCACATCACCTAAGAAGCCCCGGAAGGAGGATTAGTGATTGAAAACAGACGCCTTGGAGGCTCTTTCAGCGATACCATTCATTCTTTCAGGAAGAGAAGCCCTTACAGCAAAAGAATGGTGCTTCATTCTCTCCTTCGACTGGGGAACACCCTACGGGCTCACCCCTACACTAGCCCTCAAGATACTCAGGCTCGCACTTGAGAATGGTATAATCGAAGAGCAGGACGGACAGCTGAAAATGACCAAGCCCATCTCCATTCGACCACTGTTTTTCCATGGGAAGAAAATCGATTTCGGCGGGTTAAAGGACGTGCAGCCATACGCGTTAAACCTCAAATTAGAAGTGAGTCGGGAAGAAGCGAAAGAGGCGGCTCAAGGGTCGCTGCAAAAAACCGCGGCTCGGAAAGCCACCCCACTCCCCTCCGAGTCAACGGCTAAACATGAAAAACCTAGAAAGACAAAAAATAAGGAAGAAAAAACAAGAATGGAAGAAAGGACAGAGAAAGGAGAGATGGAAGAAAAGAGGGAAGAAGAGAGAAAGTTCAAGCAGGCAACACTCTTCTGAGGCTAGCCTAAGGCTCGAGAGGGCTTCATGGGGCCCAGAAGATAACTAGTTCTCCCCCGTCAAGGGGTGGCCCAGCCCTCTGGTCGAGCTTCCCTCTAGCCCAAAATTATTTTATCTCATTCTTACTTTATTACTTTTTCCCGGGGGGCGGCTCTGATTGAATGGCCAAACAAGATTTCTTCAGCGGTTTGCTTACGGGCGAAGTAAGCAGAATACTGTGCTCCGGAGCGGTTGAAGTTAGCGGCGTTGAACGCCTAAATTCCTCTTACTTCACTGAGGATTTTTTCGGCGTCAATTCTCGTTTTTTTCTCCGTAGCCATCAATGCTGCTGCGACGGCTGGCGCGTTTTCGGACGCTTTCTTCCCGAGCATGCTTTTCAAGCTGTGGATTCTTGTGAAGCCGAGGTTTTCCGCCGCCCTTTTAGCCAAAAAGTCCTCCCCCAGCCCGACTGTGATCACGGTGTCTATGTCTGGGTTCCTCGATGAAACTTGCTCCAAGCCTTCAACAACCTGCTCCAGCTGCTTAAGATACACATGCCTGGCTATTTTGAGGACGTCGTCTTGACTTATCTCCTCTACGTCTGCGCAGACGGCCCTTGCTATTCGCGCCATAGAGTGGTAGGCGTCTCTTCCCCTGCCGTCCGCGGTCTCGCAGGTGTAGTCTTCTTCAAGTATGTGTCCTAGAACAAGGTGTACGTCAGCTGTGAGAGCGAACTTTTCAGAAGACACCCTGCACATGCGTCCCCTCAACGGCACCTTACTTACTATCGCTGAGACGTTGGTTCTCAAGACGCCCGTGAAGACCAGCTCCCCGCTTATCAACCTCTCAACGTCACTCTTACCCTCGGGGCAGGGAACCCCTCCCCGGACGGGTATTATGTCTGTGGTGGTGCTCCCCACATCAATAAATATGCAGTCCTTGAAGATCTTCCCTATCATCCACCCTGTAGCGGGCCAGTTGGCAGCGGCAACCTCCATATACCTCCTCCTGGCCTCATCTACATCCAAAAGCTTTGCCGTGCAGTTCACGACGTACACGTCGATGCCGCTGAAGGCCTCCTCAACCGAGGACAAAACATGGTTAACGCCCTCCCTCTTAGTCTCATATGCATCTGAAAGCTCAGCGGTCATAGTAACACAGACACAGTCAGGTTCAACGCCACTACAGAGCAAACTCCTCATCCTGAACAAGAGTTCTGGAAGCTCCCTCCTCGACTTAGTCCACACGGGAAAGTACTCCCTAGCAGTCTTCACCTCAATACCACCAGGAGTAACATCTATCACCGCAGCCTTAGTATTGGCACCCCCGACATCCAATCCCATGAAGAGCACTAGCCATCACCCCCCGTCATCCTAAACGATTTTTTCGCATAAACTGCACAACCGGCAGTTCCTCTTCAACAGTTGCCACTAAGGCGTGATAAATGAAGATCAGCTGTTCTCCTAAAGTAACCTTGCATATGCGTAGTTTGATTTAAATCTTAATGCCCGCCTTCATTAATGCTTCCTTCGTGTTTTTCCCGTGGCAGACTATAAAGTGGTCTTTGCCCGTTGAAACCTTCCAGTCTGCTGATTCGATGATGGTGTGCGTTTTCCTGAAAGCTGCTCCTCCCTTAACTTTAACTTTTCTTGGCGTCGTTCCTTTAGTGCACGCGTCAAATATGTATCTTGCAATGTTTTCCTGAACGATTTTTCTTACTCCCAGATAAGACGTGGTGATACGGGGGTTGACCTCCATCACGAAAACGCCTCTGGAAGCGAGAACCAAGTCTACGCCAACATACCCTTTCAAGCCGGAAATGCTCGAGGCCAGCCTCTCAGCAGCCTTTAAAGCCTCCCTCCTCGACTTGTGCTTAAGGGGAACATATCCCCCCTCATATCGCAGTCCTTCATTCCCATGTGAGATGAGCTGAGCGTTAAGTGTTAATGGTCTTGCCCCTCCCTCGCCTACGATAACGCCCACGCTCGCGTCAACCCCCTCCACGTATTCCTGAACAATCACTCTTCCATTTCCCGATGTCCTCACAGCGAGCCCAGCAGCCCTCTCAGCGTTTTCCTCGTCCCATGCTACGCTTACCCCTTCACAGCCAACGCCGTCAATGGGCTTGAAGACGGCTGGAAACCCCACTTCTTCCACTTTACTTACAGCGTCCTCGACTCCATTAGCCTCTAGGGTAAAGGGCGTCATCAGCCCAGCGTCCTCCGCCAGCCTAAGGGTCTTCATCTTGTCAGTGGTTAGCGTCACGCCGGTCGAGTCCGGTCCCAAATGGACTTTCCCTCTCCTCTCAACTTCCTTTACGAGGCTGTATAACACTCCCCCGCTTTCAGGTGCAATGATAAGACAGTAATCTGCTTCGTCAACCCCCTCCACAAAACTAGCTCGTCTGACGTTAACTCCTCTACTTTCAAACTCTCCTGACAAGTGCTCGATTCTGCTCTTTATTATAGTTGTAGTGTTGAAACCAGCAACGGAAAAATCCTCGGTCACGCCGAGAAGCATAGCCAGCCCCTCAACGGCAACGTCGGCATGAAGCCCCCCACCAGCCTCCTCCCCGGAAAGAAACTCGTAGACGAATACTTTCTCCTTCCTCAACCAGCTCACCCCCTCCACTCATCAGCCACGGAGCTCACGGCTTCACTCCTCTCCTCGATACATTTTTAACTTTAAAACCCCGTAGAATTATATCGAGCTCTTTTCTGATTCAACATCCTTCCACGCATTGACTCTTCAGCGTCACTTTCCCTTTAACCTTTTTCTAGAAAGGGGGAGAAAAGGGGTGCGCGTGATACCCGTAATGGACTTAAAGGGCGGCGTTGTGGTGCATGCCAAGTGCGGGGTAAGAAGCGAGTACGCGCCAGTTAAGTCTGTTCTTCACCCGTCACCAGACCCTATGAGCATACTTTATGCATTCAAGAAGTTTGGTTTCACCGAGCTGTACATCGCTGACATAGACGCCATAGAAGGGAGAGCTCCGAACCTCGGGGCAATAAGATCCATAGTGAGGCGTTCATCGATGAATGTAATGGTTGACGCAGGCATAAGAGACATGAGACTTGTGGAGACCCTGCTTAGAGCGCACGTCTCAAGTGTCATCCTAGCAACCGAGTCCATACCATCCCCTTCACTCGTTTCAGATTGCGTCAGGCTCTACGGTGAAAAAATTGTAGGGAGCCTCGATCTACGCGACGAAACAGTGTTGGCCAGAAGCCCTGAGATCTCATCTATGTCCCCCTTGGAGGCCGCCAAGATGTTCGAGGACGCCGGCGTGCGGTCACTGATAATCGTTGACCTCTCACGGGTCGGCACTAGCAGCGGTCCCCCTATAAAGCTCCTAAGGAAGCTTGTGGGTTTCCTCTCAATACCAGTCATAGCTGGAGGCGGGGTCAGGGACATTGAAGACCTAAAACTGCTTAGAGAAGTCGGCGTAGCGGGAGCACTGGTAGCCACGGCGCTCCACACCGGAGAAATAACACCTCAAAACCTCCAAGAATTCCTGATGGTTCCAGCCTAGCGTCAACATCAGGGCAAATGAAAAAATTAGAGTAGGCTTACCACTCTTAATTCTCCATTTACCAGCTCGCCTACCTTGGCGTTGACCGGAATAGTGTAGTTGGCTGCTGAGAACAGGCTCAGCACCCTTCCCTTGAAGTACCACTTGAACCCCTGCGGGAAGGCTTCATGTGCTCTCACCATGACTTCAACACCGTTTCTGTTGACGAAGTCTGTAAAGGCATCCTCGCCAAAAACATATATGCCTTGGCCCCTTGGGCTTGGTTTAAACCCTTCTATCCCCTCTTGGGGGTCGTTCCAGAGGACTTGAAACGCCATCGGATTACTCACGTCCTCCTCTCGGGGGAGCGTCTTCAACTGTTCGATTTTCTCAAGTCCCTTAGCTATCCCCCCATGAAGGCATAAGATTTCCCCGTTGAGCAGGCATGCATAGGGCAAGTAAGAGAAGATTGATGCGTAGACTTCGTAGAATGATGGGCTGTACCGCCTCGAGACAGCTTCAATGAACCCATAGTACTGATTGGCAAGGGGCGTCTCATGGTTCCCCCTGAGTAGTATGACTTTGTCAGGATGTTCCAGCTTAAGTGAGAGGACGTAGTTTATGTTTCCCACCTGCTCGCTTCCCCTGTCAACGTAGTCTCCTAGAAAAATTAGAAGCTCGTGTCCGGAGGAAAGGAACTTTTTTACAGCGGCTACAGTGGAGGTCAGGTCCCCGTGTGTGTCCCCGACGAAGACCACCCTTTCACCTTCAACTTCAAAGTACGGGGCTTCACTATCCATGACGTTCGCAGCCTCGTAAATCAGCTCATCGACCTCTTTCTCTTTGAGCCTAGGTGCCAGCCACGGGTTTTCAACAATTTCGGAACTCCTAGTCACGCTAACCGCCTCCACCCTTCGAAAAAGGTTCTTATCATTCTTTCAACAGTCTGGAAAGGTGTTCTTGGGTCTACATACGTTGTTCTTTCAGCCAGCCATGGTGAAAGCCTCCTCCTATTCTCCCTCCAACTATATCTTGCATCGAGCAGGATGCCGACAGCGTAGTCATCCTTATGTCTCCAAGCTCTTCCAAGGGACTGGTTGACGGCGTTGAAAGAGTGGTCAAGATACCATTTCCTCCCCATCCCCCTCTCCATTTTCTCGTAATACTCTTTCTGAGCCATAACTCTAGGATCTGAAACATTAGGGTAAGGTATTCCAACCATGATTACTCCCCTCCCCGCCTCGTCAGGGAAGTTTGCCCCCTCACTTAGCTTCCCCCTAACCACCGCGAACAGAACAGCTCTTCCCCTCTCCGCTTCTCTTTTATAGGAAGAGAATAGGGAAGCTGTGCTACTCGCTGACTCTATGAAGACCGCCGCATCCATGGAGCCTAAAACCCCGTACGTGCTCCAAGTGTTCAACATCTGATTCATAACGTGGTATGCTGGGAAGAAAACTATTGTTCCGTTTGGAATGTTACTCACCATTCTTGCGATGGCTTCCCCGTACTCTAAGATCGTTTCCTCGTCCTCTCTTACCTCATACCTAGTGGTGAGTGTTCGTCCATTCGGCCCCTTTCCGACGGCTAAAACCATGATGTTCTCCTTCGCTATTATCGATGGATAGCTCATCTTGAACGCGTCGGGAACCCCTAGACGAGCGGCAACCCCATCTAGGGGGGACAATGTGCCACTCGTAAGTATAACTGCCCTAGGCTTCTCGGACATGATTTCCCCAAACGCTATTTTCGGATCTAGGCACATCCATTCTAGCGACGTGTTTTTTTCTTCTTCAGTGTTCCAGAAACCAATGTAAGCGTCTTCTCTGCTCGACGTGAATTCCTTTATGAAAGCGTAAACCTGAGCAACCCTCATCCTGTCAAGGATAACCACTCTTCCCCTTTTAGCCATAAGCTCTCTCTGAATGTTTATTATGAGCGGCCACCCCTCCAGAAACTCCTCCAGCCTCTCCAACGTTACACCATTCTCCTCCATTTCGCGGAGAATCACTTCCTTCGTCAAGAGCTCCCCTCCCTTGAAGTCGGCGTTGTTAAAGAACCTTAAGAGGAAAGCAAGGAAAGACTCTACGTCGGAAGCCCAGGGCCTGTCGACCTCCCTAATCTCGTCAACCGCCCTCTCGACGGTTCTCTTCGAGAGCAAGTACGACTTAGCTTCCTTGCAGAAATCCTCTATGTTGTGCGCTTCATCCATGACGACAATATGTCCCTTAAACTCTGGGTCTAGGAAGAGGTAGTTGTACGCGCCTATGACAACCTTGTAAATCTGGGAGAGTACCTTCGCCAAGTAATAGGGGCAAACGCCCCTGTCCTCGCCATAGCTTAGAAGGCTCTCGACGCTCGCGACAGTCGGGGCGCTGCGTGGCACATACTCAGGAATCTCAACCCTTCTCCCCTCAAACTCGCAGTATAGGGGCACGTCTGATGGAAGCTGGTCTTGGCTCGAGAGTGTTATGTCCGGCCTGTGGAGAGAGAGTTCTGCGAGGCTGACGTCGTCTTCCTTGCTCCTGATCCTTGAAAGGCAAACCTCGTCCGCCTTCAGGTAATCTTCCATCCCCCTCACCTCCCTGTCAAGGCAGAGCTGGATTCTCGAGCCCCTCACGACTCCTGTAAAGCCGTAGCCCAGAGCGTTAATCCTTTCCAGCTCGCAAGCCACCTGCCTCATCTGAGTGTGGGTCCTAGAGTAGTAGAAGATCCTGCAGGGGTAAGGAAGTGTGGCTGAGAGCAGGGAGATCGTCTTGCCGAAGCCCGTTGGCGCCTCTAAGAAGCCGACACCGCCCTCCCCGACTATCCTGAACACGTTCCTCATGTACTGGAGCTGAGCCGGGTAAGGCCTGTAGGGCATGAACTCCCTGAACCTTTCCTCCATTGCCTCACTCAAATAAACCACGCTCACAATGCTCAAAACACGTAAGGGACACCAGACTAATAATTTTTCGTTGCTGAACTAAAGTTTAAGCTGGCTCTTTATGCGGAGAACTTTCTCAACGGCTTCCGTCGCGGTCTGAGCTAGAACCCTCACCATTCCCTCCTTTCCATACCCGCCCTCATCGTATATTACGTCAGGCACCCTTTTCGCCCTCTGAATGGCCTGCTCAACCCCCCACTGAAGGCTCTTCCCCTCCACTGAGCTGACGTCCTCAGGCTCACCCTTCCTGTCAAAGCTGGAAACGACGAGCTCAGCCTTCTTGCAGGCCTCAATTATCTCCGGAGAGTACCTCAAGTTTATGGCCGCCCTCATTCCCGGGTCGTACTCCATCACTTTCAGTATTATCCTCGCTATGTGGCTTGAAACGCCAAACTTCGGACACCCCAAGGGCCTAGCACGCCCCCTGAGGGCGGCGATCCTGCCCTCCACAGCCGCCACGTCCTCAACGCCCCTAGCGAAGCTGGTCGCCATCCCAACGTTCATCCTAACCTCAGGTATCAAGGCATCAATGTTTTTCTCGTCTTCAAGCATCTCCACAGCCTTTTCAACATTGCTTATAACACGCCATCGCTCAGCTTCATGCTGGAGGAGCACCAGTGGATTCGCAGGCTTCCTCCCCCTCCCGACGTCGACGGGGTAACCGAAAACCTTCTCAACGTAGCTCTCAGTTTTCTCAACCGCTGATGACAACGACTCGCCCATTGCGATGAAGGCCGTGATGGCGGCGGAAAAGCAGCACCCCCTTCCGTGGCTGACCCCCTCTCTGACCCGCGGCTTCTCAAAAACCCTCACCTCCTCATTCTCCTTAACGTACATAACGTCCACGACCACATCCTTCTCCTCGTGTATGTGTCCTCCCTTAACCACGACTGCCTCAGCCCCCCTCGACGCTATGGCCTTAGCTGCTTCCTCCATGTCCCTAATGGTCTTGATTTGCATGTCCGCTATGAGGGAGGCTTCTGCGATGTTGGGCGTAACCACCGTAGCCTTAGGAATAAGCTGGTCAATTATAGCCCTCTCAGCGGAGGGAGAAGCCAGCCTTTCACCCGACCCAGCCCAAATTATGGGGTCGACAACGAGCGGGAAGCCGTATTCATCCTCTATGGTGCAAACCACATCCACGGTTTCCTTATCTCTCAACATGCCCGTCTTAGCCGCGTTAATTTCGACGTCCTCCATTAAGACGTCGACTTGAGCCATTATTATTTCGGGGGGAACAACGTATATGTCCTTCACATGTAACGTGTTCTGAGCTGTAACAGCGGTCAAGGCACAGACCCCGTGAACTCCGAGCGACGCGAAAGTCTTCAAGTCCATCTGGACGCCTGCTCCCCCAAGAGGATCTGAGCCGGCAATGGTGAGAGCGACAGGAATCATTATGACCCTCTCCAATAAAGAATTTTGCAAGATACAATTTAAAATATTTCACAATAATCCATTCATTGCAGAGCTTGGCGGAGGGAGCCATCATACATCCTACACAGCCCAGAAAGTTCCTCGTGATCCTTTGCGGTCTTCCGAGCAGCGGTAAAACCACCCTAGCCACACGCCTCGCCCTCCTCATGGAGAGCCACGGTATTCCTACGGCGGTCATAGGCTCCGACAACTTCCGCAGGATGATGCCCATCTATCAAGAGCGCTTCCCCCCGGACAGGGAGCCCCTAATAAGGAGGGGGACGTTGCATACCACAGCTTTCTTCTTGGGAAGAGGAGTAAGCGTGGTGAGCGACGACACAAACTACTACTCCTCAATGCGCCACGAGCTTGTAGAGCTGGCTAAACGGGCGGGTGCAATCTACGCAATAGTGTCAATTGAGACTCCGCTCGAAATAGCCCTCAAATGGAACGAGGAGAGAGGACTCTCCATACCTCAAAGCGTTATAGCTTCTATAAACGAGAAGTTCGAGAAGCCAGGGTCGAAGTACAAGTGGGACAGGAGCCTGGCCAGCTTTGACCTCTCAAGAACCCCGGCCGATAAGGCAGCCGAAGAGGTACTTAAACTCCTCTTTTCCCTGAAGCATGAAGAGAAAAAGGCTGTGCCTTCGAGTAGCATGGGAGACGAGATCGACAGGGCTACGCGAAAAATCGTTTCCGAAGCTGTCAGGCGTGTGCCATCAGCCGCTAGGGCGCTCAGCGAGGCACGCAAATCATTCGTTAGGGAAGCGTTAAAAGCAGGTCTTACAACAGTTGACGCCGAGAGAGCCTTCAGGAAGAGAGTTGAGGAGATCTTAAATGAACTGGACGCCAAGGGACGGTGACATCATCCTAACAGACGACGGCCTCGTCTTCTACACCATGGGGTATGCCCACCCAGAGGATAGAGTGGTCGCCTACCTGAAATACGTGCCGCTAAGCCTCAAGCACCTTTTCGACGTGCCATGGCTTCCCTACATGTGGAAGCTAGAGGAGATGCCCCTCGTCAGACCAGCCAAACTCTACTCCCCAAAGATCTACCGTAACGTGATATCTGCTCTAAGGAGAATTTCTGAAGATTACGTTTATTATTCACCCCACGACGGGAAGGAGATAGTCACTGTTCCCAGAGGAAAAATAAGAAGAGTCTATGTTCCAGGCGACTGCCTCAAGCTCCTCCTCTCCAAGGAGCGCCTTGACCCTCTTGAGGAGCGTGCCGTAAGAGTGGTGAAGCTTCTCTCGGAGGACTCCGGCGTCCCCCTAAGCGACTTCGGCATACATGGCTCCATATCCCTCCAAATCCATAATGAGGAAAGCGACATAGACGTCACTATTTACGGGTCGGAGAACTTCAGGAGAGTTAAGGATGCACTGGCACGCCTTGCCGATGAAGGAGTGGTTGAGCCCCTTATAGCCGACCGTTTCGACGAGCTCAGAAGGAACAGGGTGATTTTCGAGGGAGTACGCGTCGTCGTAAACGCAACGAGAAAACTGGAGGAAATAAGCGAAAAATACGGCCAGTACAGGTGCCGGGCGTTGAAGCCAATTGAAGTGAGCTGCGTCGTTACAGAGGACTGGGAAGCCGTCTTCAGGCCTGCAGTTTATGGCGTAGAGTGCGGCAACGGGCAAGTGAAGCAAGTCGTGAGCATGATAGGACAGTTTAGAGACGTGGCACACAGAGGGGAACGAGTTAGGGTGAGGGGGATGCTTGAGCACGTTGAGGGAGCCGAGGGAAGCTGGCTCCGGGTGGTTGTTGGCTCAGGCGTAGAGGACGAGGAGTACATATGGCCTGCGGAGGGTTAGCGGTGGTTCTGAGAGTTCGGGATAGAGATGCGCCTGTGACCCAGGAAGGTATAATATTCAGGGTTTACGGTTACGATCACCCGCCCACCGCCTGCGTCTGCGACGTCGAGTATGCCCCTGAAACAATATACAGAAGCAGTAACCCTAGGGCGATTAGGGATGGGCTTCCCATACTATACTACAAGTTTTATGGGGACGAAGGGCTAAGGTTCGTAATGGGGAACTACCCCCAATACACGTTTTTCCACGAGCCACTCCAGCGAAGAATGGTGGGGGTGAGGGAGGGTCAGCTCTCCGAGGTCAGAAGGCCAGACCACAGGTTCCAGCTTTTCTTCAGCGAGGAGCCGGACAGGATGATCGACGCGGCGATAAACCTCGCGGAGACCGTCATGGAAGTCTCGAGTTTAGGTTACAGCGACTTCGGCGTTTTCGGCTCCCTTCTCCACGACTTTTATAACGAGTACTTCAGCGACATAGACTTCGTCATATATGGGAGAAGAAACCTACTAGACTTGGTTGACGCGCTCGGGTACCTTTACGAGGAGGACGGGCTGCTAACCAACGAGTTCGCCCAGCCAAATTCCGCTTTCCTCAACAAAAACTGGCGCTTCAGAAACTATTCTCTTAAAGAATACCTTTTTTACGAGATGCGGAAGATGATCTACGCCGTCTATGATTCGCCGGAGCTTGGACGAAGAGTCAAAGTAGAATTCGAACCCGTTAAAGACTGGAGTGAAATAAAAAACGAGTATGATCCAAAGTCCAGAATAACTTATAAGGGATGGGTGAGAGTTGAAGCGACCGTAGCGGAGGACGAGGACTCCTACTTTACGCCGGCAATTTACTATTTGGAGGATGTCGAAGTGATCAGAGGAGTAAAAGCGGACGATATTGTTAGAGCCGTCACGTACGTTGAGGAGTTCAGAATGATGGCTAGAAAAGGAGACCGCGTGATCATAGAAGGAATGTTGGAGGAGGTTCAGACGCCGAAGAAAAGCTTCCACCAAGTAACTCTCTCTTACATGCCCGGAGATAAATACTATGATCAGGTTCTGAAGCCGGTAAAGCCGCCAAGCATTGAATGAGCAGAGGAAACTGGGAAAAGTGTGCTCTCCTGGCTTTAGAAAGGTTTTTGTATCGTTGCATCTGGGAAAACGGCCACCTTAGGATTTCCTTCATACGCGTTCTTCAGCTCCTCAAGTGTCTCCTCCCACGTCCTTAACTTGATGGTCTTCTCTGGCGGCGCCATTTCAAGCCAGTACTGCTTCTCAGGGTACTTGGACAGGATTATTATTTTTCCCACCCTGTCAAGTATTCTCGTTGGTGGAAGCCACAGGTTCCCTCCCACCCTCCTAACACCCCACCTCCCATGAACGTAGTGTGAAATCTGCCCGGTAGGCGTGTTACACACTATTACAAGGGTTCCCCCCTCTTTCATCACGGCTGCAGGCCACGCCGCTATCGTCGCCTCACTTGCCTTAGAGTAGGCGTTCGAGATAACTATATCTGGACTCTGGACGAGCTGCGCTCTATAATGCGTCATCGCCTCCTTAACTCCCTCCCTCTGCGCCTCTATGACGCCTCCAGCGAATATATCCGTCGAGTTTCTTTTCAAGTCGACTAGGACGTTCACCACCATGTCCACTTCAACCATTCTTGCTGCTTCCTCAGCGTCTCGCCTCATTATGTTCTCCTCGTTAACCCTTCCATAAGCCAGCTGGCAGCTTGGATGCATGTCCCTGTAGTCCAATGCCGCAGACCAGCCGCCGAGGTCACCGTGGTTGAATGATATCGTCCTAACACTCGAGACCCCGGGCAAAATGATTTTTGCCCCTCCGCCGAAGCCGAACTGTGGATGAGGAACTATGCAGCCAATGCACAACTTAAGGTCGCAGGCCATAACCTCGGCGTTAACCTCGACAGGCGTCCCATGTTTCGTGTGACCCAGGTAATCTAGATTGCTGTATGGGTTATGGTTAAAGACAGGGTACCCCTCAACTATTTCTTCTCCAAGCTTCTTGGCGAAGTCTTCCCTGTTAAAAGTACCGTGAGCCCCATTAGCGCAAATGAACCTTACATGCTCTTCCTTTATCCCTCCCCTCCTAAGCTCCTCAAGAACTAGGGGTGCGATCTCGTAAACCTTTGTAGGCCTAGTCATGTCGTCGAAAATTATTACCGCCTCTTTCCTTCCCTCCGCCAGCCTGCTCAGAGGCTTGGTTCCAATGGGGTTTCTCAGTTTAGACAGCACCCGTTCTCTGCTCAGAGGAGGCTTCCCGTCGCCCATCATGCTGCAAACTTGGACATCCCATTCGTCAGGGAATTCGAGTTCTAGGATGCTGTCTCCAAACCACGGCATCTGAGGCAAACCAACCTTCATTCCAACTCACCGTGATATTTCATCTAACAATTAAAAATGCGTTTCATTGTTTAAAACTATATTGATTGAATTCTAGAACATGCAGATTTAACAATTTAACCAGTATAATGTGACCTTTGAGCGCTCCTTTTCTGGGCGGCGGGGCAACCGGCTAAAAACAGTACTCCTTCTTGTTACGTGCGGCTTTCACCGTAATTTCAGGTTTCTGAAGGTGTTTCGTTTCGTCGATCGTCTGCTTCACGTTTCACCTTACATATTATTAGTAAACAGCTTCCTACTTTCTCGACACCGAGGAATTCAACCTTTACTGCTTGGCTCACCTTGCTGAATCCTTCTCCCTCGACGAGCGTTATGGCTTTACTTCCGCCTACTATAACTGGCGCTATCGCGACTCTCACCTCATCCACTAGTCCCCTTTCAAGCATGCTCCAGTTGAGGTTTCCTCCCCCCTCAAGAAGGAGGGTTCTAACCCCCATCTCGAAGAGCTTCTCCATAAGCGCCTCCAAGTCGACTTTTCCCTTTTCGCCGCAAACCATGACGTTTGCACCAGCTTTCCTTAGATCCTCGATTCTTTCAGCCGGAGCCTTACCTGTGACCGCTATAATGGTCGGCACCTCTCTCCTCATGAATGTAATCACTCTAGCTGTAGGCGGCGTCCTAGCCATGCTGTCGACAACAACTCTCATCGGGCTTCTTCCAACCTTGGACGTCAGCTTCGGGTCGTCTGCGAGGACCGTGTTGACCCCTACCATTATGGCGTCAACCTCGCTCCTCAGCCTGTGCACCCTCATCCAGTCTTCTTCGTCGGAGAACTCGGAGTCACCTGAGACAGTGGCTATCTTCCCATCTAGACTCATGGCGGCGTTAAGTATCACGTAAGGTCTATTTCTCGTATGCCTTCACCCCATTAACGTAGACGCAGGTCACGTTCTCGGACTTAACCCTGTGAACCAACACCTGGTAGGGGTGGTGAACTGGCTTCACGTTGGGCGCCTCAAAGTCTATGATCACGAGGTCAGCGGATCTCCCTCTTTCAATCCACCCTGAGTTCAAATTCAGAGCCTAAGCGGGGTTAACCGTCACCATCTTAAGTATGCTTTTAGCGTCCAGCGCCCCGACGCCGGATCTCGCTCTGACGGCTTTTCCCAGAAAGTCCATCTCCCTGAAAAGGTCAGGGGAGTTTATCATCACGTTGTCCGTCCCAAGGCACACTTTGACGCCAACCTCAACCATCTTCTCAACAGGGGGAATTCCTACGCCTAGGTAGGCGTTAGCCCTCGGACAGCATGCAACCCCCCTCCCTGAAACCAAGGCGAGTTCCTCGTCGCTTGCATGCGTCAAGTGGACTAAGAGGTCGGCGTCTAGTACACTTAATGCTCTCACCACGTCGGACACGCCATGCTCCCTTATCGACCTTTCTCTCTCATCCTTGGTCTCGGAAGCGTGAACCGCTATCATGGCATCCATCATCTTACACTCTTCGCGCATCCTCCTCAGCTCCTCGTCGCTGTAAATCGTGGTTGACGGTAGCCCAACACCATCGCATACGCGCAGCAAGTCAGCTGTGTTCGTGTGGTCTCTCCCCAAGATGAGGTACTTGATCGGTATGTCCTCAAGCGCCCTCCTCATGATCAGCGCCCCCCAGACTCCTCCCTCTCTGAAGTCTGCGAAGGTCGTCGTTCCCGAGTATAGCATTTCCATCGCCGCCCACCTTATTCCATCCTTAATGTCTTTTTCTGAGGCGGCATCCAGCAGTCTGTGCTTGAGTCCATAAGGGGGTGCTACCAGCTCCTCTACAGTGAAGTTGAACCCAACTTCCTTGAAGAAAGAGTCCCCAATATGTGTGTGCGCGTTTATCAGTCCGGGCATCACGAGGCAGGACTCGTACTCCTCATCCACCCTCCTAGGGGGGATGTGGGAAACCCTCTTTATGAACCCGCTGCTCGAGAACGAGATGTAAACATTTTCTTCAAAGGCGAGGCTTCTCCCTATTAGTCCATACTCGCAATATATTGTCATCACTCATGTGGTCCTCCTAGGAAAAGTACTGGTTCTCTCACTAATCCCCTCCTTATCTTTGAGAGAGCTTTATTAGCTTTTGACATCGCCTCATTAGCGTTCCTTCCGAAGCCAACCCCTGCCTTAAGCTTTAACCCCACGCTTGTCTCAAGCCTGTCGATAATCTCCTTGAAGTCGTATTCTGTTAGTCCATTGCATACTGATATAAAGTTATCTCCACCATTGAAGAACGTGAGCGCTCCCTTGTTCATCGACAGCTTCATCAGGAGAGTGGACAGGTTTGATATGATGTACATCGCCTTGTAGGCGTCCTCTCTGTCCGTCACGTTACTCGTGAAGTCGTCCACGTCTATGTGTGCTATCTGAACGTAGCCCTCCTTCGCGCCATTGTCGCTGTACGCCAGAACAGCCCTCCTCTCAGAGGACTGGGCGCTACCCTTACTTTGAAGCACACGTGTAGCTGTTCGCTGAGCCTCGTAAGCGGTCTCACCTAAGCCTACGCCCATGCTCACTGTGACAGGGTACCTTCTAGCTATGCTCCTAAGGATCACCTCGTGCTCTTTGAGGTTTATACCGTTCGACACCGCCAGCATGTTGTCGAAGCGCGTGAAAAAAAGAAGCCCCCCCTTCGCCGAGAACATCCTCTGAAGGTCGGCGTATAGCTCGGACTGAAGCACCTGAATGTCGGCCTCCCTGTCTTCCCCGAGCTCCTCTGTCCAAGGCCCATAGTTGTCCAGCTGAACCAGCGTTATCTTTATCAATGTCACCATCTCCTACTTTGCGGCTTCCCTTAGCCGTTTAACCATTTTTATGGCGGCTTCAACAGCCCGCCTCGGGAACTCCTCGATTCTCTCCATAGCCTCCATTCTGGTCATTCCAGGACCGGACACGCCTAGGGACACTGGCTTACCGTACTCAACAGCTAGGTCGACCATTTTCCTCGCCGCGTGCTGGGCTACAACTTGGTCGTGGTCGGTGTCGCCCTTCATGACGGCGCCTATGGTGACAACCGCGTCAACGTCATCCCTCTCAAGGAGCTTTTTGACTGCCAGCGGCATGTCGAAGGCGCCGGGAACCTTAACGACTTTCACCACTTTTGCGCCGAGAAACTCGGCGTGATCCAACGCCCTCTGAAGCATTAGGTACGTTATGTCGTAGTTGAACTCTGAAACCACCATTCCAAGCCTCACTTCATCGTCCGCCATTACAATCACCCTTCAACCGACTAAACCATCCCAAATTCTCTAATTAATGTTTTAGGGGGCCCGCGTCAGGGTGCCCCTGCCTGAGGCCCTGACCCGCATGACGGGTCAGCCAGTCCCTTTCAAACAGCAACCTTAAAGCATTCCTAGCATGTTTCCTCGCCCGGTCCTCGCATATGGCGATCAGCTCCTCGACGCTTTTGCCCTCATCTTCATGGACAAAGCATTCTATTATGTGCTTGTTCGTCATGAGCTGTGCCTGAATGATACCCGTCGACGCTTCATGCGCGCACAGCTTATCTATGGGCTCAGGTCCAGGCATGCCGAACGCTATCACTATCTCACACCCCTCCTCCTCTATGAGCTTCTTCGCAGCCACTGGCAAGTCCTTTACTCCGGGAACCGTGTACCTTACTATTTCAACCTTGCTCGTCATGGACTCTATCTCCTCTATCGCCACCTTAGCCATGTCGTACCTGGCAAACGTTGTGTCAACTATACCTAACTTAACCTTCATACTTCCTCTCCCACAGATCAGCTATGTCTTCACCTCTAAGTATGGGAAACCCGTGCTCCTCGGCATACCTTCTAGCATCCCCGAGGGAGAGCGCTCTTCCAGTCTCCCCGTCCAGCATTTCGCACAGAGCCATGACCGGCGGCAACCCGACAGACTCGGCGAGGACAACCGTTAGCTCGGTGTGCCCCCTTCTCTCGCGTAGTAATCCCTCAGCCGCCAAGAGAAGGTGAACGTGCCCAGGAGACCTGAAAGCTCCCCCCAGAGCGCTCTTCCAGTCCCTCTCGGGCTTCTCCATGGTTTCCCGCCCCATCCTACCTATTTCACTTATCGTCAGGGCCCTGTCGTTGTCCGTTATACCCGTATAGGTCTTCCTGTGGTTCACGGTCAGGGAGAACGCTGACCTCGAATCGTACGGTATGTCATCTGGCGTGAGTCTGGAGAGCACGTCATACTTCCTGCTTGAAAAACTGAAGACGTCGTGGAGGAAGGGAAGCCCCCACCTCGTCCATATCTTTGGGTGGAGGGCGACGCATATTAGCCCTCCCGCGTCTTTTCTGAGCGTGTAGACGTGTTTCGGAGTAACCTTCTCGGCGAGCATGACTAAGTCTACTTCTTCTTCTCTTCCATCCTCGTCGTATACTAGGATGAACCCTCCGCTCTCCAGTTGCTCAGCCGCCTTCGCCGCCTCGTCCATCATTTTAACACCGCATCTACAGAAAACACATCCATAATATATTTGTTGCTACTCAAAAATGAGTAACAATTCTGGGCTCCACCACATTTGAGGCAGCATAAGGCTACTTGAAAGTTCCTCTCGCCTAGCTCCTAGTAATTGTGAAATCCTCTGCCCGCGTTCTTACCTCTCCATCCGCGCACGACGTATTCTTTGAGGAGGGGGCATGGCTTGTAAAGCTCCAACCCATACCTACCGTACAATTCGTTTAGTAGATTTGCGACGACGTCCAGTCCTACAGCATCAGCAAGCTCGCACACCCCTACGGGGGACATCATTCCGAGCTTGGCAACCTTGTCTATGATTTCAGGGTCGGCCACGCCATCATTAATTATCCAGAACGCCTCGTTTGCTGCCGCCGCCACCACCCTCATAACATCGTACGATTCGGAAGGCTTCCCGCCCACCTGCGGAGCACCACTACTCCACTCGTAGAAGCCTCTCCCCGTCTTCTTTCCCAGTCTCCCCTCCTCAGCCATTTCCTCAAGTAGCCCGACTGGAAGCAGGAACCTATCTCCATACACCTCGCGGAAGTGCCTGCCGACAGCCATCACGATGTCGACTCCTATATTGTCGACTGCCTCAGCGAAGCCTATAGGAAAACCCATAGCTTTGAGCGAAGCGTCCAGTTCCTCCGGCGTCACCTCTCCTCTACTGATAGCCCACAGCCCCTCGGCTCCAGCAGCCATGAGTATCCTGTTAAGGACGAACCCCCTCATGTCCTTTCTCAAGACGACTGGAGTCTTTCCCAGCCTTTCCGCCATACGTGCTATGACGCCTAGTGTTTCTTCGCTGGTCTCCCTGCCTTTGACGACCTCCACTAAGGGCATGAAAATAGGCGGGTTTGAAAAATGCATGCCGCCAATTCTCTTGGCCCCCCTCAGCCCCTCAGCTATCTCTGTGACGCTTAGGCTAGAGGTGTTGGTTGCTAGCACCACGTTCCCCGGCAGCCCGTCAAGTACACCGAAAAGCTTCCTTTTCACTTCTAAGTCCTCGCTTACCGCCTCGAAGACGAAGTCCACATCTCTAACATCCTCCAGCTTAGTGGTTACCGAGACACGCTCCCAAACAGACTCGAAGTCCTCCTTCGTCATGGATATCCGCCGAAGCACTTCAACGTTACTTCTATACTTGTTCTCCAGCAGCCTTAGTGCCTTCTTAGAAACGTCTTCCACAACAACCTCGCACCCGGAAAGAGCGAAGAGAAGAGAAACATCAGACCCCATCGTCCCAGCGCCAATCACTGCCACACTACTAACTTCACTCACGCCTCTCCCTCCAAACCAGAATCCACTCTCGAGACAGAAATACTGGAGGCGTCAACAAAAATAAATTTAGCTAGGCAAAGAACAGTGACTATCTTTAACCTTGCGAGAAAGCTAAAATCATGAACAACTTGCTGTGGACGCAATAAGCTTAGAATATGCTGGTAACGGTTACCGCTCGTTTAGCTTCACAACGACAGGCTTGGCTGCCTTCTGCTGAGGGCCGGCACCGGATGAGGAGATTCTCCTTCAGCGTTCTCTCTTCTTGCTTCCTCCCTCACTTCTCCATTTTTCTCCTCGGTTTTCCTCTGTTCCGGCTTGTAGATCTTGACGAACGGACCAGGCGTCATTATTATGTATTCTCCTCCAAGCTGTGCTATGTCCCCGTCTAATTGGCGGCATATTCCTCTCAGCTGGTCGACTGCCCTCTTCAGCTCGTTTTTGGTCTTATCCCTCTGAAGAATGGGCCTTATGTGGAGTATAACTATGTTTCCCGCCCTGAGCTCCTCCGCCGCCCTCTGAACATCCGAGAGCATTATGAGCGGCATCGATTTAATGTATATCTCTTCCGGTGTGCAGATGTTGAAGTCCTCGTTCTCCTCTTGGAAGTTGAAGTAGCGCCGGGGGTCTGGCAGCATGCCTTGTGCTCCTCCGCGTTCTCCACCGCTCCTCTTAAAAAGCTTAGCTATAACCATTTAGGGCGACCTCCAGAAATGGTTTCCCTAAGCCTAAATTATATGCATTAATGTTTCACCCGTCTTATCCAGAAAACACGAGTTCTCCACTCTTCATGCTTAAGGAGACCTATTGCCGCTTGGTGTACTCCCCTTAGAATCTCGTTCATATGCATGAGGGTTTCCTCTGCAGAGAGCTTGGCAACCCCGTCGGGAACGTTTATGACCCTCTCCATGAGTCGTTTAACCTCTTTCCGGATGAGCCCCTCCGCCCTGAGTATGGAGTCCGTTTTCCCCCTCTCCCTCCTCCTATAAGCCTCCATGGTCGACTCGAAGATGTCCTTCACCATCTTCATCACTTTAACCACCTCTGTCTTCACTTCACCCGAGAACCATCTCCTAGCCACCGCGTGGGCGGTGTGCGCCAAGTAGTCGGCGGCCTCTTCTAGGAAAGTAACGTAACTCGCCTTCTCGAAGAGGGTTTTCGCCTTCTTAGGGTTCTGGGAAAACTGCCTTCTGAAGCGCTGCGCATACCTGTGAACGTTGTCGTGTGCGTCTTCTATCGCTTCAGCCATGAGTGCATCTTCGTTCTCGGCAGCCTCCAGCACTTTGTCGAAGAGGCTCCTAGTAGCGTCATATATGAGCTCGAAGACGTCTTCGGGGGATGCATCCATCACGTCTTGAAGCACTATGTTCCTCGGAGTGCAGAACGATATATCGAAGCCCGGCAGTCTGCGAAGCACATCATTGATCCTTTCAAGGTCGGCGCTGGTGAGCGGCTCTTCCAGCTCTATTCTTATCGACCTTACGCCTTCAATATAGAGTAGCTCTATAGAGTGCACTACTCGCTCAAGCTCCTCTCTACTTCTAACAGTCACCTTTATTTCTTCACATTCCAACTCTGATCTCCCCTAGAGGGGGAGGTTGTCTTCTCCTCGAAGAAAAAGAATTTGCATTCTTTTTTTATGCTGCTTTATGCCGGCATAACGGCAGCGTCCTCCACGGAACCACTCGTAGCTTTCCCTTACTTTGAGCTTTCTCACCGCTGAAGGCTCTTTGGATCAAAAAGGTTATCTTTGGATCAAAAAGGTTATTTTGGCTGCTTGTATTGTAGCTTTTGAGCGTGGGCTGAGATGTCCGATGACGAGTTGGAGTTAATCAAGAGTCGGAAGCTTCTGCAGATGATGAAGGAAGCAGCCAAGAAGCCTGCTGTTCAACAGCAGAAGAGCGGAAAGGACGAGCTTGAAGGTAAGAAGGAGCACTTCTTCTCCATAGTACTGACCGCTGAGGCGAAACATTACCTCGATA